>Ga0181612_109171_pt1 | contig 22188 bp, 9 predicted proteins | sample HoacroProtozoa21_FD_119630 | JGI IMG/M metagenome (GOLD analysis project Ga0181612, IMG submission 119630) | Hoatzin crop microbial communities from Cojedes, Venezuel. Combined Assembly of Gp0051906, Gp0051904, Gp0051908
ATGTATGTGATAACTTTGTAGTATGGAGAGTAGATAAGAAATCTGTGCTTGTCACCTCAGAGCTTAACTAGTTAGAGCTAGAAGAGGGGGGAGAAAAATAAGAGTAGATAAGAAATCTGTGCTTGTCACCTCAGAGCTTAACTAGTTAGAGCTAGAAGAGGGGGGAGAAAAATAACACAATAACATGTTTTTTTTAATGCAACTGCAGGCAGTAGCACATACGTGACTGCCAGCAGTGATGTCTTCCCATCATGCTTTTCCCATTTCAAATCTTTTCATGGTCCTGCTGTGGAAATGCACGGTAGAGCTAGTTACGACCCAATTGGTTTTATTTGGCAGCAATGGCTCCAATATGCTTTTGTTTCATGTTTATACTCTAGGCAAACTGGAGACTATGCATCCCTCACAGTCTGGGGCTGAACACAAACAGTTGCCAGAAATTTTGCTGCCTGAAGGAAGGAGTTAAAAGCCACCTCAGGATCCCAGAGATTCACTTAGTTGTGACTTGTCTACAACATCAGAATGATAATCAGAAGTAAAATGGAAAAGGAACAGAGACAGACCATTGCAGTTGTAGCAAGTAGGGAAGAAATACAAAAAATGAGGTTAAAAAACATCTTAGAAAAATGAAGGACTGGATATAATTATGAGTAGAAAAGTAACACGTTAATAACATGACTCCTCTTCTATCTTTGTTTTTTTCAAGCTCTAGCTGTTCTATTTACTGACATCTTTCTGGTCGTTGCTGTACTGGTGGACAGGAAGAGACTGGGAAGTTCATTCCTATTTATAGCTCTGTGGAAGTGGTATTCCTGATGCAAAACCAACAGCATCAAGGCTCTGACTTCTGTCAGAAAGCTCTTGTTCTCGTTTAGGGCTCAGTTTTTAACGGCGGTAGGACTGAGAAAAGTTTGTTTCAGAGTAAGGGACTGGTGGCAGACTTGGGGGCAAGATTCCTCTTGCCTAGCTGAGGTGCCTGAAAAAATGCATCTAGTACAAGCCAGTTATCCAAGCTCCCTCTGTGGTTGCTTCAGAGAGAAAGTCATCTCCAAAAGACATTTCTTCCTAGCTCAAGATAAATGTCTCAGCAAGACGACTAATTTCCAGAAAGTGCCCATATCTGTCCTCTGGCAAAAAAAGGAGGCCTGACAACTAGATTAACCTAAATGTCTAGTTACTAGACAGCAAAGGTTAGGAGAGACGAATCCTATCTTTAGCCAGCAGCATAGACCACAAGTCCATTTATCGCTCCTTGTTATTTTTTTCAGTAGGGTGGACAGCGGAAAAAATGTTCTTATGAAATGAGTGAAGGTTTCTGAAATAGACATATGGACAGACCTTTCATTTTGGTTTCTGTATCTTTTGAATAAGAGAAAAATAAAGGTCTTGGAATCTGTTTCTCAACTGGGTCAGATGCTGAGGTGGTGGATGCCACGGAGAAGAGTGGTCTCTGTGTTGAGGTGCAGAGGCATCAGGAAGAACTGTCAAGTAAGACAGATTGCACTATGCTAGAGAGCAAAAGCCTGAGGCTGGGACACCAGCTGGAGACACTATGGAAATCTGAAAGAAGCCCTTATGAAAAAGGATTCCTCAGAGTCCAAAGATGACAAATCCTCTCTACTAGGAGCTAACAGAGCTAGGATATAGCCTAAGTTAAATCTTTTGGTTTTGTATATATATACATACATAAATACATTTGTTTCTGTAGTTGTCTGAAGGTAAAGAACAACCATTAATCTTAAGGCTTAAGAAAAATGATTTTACCAAAAAAAACATTTTATTCTCTTTTGTTGGATAAATTGACCTTACCTTCTACGCTGGGGTCAATTTTTCAACTTGTTTAAATCAACATACTTCTATGAAAGTCATTCTTGTGCCTTGCCCCTTCTTTTTTCACAATTCTTTAGTCTCATACCAGTACTGAAAAAGATAGACTGACATATCATGTCCTTGAGAGATTTAAGGCCTTACGTTTAGCTATATCTAAAGAAAAATATATTCCAAGGGACCCAATTACATTATCTTTATCCCAGCAATACAATTAAAGCGTGACTCTATTTCTGCAGTGTAGAAGGGACCTAAATTCTGCCTTCAACCGTGCTAAAGCCTCTTTATTCAAGGTTATAGCATGGTTTGGGAATATGATTGAGGCTTTTTACACAGTAGAAAGGATTGTCCTTTAACTGTATTTGGGTCATGTTTGAAGCTGTCCACACAACAGAGTCTGTGACCTTCATGGGAGCACAGTGGTGGGGTAGAGATCCCCTTTGACAAAACTGTTTTATAATGTCATGGTTTAATTGCAAGGGTCATTTCATTTGCCAATAAACTTGAAGGCTGATGGGAAGCCAGTGACGTTGTGCTGTATGTGAGGTGACAATGAGTATAGCTCCTTGAACTGAGCCTATTATAAAGGCCTTGAAGTGTAATGTGAGTGATGAGATTCAGGGACAAGCAAAAAGTTTGTAGATGTGTATCTAATTAACTAGCAGTCGAAAATAAAAGTTTGCACAGTCTGAGCTCCTCTAAAGAGGAAATGAATGTGGATTAGACAGTCAGGAGAGAACTGAAGTCTTGTAAGATCTGTGCAAATATGTTTATATTGCAGAGCTTGAGGGCAAAACATTACAGATTTTGTGATGTTAAAACCTTTCATGAAGCTATACGAATTGGGGGTTTTTTTAATTGTTCAATAGGGTAAAAAATATTTTTGAAGTATGGCAAAAAATGAAGGAGCGTTTTGTTCTGACACTTTCTGAAGAAAGTTTCGTATTTTAAAAAGTTTTTTCATGTTTTCCTTCCGTTCCATTAGAAAACTTCCCAGTGTGTTTTAAATGGAGTAATATACAAGAATGAGAGAAATGTATTGCCTCAAAACGAAAACCTCCATTTCATCTGAATACATTTGAGATCTTCTATTTGCCAAAAATCCATTTAAATTGCAAAAATCCCAATCATACACTTCAGCGAATTATGTAAAGAAACACCGTTTCAATAAACAGAAAATGTATTTACTGCAATTAATTACCATAGCCAGTAGCTATAGCTCTCACTTGAAGAATTCCTAGCCATCTTGATTGATCTGTCAGATTGCATACTTAATACTCTGCGAAATTTCATCAGTTTCTGTTTCTGAAGAAGGTAGGCCCTACAGAAGTAGAGTTACTTTCCTTTAACACCAGTGTCACAGAAAATTGATTAGCGTACCTGAAACTATGATCTCCAGAGCTTGCTAGCATATTTCTTAGGACTTTCCTAGCACAAGCAGCCAAAGACTCAGGAGGATCACGAGGTGCCTTGGGATTCCCTGGGTCTTTTCACCTTGGTGCTGGCACATTTATTCATACAAGTTTGTACATCACAGGTACACACACAAAAACGCCATTTACCTGAACAGAGATGAACAGGCTAATGCTCTTCAGCCCCTTCCATGTACAACTTACATCCTGTGACTTTGTTCTTAAGCAAAGAATAAATAAAACTAAATGTGCAATGCTACATCACTACCATCTTCTTAATGATATCTGACAACCTGCCAAAAGGCAAGGAAGAGGGACATGACAACAGACTGCAAAACTGCACAATAACTAGTGCTGATCTGCCAAAAAATATGTTTAGCCCTTCTGGGAAAAGGTTTGGATTAGCACAAAAGAGATGATGCTGTTGTGCTTTCCATGAGTTTTCTCCAGAGAGTTGGTGGGATTTGCATATGATGAGAAGTAGCCTCAGATTATCCTGCCAGAGAAGGAAAAAGGGATAGGTTTGGCTGAAGTATTGAACATTACTAAGTTCCCTGTAAAAATTAATCAATCCCGGCTCTTCATTTTGTCCCCTATCATGAGGAATAAAGTAAATTTTACTGAACTGCAGTCTGCAAATATAGGAGGCCAAACAGAACTGAATAGTAGTTAGCTGGCTATGTCAATCACCAAATATGACCAAGAAAGCTTGTCATATTAAATAACGGGGAAGGAGTTTTAGTAGAGCAACTTCATGAATTTTGCAGTAAATATTTATGCCAGTGCAAGCAGAACTGGTATGAACAGTAACCCAGAGTTCCAGGCTGAGCAAATGTCAGAGTCTGCTGAACAAAGCAGCCCTCAGCCTGGTCAGTCTCACCTGGTGAAGTCAGAAGCCCCTGGCTATGGTGGTCTCTCTAGCCCGCTGCTCTGCCGTGGCTCTGCACTCTCTGCCAGCAGCCAAGAAAACCTGTGAGACTGTCCTGATGCTCACAGAGATCTCTCCTTTCCCCAGCTCCCACCTTCCCACGCTAAAACACAAAGCAGATCGGAAGAGACTTGTGTAGCCACAGAGGTGGATGCGTATACTCCTGCTCCCAGGAAGGAGAACACCAAGCGGGGCTGGCTCCTGTCAGAGGCGAACACACATTTCTACAAAACATTTCTTCAGTATCACTTTCCCTCAAGAAACAAACAGTGATCTTACAGGCTAGCTGTTGAACTAGATCTTTAAAAACAAAACCAAAACCAAAACAAACTAACCAACCAACGAAAGATCCCCCCAAAACCCCATCCTTCCAACAAAAAAAAATGATTAAAGATATTTATTTCTGCTCTAGGATGAGACAGGAGAGGGGAGAGGGGGAAGGGATTAAGGGTTGTTGGGTTTTTTTTTTTTGGTTTGTTTTTTTTTTAATTAAATTTAATTTTTAAAATTATTTAAATAAATGTGCAGCTGTGTATAGTAGTAACTGGCAATAGACAAGAGACTGTAAAGGGTGATGGGCTGGGGAAGGTGATGGGGGAAGAGAGCCTGGAGAATTGTGAGTGGAGAGAGGTATTTTGAGAACCCTAATGGAAACGCTGGAATAAGGAAGAGGAATTGTAGTGGAAAGGAGGGAGATGGAAAGGTAGTGAGAATTTGGGAAGCAGGAAGGTAGTTAAACCTACTCAGGGCAGCAAGAAGTAAAACACAAAGCGAGAAGAGGAAATGAGATTGAAAAGCTCTCACTGATGCATGGCAGGGAAAGCATGTAAAAAACTGAAAGGATAGAGATGAGGAAAACAAGATGATTACATGTATTTCTGATACAACTGAATGGCAAAAGTAAATAATTTTGCTTATGCATGTTTGTATGTGCGTGCATGTGTGTTAAATAAAGCACTCCCTGTCTTTGAAAGATTTCCTTCATGGTTAGGTTCCCCCTTTTAGGGTTGTCAATGGTGATAAGGAAAACTAGACAGAACAGACCCTTCATGGCTGACTCCATCCCTCTACGTCTCCCTAGTATTCAATACCTTTTACTTCTGATGATAATTTTGGCAGATTTGCAGGACCATTTGAGCTTCTGGATTTTCCACGTGTGTGCCGGTGCAAACCACTCCACGCTATATAGGGATAACTGGCTCTGAGAGCCTCTAGGGAGGGTTTCTTCTCTCTCCATATCCTCAGTACATAAATTAGATCACTGCTAGATGTCTACAGATGGTGTGCAATTGAGATAGATTACTGATGGACAAACAGTTCCTGCAGGGAACTATCACTAACTTTGAGCCCCTTTACAGAACACAGGGAGTCTGGAGAAAAAAATAGTATCCAAATTCAGGTCACCTTTAATTTTGGTTCTACCAAGGAAAAAAACAACAAACAGACAAGAAAATTGTACTTCTAAAACCAGCCCTGGTTTGCTCGATCTGTATTTATTGCATTCTGAAAATAGATGGAGCACTCAGAGCTCTCCCATGCACTAGCAGAAGGCAAGGTTCATTCACACTAGATTTTTCCCTTCTCTTCTCCCCTTTGGGCAGTACAATGTAAAAGCCATATAAACAGAAATAAAACTTTAAAAAGCCTGCAAATATCCCCGGCAATATTTTAGCAAACATCATATACCTTTCAAATCTGAAAAACTCTTTCTAAGAACTAAATGGATATTTTTGAGTGCTATGACCAACTTGCAATAGAAAATAAACAATTGTTAGTCCTGGTAAAGGCCGTGACGAAGATTCAGAATCTTCATAGGAAGTCAGTGATATTTTGGGCTATATGATCAACTCTGCCGTTCAGAGTTCAAACGTGAAATGCATACTGTCATTACATGAGAAATTTAGTTGAGATATCCCTGCTCCAGTGACCTTTGAATCGTTAGCTATCTGCTCCACTGTGCGTTCAGATAATACCCCAACTTGATAACCTGGTTTCCCTTACTTTACTTTAGTCTTATTCTTTCCTTTTTTATATCTATATAGGCTTATATATTTATATTTTACATTTTGATTAGAACCTTTGGCCACACAGTTTATTCGTAAGTAACGGCATCTTCTTGACAGAAGAAATCTGAACTTGTATGTCAAATGTTTGTTACCCAGTCACACCCCAATGCAAATTATTTTACAGGCATAAAATTATGCTAAAGGAATGTTAGTGTTGCAATGTCACTCAGAAATGAGGAGGTACCCAAAATTATGTTACCCTCAGCTTTACTGAGTCATGTGAATTAACTGCTGTGTGTAGTGATATCCTTTTGCAACATTATCACAGAATCACAGAATGGTCAGGGTTGGAAGGGACCTCTGTGGGTCCTCCAGTCCAATCCCCCTGCCAAAGCAGGGTCACCTACAGCAGACTGCACAGGACCTTGTCCATGATTATGATGTCCATGTTTATGATCAAGTGGAGTTTCCATAGGACTCCCGCTCCAGTTGCATATAGGCTGCAGCGTGCCCTGGAAATGAGCTGAAACTCCATAGTGGAACTGACTCTTTTCTTCCAGCATCCTTGCTCATTTGTTGTGGGAAATCAGAGGCATGAGCTGAATGAAATAGGGAGCCAAAGAAAGATGATATTCTTTTGTGATTAAGGAAGATCAAGGGCATCTAAAGATTTTAATGTAGTCCCACTTCTGCCCAGTCTCCCTGTATGATATTTGGCAAGGTGCCAGAAATATTGACTCTGTTGGCATGCTTCTTGGTTTTTTGGGATGGTGTTGCTTTAAATTTTGGTCCTGGCATATTATCAGTAGAAGAGACACTATCTGGCTAAGTAGGAGTTAGCCTGCACTGCGTGCTTCTTACTTTGATCTCATTGAAACTCATTCTCCCAATTATGAAATATTACTCTGTACTCACAGAAGTGTTGAGAATGATTAGTTATGAAACACTAAAAAAAAAACACAAACTATAGCAAAACTGACATAGAAAAAGGCCTAAAGAATTCATTGTTCAATTAAAATTTGGATCTCATTAAGTACGAGCTGCTCATTCATGATTTTCAAAGGAAAAGTGCAGCATCTGCAGAATCAGGGTTCTCGGTGAGAAAATATCCATTACTTCAACATTTTTCAATTGTTTCTCAGGGAAAATATAAACAATATATCCCTTCAGCTTTAAACTGCATAATATGGAATGCTGTCTTAAAGGAATTGTAATTCAGGGCTGCATATGTTCCTACGCTAATAAATTAAGCAGCTGCCAGGAATGTTCCCAGACACTAAAATGCTATTTTCTATATCATAAAATCATAAAACTATTTCTCAGCATGACTTTGGCCTGAGCTAATTAGAACTTTTCCTGAACAATTACATGGGCCAGGGACCATCCTTAGTAGGCAGCCAGTGTGTGGCTATCCTGTTTTGAAGGATAAGATAGTTTAAAAGCATGTGTGTGTGCTATTTGTGTCTGTTGGTCTCAGTAACAGACAGTAACCTTGGCCCAATTAGTTTACAAGCATAAATGTAGCCATGAGAACCAGGGTCCCAGGCCAGCTTACCTATCCAAAAATATTGTTCATTTTTCCTGCTACCTAAGGATGTTGTTGTGTTATGAGATCCAATGGAATAGAGATATACAGAGTATACCATGGAAAATGCCAACTATTCAGGGGGCATGGAACTTGAATATGGCTCTCATGACGTAGCAAACCACTGCAGGGGAATACGTTTTAATGTAGGTAATTTTGTTCTGAGGGGTGAGGAAAAAGGCAGGCAAGACCAATTTGTGTAAACAGGTCCCAGTCAAACATTTTGCTACGGGGACACTGAAATGATTCATGAGCTGAAAATATTTGAAACTTCTGATTTAAAAAGAATAAATAATATTTAAATATTTAGTTGTGATGTAGGATGGAAAATATTTTTGAATTATCAGCATTTCCTCTTTGTTCTTATTCTCCTATAAAGACAGATTTTCTGCACATAAGAGTGCATGCACTAGGCTGCATCCAGTGTGATTTGGACTCCATAAAGACTTTTCACCCTTTTTTGGTTTCATTTTGCAGTTGCAAGGTAAACTTTGCCCAGGAGTGGGTAAGGCTTGTGCAACTACCCATTTGCACACAACCAAGGGCAGTGATGTTCAAGGGCATGGAGAAGTTCTTCTGCATGCAGCTCCTGGGTTAGTGTATGAAAAAGAAATTTTACCCACTCAGGAAAAAAGCTGGGTTTGTAAAACTTGGGAAGAGAGTTGCCCATGAAACCACAGCTGAAAAAGGAAGGTTTCTGTGCTGTGCTTAGGAGCCAAACTGCAGAGAAGCCTCACCACTAGTGCAAAGTGATGCTGCGGGCTGGCAAGGGAAGAGCACAGGGAGTGTTCCTGGCTCTCACACACAGAAATCATCAGTACTCCCATCAGCTGTGACATCCATGACGAGGAATACAAAGAATAAGCTTTCATATTCTTCCTTCCCATGAAGTCGAAAGGACTGCGTATGATACACAAAAGGGGAGAAAGCCACATGTGCCTCTTCTGAAGGTCTGTTCAGTAAGTGTAGTCTTTTGTTTGGAAATCTTGACCTATCTTCACCATTTCTGTGTGCTCAGTTATTCTCATCCTTTGATGAGGGGCAAGTCATTCTCATCCTTGCTTTATTTTTTGCCTTGTGACTTCATGTTCTTCTCCCTAGTTTGCAGTCTCCCCTCCAAGAAGAAACCTTGCCTTGAAGCAACCCTTCAAGTTAACTGCCCTTGTTGATGTCCACCATAACAGCTATCCTCTTCCTCTCTTCGCTGCCTCAGCATTGCTCCCAGCAGCTGTCCTTCCAAGACTGTCTTTCCTTCATATCTTCACTTGCGCAGCATTTTTTTCACAGCTCCCACCCACTCCTCAGGCTCACAATACCCTGCACCCATACTTTGCGTTGGTCCTCACTGTTCTCATTGCTGGCGGCTATCCTTGCCAGTTGTCCTTCCTCCTGTCTTCTGCAGCACTGACCCCTCAGAATGTCCATTACGTCTGTAGTTCCCCATGGAACTCCTCTCCTCCTTTGCCAAATTCGTATTTCTCAGTAGACCTTTCCCTGAAAACTGATGCAGTTTGGGAACAAACTTGTGCAAGCTCTCATCAAGCTCACCTGCCCTTTCTGGTACTTGATACCATAATGGCAAGATGATGCTGCACTTCAGCTGGGCATGCTTAGCTGCTATCAAATTACTGTGGGGTAATCTGTCATGAAAAAATATGTTGGGGAGAGAAGTTGTTCCTCACTGGAGAGGCACTGGCAGCATCTTCCTCGGTTCTGTTCTCTCATCCAGTGCAAGCAACAGATGGGACTCATTGCACGAGGCAACAATTACTTGCCCTTTTCTGTCCCTATCTTTTAGATGCTATGGACAGAAAGAAAATAGATTATAAGATATGACTCAGGTTTTGTTTACTCTGTGCTGTCCAGCCCAGAGCTAGAAATTTGCAAGTGCTGTAAAGCATGACAATCTTTCCTTCTGTCTTTTACTTTCCTTACCCAGCGAAGGGACAGACTGTGGGCACTGAGACATTTGCAGGAGGCATTCATGAGTTATTTTTACTCTCAGTCATGTCTTCTATAGGAGATATATCATGGACATATATAGAAATGAGAACCTTCGCCAAATGAATTTCATTCTTGGGAAAAAGATACATCTTCCCTCCTGTGTGAATAGGTCTATTAATTTTTCAATTGCTGTTTCTAAGCACACGAAATTCAGAATATTTTTCTAAAATATCTATTATTTGAAATTAGAGTATATCCTGCCATTGTGACAAAAAACCTTGTAAATGTCACACACTTGTCTGAAACCCGCACAGCTCTGTGCATCTTGTGCTCACTTCTCTGGTTAGGTTGGTACCTTACACACTGCAGTGGGACATCAGAGCCTGTGCCCAGCTGCGCACCCCAGTGCACCTGATGTAACGGGCCAGCCCAACTTCATCCAATCCATCATCCAGCTGAGCTGGGCATATTTTACCACACGGCAGAAAGGAGATCTCAGCCGAGGAAGGGTGCCACTGAGGGAGGCCTTATGCTCGAAGACTCGCCACCGAAGCCAAAGTCTCCAGCTGCAGTCAGCTGCTGTCCTGCCAGGTACCTGGACTTGCCAGGCAGGTCCCTGGCACAGAGTACAGTCTCACAGGTGGAGCAGGCAGAACTTCAGAGGTCTGAAGCCATCATCTCCAGACTGGAGGAAGTGCAAGGTGCTACTCTCTCCAGCCTGAACTGCAAAATAAACTTCTCCATTATCATCAAGAAGCGACTCTGCTCAGTGGTATCCCACTGTGGCTGCGTGCTGCTGTTTGTGAAGTGGCATGGGATGAAATCACAATTGGTAGGTCTCCATTAGTAATTTACTGTAGAACATTATTGTTCATTAAAATGATCCCTTTTGTTCCTAGAGAAATAAAAGGTATCTTCCCCCTGGAGTTCCTCAGTTGTTAACTAACATAAGGGATTTCACACCTTTGCTAAGGCCAGCCTGAGCTTTTCTCAAAGCACCGAGCCACAGTTGAAAGTTGCCAGGTCTACATGGTGCAAAGTCCTAGGTTCTGGAACAAAGGAGAGTCCTGCACGTTAGCAGAGCAGCTGAGATAGGCTCTGGTAGTTATTTATGATAAAGGAGCAGTCTTATAAACGTGTGTAGGATTATAGGTATCAGTAACTTATGCTGCTTTATGAATATTAGAGAGTTAATAGCTGTGCTGCTATTTTCTGGTCTATATCCTGGGGCTTTCATGAGTAAGGCTGTGGAAAGAAAAGACATCTTCTTATGATCCTAACTGGTATGCTTAGACAGGTTTTCAGGTACCAAAACCTTCTTGTCTTACTCTCTTTTCATCTTCATATAATGAAGCATACCAGAAGAAAGCCGGTGAGTTAAAAAGCCAGCAGCCACCACCCAAACTGAAGTCGCTTGGCCATACACTCAAATCAAGAAGTTCCACAACGAAGTAAAGTTTGCTTGTGCCCCCTTATTTCAGCCCAGTTGTGAGCAGGGACTTTGAGATGATCTTTCATTGCAGGATTGCCTGCTGTTTTTCCCGCAGAAACCCTGCTCATCCAAATCAGACAAGGAAAATCCCCCCTGGGCCAGCAGCTGGTGTTCTTATTTCTGGCATACTAAAGCTGTTTTCAGCATTTCACTTTTCCACTTTGCATTATTTTAATGTAATGCTCTTGCACGTTAGGGAGATTCCCCACCTCTTCTTACACAACACTGTCCAGGTTTGAGGAACCACAAGCCCCCCATCCTGAAAGGTCTTTAAAATGCAACCTTAAGTCTAATTTACTGTTTCTGTCCAAGACCCTGGAAAACTGCACGTCGGCTGCAGTCACACCTCAGTGGGAATGCCAGTTTCGATCCATTTCAGAGAGGGCTTTGGAAATTCTTCCCAGCCCTAAAACTGCTTGGCCAGCTGTTTCCTCCCTGCTGGAAAGCCGCAACCATCTCTCACCTGTAATTCTGTTGGATTCCTCCACTGCTCTTGGCATGGGGGCTGGGCAACTTCGCTTGGATGCTTTGGTGACTCATGCAGATCTGGTGCTGCTCATGAAGGGTTTTGAATGTCAGCCTTCTCAGTCATGTTTTTTGTATGAGGGTTTGTGCGTTTGGGAATGTCATTGCTGTAGTTATTTAAACTCTTTGGCGTGAGCATCTATTCCTGGGCCCCATGCTGTTTAATAGCTTTAAATATGCTGCTTTGGGGTGTTGTTTTCAATTGCTGCACTTTCTCCTGTCAGTGCTATGTGGCTGCAGCACAGATATTCTGCCTCTTACCGACAAAGCAACCTCAGTGAGAGACTGTGGCTTGGGATCTCTCTCAGCAGAGACCTTGCAGAGGTCACGCGTGAATTACAGCTGAGCATCGACAAAATCTAGCTTGCCATTCTGAGTCCCCGTAAAAATTCATCCTGATCATATATTATCACCCACTCTATCCTTTCAAAGGACGTGAATGTATTTTCAAGCATTTATCAATTAAGCCTCAAAATATCTCATTGAGGTACTGCAAATTAGGTGATAAAGGGATCAATTTAGCTAACACTGATATGCACCTACTTCAGAAATTAAATAGCACATCACAGCTATTGAACAATGCACATTTAAATCCCTGAATAATGGACTACAGCCACAAATGAGGAAATTAACTCTTGCACTGCAGAACTGTCTGGTTCATTTAGCAACAGCCCTGGTCAAGAGTTTTTGTAAGTGAACAATCTGGGGGAGAAAGGACCCACTGAATACAGGAACCTCTACATGCAGGCATGTTAAAAGTGTGAGACAAAGCCTCAGACTATGCAGGAATGTGAAGCATGTGGGAGAAGTAGCCTTATTTCTGCCAGTCTTACCTCTGGTGGATAACTAGACCCCAGATCTACCTATGGACTGGTTGTCTAAAGTCTCCTCTCTGAAAATTGCCTTCCTCTTCCAAGATTAAGACGGCAATGATGGAAAAATTGTGCTACCTTAGATTGCATCGTTCCTTCTTTGATTACTTCCTCTAAATCCAGCTGTAAGCAAAATTTCAATTTAATTTTCAAGTACATTTACATACTGTACACTGAGCGGAGTACTAAAGTGTTTGAGTTTGGCACTGTTGATCCATTTTCTTGAGGTTATTGGAAACCTAGTGAAAATGTGTCAAGGAGGGGACAAAAGGTCTTCTTAATGGAGCAAGAAGCAAGAACTTGCTGTTTTGAAATTTGAAACTGTCATTGAGGGGGAGCAGAAAGTACATTTACTTTAGAAAATGTCAGAATTTAAGAGTCTGGCAGCCAGAACTAGTAGAATCTTTTCATTTGCTGCAGTAACAAGGTATTCTAGGGTTCCAGTTTCCCATCTCTTGCAGAAAAAGTGTGCAGCAACACACTTTCTACAGAAGCTGTGGGTTTCGAGAGAAGATAGCTGTGGTCATCTCGGGACTTTCAAGCTTTGTGCAGAAGGCCCAGTGGCCATACAGTTATGATGCTGCACTGAAGGGCCACCCTACATTTCTAAACCCAAGAAAACCAGGCCTCCCAGCAACTGTTTAGATGAGCTGGCAAAAAGTCAGCCAGATTTATGACAGAAATCCTTTCTGTGCCTCATTGGCAGCTCATTAAATGGCATTTCTGAGAGATATTTCTGTTTCAAAGAATTGACAACTTCTGACGCAAGCATGTCTCATTGGAAAATTCCCAACTGCTTTCCCATTTTCTTCTTGACAATTACGATAATATGACAGCCTCCTCTGTTAGAGCCCTGATTATCTTTGTAACAGGGTAAATCAGGTGTAATATTATTGAAGTTATTGCTTTTACGTTGGCAGAAAATTGTTATAGTGGGAAACTGGGGCTCTACTCTCACTTTAGACTGCTGGATGAATGTCTACAAGGCATTCTTTCTATAATTTAGAAATACTGGTAAATATGGTCTTTAAAAAAGAATAATTTAGAGATTAGATTTCATGTTCTGTGACCTAGGAGTCAGATGACAACAGTTCTCTGCTAATTGATCAGCAGGTTCTTGTTTATGCACAGTGCAACTGCTACCATAGATTTTTGGCTAGATCTTGGCCAACATACTGCTTTATAGCTGCATCCTGGTGACACTGCAACTTCAAAGGTCATTTTAATTGCATGTGTGGCTAGCCACCTTTCTAAACATCTTCCTCAGACAGGGAAGAAAAGATAGGAGAAGAAAAACATACTCTCTCTTAGGTGATCCATCACTCACTGATGCTGATCGCAATCAGGCTATTGACTGCTGAGCAGTGAAGAGCTCTTGCTTGTCACTGTCAAGGCTCCTTTGTTTTGTATTACTGAAATGCTCAATGAAGCGGAGACTGGCTTCTCAGCCCAGTGCTTATACTGTGCACATGGGGTATGGAGAGCCAAGGTGTTAGGCTTCTGTGCAATAGAAAGTGGAGTAGCTCTCCCATCAGAATTTCAGGGGTAGGCACTTGGATCTGAGGACTAGAGCATCATAACCCAATGACTTGGGCATTCACCTTGGAGGTCAGTGACTTCAGATCAAACTTCTAGCCTGAGCCAGAAAGAAAAATCATTTGTTCTGGTTCCTAAGTGTATTCATTAGTCACAAAGTCACTGGCTAGTTTAAAAAAAAAAACAACAAAAAATTACATTCTTCATTGTCAAGCAGTTCTACATTTTGTCTGAAAAATCTGTCCTCTCAATACTTAAAAAATTGAGAACTTTTTAAAAAAGTTTTTAAAAATATTAAAATTTATAATCTTTGAAAAGAATAAATTTCCCAGATGATTCTGCTCCACTCAAAACACACAATTCCAGGAGGGGTAAGGTCTGAAGTCCTCTCCCAAAACTAAAGATTGTCTTGCATTTCTCAGGCTTTGTTATATTTTCTTCTGGGGTAGAAGTTTTTAAATTTTTTTGGCTGTGAGTTAAAGTTTTCATACCAAACACCAGACTCAAATGGAGAGTCCTATAACCATTTGGCCACTATGTCCCCTGTACAGAACATCAAGGTTGAAAAACCAATGGAGTAAATCCTCCCAGAGATTTTGAAACAAATTGATTTGAAAGCCCCTTAGTTTTCTTGCAGGGTTTAGGTCAAATATAGTGCATTATAGAATAGCACAGTAGAAGAATTAGGTTGCTTTGGTCCTGTGAGAAAAATCTACCCAGAATGGATATGTGTAATATGGCTGCTAAGAATTTATTCACTGTTAGGTCTCTGTATTCCAACTTAAGATTTCTTATTGACTGATGCCAAGTCCTGGAGATAAGATTTCCTCTCTCCTTTCATTTTTCACTGTGAATAGCTGATAATCTGGTGCTTTACAGAAACCTGTCTGGGTCCCTAACCTTGGACAGCTTTTGTGCTCCACTGTCAATTCCTCTGAGCGTTATACCTGCTATGCATGAATGCTGTAATTTTGCAGCATGACCTGCAGACAGGAACAGAGGCAACTGGAACCTATTAGACCATGAACTTCATTTTCTGAGGACCTTCAGCTCCCGTTGAAGTTGTGCATGTTGGCAATTTCTGAAAATGAGACACCCCCCTCCCCCACCTTTTTATAAGAAATTTTGACAAAAGCCTCTGGGGCTGAAGTATTGTTGCAGGAAGGCTGATAGTTAATAAACCTCGTCAGCCCAGCCTCATTCTTCTAATCACATCTTACAGTGTGTTTAGCTTCAGTTTTTAATCTCATCTGCTCTCTCCTTTCTCACTTTGCCTGTATTTTTAGCTGTATGACTGAAAGCCCTTGATGGGAAATGCATACACATGCATCACTTGCAGAAAGGTGAAATGTGCTTCTACCACTAATTTTTCTAATTTACAGTACACGCTACTTTTTTTTTCCAGAAGAGCTTTACTGTAAAGCATTGCCCTATTTTCACAAGTGGAAACCAAAGCTTATTTGCCATAGATACAAAAATGTTTCCAAAAGCAGATTGTTTCTTTTAATAAAGAAAAGATCCACCCAATTTTGTCTAACTGCTACTCAGGACGCAGCCATCATGAGTCCTGACAAGTTGGAGGACTGCATTCTGTGGTTTAGAAAGTCCACCAGCAGAAATCAATAGAGGTGCAATCAATCCAACGATGTTAATTATCATTAGATGTAAATCAGGAGCCCATGTTCTCAGTCCCCTTCTTTAAACCCTGGGAAATCTTCCTTATATTAATCAAAGCTAATGATACATGAAAGTAATCTGTGTGTCTTTATATACACTCTCCAGATGAGATAACAGTTTCACCTTGGTTTTATTCGTAATTACCATAAATACAGCGCCTGCAAAGAACAGGGCTGCACTTACAGACAGCATTGCACATGCTACGGTAATAAATTCTGTAACTCCAGAATATGATAAAGAAATATCTGTAAATAACTGATTTAATACAAAGTAGCAAGATCTGCAAAAGCTAGATGATTTCTTGATTGTGCAATGCATGTACGAGTGTGTCAGATCACTGTCAGTGCCTGAGCTCCAGGACAGCTCAGTGGAGTTCTCTGCAACGCCTGCCAGAAAGGTGTGTATCTTCAGCTTCAGTTGCAGCAGATTTTGCTTTCCCCTTTGGTCAGCCTGTGGCAAACCAGCCAAAACAACAATTTCTGCAAATGTCTGCATCACTGACGTTATCTTTGAACATCTATAACCAAATCCATGACGTCAGGCAGAATAGCAAACGAGTTTAATATAGATGCTGCAAATCTGTACCCTGCCAGGCTGTTTGGCCCTTGCCTGAGCACCCCGAGTCCAGTGAGTGCTCACAGCCACCGTGCTATGTGACAAAATGAGCTTTGCTTGCTGCCTGTATTCAAGAGCCACCATGTAGCTGGAATAAAAAGGTCACATTAAAAAGAGAGGGTCAGACTATATGCACATGCAGATTACCCTTTCCCTGAACAAGAGGCTTAAGCCAGTAAGCAGTTTCCCTAGGTGTGTGTTCCTTCGTGCTGCTACAAATCAAGCTATTGATTCATCTCTCCAAAAAACAGCTGCTGATCTTCTACTCAGTTGAATGACTAGTTCGTACAGATGTGGAGATGTAACAGATCAAACTCTGAGCGGCAAAGTCAGCACAATCTGGGTGGAAAATATAGGGAGAACCAAGGGCAATTGTGGAAAAGTTGCAGAGCGGTTTGCTAGAGCATGAAGCAAAAAAATGGTCTATCTTTTCACATTCACTGTTGAACGTACACAGAGACATTAACAGATCTGATGGCTGCAATCTGCTCTAACCTTTTATCTCTGAGGAGTGATCTAATAACTCACTCGTGGCTGTACCCGTTATGAGTTATCACTTTGCTCACTCGTGAAGATGAATGTAAACGTCTTTACAGCTCTCAGCCATCACACATTCTGTAATTCTCTCTCTGTGTGAATGAATAAGCTATGTTATTAAATTAATAATAAAATTTGGCTTCATTTAAGCTACAGCAGGGGATGTATTTTTCTTTTCCTCTCTTTTTATTAGTAAATGAAAATTTGTAGCTGCATGAGTGTTAATCATAAGCTACTAAGTGCCTACCCACATCCCGTCTGTGGGCTAATGCAAATGAGCTGATAGGAAATTATATATTGTAGATTATAACTTTTCTGGGAAAAATAAAAGCCTATATTTCATATAGGAAAGGAAACTATATCTTGATTGCTCTTCTGCAGCAAGTAGACAGCAGAAGCTTTTTCCTGTAAAAAATAAAACTATTAAACCATTAAATATGGGCTTTAGTATGGTACTAGTAAACTCCACGAAAGTGGTCATTACATCATTTAATGACTGATTTGATTTAACTTTAGCACATTAGCACACTTGGATTTTGCTTGGGATCATTGAAGAAGTGTGTTATTAGCTGTTGATAATAACCAGTCTTACACGCATGCTTCGATAATATATACCTTGCGTATATCTCATATGCAGCTAAGCATAAAGGCAAGGCTCAGTGGAAAACAGATCACCTAATTCTATCGATATTTCACACTCCATGAATCGCATTTTAACACTGTAGTGATTCTGGTGCATACCATAATTAGGAAAGACAATCAGTCTTTCTATATTTAAAACATGTCTGCTCCTGGAGTCTGAAACGAAGGATTATATTCCAAATATATAGCTGGTGAAGAAGCAGTCCTTTCCCCTGCAGTGGCACCCTCCCTCTGTCTCCCTCGCCCCAAAACACTTCACTGATGAAGTAAAAATGTAGCTGGTTTGACTTTTAGCTCTGAAGTCCTCTCTTCGCAGAGAAAGCTCGCTTTTCCACATCAAGCACGTTCTTCTTGCATAGAAACTGATTCATCTGCAAGTCCAGCTCTCAGTCAAAGGGGTAACATCAGGTAACAAGTCTGAGCACCTCTGCGCAGCCCCGGCGCAGGAGGGTGAGGGAGGCTGAGGTGGAGGGTGAGGGACAGAGGGAGGCTGGCTGGAGCAGCAGGAAGCACCCTGGGCACTTGGGTGGCTTCTGCAGCTGCTCCTCACAGCTGGAGCCTGGCTGGTTCCTCTCCCCAGCTTCATGCCCCGGCTGCTGGAGTTCGGCAGGAGAAAGCCCCCCTCACCGTAAGGGAAGGCTCCTCCGTGAACACCCAGGGAGGCAGAGGAGAAGGGGAGGCTCCTTTAGAGGGACCTTGTTTTTTTCCTGCCTGTTTCAAGGAGAAGGCTCCTGTTTTGCAAACTGCTGATACTGGATGAAGCCTGGCTGATTCGTCTCTGCAGTTTTTCCCCAAGGCCACATTATTGCGTAGTTCTCCCACAGGGTTTTCTCGCGCAGCTTGTTCCAGTTTCAGAGAGATGACTGATTCTGCTGGAGGTACTGGTGCATAAAATTGAAGTGCCAGGAGGACCAGTAACATCTCCAGGATGAGAATGGACTTTTTAAGTGCAATCACAACGATTCCCTCACTTAAAAGACAACTTTCTACAATACCTTGCTCAACTTTTGCACAAATGTCAGGCCATGAAGCTTGAAAGAGTCTAGCAACAAAACCAATAATAACCATTTCAGCTACCAAAGACAATATTACAACAGGCGTAGAAAATCAACATAAATGTCCACAGAGTTTCTGTATTTACAGTCCAAAGTTGCAAAGCATAATCTGTCTTAAATGCACATGCTTTTAAACTGTCCCCATTCAATGCAGTGGCAAAACTTTCTCTCTTCACTCACCATGTCAGTGGTGTAGGACCAGGTCCATATTTTAATACTGCTGCAGCAGCTAGCATGGCTTCAGGGCTGTAAAAAATGGCATGTAAGCATGTAACTTGTCAAGAGAAGAGACAGCTCCCAGCGTTCCCAGTGTGCTGTGCTCCTCCTGTGGAAACCAGGTCTCCGTTGCACCACATCCTGAGCCAGCTTAAGGTTTTTCAGAGGTGTGAGGAAGATCAGTTCTGCTGCTGCGAGGTGCAGGGTGAGCTGGGGACTAAGACAGGGTTAAGTTGCTGCTTCCACAAGAAGTGAGGGTGGGGGAATGGCAATGGTTTGGAGAGCCGGAGCAGGAGTAAGACCTGTTGCTCCCACCATGAGAGTGAGGAGAACGGGTTTCTGCGAGGAGCAGCCCCACGCCTGCCGACACCCGTGACTGTAACAGCAGGACAAGCCCATTTTCCAGTGCGGTGATGACCACTCTCACCAAGGGTGTTTTACTCTTCCGGGCAATTGCCTGCTCAGCCCACTCCACAAGCTGACCCTGAATCTTATCTGCATGGTTTCTGCCAAGACCACCTTCTTTCCTTTAAAGTTGTCTCCCCACAGCCAAATGTATCTAGAGCTTTAGGTATTTGGTTGTCATTTTTCTTCCAAAAGCTCTTTGATGCACAGCTGCAGTTACACTGCTCCACGTGTCAGACTTTCCCAGCGTGCAGGGAGAGGTTAAACAGAGAGCAATCCCATGGAAGAAATGCGTCCCTTAATAAGAAACTCAGGGAACAAAGTGAAGTCTACTTTCCCCGTGGTGTCACTTCTGAAAAGCAGGTTCCTCAGCATCTAATAAGGCGTGGGTGCCACTTGAAGATGTCTCTTCAATGGAAGGAGCCATTTTTCAATCAAATATTTCTGCCTTGTTGAATTCCAGTGTTGAACAAAGGGTGAAGTTATCTCGCAACTTTGCCCTCTGTGGGGATGTTAACAGGACCGTTCTTCTTCCAGCCACTTGTTTTCATGTAACATGTAGGAGCTTCATATCTTCGAGAGCGGTTTCGACTTGATTTGACAGACCAGTGGTTTCAGACAGTACTGGGGACACAGACACAGCACACTCGCTTAGCTGAGTGCACCGAGAGGAGCAGCACCCTTACAATAACAAGATTATTATTTACCAAAACAAATGTATAACCTCATACAAGGCAGAAAGAAACAAACATGCAGAACACCATGCAACACCAATGAAAAAAATCTTTTTTCCTCTTCTTACAGAACCTCTCAGGGTTGACCTAGCACTGCACTTTTTTGAGCCAATAAAAATTTTAGGGCTTGTGAAGTAGTTTCCACCAGCATGTGTTTTTTTTTTTGTTTTTCTGATTTGTTTCTTTATGAAATTTCTATTTTCTTCTTTTCTTTTCTTTAATGGAAAAATGAAGACTGTGCCAACAATACAGTAACCAGTCCAAACAAGATTTTGAGACTGCCTAAAGGCTGAGGCTTTTTCAGGGGCCAAAAGCTGAAGGGGAGAGAATTTTTCAGTTTGAAGAATTTTAAAAATTAATATTTTTAATTGAAAACAAAATATCTGAGGGAAAATGAGAGTATTTTCACAAATACACAAAGTAACTTCCAGCCAATTCTAAGTTTAATATTGATTCAAATGGGAGCAGAGACTAAATCTGAGGACATTTTAAATTGGCTTTAAATGCAATTTAGGGTTTTCTAGAATGGCCATCTCAACAAGGCTGGTACGCAGAGTGGAGTAAGATGATATTGATGGACCAGGAGTTTGTATGAGTGTAATGGGGGACATCCTGCGTGGGTGACATGAAAGAGGCCAAAGCTGAGTTTTATGGCGAATTTCTCTGATTTTATAACACCAATCAGCTTTTGCATGCCTTGTTACATACTCAGGACTGGCTGCACAAGTCTTCAGCAAAGCAGGGCTGTGGTTTTAGTAGCGGGCCATGCTGTTGTACCGTTGCTTCACGCAGAAAAACCACTGTTGTCTGTCACACTGTACGACCAGACTGAAGTTGCATAGTTAATGGATGAAAAGCTTAGCTGTGCTCTCCTCTTTGACCAGTCCCTGTATTTTATCTTTAGTGCACTGTGCTGTGTTAGCAACAGTGTTTCTATTAAGTTAATTTGGGTTTGAGTGGTTTTCACTCACACTTGTGCAGTTTGGCTAATACCTTCATGAGCTGGTCCCTGATTAATCTTGTCAGATATATTCTACCATCAACGCATACCAAGTTCTCATAAAGTACTGACATATATTTGTCAGCAGATTCAAGTATTTTCTGTGCACATAGGCAAAATTTGGATCTCCTTGAGGTCATATTCACTTTTCATAATAGGAATGTAAAAAAAGCCCTAAAGATGAAAACTGCAATTGCATATCACTCATTAGAAAGAAGATATAGCTGAAATATATGATGACCTTCAGTATCTAGACTGCAGATTAAGTAAATTTCCCAGCATATGAAGGAAATCATCTCTACTAATAACCAGAATACACTTCCTCTAAATGTAAAAACCACTGCTGGTCAGCCAGGGCAGACGATAAAACAAAGGAGAGTAGTTACCCTTGTTTATCAAAAATATCGTACACTGAACTAGAACACAGCAGAAGCTTCTGCACAACTTGTGCTCGACGTGATTGTTTTCTGGACGAGGCTCATGCCCATCATTAGTGCACTTGGGTTCCCCCTCATTGAAACAGCAGTGCTGGCTGCAGACCATCAAGTCCATCCAGCTCGCTTCCACTCAAAGCCAGACAACAGCCAGCACTAGATCAGGTCAGCTGTTGTTTCGTCTAGCTAAGCCTTACAAAGCTCCAGGGGCAGAGATTCAGTGCTCTCTCCTGCTAACCTGTTCCTCTGCTGCACCACTCTCTTACTGAAGAAGGGTCTTTTCCTAAATCCCCCTAATCCAAGATTCCCAGCCACAATCTGTGACTGCCACCTCTTGTTATACCATCTGCTGACAATGAGAGAAGCTTGGGTCAGACATCTTTGTACCTTCTTTTCAAGTACAAGTAGGCTCCTGCCATATTGCTTCTAATCCTCTTCTTCACCAGACTTTGTACCAGCTCCCTCCACCTCTCCTCGTATGGCACATGCCCATGGCCCCTGCCCATCGTGATAGTTCTCTGCAGGACCCTCTCCAGTGTCTCCACATCCCTTTCAAGCAGGGAGGCCCAGGACTGGATGCAGCATGCCAGGGCAACCTTGCCAGTGCTGAGGGGACCTAATATATGCTTATGCTTATAAATGTCTCAAGGGTGGGTGTCAGGAGGATGGGGCCAAACTCTTTTCAGTGGTGCCCAGCAACAGGACAAGGGGCAATGGGCACAAACTGAAACAGAGGAAGTTCCAGC
>Ga0181612_123499_pt1 | contig 22184 bp, 16 predicted proteins | sample HoacroProtozoa21_FD_119630 | JGI IMG/M metagenome (GOLD analysis project Ga0181612, IMG submission 119630) | Hoatzin crop microbial communities from Cojedes, Venezuel. Combined Assembly of Gp0051906, Gp0051904, Gp0051908
GCTCTTCATCTTTCTTGAAGTGGGGAGCCCAGAACTGGACAGAGTACTCCAGATGAGGCCTCACTAGGGCAGTGTAGAGGGGAAGGAGAACCTCCCTCGACCTGCTGGCCACACTCCTCCTAATGCACCCCAGAATGCCATTTGCCTTCTTGGCAGCCAGGGCACAGTCTCCATTTAATAAAAGCTATTTTACCTCTTTGTCAAACTCCTGGTCAGGATCGGACATACTTCGGGAAGGCATGGCTCCTCCCACATCACTGCCACCTGCAGAGAAAGAAGCAAACAAAGCAGGTTTACTCCTCTTGTCGAAGCCATAAATTATAGCTCAGAACTGACAAGCTTGCTTCCAGCCTTACTTGATGAGGGCCATGAAATATAGGTTTTACTTCTCTGCTGCTGCTGCTGCCGTGAGAGGTTAGCTGTAGATGGACATGGTTTTTCGTCCTGTGCAGCAGGTAGGACACTCTACAGTTGAAATGAAACACCTTGTTAGCCAGCAACAAAAGCTATCCAACTAGGAGCTGTTACTCATGAAAACTTTACTGTGCTTTTGAAGCTATTACAACCCAGTGTTGGTAGAAAAACTCTGAACTTACTTGACCACATCCACATATTTTCAGTAACAGACACAAACCCTGAGAAAGACAGAGAAGGAACTAAGCCCCACAGCAGCCACTGGAACCTGCCAGCCAGCAAACCCTCTATGAAGGGGCAGGGACTGCACCAACAGCTCTGCTTTCCTTCCTCCTCCTGCTGAAAGGACAAATGCATTGCCCTCATCTGGGCTAGCTGAGAAGGACAAGAGAAAGCCTGACTAGCAGCTATAAAATGAAGGGTACAGAACATAGAAGTGTACCTTTGCGCCTTCCTCTTGTGGATTTAACACTAAAATAGCTCACAAAATGCTGTATTTGTTAAATACAAAATAAAAATTACGCTATAAAGCACCGCAACTTACATGCACTTTAATTACCTCCACAGCTTTAGTTTTCCCCCCCCTTGTTTTTGCTCTAGAATTAGCAAAGTGCCACAAGCACAGCACTCCAGTTCCTAACAGCTTGTAGCTATTCCTATTCTTGCTAGAGAAGCAGAGGAGGGACAGGAAGAGGAAGAAAGCAGAGGGGAGCCATGCAGTGAGGAATGGTCACTCTCGAGAAAGATTTCAGCAGAGATAGGGCTTGTGGTAGATGTGCTCAAAGCCTGTTGGAGGTGATATCAGAGCAGAATGTCGAGAGGATGAGGGGAAATTCATTCTGTTATTTTAAGACGACAAACAAGAAAAAGGAAGGAGGAGAGACTATTTACAAAACTAGTAACAAGCTCCTGGCAGTGATATCTATTTCTTTCAGTGTCTCATTTGTAAGTCAGCTAACAGTATTTCCTTGCATGGGATTTAGAAGCATTGTGCTTCAGGAAGGTTCAACTTTCTCAAAACGATTAAAACCAGAATTTGGTACAAAGATAATACTTGAACCCCATACAGCTCATCTTCGCAGTTTTTCTGAGCAAGAACAAATGCCCACGTATCCCCCTCCCTTTTAAATGTGTTTTACCAGTGGGAGGTCCATGAGAACCTGCATTCCGTCTCCTGGTCCCATATGAGCCACGTGGTTGAAATTCGTTGGGTTAGAAATCATCTTTGACCTTAGCTCCGGGTCTCTAAGCATTTCCCTAAAAGAACAGAGAGATTTATACTATTAGCATTCCCAGTCTCTGCATGTCATCATGTATATTAAGTTACCTACCACCATTAAATTCTTACCGCCTTTGCTGTAATCGCTCTTCTTCGGGAACCTTAAATACAAATCTTCTTTTGCTCCTGGTTCGAAGCATTTGCTTCTTGCTATTGTCAGATGTTTCTGGCACACTGAGGACTGCTCCTGCTGTAATATCACAATGCAATTTCACATACATAGGTACATGTTGACCCAGACGCATCCAATACAAGTTTCATCTCATGCAACGGTAACGTTGCTTAAAATTACCCAGTTAGCTTCGTATCATTTTCCCATTTCTCCCCTTGCTCAGTACTCACCTGCAAACTTGTTCTTGAAATATATTAGTCTTGGTGGCTCGCAGTTAAGGAGATTCAGCGTGCCGTCCGTGTTTAATGGTCTGATCTGTTTTGGGGAAGGAGGCAGAGAATTAACTCAAGCCTAGCATACACTGCGAAGAAACACCTTATTTAGAATTAACCCAATTAAGTTCTATATTCAAAGAAAATTACTTACCCTTCGCAGGCCAATAGTCTGGACCCACTCCATAGTGTTAACATCAAACACATCAACACCATAGTCGCTATACACTGTTACGTATGAAGAATTGCAACCTGCACAGATTAAAAACAAACAGAAAACCCCAATGTGGTTTCAGGAGTCCAGAACTAACACAGATTTGAGCAAATTTCAATACTTACAAGTTTTCCACCATGTGCGAGATACATTTTAGAACACTTTTTTCCTGGCCCTACTTTCAAACAGATATTTTTGGATAACAGACTTGCTAACAACACCTGCCAGCATCATGGAAAGATACAAATTTGACCCTTTCAGTATTTTTAAACTTCAAATTATGATTTAATGAAATAGCAAAATGGCATCTGACGTTTTCAGACGCATAAAAATTTGCTACTTGGTAGGAACTGAGCAACCAGATTTTCTACAGATGCAGATTACTTCATTTCGGAAGCAACAAACTAACTATACATCTGCTGTGTGCAGAGGAACAGAGAGGGCCACCATCTGTGAGGTGGGTCATGAAGTCATGATGCAGATCTGTTCTCAATTTCCTTCCTCTTTTGCTAACAATTATCTAGCTTTAGATACTCATGTACGGGTTGCTCTCATCAGGCTAACAAAAAAAAGTCATAATGCTTAAAGCCCACAACCCATTTTTTCTTTTTCGCTTTTTTTTTTTTTTTTTTAAACATCAAAGGCATCAGCAGACAAGTTTATTTTAGGTCAACCGAAAAGCTGAGATCCCTAGAGCTTTGTATCAACATGCTGCTTCTGCTCATGTAAAGACTGTGCCCTGATGTAAAGAGCAGTCACTAGAAATTTATGGGATTTAATAGAGAAAATAACTGCTTCAATAAACCAAAGGAAAATAACCCAGTAGGACACCAAACACATTACAGAATCTTCTTAGAAGAACTGAAGCAAGGTTGTAGTGCTATTTTTTAAACTCATTCACAGAAAGCCTTGGACAGCTATCATAAATATGTATTCCAGAAGTGATTTATGGTCAAGTATTTATTATATGGGGTCATGGTTGGCTTGGATGTCCACATCAAGTGAGACCATTGAGCATCAGACAGGAACACCAACTGCTTCTGCCCGGCCAGCTGGTAGCCAAGGCAGAACTTACCAGTCAGAGCTGATGGGCTTGGCCAGATCTCAACTGGTTCCCAGAGAGACAGGTCAGTGTCTGCGCTGGGCTTGCCCACGCTACAGCTTCGAGACTTGCTGGCTCCAAGCCTTTTCACTGTGCTATACTCAAGCTAAGGAGCACCACAACACCTACTGAGCCCCAAACCAGCACATCAAGCTGGTTTAACCACAACCTAGACAGGCCACTCAAGATAACAGAGCTGACTCTGTTAGTGCAGACCTCAGCCTCTCCTAGCATAAGGGGACTGAATGCCCTAGAGACAAATTCTCCATCATATCTTAAAACCTCTCTACAACACGGCCCATTACCACAACAGCAACTGCAACAGGGGAAGAACTATTTCCACTTTGATGATCTCCTGATGGGCAGCTAAAAAAAGCCACCATCACCAGTGACAGGCACCAGCACTGAGGAAGAAGGATGAGGCTAATGAAAAGGAAAGTAATCCAGTTTCATTTGGCAGAGGACAAAGTTGCTCCTTCTACAACAACAGGCCTAGGCCATCGCCACTCAGGACAGCACACACGAGAAGGCTATAAAATAGTTTACAGTAACAACAGCTTCTAATAACAGACAAAATAATTAACTAGCATGTCTAGACTGCTGAAACGCAAAAAACTGTAAAGCTGATAAAGGAAAAGGAAACATTAGCTTCTGCTAATGGCATTTTAAAGTAAATTGGCAACTTCATTGTTTCCTCAGGCCTTTGCTTCAGACTTCTGTACAGAACGAGGTCAGAGTAACGCAAGCAAACAATTTCAGTTCAAGACAATTAAAATTAAACAAACTGCTGTTCGGGCCTGGCCTGATCAAACCAACGAGCACCTAACTGCTCGGCGTGCTATTTGAACAAAAAGCTATTTCTTGCTTTCAATCACTCAAAATACTTTAATTGCTATTTGAGCTCCAAATAGAAATCCCAGTTTTATCATGAACTGCCTTTGGCTATCAAATACCGAAAAATACTCTGCATGTCCTTCTATCCTAATTAACTGATAAACCAATGTGCCTGAAAAGAGCAGTGCCATTGAAAAATGACCCTCCACCTGCCTATATTATTTTTTTAAATTCTCCCCCTAAAAATAAGACCAACAGGAGAAACACTGCAACGAGTTCTGCCAAAAGCAGTATTTTTATCTCTTATTTTGTTATACTGATGAACCCTTAGAGTCACAGTTACATTTAATCTTCAACTTTCTATTGTACTTTGAGTACAGGCCACGAAAGACATCCTAGAGACAACTAGACATTTACACTCTCTAGGGGAGCAAAAATCTTTACAGAATTTCACAGACCAGTAGTCTTGCACTGTCCTGCATCCGGACTACTCTCTGTAAAAATCATTTTGTGTTCCACTACTCGTTCTTCTGTGTCCTGTAACGAGACAGAGCTTCTTTTCTTGTGGCGTCCAGGATCTCAGCCCAGGGGATCGCCAAGTCCAAAACTACCATCAGGAAGAACTATGTACCCTGGTAACTCATCAAAACTGAAACTGTAGATATTGAAAGACAAACCGAAGCAAAATAGAATACAATGTTGATTAATTTTAGACAAGTAAAGCAGCAACGGGGATATGGCAACAGAAAAACATATACATACTACAGGCAACAGGAGTTGCAGGCCACATTAGTTCCTGCATGCGTGACCTTCGACCTTGCGAATCGACGTATACTCCCATATGGCTGAAGCAAAGCAGGTATTCCTCATTACTGAGCTCCACAGCACAAAGGGCATCAAAAGACTGCTGTGAGAGGAAGATAAGCGAGGGGTCATTAGGATTTACCAGGTTTATAGATTGTCCATCTCCCTGGATGGTCAACAGAGAGAACCCAGACAGGTAGCCAACACAGAGCTTGTCCTTGAACACTGTCATCCACTGTACAGCTCCTGGAGCCTGGATTTCACTGAATTTTTTGTGGAAAGGTTTAGTTCTGTGAATTTCATAGCAGAAAACCTGCCGTTTGACAGCCACAAACAAACAGGTTGAAGAATTCTTCTTTAGTGTTCCAGTTGTAATCAGTTGGCAGCCTTTAGTTTCTGCAAGCTTAATGTCAAAGTTTCCTTCGGACCCGTCCAGAGAAGCCCAGGGGTAAAGGTGAACGTGATGGTTCCGACCGCAGATGAGGATGATAATTTTCTCTTTGGGAGCAAGCTCTATCTGGTACACCTTCTTGCAGTCAGCAGCTCGGACTATCACTGCAAAGAAAACACGAGCGGCCGTAAGTTAAACATGAAAACCACTGGGCCTGGAAACACTGCAGCGTTACACACTGATGTCTGAAAACGAATCCAAACACAGACACACACCAGAAATGAAAGAGCACTTATTACACACATTCAATGCTCCGTTATTAATTCTCAGAATAATGAAAAAAAGCATTCCTGTAACACTCTCTATGGATACAAAGGCTCACTTCAGCAACAGTCTGCAGGGAAAGCTACTTAACCTCTGGGATAAACAGAGAAAAATTTTTGTACAACAATATCTATACTATCTATACAGTGCAAGATGGTGTATCTTCTGAAACTGGTCCCCCCTTCAGGAAAAACATCAGCATCTTCAGTAAATTATGGAGGAAGACCGAATTATCAGAATACAAAGAGAAGAAATACAAAGTATTTAATGCTGATAACTGAGGATACAAAATGCTGTACTGTTGGCAAATGTCTCAGCCAAACACAAAAGCAGTACGGCAAGTGGGTGTTAAACACCTATGGGGAAAGGCGAAAAATGCCGTGCGCTGAGGAAAGGGTCAGTAAGAATGGGCTTAAGCTGTAAGAAGAGAGGTTTAAGACAGGCACCAGGAAAAGCCTCTCACAATAAAGACTTATGAGGTTACCTATGGAAGCTGGGGAATTTTCACTGTTTGAAGGTTTTTTTAAAACTGGGTTAGAGGCAGCTAATAGGGTTAGGTACAACGTGTTCTGCTTTTGGGATCATGGGTATATTGGTACTTCCAAGTAAGCAGTGAGTATTTCATGGGGTACAAATAGAAGAGACAAAGCAATTCCAAACTAGGAAACATAAAACATAATATGCATAAACCAATTACATTAAAATATCATTTTAATTTTTCTGCTAACTGAATGTGTTCAAAATATTTGTGAATTATAATTAAAAATAAATATTAACTGGAAATTATATGCATTTCTCAGTAATAGCTGAGTAACCTAGCCAAGTTATCAAAATTCTGTAAAGTTACAACAAGACTTTGGCTGTTTAGATCACAAAGCCAAGTGTTTTGTGGTGTCCCCCCAATTGTACAAGCAGATGATATGTCTGAAGAAATGTTCTATGAAATAACCAGATGCTGGAACTTTGCCACAAAGTAAAGATTTTTTTTCTCTAGCTCCAACTCCAGCTTATAGTTTAGTTTATTTGTCAAGAACTGATATTCTGACCTAGATATTCTAACCTTTGATACAAAGCAGCTGGCAGTTAATTTTAACACTGAAAATTACAACTGCCATAAAATGAAAAAGAGATTATGATTTATAAAAAGGCTATTAACATGCAGGAACTGGTCATAGAAAACTCATGCAAAACATCTTTTAACTTTAAACCAAAATTGGTAATTCATTTTCACATTTACATATGACACTGTGATGCAGATAATCGTTCCTTTATGAAATGACCTCTCAAATTAAATGTACGATTTTCTTTTATGCAGGAAGCTGTACTGGAATCTCTGGAATTACTTGCGTCTGAAGTTATGTTTATATCTAAGTACTTACAGAATGGTGACCACTGGAAGTTTACTCAAAGGAATGGCATTTATTATGGCTAAAAAGAATTTCAAATATCTGCTGTCTCCGTGTATAAAGCAGTTTCTCCTGAAATCGGGCAATGGCTTATTCTAAGCAAGAGTAAGCAATAGCATTTTGCTTTTTGCCTCAAAACTACATTCCTGACTTTGTACTTAATTTTATTTTCAAAAGTCAAGTCTTTAAAAACCTATATGCACTGCTGTATTTACATTGAAATGTAAGCTTCGGCATGACTTCAATCCAAATTTCAAATAGTCATAAACTAAATTGCATTGAAAAAGGAAATTCAAATTCTTCCATCAAGTCAAAATTTAAAGAAATATCTTCTTTGAAATTTGAATGACAATGACTAAAAACAGCCAAAGAGATATTTCAGGAGTGTCCCAGGGATTTTTTCCAAAGTTGGAAAAGGGACACAGGCACCTTTTAATTTTACAAATCTGTATCACGGACCTCAACATCCTCAACTGCCAGACAGCTAAAGACACCAGAAGAACCTAAGTTCAGAGGTTATAAAAATAGGTGAAGAAAGCATTAGGTACTTCGTTAGAAACAATCCTACTAGAGTCTTAGCTCGTATGCCACAAAAAAGTATGGATTTGGAGTGTTGTTTAAACACAGAGTGCCTCAGGAATTATAAGAAAGGGTAGATTTCATGAGGTGTGTTTGGCTCTTTTAAAGTCAGAGAGAAAGAAACAAATAATATTTCCTATGGTAACATGGAAAAGTATAAATAGTAGTAGATTATTGTATTTTAAATGTGCATTGCTTCTTAGAAATATATTGCTTAAATTCTATAAATTCAATTTGACTCAACTGATTTTTTCGTTCTTGTTGTTCATTTGTTTGTTCAAAATAGGAATATCTTCTTTTGGAAGCAGACTGCAAAATTAACCAGACCTGTTCTTTGCTTTGCCGTGTTTAAAAATGCATTCTGTATGGATTGACCCCAAATGATCCCCATGCTCACATGCTAACAACCCTTTTGGCTTGCATGCTTTCCCAACCATTCCAAGGGACATCTCCCATCGTTATTTGTGTTTGTGCTCAGTATATCAGGTTACAGGGAAAAATGCTTCCCTTGCTCCCTAGCTGTGATGCCTAACAGTTTGACAATAGAGGGTTATGCCTCTGCCACCCAGGCACTACACAGCATACACTGTGCTGTGGTACTTGGAGCATGCTCTGTGTCAATTTACAGAACGGACACAGCAAGTCTTCAGAAAGAACAGGCTAAACTAATCCCGCTTTTCCCAAAGCAGAGGGCAGAGTGTATTAAGAACAGAAAGGAAAAAGCAGGTTCAGAAGGAAGCATGGGGTCAGGGAAATAAAGAGATAACAGAAAGTGGCTAGCAAAGCGTTCGCTTTGGCCTTCACCAGTCTGAAACAGAATACGAGCGGTTGCCAAATTTCTGGGAGAAACAGACGGTGGCTTTAATGGCAAGTCTACGAACTCCTGTGTTGCTTGCACTGGCTGTCTAACTTCTAATTCTGGTCAGTTTAAGTCCTCTGATGGTGCAGGTTGGAACAAGTCTGTTTGCATGTCAAGTTTTTCTCACTCAGTTGAAGTTGTATTTAGTAAGTGCCTGATAATTCACTGTGCATCAACTGCTGCTGTGTGCGCTCTGTGTGCTGAAGCATTTTGCTGCCTGTTGTGGGAACGCAGTTAAGGTGAGAATGTGCCAGAATATGCCCAGTAACCCATCCCTTTAATTTCAGCCAGTCAACTGAACGTAACGATAATGACCAAATTAGTGCTTATATCTCACATTCACTCTTCCTTCTCATCAATTAACTGAGTGCTTAATACTTACTACACATCAAGGGCTGTTGTGTAACCTATATTATAACAGCACTAAAAGTTATGGAGCTCATTATTCTGTATGTAATTACTGCATGCATTATGGCCTAACTTACCGTCACGGGTCACCTCTATCACATACAGTCCTTCTTCTGAACCAATTGCTATTCTATCTCGATCTAAACCAGGAAGGAAAAAAAGGGCTATTAATTCAGCTATACTTAATCTTATCTTTAAAACAGACTGTTCGCTTTGAACAGCTAGAAAAAACCCTGGACAAACCGATTTTCAACAGTAAATCAATTTTGATCAACTTCACGCAGTCTGTCAAAAGCATGCTATATACCGTACTGCTAAATCAACCTGTTAAACAACTAAACAGTGTATTTACTCCAAGTGGATGAAGAAATTTGAATATCAACGCAAGATTAGCATTTTCCCCGCCATTATTAAATTCCTATGAAGGAATTCAGCTGAGGAATTTACTTCATGGTGCTGTCATTACAGAAGCCCATCTAAAAGCTCCAACAACTCTCTCATACTTATAAAATTTAAAAAAAACATACCTACAATAGCAGCAGCTAAACTTCCTTTAATAAGAGGCAGTGTACTGTCATAGGCTTCTTGTGGAATATGCACAACCTGGTTTTTCAGTCTGTTTTTGTGCAGGATAGACTGCAGCCCTTCTAGAATTCCAACCCACTTTCTCTTCTCATTTTCATTTTCCGTCAGGATCAGCAGAGAACAAGACTTTGAGGGCAAGCCTAAGAGAGAAGCTGTCACCTTATAACAGACAGAGAAAGTGAAATTAATAAGAGCAGTGGAAGTCCTTCTTGACAGTATTAGATACTCCAGAACTGTGAAAGTAAAATAGACTTTTCATAACAAGGCAATGATGTACCTGAGTGGTACGCAACACAGCACACAGCTAATCCAGCCACAGTGCTTTGAAATAAAATGCACAAGCCTCAGTGGTTTCATTTAAAAATTCTCAGTTTTGCTTAATCATTCTGAATCCTAAAATAGGGGCAAGGAATGCTATTTTCCTTTTCTACAATAATCAATACATATCAACAAAAGGCTCCTTCCTGCTCTGAACTGGAATTTCCGTAGCATGCCGTAATTTGGTCTGATCCCTCCTCCCACCATCTTTTAATAACTTCTTGAAAATGACACTCATGCTCTCTGAGTCAGATGCATTTAAACCCAACAGCATCGCTATGATCAGTTCTAGATCTTTATTTTGCTACTTAATTTTCAAAATCTTAGTCCAGGGGCAAGAGCACATCGTATCTTCATTAAAAGCTCTAGAGGAAAGCCATCTTTTGAGACTGAAGTACTGCATTCTCCCACTTATCCAAGTTAAAAAAAATCACAATGGCTTCACTCCATTTTCAGGGAAATCATCCTATAAATCTCAAAGAAAAATGTATTCTGAATACAAAAATGATCAAGGAACTTTCTGTTGGCCAAAGTACGCACTTACTAATTCTTAATATTAGTTCTGTGTCGTGTCTGAAGGGATTGTAGGAACTGTGAGATCACGGGAACTACGCTTTCAGTCACAGACAAACAGGCCATCAGCCACTATCAGCCATTGCAACAGACTTCTATAATAACAACAGCTGCACAGGTAGCAAAACAGCTAAAAGCAGCAAAAGGTGCAACAGTGCAAAACTGAAGGCTGTAACTATTCATACACGGAATAACACACCTTCAGCCTCTATGCCTTGACAAGAAAATCAACATAAAGACAAATGATGTGGTTATGCAACAAACACTTCCTGAAAGAGTGAATTAAGCAACAATATTCATCTTAAAGAAGAAAAACACAAACTAAAAAACCCCAACTGCAAGTAAATTTGGGACAGTAGGATGCCAAAGACAGAACTCCAGAGGTAAGATGAAAGTGAACAGCAACAGGAAAAGAGCTGACTAGTTTGCAATTGCTCATAGCCCATATTACTCTGCATCAAGCTTTGTTCATGTCCTAAACTGTAACTAAGCATTAATATTTTAAAGATGGATGGAGGCATAGTGGATAATATTTCTAAATTGGGAAACAAAACAAAACCAGACTTCAGCTATGGTTTTCTCTTTGAAGTACCACCACGTATTACTCCTCGGTGTTTTGGAGGTGGCAACTTACTTGCATTCGAATGTGGAAAAAATGGGAGAAGTTGGTTATAATATACCTGGCATTATTCACCATACAAAAATCCAGTATTTTGCTATGAAACTCAAGGCTTCTTAACTCAAACTGCTAATCTGCAGAAGGACTCCACTACAGACACTCTTACACAATTATTCAAGATGTATTGATGGCAGCACTTAGACTGCGGTGTCTGGATGCCAGGTTGCCCTAACATCCAGCTTTAAAAACTGGTTACCAAGGAGAGATGTTTGCGTTTGAGACATGTTCTTCCTCGTCTCGATTTCATGAGGGGTCAGGGGTGGGAATATTTTAGTGTTTGGCAGCATTCTGGTGTTGCTTTTTGTTGGTGGAAGATGCAAAAGAAATGAAAATCTGTCTTTGTTGGGCCACCAATATCATTACATTACGTGAAACAAGACATATGAAAGGATGACAACCATTTTTATAACGATGATGTAAAGTAACAGTTCTAAGTGTTGCATACAAGACACTTTAAGTCATTACGTCAGCAAGATGCAAATCCAGAATTAATGATATTGTAGAAAATGCTCTCTTGCATCAGATATCATTGGTTTCCAGTTTCAGGAATTCCTTCTTTTGAAGGACATAAAACTGAGAAAAGAGGTGGACTTCGGCAGCACCTTCTCTGATCCCTGTCAACAGGGTATCTAAATAGACATACTCTTCAGGCTTCTAGCTAATTCAGCAAATCTCTTCAGCAGGGGATAATCTGATCAAATCATGGAGACATTTTGTCATGTCTATCCACAAAAGTTTTCTTACATGGGCATACCTGACGAAAAATGTTTTTCTTGGATATGCTTTCAGTTAAAAACCACAGGCAGAAATTGGAGCAGCAAGTCAAACAGGTTAAACTGTATGGATGCCTTGTTCTTAAATGAATCAATGACCATTCTGCATAGCTCATTTTCTGTCGTCAGAAGCCCTTTCCCATAGTACTCCACATTTGGTAATTTGAAAAGACAGGTAGATAAGAATAAAAAAATAATTTAGAAACAAGGAAGCGGAAAATGACGATAAAAGTAGTAGTAGTAAACTAACAGATGAAAATCCACTGCAGAAAATATTTCTACAAAACAGCAGAAAAGCAAAGCCACAGAAGCATTCAAGTAGCCAAGACGTTTCCTAAGTACCACCCTAAAGGACCAAATGACTGGGATTGCATGTGACTGCCGGATCTTTGGCTTCTGTGTTTCACTGATCTGATTCTAAGTGACTGAGGATCGGAGACACTAAAAACAGCGAGTTTCTGTATTTTCAAATGCAAGGGATTATAGTTATTTTCTACTAATGTACTCCTCTATATTTGAAAATTCCAGATTAAATATAATTCACACAACAACAGGAAATTCTTTCTTGGTTTTAAAAACTACATAAAGCATTCAGATAGAACACACATCACACACACAAAGAGGATATTATAACTAATTATTTTCTCTTATTTAAAATTTTTTTCTGCTATACTTAAATATAAAATTAAGAAACTGAAATTTAAAATTCATCTTTTTTTACACAAGACAATACATGTCCAACTGGAATCAGTGAGCACAACCTAGCTTCAGTCTACTCTGTTACAGCATCAACTCCTAAAGCAAGAGTCCTCCAAAGAAAGAAAAAACAAGATCTGGTAATGCCAGTGGAAGAGGAGACAAAAATACATTGAACTATAATCAAGAAATTAAAAAAGCCAAACTTTACATACAAGGAAGCAGCAAAAGAAGAACTTTGTTCTTTACAATTCAGTTATAACAGGAGTATCATGCTGCTGTTCCACACAGCACCCCTTGTAAATTCTTACAATTCTGCATAACTTAATAAATATTAAATATGGATAACATACTTCACTATCAAGAAAAAACAGTGGTATTTAACTTGTATTTTCTTTAAGAGTAAATTTGTAGCCATACCCTGAATATACAAGGGATGTCTTTACGAGTTGCATGTATTACATCCGATGCTAGGACAGAGCTCACACAAAAATCTTCATCTCTAGTAAGAAAGAGAGCAAGAGAATCACATACATGCACACATTAACATTATTCAGCAATATCTAACTGATATCACAACTGTTTCAATAGGCTGCCATCTCCTAACACTGCACAGAGGCCACAGCTGCCATCACTGCTTTGCTATGCTCTAACCATCCTCAACCCAAACAACTTGCAAGCTTCAGTTATGTCTCTACAGCATTCAGTACATGTAACTCAGTCCACCTGAGGTTAAGGGGGGGGCTTTGTGTAGGTTTGGTTTACCAACCACAGCTATTCTACAATTAGCAGCAAGAATATTCCTCTTCCAGCCCAGCAGACACATTAGAAATGAATAATTCATACCTCCATGTGTAGCAAGAGAGGGGCCTTTGGAAAAAAAGAAAAATCACATAAAAAGCTCTTGGCAACATAATTATAGTTTGTGGGATTCAAATAAGGGTTTTCAAAACAGCTAGATTTTATTCTCTATTACAGTAAAATAAACAGACATCAGAACAACTTTTGCATTTCAGAGTGCTCCACCCCAGAGGGCTTGTCTACACAAGTTTTTTTAAACTGAATTTGACCAAGTTGATCACCATAATTGCCAATTTTAGTGTGAAGATGACACTAATGCCTGAAAGTTGCCCATGCTAGAATTCATAGCTGTGGTGGTTAACGTCTATTAAAACACGTAAGAATCCTCAGAAGACAGACTCAAAGAGGCAGCTCCAATAAGCATGGGACAGTTGGTATAGTATCTGGCTCAGCTGCTTCAAGCAATGTACTGATGTGAATGCTGTTATGTGCAATACATCCACGCTTCTGGTCCTGCTGCCAGCATGTCAGAGAGAGCTGACATTGACGGTTCTCAGAGAATAAATGTGAGAACAGAGCAGCAGTACCGGTGCAACCCCATTGTACTGCTGTCTGGAAAAAGTATAAATCAAGGTGCTTGTGAATGCGCACTTTATATCCAACAGAGACAGCAGCTGCTGTAACATTAAAAGGTATTACACTCTCTTGGTATTTCCATAAATTGAAATTAAAAAACTTGTTGGTTACTCTGATCAATGAAGGTCTCGGATCTTTTATAGACAGTGTTCAGTGGTTCAAATGGTTCACCACAAAAAAACAATTCCTGTGAGAAGGCAGCGTCAGAGTCACTTGCACTGTAAATTAATTGGTGCTTTTCTGAAGACTGCTTCAGTTCTTGTGAAACTACTGGCTATGGGACGATCAGTGACTCACTGTTGAGGTCAAAGTGCAGGGTAAAAACCAGTATATCAAAGTCTATTTGTTTTCCATGTGTGCATATGGAATTCTAGGAAGAAGCATGCTAATACTGTACATATTAGACTGCAGCACAAGTAACCATAAAGTCACTTAAGTGACTTCTCGTTGAGACAATTTGTTCAGCCTAAACTCAGCTGCAGTCTATATTCCAAACACATGGGTATTCTCAGACCAGAGCTCTCACGATCTAAAAGTTTCTTGTGTACTATAAACAAATATCCCTGTTCGGGAAAACATACAGAGGATTTCTACTCTGTCATAATAATACAAACCTGAGATCCAAGACTTGACTTGCAACAACCCCAGGCTGGGTGGATTTTCCTTCAGGCACATCATATAAGAACAGTTTACAGTCACAGACAACTGCATAAGCCCTCTGCCACCCTTTCTTAACTCCTGTAGGCTTTGGGACCTGTGTATAAATAACTGATTGCTTATTAAATGTAAGCACATGTAGTAGACACAGAAAGAAGGGACATTTAGAAAAGCTTATACTTAGATCAAAGGAATCCGAACACGTTCTACTGGCCCTTCAAAACGGAGTGAAAAATGTTTAAGTAATCAAGCAATCATTTTTCCTCCCTTAAGTTCAACCATTCCCTGTTACAGTTTAATAAACATATTAAGTAGCATTAGGACAAACAATAGGGCTCGTATATTCCACAAATGCCAAAACAGTAGGACAGTTCACCTTTTATATTATGCTTAAGGAAGAATTTCTGTCATTGTTCATGTAAAGCATGCTTTTTTTTTTCCCCCTCCCTGCTACTTAGGAACATTGTAGCTACTAATCTACTAACCTTTAGGTCTTGTAGTAAAACCAACCGTTTCTCCCACATCTAAAGCAACGAAGGTTAAATAAGTTACACAGATAGCACATAAGGCCTTAAGGCTTTAGCACAATTTACAAGATCTGTTTAAACATACTTAGCGGTTCCCAGCTGCATAGCTGTAAGTGAAGTTTAGTATTCTTCTCTTGTTGAAGAACAAAAGACTATTACCTTGACATAACCTTTATAGGCGGTTCCTATTCCTCTTTGCACGTCTACTCCAAGAGGCCTTTTGGCTTGCTCAGGGGGTATAGGGCAGACCTGAGGCGCGCTATCCTTGCAGGAAACATGGCATGCAAATGAACACACTAAGTACAAAAGAGAAAATCCACAGTGAAATGCGTGCATGAGTCAATCATAACAGGAGATTAATGTAGTCTACTCTTATGCTCAGCAAATTAATTAATCACACTGAAACTGGCAGTCAAATATTGCAGTAGCCCACTACGCTAAAGGAATGAACACACCTCAGTATTGTATAAGGCTCTCCAAATGCTTTTATTTTCTCTTTTAAGCCTATTACTTCCATAAAGGGCAGGAACTGAGTCCATATTTCAAGGCAACTTATGAAACCATTTTCCAGAAGTAAAAGGCATTGGCCAGACTCACTGGTGTTAAGCAGCAGCTAACCCAGTCACAGCAGAGAAAAAGTATCAAAAAAGGAGGAACAGAAACTATGGGACAGTGGTAGGAGACAAAATAAATACAGTAGGTATTTAATTTCATCCAAGTATGCAAGAATACGACAAAGACAAAGTAAAACTGAACTGACCAAAAAACCAGAATGGGTTAAACAATTAAACACACGTGACAGACTTGAAAGCATAATAAAGTAGAAACCAGGGGACACGGACTGAGGCACTGTGTGGTGAAAGGGGCATATATGTATCTTAAGAGTTCAAATAAGAAGCAAACTTCTACACTAATTGTTGCATCCTTTCTTGCCATTTACATCACTTTGTACCACTTTGAGCTGCACCAAAGCGACGGAGGTCTCTTGTCTATAGAGCACTTCACACATAAGCGCTACACAGAAGAAACTCAATATATCCCACTTCACATGAGACAGACTACAAGAACTGTGGAATGAATTAACGTTAATATTGACGTATCCAGTCCACAGTTTATGGGCCAGATCTTCCACACAGATTTTGCCTGTTTTGTCCCAGCCACCCTGTTTCTACCAGGAGGCTGGGGAAGGCAGCGGGAGAGCAGCGCGGCACTGATCTATCCTGTTCTTCTTCCTAACCATATTCTCAGAAGTTGGCATATGGCAGATACCCTGCACACGTCTAGCCCCATAATTACACAGGGTCAAAGGATTCCAGAAAACCTGGGAAAAGCCTGCTTCTGCTAGAGCCACAGACTGGGCTACAAACCTCCTTCTCACGATTGTTGAGGGAACAGCCAGGAGAGAGGGCAGCCCAGAGCAGGCTGCCTGGCTCGTTCTTCAAGCAACAGTCTGCTCCCAGGAGGACAGTGGTTACCAAAAGAGCCATGCGTGCAAAGTACTACAGGTGCTACCCAAGACCAGACAATGAATTCAGCTCTTTCAGGAGGCATCATAATTATTTGGACTGTGCATATTAAGGCACACTGGTTGCAGAATAGGGAAAATCCACCGGACATAGCCAGTTCCACAGGCCTCTGGAAGTCCAGCTGTATTTTACCATAGATTCCAGCATTAAAATGAGGAGGAATGGGGAAAACACAGTGATTGGGAGTGGAACATGGCAAATTTTTGTTCTGCTGGAGTCATCTCTATTCTTCTGTCAATGTGATTCTAGTTTTTTCTGAAGTTATCAAGATCTGGAGTAGAAGAGGAAAACTAAGGATGCAGAGCTTAATCAAAATACATGAGAGAAAAAAAAACCAGAGTGAAGCTGATAGCTACACTAAGGGGAAAAAAGACCGTTTGAAACTTGCAGGAAGAGATGCAAAACCAGAGTTCAGAACTGTCAGCAACAGGAGACAAAAGGCAGCCCCGGGGCAAGTGCTGGCAGAGCACTGTGTGCTCCTGGGGAAGAACCACACCAGAAGATCTGCCAGAACAAAAGCCGTGAAGGGCAGATGAGGAATCTGAATATGATACTGAGGGTGTCAGTGGAGAGGGTGTCACTAGCAAGAACAAAGCTGGGCACAGAAATACAATAAGGTTATTTATACTGTCGCGTCTTCAACAGATTTGTGGATTACCTACTGAGTACGTGTGTCTAATCAAGATACTGATTAGTATTTTCAAAAAAAACCCAACAACCTCTATGTACTGAAACATGGAATTCAATAGTGACACATACATCAGAGAAAGCATTTTAAATAAAAATAATGGACAGCAAGACAGGCTACAGGCCAATAAACCTAGTGAATGGTTCTCCCAACATAGAGGGTTTATGAGCAGGATAGTGCAACACAGACAGACTCCGATTCATGTTACGAGAGCATTTCTGTAGTCTTCTCCACTACAGAAACAGAAAACACTCTTCCTGCCTCCCCCCACCAACTCACACTGTAACAGCACTAATGGAAGCAGAATTCATTAGTAATATGACAGGGAAGCATGAGGGCATATATTAATTCTTTGACTTTGGAAGTCTAATGATGATTCTAAAGAAAGGAGAACCATTCAGTGGCAGCCACCCCTTTCTCTTTCATTCCCTCCCCAGAGAAATGGTTGCCTTAAAATACGTTAGTGTTTTTGGGATTATTTTTTCAGGGACTTGCTGAAAATATAAAAAGTTTTAACTGACTCACCGTCACAGGCATAACCTTGTCGAACTAATCCGACCATAAGAGAGGTGCAATGACTACACTGAGTAGGGCTTGTAAATGACTTGATATTGAACTGGTGAGCTTTAGGCTGAAAGATACATTCAGGACAGAAAAAACAACTTTTCACTTTCTGTATTCATGTAATGCAAGTATCTCACTTCACCACTCTCCAGTATATTAGAGTGTATATTATGAAACCTGAGCTTCTTTCAAGTAAATGCAGCTTGTAAAAGGTGCTGCAAGAAAACAGTAACATTTTTATTTGCAACTCAAACCCAAACCTACAACCCAATATTTTTTCTGTCATCCCTCCTGACAAATCAAAACCCATCAACTTGCATTTGGAAACATTTGATTAAAAACACAGACCTAACAAACACACACATGACAAACAGGACAAGAACAAACATGGAGGGCTAATTCATAAATGATATTTTTTCTTTTATTCTTTAGAATAAGGTTAGCACAGTCCCCCTACCTTTGGTACAGCTAGAGAAATGGATTGAATGGTGGGGGAAGGAGCAGCAGGCATCCTCTGAAGCCGAATTGGTTCCTGAATCACAAAAAACTGTAATTGAGCAAAATGAGGCTACAAGAATTTGTTTCAAGATCGGGGTGGCAAAGCTTATAGTTTTCTGATTTGCTTTTCTTTTTGAAAATTATCAAAAATTTAATCATAAACATCGCCATTCTGATTTAATAGAAACAGATCACGTTTTAGCACTCACAGGAAAGCCTGCAGACTAACAAACAAGCAGCAATACAGAAAACATATGAAAATGAGTTAGATCAACATACACAGAGCCAGCGAAAAGGTTTCATTTGCAACTGTCCTCAAAACCAGGTGCAATTAACACTGACACATTGCAAATAAGCAACATTCAATCCTGCTTCTTCATAATGAATGCTGCAGTATGAATTTATCATGAAGAAGACAGAGACACTTCCTAGTGAATTACTCTTCAGGGCAAAATAACAGCTCTCTTACTTCTTGTTGTTGTTCTGCAGTTACAACTGAAGTAGATGGTGAAACTTCTGACTTGGGACCCTGCATCTCCTGCTCACTAACAGAATTGGTCTGCAAAAGTGACAGCAAACATGTTAGATTAGATACCACAGATCTGATGAAGTGTTCTCAGGTCAATGAAATGGCAATAAAAAACAATGCTGACTTCTTTATGCAGTACACATACATCTGACAACTTTCAACTCTCAGGAAAATCTTTCCTCAGAATAAACTGCCACCTGATGGAAAAGCTGTAAATCTAGAAGTACTGAAATGCAAAACCTCATAGTAGGCAGCATAAATGCTGTAACAGCCGTGTTCTGCCAGCAAGGCTGTGTCTAATCTCTTGCATGCAGGTATGGAATGATGTTTGAGAAGCTTGGCAATCGTCCATAAAATAGCTTATTTCTCATGGTAGCTTACTACACTAGGATTTTTCTAGCACACATCAGCCAGCAATTCTGCCACAAGAAAAATTCTTAAAGTAGTACTACGTCATCTTTCAAAAATTTGTTTAAAAATGGTTGGCCTCTGTCATTAAAAGAATCACATCTATTTAATCACATTGTCTTGTATTTCACTAAAATTTAGGACTAGAATTCATTACAAGCCTTCTACTAATTTCACACTTACATTAGCAACTACTAATTGCCAGCACAAGGGGGAAGTATGCTACAGTTCCAGAACTAAACAAGCTGGGTGTGGAAGTAGGATATTGTATTACTGTACTCTGAGGACATCATGAAAATCATGATTAACAAACATCAGATTAGACTTCACATCAATGATGTAATTAGCACTAAAGGCAACAAGTAATGAATCACTCACTTCCCAGCCAGTTTAGACAGGAAGATGGCTCAAGTTCAGTTAGCTCACCAAATACGTTCAAATATTTGTTGGTTTTTTTTGTTATGAACTGATTGGTAGGGCTGGGCTATTTGAGATCAAATTGTACCATTATGTAATATGAACTATTTAAAAATGCCAAGCGTGATTCAGCTTCAGCCATAGTCAAAATATAAAATAGGAAGCCTGAAAAGAGGTATTAAAAGGAAACTAAACTACCTCTATTTAGTGGATTAAGTTATAGAAACATTAAGGAAGCAAAATATCTAGTTTTAGAAGGCCATTTTTACTATGACAGGTCACAACAAAATAAGGAGACAAAACTACTGTCAAAAACTTACTTCTTCCCAAAAGGCTAGCAGAGAGGATGTAGATGAGGAAGAAACAGAATCCTTTGTTGTAATGGACATGAAGGATAAAAACGATCACTTATCACCCACAGGAAAACTTCAGATAGAATATTAGTAGGCTAGCTAAATAAAATGTTTTATAGGGCCAAATGATATTTATTCAAACTAAATTGCCCCACAGCAGAAGACATGGACTATCTTTACAAGTACATGTGAAAAAAAAAACACGAATGAAGTCATTAAGTACAGTATCAGCAATTTTAATGTATTTCATCAGAAAATGCCACCTGCATTTCCATGGCGACTATGTCTTTATTGCAGCATCTGTAGAATGGAATCTTGATTAGTTGTGGGCTTGATATTCTGAATGTTACTGCTTTAAGTATATCTGGTACTTCTTAAAGCAATGTTTTAAAATGTCATGGTCAGTAGATAAAAATTACTATTCAGATATTAGGGTATATCATGTTTCTTTCTCTTCCCTCCACCTCATCCATATAGCACGTCTTGCTGCGTCAGCAAGAAAGCCAGCGTGGACATTTTGTGTACATGCTGTTCCCAGTCACAAAGTGCATGTAAACATCACAGCATGTCCACAGGCTTTCTTTTTAGACAGTGACAATTGGGGGGGGGGGAAGTACAGAGAGTACACATTTCAGATACAAAATCTAACCAGACTGATGAGGTTTTAACCTGAGCCCATTTCACTCATCTCCACAAACATAACAGATTTTTCTTTCCAGCACCAGCTCTTGGTTTTATCCTAAACTGTCTATGTCTTTGCAAAAACACATCCCAGAAAATCTTCAGGGATCAAGAGTTCATGAAGTAAGGAAATGTGATTCAATGTTGCATTTAACAGCTGCTTCCTCTGGGAATGTGCAAACCTTTTTAACTGAAACACCCACTTGTAACTGTGATCTGTATGATTAGTTTCATAAGGATCAGAGGGTGTGTCACGATAAACTTATTATACCAGCATCTGTGGGTCCTCTGATTCTTTTCCCAGTTCCTTCTACTCTAACCACTCCATTAAGATCTGGAGCCAACAGTTTTACATATCTGTTTAAACACTCCTTGAACTGTGTGAACACTTTTCCTTGTATTAACCAGCATCTTCCAGCTGCAAAGCATTTAATCCCTTATTTGTTCAAGGGTTTGCCAGCCTTTCCAAAAAACCCTGAATATATATCATTCATCCAAATGTTTGAGATTAACCTGCACAAAGAAGCTAGAACAGGAAATAATTAATGTCAGCTTCTGGGAATATTTCTCAGAAGTTCCAGCTTACCCATGAAATGCCAAGCAATCTGACATCTACTGGACATCCAGTCCCGCATCACACTAATTTGACTAATACGCCCTACCCAAATATGTCATATAGTGCCCAGGCATTCCTTTTACATAATAAAAATAAAATTCAGTTATCACATTTTTATAGTTATTTTATGTAATAACTCACTCTGAAAGTCAGATCACGTGCAAGAGGAGAGGTGTTGAAATATTCAAAAATGGAATCTTGAAAGTCTGGAAGTTTGAGACCTAAAACCCAAAGCAGAACAGGCTTAGCTAAAAGCCAACATCACAGGTGGTGTTAGAACCCTGTTAGAACACAGTAACTTCAATTACCTGAATCCGTTCTGTATTTTTCTTCTAGCTTTTTCTTCAAGCCTTCCATCTCTTCTAACAGTTCCCTATTTTTTGCTTCCGATTCCTTTAATTTACTAAAGAAACACAATATAATCAAAATGCAATCTGAAATATCTCAAAGGCAGGAATGCAGGTACACAGGGTTGTTCATTTCTGGTCCTACATCTCAGGGTTTTGGAAAATGCCTTTTTTTTTTTTTTTTTTTTTTGGAAGGGGGGGGGGGGTTTTTTTTTTTTTTTTTTTTTAGGGTTATTTTTTTTTTTCCCCCAATAAGGCCCCCCACACTTTATCACACACGGGAAAAAGTATTTTTTGTCCCCCCTTTAATTTCC
>Ga0181612_104506_pt1 | contig 22180 bp, 12 predicted proteins | sample HoacroProtozoa21_FD_119630 | JGI IMG/M metagenome (GOLD analysis project Ga0181612, IMG submission 119630) | Hoatzin crop microbial communities from Cojedes, Venezuel. Combined Assembly of Gp0051906, Gp0051904, Gp0051908
AGTGTCACCTCCAGCTGCAAACCTTCCAGCTGATGCTAATCACATTTCCACCAGCTAATGTTCTAGCAGTATTCACACAGGCAGTTGATGGAGTGTCTTCTTAAACATACCAATAGTTTGTGCTTGTGTGAATATACACTGTCACTTAGGCAGGTTATTGACACTTTTCCCTGTTGTCACTGGAATTTCATGTGCAAGGAAGGCCACTCCTCAATGATGTAGTAGACATTAGCAGATACATGCAATGTGCATAGTCAGTATTCTCTCTTTGAAAGGAGATTTTTTTTTTTATATACCTGGTTTCCTTTTCTCAGCTTTCTTCTCATTTTTCCACTGAGAATCTCTGGGTTTACATTCTGTATGTGTGAAGAAAACTTGGCTTTGTATCCTTCTAAACAAAATTGACATTTCTAACTTGAATGAGAAATAAAATCTTCCTTTTAAAGCTAATATATGTTTTTTAATTGAGGGAAAAAAGTAGAATGTTATAAACCTTTTTTTCTCTTTATTTATCCTTTTACTACATCATCTCTGAAATAATAATCTGTTGGTAGCACTGTACACATAGCCCTAGTAAATTGTTCTTGGCATGGTATTTGCAAGTATGTTTCAAATTAACTAAACTTCTTATGTATAAAAACATGAGCTGCCACAGAGCCATGACCAGCTATTCCTCCTTATAAGTGAATCTGTTAACAATTTTAAAGGCATGTTTTTCAGCCCTCTCTGTAATCCTGCTGAGATGCACAGGACTGCCTGGGCTGGAGAAGAAGTCACCATTTTGCCGTGGGTAAATGGATGTAGTTTGAGTAGATTCACATGTACAACTGCAATATTTGCATGTTGCAGAGCGAGAGAAAAAAAAAAAAAGGATTCAGCAGTAGATTGAGTTTTTTTCTCTAGGGTGCTTTTCTGAGTGGCTGTCAGTCATGACGTGCATGCTGTGGGGTGTGGGGCGGATCCTGCACAGTCTCGAGAGAAGCTCCTCATTAATGTATTTCTGACCCTTACTCACTCTCTAAGCAATACTTACTTCTAATTGTCAGGAGTATATAGATGGACCAGAGCAAAGGTTATGAACTGGCAAGGAGAAGGAGCTTGGGAAGGAGAGCAAGTGAAGTACAAAGAGAGACCTTCTCTAGAGTGTAACTACCTCCCTGCTGCAGGGGTGGGAGAAGGAAAATTAATTGAAAGTGGGGTAAATGAAGATTGAATGGGTGTCAGGGATTTCTTCTTCCACCCCTGCAGACACAGAAGCAAGCAGCCATTCAAAGCTGAGGCTGACAGGAAATATTTGAACATTTCTCCCACCTGTTGCTTTTTTTTCCAGGATGTGGTGGAATCATTCATTCAGAAAATGGTGTGATCAAGTCTCCTCATTGGCCTCAAAACTTTCCCATGAACACCAGATGCACATGGACCATCATTACGCATGAAAGCAAACACTTGGAGATGAACTTCCACAGTAACTTCCAGATTCCAGACAGCAATGGAAGCTGCCAGAGCAGTTATGTGAAGGTAGAATAATTGTTGCTATTAGATCAGCAGAGCAGTGCTTTAAGAAGTCATGATTCCAGAATCCCATTTTGCCATCATCATGGTTAGGATCGTCAAGACACAAAATTTGGAAAATATAAACTGAAGTCCTTGTAACAGCACAGTCAATTTACTGTATGCCTTGAGAACTGGCTTGTATATATTTTTAATTTTTATCAGTTCTTGAGGTTCCACCCCCAGTAGGGTCCCATACACCTACATGCTGCCCCAAAAGTGACAAATATGAAAAAAGTATGTATGACTTCAGAACAAGGAAATAATGAGAAAATACAGTGTAATAAAAAGACATTTTCAATTACTCCAGTGAGTAAAAAATCAGGAATGTGACACTATAATTCCACAAAACTTCTTTATAAGTGCATAAACTGTCCAAGTTGCACCAATCCTTTTTTTAATCTCCTAAAACAAAGATAGCATTCTTATCTTTCGTAGGTTGTCAAGAGCCACTTGTTTTCAAAGCAATAGAATGGAGACATGCTTTGAATTTTTCACTGTCATTTTTTTCCCAGGCATTTGGCTTATGTTCAGTGATTTTGTGCTCATTTTCTCCACAGCAGTACAACTCCCACTTGAAATAAAGGGCAAACATGATTTGACAACATGTAGGAAGACTTGAGCATCTGTACATCTGATCTATACCTACTAACTTACAAACCACAGTTGCACTCATTTTTTAAGGCTGTGGAAAAAAATACTATTAGATTTTTCTTTTCATTGCCTGCTCCACTGATTAACTGATGGAATATGTTAAAATAAATTCCACTAATACGAAAGTCTTAATGGCACTCACTAAAGGTGCTTTAATTTCAAATTTCTAAACTGTCCTGAATGACATGGTAAAAACTATGTCAGTTGGAGATTTTCTCCATAGAGAAAAACCTTGAAACTTTTGGTGATGTCCACCTCCATTTCTGAATGTCCAAGGTGAGATGTATGAAGGTGTCCGGATATGAAAAATTGTGGAACAGGTGTAAGTTTCTTCCATTCGTTCCAAGCTGAACAGCCGAAAAGAGGAATCCAAAATCAACAGTGACTTTGCAAAACCTCGCTAGGCCATAGACTGTTTACTTTAATCCCCTGAGCATCCCTTGCCTCAAACACCTGGCCAGATGAATGAGGTGATTCACATGCGTACACTTACAGACTAACCCCTGGCTAACATTTCTAGGATGGTTGCTTAGAGAAATCACAGTTTCATGTGGCTGTTCTGCTTCCACTAGACATCCTTCAAACACATTAGTTTAAAAATCAAATATTATTTGGTCTTGATATATTTTTGATATAAAGTACCAGTAAAAAACCTGTTCAAACACATCGATGAAAAATAAATTTATTATTAAATAATTTTTTCTTTTTTCTAAAAGCAGATGTTTTAAATCCTTAGCAATAAACATCCTGATTCAGGAAATTACTTAAGCACTCATAAATATCAAACATGTATGTGTACATTTCATTTCATACCTGTGTTGAAATTTAGTGCTTAAACAGTGAGCCTCAAGTACATGTTTAAGTAATTACCTGAAGAGGTTTTCACTTAAATACCTACCTAAACCTGTGTGTGCTTCTTGAATGCATGGTTTGATTGAACATAAATTGGCTATTGGTATGGTGGAAATAATATATAAAAAAATTGTGTATATTTCTTTATTACATTTTTTATGAATTGTATTCTTTTGTTATCTCTATACATGATTTGATACTCATCACTGAACAAGTGAATGCAACATAATAAAAATGGGAATAATTTTTTATTAGCAAGGATAGATATTAAGGATCCAGATGTTCCAATGCCTCTATATTACCCTACCATGACAGCTTTGTTTTTTATTGACTTATGAATAACCTAAGGATTGCATTTAATAATTCATTGTATATACAGATATTCATATTCATAGGGTGTACATAGATAAGTTAGGAGAGACAAAACGGAGGTAGACAATGATGTGCATAAAATATTCTTCTCTGGTTCCCTGGACCTGATCTACATTGGCTCTGCTATCAGCAGGGGTTTGAGCAAATGACTTCCAGATGCCCTTCAGAGGTCCTTGGTAATGGAAGTTGTTCACCATGATTCACTCCTTGGAAAAGTCTTTGTCTCTACTGATTGTACAGGGAACAGAGAGTGATGGACTCCAATTTAGACCTCGAAGATTCAGTGTAAGATGAATCTTGCTCCAAGTCTATGTCAAGAACAATTGCGTATGCAGTTCCTGGTGGGTTCCACAAACTACACAGGCTTTGAAAGCACTAAACCATTTCCAATCTGGGCTTGTCAGGTGTGGAGAGGAAATTATGAAGAAGAAGCAGCTTTGTTAACCACAGGATGTGGAAGTTCAGCTCCTGATCCTGTTGTTGCTCCAAACAATGTGATAACTACAGTATTTCAGTCTCAGGATGCTCCAGGGCCAGGTTTCTCTGCATCTTTCATAAGCAGTAAGTAATATTAAAGCCAGATGGCTGCTCTATTAGTCAATTTTGGATTAGTTTGATCTGTGCGTAGAAATTCAGACCTCGGTCCAGCAAGGCACTGAAGCCTCTGCCCAGCTTTTGAAACAAAGAGTTTCCTCACTGACCACAATGGAGCTACTGTGTGCTCCAGTGTTGGACTTGCCAAAGATCCTCCATGCAGCTATAACTTTGCAGTTATTCCTAGCCACCTTTACCTTTTCAGTGTGCTGAAAATAAATTAATAGGCTTTAAATTTTGAGAATTTGTTTCTCTGTAGTTAAACTGTTTGGAAGCTAAAGTTATAATCTTCTTAAAAAGGAGGAAGGATCTGCTCCTCCTCTAGAATTTTTGTCTCTGTTCTTCTTTTCAAGGCATATGCTGAAACTGTGGTAATTTCTCCTGTGTGTGGTGTAGCCCATGCCCTTTACATAAACTGCTCTTAGGAGAAGAAATGACTTCTCCCCACCTGCTCTGGCCTTTGCTTTGCTTTGTTGTATTTGCGTTTCATGTAGCTCAAGTGGCATTTCTTGGGTGGTCCTCTCCATTTTTTTAACCATGGCATGTGCTTTGTGATGGTCAAACCCACCAGAAGTGCAGGAGGTATTGCTCCATTGCCATCAGTTGTGTGGTTTGTGTGTATAATGCTGCCAAAGGAAACCACTTTCCCTTCACTGGATTCAGACTAAAACGTGGAGAAATTAAATGCTTAGAGGAAGACACTATTGAAGTATACAGAATTCTGAACTGAAACCGCTTTCGTTTTATAATGTCTGCTGATGCGCCCCAGTAACCCCCATCCAATTCAGCGACATTTGTAGGTACTAAGGGATTTTGAAATGTGCAGGCTCTAAACCTGTAAGTACAGCCGTGCTGTGTCCTTCTGGTCAGTGGGCTGAGGAGCTATGGCCTGATCTCACCCAGGACACTCCAAGATGCTGTGTGAGGCTGTAGGTGGGAAGGCCCCGTGCCACCCAAAAATACTGCTCTGTGTATGTGTGTAAGAACTACTTTTGCCATCATGATATACACTACTCTCTCGCCCTGTTTTTTTGACCGGGAGAGATGAGGTCCTTGTGTACACTATTGGATTTCTTACTGCAAAACCGGAATGACGTTATCACCTGGATTATAAGTGTGTCTTATTTATTTATGTTTGTAGGATGCGGAGTAAATTTCACCAGCTCTGCAGGTCGTATCATCTCTCCTGACTACCCTAATCGGTATGATGACAACTTGAACTGCAGTTATATCATAGATCAGGGACCACAGACACTGGTGATCCTAGAGTTTGAGACTTTCCACTTGGAAGGTAACCAGTTCCTCATAATTTCAGTATGTACTATGAAGTGTAGCTTCTTACTTGAAAACATACAAGTCTTCTATCGTGGAAAACAGTTGATGGTTTAATTTGCTGGTTCATTCTGAAAATCATTTACAGACAAACACTTACAGAGATAGTTTCCAGGGTTCAGTTTTGTATCACTGAAGGCTTCCAGAAGAGTGAAGATAGATGTCACCTGTTGAAAATCTTGCAGCAATGAAGCTGGGAATTTGCCAGGTGATTGAAGTATAAGAGTGCCTGTGGCCAATTTGGGTGTTTGTTCCTGCCTCTTTTTTTGTGCCATTATAACCTTTTTGATCTTAGTCCAGTTGTTTTGCTTTTCAGTGCTTTTGTTTCCTTAACTGAAAAAATTGATGTAAATATACTTGTGTGTTATATGTGAATGTAAGAACATATAAACATGAAACTAGGTGAAAGACTACAGTAACTAAAAACCTATAGAAGGTGTTACCCTGTATATACCCATGAACAAAAGTCCCTCTTGAGATTTTCAAATCTGGCAGCATTTGGCCAAGAAATAACAGCTGGATTGGTGTGAATGGTAAAACTTTTCCAGCTTTTATAGGATCAAATTTTTATGGGTAGAGATGTCCTGATAACACATAGGAATCGGTGTGTCCAAACTACTTGGGTAGCATCACGTATTTTGAGGCCATCTTAATTTGGTTCCTGTGAAGTCACCTAGACAAAGAGATATTTGAGTAATTTGTTACTAAGCTGGGGTGCATAATTTGAATTTTTCTTCAGACTAAGTAATAAAGTCAGAAAATAGGCTTCTTTTATTTTCTTTTTAAGTTTTCAGACTGTTCTGAATTCAAAAGTATTCTGGTCCAAAATGAATTTAGGTCTGAGACAAAGATTGGATTTGACCATGATTTTATCTAAATTTTTTTTTCATCCCCTAATACAAACTGCGACTTTAAGCATTTTTTTAAAATGAAGTGTAAACCCCAGAAATTACATAACTGTTTAATGTAGAAGACATTATTCAGCAGACACGCTAAACATTAGGCTGAATCAGATGATGCCAATTTTGACACCTCTCTGGCTATGTTACTGATCTGCAGTCTGACTGTGCATTCAGTTAGTTTATAAATGGATTCAAGCTTTTATTATGAAGAAGGTTAAAGCAAAGAGGTGATACAGACATAATAATAAAATAGACCTAATAATAAAATAGACCTAAATAACTACTAAAAATATTCTACTTCTTGCAGGGCAATTTGCTCCTTTCTTGTTATAGGCTTCCTTAGGCTATACTAACTAAAGTCCTTAGTCACCTGAAAGAAAAGAACTGTGGTTATGAGCTAGAAGACATCTGGTTATAACAGAGGAAGTATGATGCTCTCCAGTAGTTGATTATTAATATTTTTCACAAAATCTTAAAATACAGCCCCGTAGGAAAGAGGTTCCCTGGGGTTAATTGGAAAGAAGATCAAACCACCATCTTGCAAACTATCACGCAGAAAGGAAAACTTCTTCAGCCGTCCCACTGAATGTGCCTAAGTGTTTCCAGTGTGAACTCCCTTAGTTGTTTTGCAAAGGCAGGACACTGTTTGGCAGCATCTCTTATAAACATTTCTAGCCATTCCATATGCAAGGAAGCATTGCACCTGCTTAGACTGTTGCTGAGTGAGGCCTTTAAAATCCTAACCGTACTAGTGCAGATGTACTGGATTGGGTTTTTAAAGTTTAGTTACATGTCCAGTTAACACAATTTGCTACCTATTTGACCTCTCCAAAGAAATCCAATTGTTTTTTTCATGGTTGTTTAGTAATGAAATGAAGTATCTAAAATAACTCCTGTAAGGCATACGTATCTCATTGACCTTAACTAGTTGAGATATCTTTTCCAGAGAATTAGAAGGCAGAAGGTAATTGGCTATAGTGCAGTGACACATTGGCACAAAACTGAATGGCTTCATGTGTTAGTCACAGATCTCTGCTGTAGAGTAGTTATGTTTTCAGTTATGATGAGACGCCTGTTCTGATTATACAGAACGATTCCAAATGAGGCACTTAACCCACAGCAGTGGTACAATGTCAGTATCTGGAGCCAAATGACTTGCATGTACTAAATATTAAATATGTATTCAGCACTAAATATAGCAAGTAACAGAGCAAGAGAGAACTGGAGGAAACTGCATTTGTTGATTTTGTGATAAAAATTTAATCTAAATTGGCTGCTTCCTGGTAGGTAGAAAAAAGGGGTTTATCTGACTTTGAGCCCCTGAAAATACGCGTCTAATTTAGATTATCATCTAGATTTATCTCCTCCTATAGTGAAATAAAAAAGACAGTGCTTTAAACTCCAAACCAATTGTGTGGTGAAGGTGGAATAAACCGTCTTCTGAAGGCCTCCCTCACTCTCTTTACCTGTTGACTATTACAGGAAGCCATAAACAATAGCTTACACAAGATACTTAAGATTTAGGCAGCAAAATATAGGTAAGATTAACACTATGAATGGAGTTTGGTTTAGTCTCTGTGGTTTCCTTGCAGCCTGAAAAATGTCTCTTCCTGTGCCAAACTGAATATGGTTACAGAATCTCTCTTTTGATTTGCCTGTTTCATGAAGCTGCGTAGGCTGCCACTTGCTGCTTGCAGTACCACCTACATTGTTGTGTTTGGTTATTTTATAAAGAACCAAACAAATGGGGGTGAGTTCGTTTTCTCAGCCCCACTTATGTGACACTGATAAATGACATTTTCCATCTGTCCTTGCTCCTTGGACCAAAGGTCTGCACAAATCAAACATATTAGAATTAGTAAAAAAAGTATCTATCTTAATAGACTTACTGTCTAAGAAATAATTCATCATATCCATCTTTTGTTCATAAGCTTCACTCAGATAAGCATCCCTACAAATACACCTCTAGGACAGCTACGGTAGCATATTATTAAATGGCTGTAATACTCTTCAAGTATGAGTATAACATCCAATGAAGTCTGAGTTCCAAATCATGGAAAATTAGGGGAAATGGATGTGGGCCTCCTGCAATATCTGCTTTTAGAATTCTGTGGTATTTATACTGTGTCCATACAAAAAAACTGCATTGTGTTGATACCATGTCAATCTGAAAAATGGTTTAATCATTTATTTATTTATTCTTTTTTTTTTTTTTTCAAACATGCAACTGTAATTTTGCAATCTGGGATAGGATCACAGCTTCATTTTGGAGTCTTATCTATCTGCTTTCTCAGTTATTAATAGGAAATTCAGAAAATAGACAAGTTTTGCAACAGATTATTTTGAAATAGATATAGATATAATATATATATGACAGGCTTCTAATTCCTTGCTTTCAAAATAGTATCTTGTGCTATGGAGCTGGTTAATATATTGCACAGGAGTATATCTCTATGTAATACTTCTCCTACATTAGTAATTACTAATTACATTACCATTTACACCAGAAGGTACAGCTATGAACCAAAACCTCATTATTTCAGGTTTTACAAACTTTAAACAAAAAGACGGGTTCTGCCTCAATACAAAATGAAACAGAATCTATGGCTATAGACAGAGATGAAAAGAGGACATTGTTATTAGTGATCAGGTAGTTAGGGGCCCGAATTCGGTCAAGGTTTTTTGTGCAGGCATCACATCAAAGAAATGATTTTATGGAGAATAATGAGACTGGACAGAAATTTCTGCTAAACAGAAAGGAGGCAACACAAAGGCGTATTTCAAAATGTAATGTAAGGACAACTGAAGCTCTTATCCTGTGAACTTTGGAGGCAGGAGTCAATGTATCAATGCTAAGAGGTACCAAGAGATAATAAACAGAGTGCAGATAGATAGAAAAAGGCCTTGAAAGCAAAGACACACAGCAGTTCAAAGAAAGCAGGATATGTTCATAACATCAGGTCAAATAATTGATCTCTCCAGCAGTATTTGGAAGAAATATTGTGAAGGCTAGAGGAGCAAGTGATACAATACCCATGTTGGGAAAATCACTGTTTCTCAGGTGAGACTCATAGCTATGTGGAAGGATAGGAAAGAGTTTATCTTAAGGATAATAACTGGAAACACTTGACAATGTTTACATTTAGCCCAGATGTGAAGACCTAGAGAGATCCAAATCATAGACATGGACCTTATGAGGGCAGGCAAAATGATGAGGCTGTAAAGAAAGAAGATGCAAAGGCAGACTTGAGGGGGGAAAAATGTTCTCGTATTGAATGGTTTCATTGAGAGATAGAAATAAGATTTTAGTCTGAACAGAAAAAGGCCTGGAGGATGGAAGAAGACTTACGGGGTCATCAGCATTGAGATAGTAGTTGCATCTGTCCTTGCAAATGAGATTATACAGAGCTAATGTGGAGATAAAGAGAGAAAAACAGCAGTGGAGATGTCTCATTGAATCCTCATGGACGAATGAGAACAGAGAATACAGTAATAATAGAAGGATGAGCAAAACCTCTTAGCAGACAAGGTTTTATGAAGAAAAACAGTGCTAGCTATGTGGAAAGTGCATGTCAGCTCAAAGAGGATGTGGGTCTGACATCTGGCTAAGAAAAGATCTCTGGAGACTCATGAAAGCTGTTCCATTGTAGTGCAAGGGACAGAAATTGGCCTAGTAAAGATCTAAGATGATACAATTAGAGGAAATAAACCACAGAGAAGAATCACTGATGATGTGCTAAGTATATGCAGAGGCTGGAAGTATGACATGATGAGATACAATACAGGAATCTGAGGCTGGGGATTATTTACAGAATTATGCGTTTTAATATGGTGAGAAATTAAGGAAAAGTGTAAACAAGAGAATGAGTTACAGGATAGAGATCAAAAAATCATCAGTCCTGCCAGGATTCATGGATCATAAATGATATTGGCCCAAACAACGAGGACTCAAAGCTAGAAATTAAGCCTTTTACCCACAATCCTACATCAACCATCTTATTCTTTCCAGTGCAGCAGTTCAAAACAGCTTGTGATGGGTATTGTGGACCTTTGCTTTGCTGAGTAATCCATTTCACTTCATGCCTTTCTCCAAAATCTTTTCAGAAAAGGACCTGAGTCGCTTTCTCAAATCTTCTCCATTCTGATATTGCACTTGTCTTCATTTCATTTTTTTCATTTCTTTATATTTTAAAATTGGTTATGTTTTCTAATTGTATCACACTATCAAGTATTCTCATAATAAGGTAGGATATCAAGATTATTTTTAATTAATTATTTTATTAACAGTGTAATCAGCTATCTGATGTGGCTGATTGTTTTCAGCTTAGTTGCTCTTATTAAAGTCAGATAAGCACCATATTTCCCTATTAACATAATTGTAAAGCATGTTAGAATACATTGTCTTCATTGGGAGAGAAGGAATTTTTAAATTAAAACTCCAGGGAGGATCTAAAATACATCTGACTGCTGGGATCACTCTGTTGTTCCTGTGAAACAGATTTATCACTCCATTCCTATTTGTCATCCTCCTCAATACGAGTCATCCTATTTCCTACAACACTAGGCAGCAGCTTGTTCCGACTGGACAATCTGCAGGAATCACTCTGCTGCAACACTAGGCTCAGTGTCTCTCCTGTTAAATTTAGATAATTCCCTATCAGTCCTTTGCAGTTTAAGTAACTGCCCCATTGTTGCTAACAGATCACTAGACATCAGCACTAATCCAACTTACTTGCATAACCCATGTGGGTCCCTTCTTGCTCCCACACGATACCTCTCTAGCTCCCACCATAGATCCCTTGGTGGTACCACCCTGGGTACCACCAGCTTCTCCCTGTGCTTCTGGCTCCCAGCTGGGCAGGGAGGTGGCGATGTGGATCTGAGCTCCCAGGGTGCCAGTGGCTGGTGCTTGAACTCACAGCCTTTACACTGAAAGCACAGCTTGTCCTTCCTTGGCACTCTAACTCAGCTACTGACCTTCATGAAACTTAGATGAACTTAATATATTTGAGACCTCTTGTCTCAGTCGAATCTGGCTGCAAATGGTGAGGTGGCTAGAAAGTCAGGAAGGTAGGGCAGGGAGTCACAGAGGATGGCTCGTTCCACCAGAAACCTAACTGCATATGAGAAACTGAAAACCAATAGGAAAAAAATAGTATAATTCTCCATCCCCCATTTCTGTGTTTCTTAGTGCTTCTAAATGGGCGTCTTTTCATTCACCCTAATATCTGCACTGATTTGCCCCCTAAAGCAGATTGCTCTTGAAAATCATTGGGGTTTTTCCAATTACCAAGTCATCTCCAGATCTCCACTGACTGCCACAGTTAAGCATTTCACTGGCAAACTGCAAGATCAAATTTACACTTTTTTTGTCTTCTGAGTTAAGCTGAAGAATCTGGGTTTAGGTACTCCAAAGTTTGAGGGAATTCAGAGAGAAAGAAGACAGCTCTGAAACATGTTAGTGTATGGACTATTATTTCATTTTCCCAGATTCTCATTCTTAACTATTTAAAATTCCCTGCACTGAGTGCTCACTTCTACATTAGGGGAAAGAAATACCAGGTAGTTTGTCTGCTGTAACAAAAGGTGCATTGCTTTGATCTGCAGGGGACATCCACACTTTTGTTAGGTCTTCTCATCTCCTTGTAGATGGTGTTCACTCAACTATGAACTCCCACAAACGCAAGGGGCCTGGAGCCTTTTCCAGATGATAGGATGTGTTGAGTGAGACCAGTCTCATGTCTCACATACAAGGTCTCTTTGCCCTTTTTCTGCCTTAGCTTTTCTGCGTGTTAAAAATTGACATTTGCTTCCACAGCAAGCAAATGAGATCCTGAGATCCTGGAATGGAAAGTAATATAAAATCTAATTCTTATTCTGTGTGAGGTCTATGTACTTGCAGCTCAGTAAATCACATGAAAAATATGCTGCTAACACTTCTGCATTATATGTCCATACAGCCCCAGCACTCTTCAGCAGAATTTGTCTTTATGATGGAGTAAGCATCTTCAGTGGGACGAGGGTTACCCCACATCCTCTCATCACGCTCTGTGGTAATGAGCTCCCTGCCCCAGTCAGCGTCTTTGGACCTATGCTGCTCAACTTCTACACTGACTCCCACATTACAGGCTTTGGATTCCAGGCAAGATACAGAGCAATTGGTGAGTAGCCACTGCCCTGTGCTTTAGGTGGTGGAAATATTCCGGCTGGATAATGGTTCAGTGTAGGAAACGTTGTGCCTCATGTGGGGAGTACTTTAGATGAACCTAGATGGTTCATATTCCCTCTGCACCTACCCAAAATAACTCTCATGACCAGTACATGGGACTATTTGGTACGTGTTGTCACTGACATGTTATCTCACAGTTCTCATTTCAAGACACTACGTGGGACCAAGCCAGGAACTGAAACACTTTTCCTTTGCTGTAGAAAAGAAATGCAACCCATTTTGGCAGTTTGGGGTGATTTTTGTCTGTTTTTGTTTTGTTTTTTTTATAATGTTTAAGGAGAAACATCACCATTTATTTAACTGAGTTCATGTAAAAGATTTTATCACATAGAGGAGAATGGTCTGATTCTCAGTTATGCTAAAACTACATTATACAACATGGGAACCAGAACAGGATCTTTAAATGGGCCCAGCTATATGCCTCCATTTGATGATCCTCTTGCAGTGCCAGGTATTAATGTAAATAAAAAGTTGGATCTAGATATACTTTCATTTTTAATAAATATTTTCTCCAAAACGTTTTGTCATTCTAATGAGATCTCTTTTGTTTTAAAGAGAAAATACATATTAGAAAAAGCAGTTTCCAACTGAGTTTGGAATTTACAGCCGCACAAATATAAATATCCCAAAAGATTAGTTTTCTTTTCAAAACCAATTTTAATATTTTCTAGGTTTTACTTGTAGAGACAGTACTTTGCTTTTTGAAAGCTATTCCATCTTCTAAATGCAGAGAAAAGTGTGAGTTCTTAACTTTGGTATTTCCCTTAATACATTCCTCATGTTCAAAGCCACAGCAAAAAGCAGAAGGCTAAATTCTTTCTATAAAATAAATGGCCTCATACAGATAAGGCAGAGGGAATGGCACTGAGAAATGACAATGTGCAGTTACTCATGGAAAAGACCTTCATAACTCACTCAAGTCCATTGCTGCTATCTAACTTGTGACTTCTGACATTTGAGAAAGATGACTGCAGCCTTATTAGCTTGTTGCTGTATACAAAGCAGATTCTAGCAATTAACATTCCTCTTCCCTCTAGTTGTATTGTTTGCTGAAAGAAAAAAAGAAAAAGGCTTCCCCCTCCTAGTGTAGAATAATGCTCATTCTTTATCCTCCCGGCTCCTGTCCTTCATCTGCCAGTGCTCCAGGCTGCCAGCCTGAGTGGGGCTGAGGAGCCAGGGGCTCAGTCTCCAGCAGCACCCTGTATGGGACTGCCTTTGTTAAAGCGCTGGCCTGGGCAATGGCATGTCCTTTAGAACATGAAAAGCTGTGTGTGGCTTTAACCTATTTATCAACAGGATGCGTTTTTTGGCAAGTTAAGATTATAAAATAAAGGCTGACGCTAACAATGGAGATTAGAGTTGATTTTATAATAGGTTTAGTTCTCGAAAGCACTGGAGCTGGGAACAAACATTAGCCACATCCTGGCCTCATCAGCATCCAGGGTGTGAAACCCTGAGAAGCCAAGCAAAGCCTTTAGTTCACAGCTGCAGAGTTTAACTTGCTCCTCAGCCAGAGAGCAAGTATGCAGTCCTCCATCTCAGCCACCTCCACTGCTGGAGAGTCCCAGCACCAGACGAGGCGGGGAACAGTCCCTAGGCTTAGTGATGCCTGGGGACTCCTCTTGGCCTTTCTGCACAGAATAAATGCTACAATAATACCCCAGCCCTGACAGGAGGTGGGGGGATGATGAGACTCTGTGTACAGTTATTCCAGAAAAGTTGGGGGCAGGGCTGTGTGTGCAATTGTGGCTGCTTTTGTGTCAGTGCCAAACTTTCAGCGGCTTCCATGGGGCCAGGATATGGATGAAGGAATTTCTTTGCCTATGTATCAGCCAGGTGTCTCTTGGCAAGCTAGAATGGGTGTGGAACTCCTCCAGATACACCTGACTGTCCCTGCTGCATGGGACACTTGACCCATCCCACTGCTCCCTGATCCTACTGCAGCACACTTGACATCAGGCTCAATCTTTTACAGCGCAAACACAGAGCCATTGCCATCTAGTATGGACTAGTAACGACCTGTTACTTTGACATTGACTCTAGTTTTCCACTGCAGAGCACAACTTGATAGACCATCTCTACATTTAATAGTTCTAGGCATGACAGAGAGAGGACTGCTTCTAATTTATCAAGGGCTTTTCTTTCCTTACGGCTAAAACAGGACTAACACAAGCTTCTGCAAGAAATATGAGAATTAGGACCAAGCTGGTATTCAGCCAGTAATCACTCTTATTTCTGTTTCCCCTGCAGCTTGTGGTGGCATTTTCAATGGCTCTGTTGGTGTTATCAGCAGTCCGGCCCATTCAGTTCTTGATTATCACAACAACATGAACTGCTCATACCACATCACAGTTGGAAACGGCAAAGTAGTGGACCTCAAGTATGTAATCCAAGCTCAGCTTGTCATCAAGGGGACAGGGGGTCTCTGATTCCAATTAAAGACAGCAATTATTGACAATTTTCTGTCTTTCTTTTTCAAGGGGAAAGCTGAACTAAAATGAGAAATGGCTACTGAAGCCACCTTTACCAACCTCAGGCTTCCTTATGTCTTTCTCTGTAACTTGTTATGTGCAAAACATCACCACAATTGTAACTTCCCACTTTGGTTACCAAGAGGACTGTGAAATTGTAAAAATGCAGCTCATGCTTTTATTTAAATTCTGTCAGTCTTCGAGGAATTACGAGATTCCTGTGAGTTGATATAAGAAACAACATAATTCTTCTAGAAGGCTGGCACTTACTTTACAGCCCAAGTAATAACACCAACCCAGAAAGAGTATACTTCTGAGTGTGTGCTGTCCTGCCTAAAAGGGGGATATGGCTGCCACAAAATCTCGCCACTGAGAAATTAAAAGATGGATATATTCTTCTGTCACATATATGCTGACTGTGAATTATGGGAACATTTCCCAGCCAAGTGGAAGACCCAGCTGGTCTGCATTCTGAGCTTGCATTTTATATGCTCCTCACATGCCCAAGGAAATTTCAGGCTAAGTAATGTGCAGAAGTGAGAGAGGGTACGTTTGCACAGGGGAGATCTGCTGCTTCATGAAAACCAGAGGTATGCTGACAGCTTGTCTTGCAAGAGGACCAGTGGGTGAGGGTCACTATTTCTTTGAGGCTGGTTGACTGGAGTGTTTTGCAAAGCAGTTAATAGTTCTGCTTTCTTGCTCTTGATCAGAAATGTTTTGTGGTATCTGCCTGTGTATGGCTTTGGCTATCGCTATCCCTTGGACTTTTCCTCAAGCACTAAAACCACACGTAACACAGGAATAGAAATGAAAATGTGATACCTAAAGCTCCAAGTGTATTTTACAGATTCAACAGCTTCCAGCTTGAGATATCTCCCTCCTGCTACAAAGATTATGTGGCTGTATATGACGGCTCAGACACCCACGCTCCTCTCCTTGGGAAATTCTGTGGCTCAGAACTGCCTCCGAATATTAAGAGCTCCAGTAATAACTTGTTCCTGGTGTTTAACACTGACTTCTTTGGAGCAGACAGGGGATGGAAAGCATCTTTCAGGGAGACCTTAGGTAAGCATGCTATTAAACTCATAACCCCAAGAATCTGCTGGTAAGTAATTTCCTTTGGTGAGGAGCGGTTATGGTCTCCCTCGCTAAGGGAAAAGCAGAAGAATGTTTCTGATTTTGTAAAAATTGAGTGAACTAAGCTAAATACTAGGCTTATGGGATCCCTGCATTCCAGCCCTGGTTCTGAACTGATTCCTTTTATTCTTTGCTAACCTGTTCCTGCCTCTTGGAAGGCATAGACAGTTCTTGGGTTACTGAAGGCTTAGCAGCACCCAAAGGTCTCTCTTTTGGAGAAAATCTGGCAATACTTGAGAACTGTTTTTCTTCTGTAGTCAAAGGTTGGTGGTGCGCTAAAGATGCCTCCTTTCCATCTATCCTCAATTTCCATTTCCTTGCAGTTCAACTCACATCTTTTTAAAAACTAAAGTGTTAAGTTCAGTTAAGATTGGGGTTCCCTCCCAGGCACCACCATGCTGATATCTACTGATTTTGGGAATCAGTCTGGTTAGCTGCCCATAACATAAATGGGATCACAATAAGAAGGCACCGGATGTTAAATGTTTTGATAGACACAAGAGATAGGGGCATAGCTTGATTATTGCCTAAAAAAAGGTTTAAACCCAGTAGCCTATTTTTAAGATCAAGGTGTAAAAGGAGCTATTTACCATCTTATTACATCTGAATTATTTAAGGATGATAAGCAACAAATGATTACTACATGTAAATTGATTTCATGTCATCACTACTAGTTTCCTGTGTAATTAACTCCATGTATTTGTGCTCTAGAAAGAAGTAATTGTCCAGTTTACAAAGCTGGCACTCCAACAGTTCAGAATGAAAGGCCTTTGTGGCAGAACAAACATAGTCTTCTGCTGAGTCATTGAATCCCCTCCCAACTCCTAGCCAGCGACTTTCTCATTTGATACAGTCTGAGAAAGTATTTACAGATAAGGAAAATAACTGCTTCTACAGGCTTTGCCAAGAAAAATATTCCCACAGAACCTCGTGGTCATTACTATTATTAACTCTTTCTTTGCTTCACTCTAAGTAATAGCTACAAGAATCTTTTAAGACCACTCTTGTGGACTGTTATTTCAAGTAACAAAAGGTTGCTTCATGTGTTGCTGTCTTTAAACCGTTAGGTTTTAGTTGTGAGAGATCCCCCACAGCCTGGGCTCATGTTTCCAGGGTGAGATCATCAGGAACTCCTCAAGCTCTTGCTCTTCCTGTTGGCATATAGTCAATTTTTTTAGCTACTGACTTTAGATTCATTTGTGCAACTTGCCAGAGTTTCTGCTTAAGCACACAACAGAACACAAGGCAAGCTCTTCGAGTCAGTGCCATGCCTGATTATTTCCTAGAGTGAGGAGAAGTCTTTTGTGAATAAACTTTGACATCTATTAGGCTAATTTTTGGAGGGACATTTCTGCAGGCTCCCAGGGAAAGGGAGGTTGTGATGTTGCAGGAGTTACTCAGGAGCAATGGAGCTGCAAGTTGGAAAAGATGGCCATGCGAAGATGTGGGTTGTGTGACGAAGAGCCCGTGGTGGTGAGATGCTTAATGGTAGGTCTTCTTTCTCTGCTATGGGAAATAAGCCAGAGGAACTAAACCACACAGCTGTTAGGAAGGATCCTGACAGTCCCATGCTAGACAGAATGGCCAAAAAGTAGAAAAGTATATTATAAAAGGAAAACATGAGTCACAGTCCTATAAACATTTGCAGTTTGATTTGTCTAAAACACAGAGCCAGGAAAATCTGTGACACATCTTTGAACTATGAGGTCTAAGATTCTGCTTCCAATGAAAGAGAATAAACCCATGAAGATCTAAAAGCCTGTGATTCTAAATGGTGCTTTAGAGAAGCTCCCTCATGTCTGTCAAAAGATAAATCCCATGTGGTTTTTGTAAGAGTACAAGTGCAATCAGATGACAATTAATAATGATACATCTCTTGGATAAAGAAGATGGTATCTGCAGAGAAACAAAAAGCCTCATTCTCTGTTGGATGACAAGGAGTGCATTATTCTGTAGTTACCCTAGTGAAGCACAACTGGATAACGTAATTATTGCTTTCTGTTTAATGTTGTGAGTGACCCTGATTATGTATTGGAAAGAAGCAAACAGAAACAGTACACTTGTTTGTAGCAAACCAACCTATTTCCTTTCCTCACGAGCTCTTCCAATTTCTTTCTGGATCAGGCTTCTCTCAGGGGTACTGCCAAAATCCAGGGTTATCCATTCTTTCGCTTTTGTGAATCTGACTAGTAGGGAGTCCATCTGATAACCATTGTGGTGGGAGGGAAGAGTGAAGGTGAAGTAGGAAACTCACAGAAGCTTAGCAAGTCTGAGAGTAACCAGGTATTCAAAGACTTAACCCGCAAGTTTCTCTAGAAAAACATGCTCTAATTAAAACAATTTGTTTATGTCGCTGATCTTGCACCTACTAGAATATTGAAGGTCCCCCCACTGGTCAGAAAAGGGAGACTAACAAAGTATGAAATAGTATGAAGTTGGCAGTACAGCAGTATCTCACCTTTTTTATCAAACGTCTTTTCTTTTGCCATGCTACTCTGCGCGCTATGAAATACAACGTGAAGTGCACATTCCACAGGCGGCGGTCTTTGTCATAACCAGCTCTGTGATACGGTGCATCTGAGGCAGGGGAACATATGGCCCTTGTTGGTGCAGTTCAGAGGGTTCTAATTTCACTATCTCTGCTGCTAGGTTTGGACACTTACTGGCCTCATTTTTGGAATCACCTGGACACGTTCTCAGGCTGAGCTGGTGAACTGGGTTGAACTGGGCTGGCTGGAGGATCCCAGCCTGCTCCAAGTGTTAGATTTGTGGAAAGAGAGACTCCTCTTACCTTAGTTAGCACTGACCTTTCTTCTGCCTTTGTTTTCAGTCTGTAAAATGAGAATTATACCTCCTCTCCACAGCGAGTGTGTGCTCCTCTAGACAATCAATAAAAGAATGAGAAGAGATAAATCAATACCAGCTTGAGGCATCTGGCTACGTGCGATGTCTCTGTGAAGGAAGGAAAGCTGAGATCTCTCCCCAAAGAATGAGGTCTGTGTGTACTGAGCCTGTGACTTGGCCAGAGATCTCCCGATTATCGTTCCAGCTCTAAGGGGAGACTTGAGGCCTTCAGCTGACCCTGGCTGGCAGGGACGGAGCCTGCACATACCTCTGCCATCCCTGCTGTGACAGCAGGGCTTTTGTGCTTTGGTGATAAATGGAGCTTCTGCCTATTCCCATCCAGCAGCGAGGTAACACTCTCACCTCAATTTGTGATCCCTCTGAGGCTTAGAAAACATATGAGGGTTTGCATTTTTTTCTTATTTTTCAGGAGTCAGCAACCCCTGTCAGGAGATGTAGCTGTGACCGTATTAACAGCACATCATCTCCGCTTAGCAGCTTTCTGTGCCCATTGTCTCAGTAATGAAAAATATACCACATTCTAAACCACTGGTGAAGGGTCTAGGGGCTTTCTGAAAGGCAGCTCTGCTTATGGGGCTGTCTGAGGAAGCCACATGGATTTTCAAGAAGCGAAGTGTTCTGACTCAGAGTGGGTTGAGTCAGAAAGCAGGCAAATCTGAAACGGAGTTGGGACAGTGGGGAAGGTGGGATGGAGGAGGGCAGGAAGACTGCCTGCTTTTTCTCTACAGCCCTAAATCCTGCTTGACTTCAAGCTGTAGCCAGCTCTTTTCCCTCCCCTTTTTCATACTATCTCTTGTGAGCATGCAGGAGAAATTCACACCTATATTTTCTGAAAGAGCAGTATGGTGTACTGTATTAATAACAGTGTCGTCCCTTGTTTGCATTGCCTTCGGGCTTACAAGCTCATGGGCCGTGATTCCACTGCCCAGGCACTGCACAGGCAGAATAAAGCAATAATCTGCTGTCACACAGAGATCGTGATTTAAACACAAGACGAGGAAAACCAGATGGTTATAGCCAGGCAAGAAGAATAGGTTGGCAACAATGAGAAAATTAGTGATGTAGGCTCTAGGGCAGAAGAAATGCCTCCAAAAGCTTTGGCAACCATTAGGCTGTTGGAATGTGAAGTCCTTAAACACCCTCTCCTCTGCATTGTCCTCAGTTTGCCCAACTTTTCCCTCATGCATCCCTCCATCCTTTTTATTCAAATGAGCATTTCTATTGAATAAATATCAATCATTTTGCATAGAAAAAAAAACCATAAGCAAGTAGTGTTTAGAAGAAAAATAGCTGGAAAAAGGAATCTTCTCTGATATACCAGAAAAATGCATTAATAGGTAATTTACATAAATAATCTAGTACGTATATAATAGAGACAGATTATAATCTATATGCTTTTCTTCCTGACAAAATGATCTGTAACTTACCTGATAAATCACCCGGAGGTATCTGTCTTCGCTTTTTCTATTAGCTGTGTATTGAATTACTTGTTTCCTGTTTGCAATACAATACACTCAGTGTCTGTCACTAATGGGTTTACTGTTATGCTCTCCCCTAATGAAATTAAAGTGTGCTTTTAAAAAAATGGATCCAGTAGAATTTTCACAGCATTTTTATGCTATTTTATTTTATCAACAAAAAAGTTTGCATATTATAATTCTAAGTCCAGTTCTGCCCTGCAAATGAAAGTTTGGTTCAATATATATTTAATTTCTAGGTGCAGATTTTCAGCAGTGCTCAGCACATGTAGTTGCTGCGGAGTTATTTTGGATTGTTGACAATTACTGAAAAAAACATAGTTCTGAACAGGCAATATAAGATGTAAAATATTGTTTTGGTTATCCTGTTGCACAGGTCAGGGTTAGGTGTTCTTCTGTGAGTCATTTCTAAAATTTTATACCACTAGCACTAATTCATTGCACTGATTTATGTAAATAATGTTAGCCCCTGCTGCAGGTGGCACCAGCACCTGTACTGACAACAGCAGTTATCGCCTGTTAGGTGGGAAAGGACTCAGCACAACTGAATCTCAAGTTTCCTGCAAACTTTTCTCCCTCCAACAAAAAGATCTTAGAAGAATGTGTTCTTGACTGTGGCATGTGAATGCTGTTGCATCTTCTCAAGCCTTTGGAAAAGCAGCAGTGCCTGGCAGAGATTCACAGTCCACTAGGACTGGTTTCCAGGGGCGTATCTCGAGATATGCAACCTGGCCTTAGAGCCTGGTGCTGCAGAGGATCTAGCTGAGAAGCAAATTGCTTGAAGCTCACAAGTCTTCTTGAAAAATTTCTTTGGGCTTTTGGTTCACACTATTTTTTACCAAATGTATTACACATTGTTATTACATCTTTCAGATTCCTTACGTTATCATGGCTTAACTATGATTAGCTTAATCTATTAAAATAATGAATAAATCATGGCTAATAATATATTTTCTTGATCTTATTATAGTTTATGAAAATAATAACATCCATAACAAGCTCAGATTATATGCTCATAAATCACAATTACTGGGCTGTATTCCCTAAATGTATTTTGGGGCTCTAATATAAAAATATGTATCAGCTTGAGATCTCACTAAATTTAGAAAGCACTTGAAGTGTTGAAACACATCTCTTCAGTATCTCTGAAAAAGAACACAACTGTTGAGCTAAGGGATGGTCTACAAATGCCTCTCAGAAATGTCAGTGATTTAATGTCTGTGACATTTCTTCTCCCTAAGCAAAATAAATAGAAGTGGTTTGCACACTCAGACTGGATAGACAAGAAAAGAGGTAGACATTTAAATATGAAATTTCTGCCTGATCTCAAAAAAATGCGGTGAAAAGTAATCTTCAGACACAGTGATTAAACACAACTTTGTAGGTGACTAAACAGTTAAAACCAAATGGGATATTCAGATTAACGACACTTCACACAACTGTGGGCAAACTGCTGGCATGAATTGTTTTAGCTTCACTGAAGTCAATGACTGCTTTAGCTGCAGATCTGTACTCCGGTGCCTAGAAACAAAGGGTGAGGAGACATTTCTGATTCACATGGCAAGTGAGATGTGCAAAGGCCTGGGCGGTGGTGATGGCAACAAGTACGCTAACGCAGTATTAGAAAGTCTTAGGATGAGGCCAGGCTGCATGTCTGCCTCTGATCTCCCAGACAAGCATTGGGGAGAGGGATAGGATGGTACACACATTACAGTTTGGCAGAACTCGGGCCGGCTTGGCACA
>Ga0181612_128242_pt1 | contig 22179 bp, 21 predicted proteins | sample HoacroProtozoa21_FD_119630 | JGI IMG/M metagenome (GOLD analysis project Ga0181612, IMG submission 119630) | Hoatzin crop microbial communities from Cojedes, Venezuel. Combined Assembly of Gp0051906, Gp0051904, Gp0051908
AGTCTCCTTTTCTGGAGATATTCAAGACCCACCTGGCCACGGTCCTGTGCAGCCTGCTGTAGGTGACCCTGCTTCGTCAGGGGGGTTGGACTAGATGACCCCCAGAGGTCCCTTCCAACCCCTACCATTCTGTGATTCTGTGACATCTGCTCCCACAGGGAGCAACTGGGAACTTCCTACAGACTTGGTTGCAGCACAGCTGCTGTGTCTGCCTTTGGTTGCAGATGAGGGCAACAGTGGAGAAACCAGGCCAGGCTGGAGGGCGGCAGCCTGGTCCTTCCCAAGGAGGAGAGGGGCTGAGCATGCAGCCATTGCTTTGGCACAGGCACCGCTTAGGTCCCTCTCTGATGCTCTGTGTGTGCAGACCATATGTTACATCCTGCCTTTCTCTCTCCTGTTTTCTTCTGTCCATTTTTGCCATGTGCCATCAGCCCTGAAGCTCTTCTTTTCTCTTCCAGCCTCTCTTGGCCAGCAGACTGTAATTCGTAGGTCATCTTCAAAGGAGGCACAGAGCAGTGAAAGCCCAAGCCCTGGGGTGATGCTGGAAGCTGATCCTCCAGCAAAGTCTGGAGAAGCTTTGCCTTTGAAGGGAGCACTCAAAGTGTCCTCTGAAACACAAAACCATCTACCAGGTTATGACACAGTTACTCCCTTGACCCACGTAGCCAAGCACATGCGAATTTGTAGTGTAGGGGAGGCACCCAGTTTTATGATGGGTTTACATGCTGTCTTTTTGCTACTGCACTTCTGAGTGCCAGCAGTGAGCTGCATCTCAGGGCTCTGCAGGCTGTGGCGTAATGAGAAAAACTCAGCGAGAGGATCAGGCATCTTGGATGTGAACTGGCCAGCAGACACTCGCTCTCCCAAAAGCAGAAAGCACCAAATAGCAGGAAACAATTTCAGTGCATGAAGCTTCTCTCCATCAACACGTAGTGCAAAAGCACTTTAATTTTTTTCTACACTTCTGTTTCTCTACCAGGTGATTCCTGCCACCTTCTCTGAGCTTTTCTACTCTCTGGTATTTTTGCTAGCTAACGTGAGTACTTAGAGATTCCCGTAGCTCAGCTAGCTAGCTTAAAACTGTATGATTTTTGTGTTCCACTGGAATACACGGTCTAAAACAATAGCCACAGAAATGCAAGCACCCTCAAAATAAACTTTTACCTACATGCAAAGACTAAAGGGTCTACTGGAGTTTGTAATAGCCATATAAAATCATTTTGACCAGTCTTACATAAGGGTGGCTTCAGTCATATCTTGCAACAGTCTCTAGCCCCTTCCAGCAAGACTTAATTTAATCCATGCTGCAGTTAGTGTTTTCTTTGGAACTGCAGTGTTCTTTTCAGAAATATGTTCGCCCTCCAGCCCATATTTACTAAGTAGATGCCAACTAGGCCCAGGGTCAACGATGTTTACAAGGCCAGTGCTATGGAATTTAAACAGAAAACAACAAAAAAAAATACATAAACCAGAGCAGTTCTCGCTGGTAGTTCAAAAATGCTTGCATGGGGCCATGGGGTGTTTGTCTCGGATTCAGAGATGTTGCTTGTCTCTGACTCGGACTCACTCATCTTCCGGTAAAACTATACTGTAGGAGAGCAAAAAAGAATTTGGTTTTTTTTATGTTCTTTCTAAACAGCTCCAAGACCCAGAGAAAGAGCTCTCAGGATGCCAGAGCCAGCGAAGTCCACCTCTGCCCCCAAAAAGGGCTCCAAGAAAGCCGTGACGAAGACCCAGAAGAAGGGTGATAAGAAGCGGCACAAGAGCAGGAAAGAGAGCTACTCCATCTACGTCTACAAGGTGCTGAAGCAGGTCCACCCCGACACTGGCATCTCCTCCAAGGCCATGGGCATCATGAACTCCTTCGTCAACGACATCTTCGAGCGCATCGCTGGAGAAGCCTCCCGCCTGGCCCATTACAACAAGCGCTCCACCATCACCTCCCGGGAGATTCAGACAGCCGTGCGCCTGCTGCTTCCGGGTGAGCTGGCCAAGCACGCCGTCTCGGAGGGCACCAAGGCCGTCACCAAGTACACAAGCTCCAAGTAGCTGGACGTCACCTCTCCAATGGGACCATTGAGCACCAGACCCTCCGCGCAAGCACAGATAGGCAGCCACCTCTGGATAAACATCACGGCTATTATCCACAGCAATTTACAGCCTTGGGATGGGCGTGAGAAGCTGCCTGGTGGAAGGAGGAGATGGTGATCTGGATGTTGGCTGATTTTCATAGTCTGTTCCAGACGTGCAGCAGGTTTGGCGAGGCTGGCGGAGGAGGCCCTTGCTTTCACATCTCATCCGAAGGACTGACCGACTGCGATATATCCAAACTCTCCGCTGTGCTTGGCAAACGTGCATGTTTGGCGCTGGCGGGGGAGACTGGCAGCGACAACGCAGAGATGCCGTCTCTGCAGTCCTCCTGTGTGGCTGCATTCTCACAGTCATCCAAGATGGACACCGAGGAGTCAGCGCTGGTATCCTCTCCCTCGTAGCCCGGATCCATCCTGGCGTACAGCGGCACAGCCCACCCCGTGGCAGCAGAAGTGGCATCAACAGCTACCAGGCGCGGGCTGTAAAGTAAAATCCATATTGATTCAACAGCTGTCTGTGCTTGACAGCCTGTTTTGAAGAGCAAGCCTGGCAGGCAGGCAGATGCCCAGGATGACACCAAGCGTTGTTCCTCCTCGTCGCTCCCGACGGATGAGCCATCAAGCAAGCTGAGGGTGCCAGCGCTGGAGCTGCCCGCTGCCTCCCACCTTGTGCTAAGGTGGATGGACGGACAAGGGAGGATGTTGGGGCTGGGTCGTCACCTTCCCCAGCTGCTGCTTTGCCAGCTTTAGGACTTGCTTTGATGTGCAAGATGTTGCTAATTCTGCTGCTTTTCAGAGCCTTTTCCTTCCTTGATGCTGCCTGGGCACTGCCTTCCACCGTAAATGTGGGCAAGACAGGGTGGTGCCTGTGGGGGTCCCCTCTCCTGCGAGTGCTGGGATGGTGCAGGACAGAGAGCATGGGGGTGTCGGGAGGGGACTGAGGGTTTGGGCAGGCATCTGGAGGGGAGCAGAGGTGGGTAGTGCAGTCTGGGGGAGAGGCAGGCTCCCCGCAGAGATCGCTGCGGGCAGCTTGCCTGGCCCTGCCTTCCCTGCTCTATTCACCTGTTAGAAAGCCAAAGCAAAAACTGGGGCTGGGTGGATATACAGGGACATCCCTACATTCCAGTGATATTTTAAAGGTTAAATAATTTTAAACTACTTCAGATACTCCCCACATCTCAAAGTCCACAGTAAGGTGAGCAATAATAGAATCCTGATAAAAGCCATAGAGATCAGTGGAGAAATGTCTTGATTGCAGGCTTATCTTGCCCAAACTGCTGGATAGCAGAAGAGCCTGTGTGGAACTGGTGTGTGAAGTTGAAGCTTCCTACTCAAAACACAAAATTAGCCAAGATTTTAAAAAAATATCAAAATCTCTGGTAGGCAGTAGTGCTCAGATAAAAAATACTCGTGTCTAAAATAACAACTGCTGTCTGCAGCTTATTCTGTAAACACAAAGGGCGGCAAAGACAGGATCCAGAGGTAAGTGCAGGTTCTCCCCAAACTCTGAGACCTTGCTTTTAATTGAAAGGTGAATTCGTACCCTGAAATAGCAACCTTGCAGTACATCTCTTGCTTTCCTCTACGTTTATCCTGTTTCTTTACATTTTGAGAGCAGTGGGGAGCCCTGACAAATTTACGTTGCTTTTGGAGCTGTAGAACTTTGCGGCTCTGTAAGATTCAGTTATTTCTTGTTTTTATAACAGCATGGCAGTCATTTCCCAGTTGGTCTGAGGAAAGAGCTGTGTAGACCTTCTCAACCAAGAACACCTCAGAAGCCCGAGAGCAGCGTGGGGCGCTGTGTGGTCTGTGCAAGAGCGAAGGTCAAGTACTTATGGGCTGCTCCCATCCCCCTGCTTTGGCTTCGAACACCCTGCACCTGAGGAGGGGCCTTCCTCCCGTACTTTGCTCAGTGACAACACACATACCCTAATGCCAGCAGGAATCCATAGCGATATCTTTCAGAAAGCAAAAGCTGGCTCCCCAGGCACCGGCCCCCGGCAGCAGCAGCTGTACTCGGCAGCGTTGGTAACCTGGGCGACTTGGCCAGGACACTTTGGAGGTGACAGCTTAGTGCTTCCTTTTGGTTTCCAATCAAATAGTCAAAATCAGATACCAAAGCTGAAAAGATACCTGCAATGGGCCTACAGCCACTGTTCTTGGCCCCTCTTGCACCAGAAGTTAGACAGCAGATGACGCAGAAGGGGAATGTAGGGAGTGAAGGGCTGGCTGGCAGTGCTGGAGCTTTGTCCTCCCATCTCTGTGAGCTGCAGGTCAGAATTCGTCCCCTTGGGTAGTCCTTCTGAAGGTAGGAATTCAGAGTGGAGTAAGTCCGCCCCAGTGCCAGCGGTGTGTGCGAGCCAGGACCTACATCTCCCAGGATTACCCAGCACAGCCTCTAAATATTTCTCTAAGTCTTTTGAGCAGAGAGGAGTCCTGCTCCAGTCTCCGCAGCGGCAAGAAGTCAGGAAAATAACATGAAGTGTTGTCCCTCCAGGGTCTCCTGGGCAGCTCGGGCAGCTGGGGACATGGCTGAGCGCTCAGACAAGAGCTGCTGGCCCCAGACACATACTCACAGGACTGGTCTCATTTTCTTCTGCCACTGTCACCACTCTCCATTTTTGGAGATTGTTTCAGAGAGAGGAGAAACGGCGATTTAAGGCTATAAAAATACTTCAAGGCTTAAAGAGGATTTTTAAATTGTCTTAAGCCAAGTGACTGAGACTGGTCATGTCCATCCATTTATAGCTTAGGCTGTCGTTGCACACAGAATTTGCTCTTCAGTCTCCCTTTGTATCATTTCTTTACTTGCCCCTAACAATGTGGAGCACAGGACTGAGGAACTCATCCCCAGGTTAAAGTGAACCTTTTTTTTTTGCTTTTCTTGCAAGCATTGTTTTAACCCCGTTCTGGTCGCTGCTCTGATCTGTTGCTGCTGTACAGACACTTGTGCCAGCCAAGGGAAGGGCTGATCCGAGAAAGGCAAGGCTGGCATAAGCTAGGACTGCCGCAGAAACTAGTTGGGAAATTAATGGTCTTGGTGTCAAGGAAAAATTAAGACAGGAAATCTGTGTCTGCTGCAGTGGTCCAGTTAGCAGCAAAGGCATGGCTTTTAAATACATTGCAATGAGTGTTACCCTTGCAGTGTCCCACAAGCAGTTTCTCTGACAGTCCTGACACTGGAAGTCAGACACATCCCACCTCTGCAGATCCCAGAGGACTGGGGTGTTACATGAGGGAAGGGGAGTGGGTGGGAAGGGGACTCTGTCCCCGTGCAGCCACCCAGCTGCGGTGGTTGGAGTCTCCTTGGGCAGCAGGCAAAGAGTGCACGAGGCAGCCTGCCTTTGTGCTGCGGTACAGGAGCACACTCACCACAGTTTAACAGGAATTATTTTGACTGTGATGAGCTTGGACTGAGCCTTATTAGTAGAGGCAATAGAAAATGGTCTAAAAGTTCAAGCATCAATTGTCCTCTCAGTAATCTGAGGTGTGACATGCTGCACAGTTCTCTGGTAAGGGGATTTGCTGCAGAAGAGGAGCTCTGCACTTCAGGATATGTGCTTTTTTAAAAAAAATAGTATTTCCAGCTCTGGAACTGATAAAACGTTTTAAAAATTAAGATCATATACCAAGCCCCACTGTCCCTACCTAATTCCTAATGCAATCCCAGAAGCATCTCTGGGCCATTCCCATGTTTTGTCAATTAAAAAAAATCAGCTGCAGATTGAAAGTTGGAAAAGGAAGCTGAAAAAGAGTAATACAGCCTCGATATAAACCTCATATTAACCCCTTGGACATTACTGCACTGAGTTGTTTGTTTTCACCTACAATTTAAGAGATAAAGTTAGCTGCTATAGGTCTACTCCTAATTTTCCACCTTCCTTCCCTAGAAGGGCTTAGAGTCCATCTGCCCTTCACGGCAGAGCTCAACCTATGGAAGAACCACGTGGCCACGTGCACGAAGGTTTGCTCCTGCTCAGGACAGACAGGTCTTTGGTCCAGCATGGGGAAAACAAGAGTAAAAACAAGCATGGAGGACAAGTGCCTGTCTTGGAGAGTGCTGCATGTCCTAGGAAGGGATGCCTGAGCTGAGGCCACTGAAGAGCCCTGCCCAAGGAGCAGTGTGGCCGTGTCCCGTTCTGCCCTGGTGACAGGCAGCTGTGCGGCGGTAGCCCCAAGTCCTGGCCACCCCTGGAGTCAAGCTTGGCATGGCCTCTGCACAGCCCTGAGCATTTGCCCCATCACAGCATTTCCTGATGGTTTACATCCAGACCAAATTGTTTACAAGGAAAGGAAGAATGTGAACTAAATCATAAAAATGACTTGCTGACAGAATTTTGAGAGTTCCCCAGGACCAGCAGCTGGGGAGCGATCTCTCGTGCTTACTCTCCATGCATGTTATCTGGTGGGTTTACATACACAGAGTTTTTCTGACAGTAAGTGTTACATCAAGTATGATCTATGTTCTGTTACTGCTGGTTGATGACATATCTTACTGCTAATTACCTGTTTTCTGTTGAATGTATAAATAAAATGTAAATGCCAACCTGTTGAAAGTCAGACAAGACAGAGCTGTCGGGATGTCTTTGCTTCCGCCATGTCACCGGGGCGTGCCAAGCCCTACATTTCTCTTTCTCCATCGTATTTCCTCCAGACCCGGGATGGGAGCACCCAGAGACGGAGCCTGGCTGGTCCTGGCAGAGGGTCGGTCAAACACCAGAGCAGCCCCTCACTGAGGGGATGTCACAGCCTGCCGCCGTGAGTCCTCGCGGGGTGTCACTCACCCCAAACGTGGGTACAGCATGAGCATGTTTGTTCTTTCAGGCCCTTCCAGTCAGCTTGCCCGGCGCAGAGCAGAGCCTGCAGCCTGTCCTTGCCACACTGCTGCTTGGGGTGCGCTCTGCCCAGCACCCGTCCTGTAACCCCCAAGGGACAGCACCTTGGACTTGCACAGACTGAGCACTGTGAGATTCCGTGGCTGGAAAAGTGGCTTATACGCATTCAGAATTACCGTTTATCTGAATTAACGATTGCTGCCACTAGAAACACCTTTCCATGGACTATGAGAAGTTTATAGGTAACAAATGTGGAATAAGATGTAGCATCTGAAAAGCCCGGGAAGAGAAAGACCTTCCTTTTAAAGAATGATTGGTAAATACAGTCAAGGGGAACACTTACCTGCTGGACATCAGCATCCTAATGCACTCACTGGAGTGGGAAGTGCATGTGCCATGCTGGACGCTGTGTGCCGGAGGATCAAGGTAAGGATTCCGATATGGCATGCAGCAGAAATCAGAGCTGAAAAGATTTAGAGTCGCTTTAAAGACAGACTCATAAACTTAGCAAGGGAAAAGCGGTATTTGGGGAAAAAATAACCCCCTATTACCAACTGATCTGAAGTATTTCTTTCCAAAGAAATAAATGATGCTACTTCTAGTGCCGATTTCCATTTTGATACCCCTTTGCAGAGCAGCACCCACAATGCACTTTTGTAACAGAGCGGACACCTGGGCCTCAGGAAGAGCCAAACCAGGTTACAAAAGGTAGAGCTTAACTTAGAGTGTGTTGCTTCAGGGTGGTGGGAGGTAACTGATATTTTTTTAGCTGCTTAGTCATCATTTAGTTATTGACTGGCTATTCAAAGACCATTAGCTGGACTTGGGTGCCACATGGCTAAGGCTGTTGGCAGAAACAGAAGAACTCAGGAGCATCAAAAGAAACAATGAGAGAACGAGGTTTAAAACAAGCAATAAGGAGCTGCACTTCATGCAACAAGCAGTCCACCTATTGAGCCCTTTGCCAACAGATGTTGGAGATATTACAGTTTGGTTCAAGAAAAAACGGAACAGAAATCCACCGAGAGTTGCTAAACACATATAAACTATGTTGAAAATGATTAGAAGCTGGGAGAATAGGAGGACATGACTACATGTGTCTGCCCTGTTCCTACAGTCTTGCTTGCCTGTTTTCTCATGGCCACTGCTGAAAACAAGATTTTGGATGCGATGCACCAAAGGGCTGATCCAGGTTGTTTGCATAAATTTAGGTAAATGTCTGCCATGTTGTAGTACCCATGAACTGGGGGGGCGGGGTGGGGGGGAGTTCAGGCAGTTTTCTTAGACCTCTGATGCTTGGAAGAAAGCATAAAAGAAAGCTTTTTATCTTCCTTTCCTACGTGGCTCCTGCGCTTGATGGTTATGCGAATCATAGAATCATAGGTTGGAAAAGACCTCTAAGATCATCAAGTCCAACCGTCGACCCAACATCACCGTGCCTACTAAACCATGTCCCAAAGTGTCACATCTGCACATTTTTTGAACACCTCCAGGGATGGTGACTCCACCACTGCCATGGGCAGCCTGTTCCAATGCCTGACCACTCTTTCAGTAAAGAAATTTGTCCTAATATCCAATCTAAACCTCCCCTGATGCAACTTGAAGCCATTGCCTCTCATCCTGTCGCTATCATTATGTGGATTATGTTAGCCTGGCTTACATGAAAGATGTAAGAGATATTTTGTTTCTAAAATAGAGTTAGTAAACACAGATGGTGTGAGAAAGAGAGAGGAATGGAGCTTCTGCTTTCTCATATAAAGGAAAGCTGTTCTCCAAAACCTTTCTCATTTTTTCCCTTGAAGCAGTTAATTTAACAAAATATATATACCAAATTTCCTGCCCTTTAATGTCCATAATGCTAATTCCCCCCAAAAAAAAACTCTTACAGAATTTCTTACAGAATTCATTGATAAAAGAATTCTTACAGATTTAACTGACTTCTAAAGACAGAAGAAGATTGTAATAGGAATAGAAGTGGGAAGATTGGTAAGAATGGGAAAGCAATGGCAATGGCTGGGTGTGAGGTACCAGAAGGGACCAAAGGCAGGAGACTAGAAGCGAGTGCTGTAAGAGTGGCAGGTGCTGACGGGACCTTGATGAGGAGCCCACCAAGATGCCAGCACACACACAGCGTGCAGCTGCTCAGGACACAGTCAGGAAATGAAGAGCAGTGAGTCCCAGCAACTCCCAGAGATGGAGCAGGTTGGACAGTGTAGCTGATGCCAGCAACTAAAGGGTGCAACAGGCACATCCAGAGATAGCAGATGGTCACCAACCTAAGAGCAGCCCAGGAAATTTGATGAGGACATCATGGCACCATCCTTCATCCTCAAAGTCGTCGCGAAGATGGACACGCGCATCCTGGTATCTGCATGCTGGTCAGACCGCTTGGATACACCCGTCTGGTGAGTACGTGGATACAAGAATATGAATGCGAATGAGTCAAACCAGTACTGCTTTGAAACAAATTCACCTGCCCAGAAGGTGATAAAGTCACCCTCCTGTAGGGACTTGCACTGAGTTTGCTACGCTGTGGCTGCTCATTGATTAATGGCGTACCTCCAGCTCCTGTGCACCTCTCCAGTTCATTGCTCAATGAACCTCCTCCTGTGCAGCTGTGGGAGAGCTTGCTTTATACAAGTACATCCATATTTGCCAACACTGGAGAAAGTGTTCAGCACAATTTTTTAAATAAACTGGGAGATGCTTCTGACCTGGCCTGCCCCATGGGCTAGGACACGTCCAGGTGAGTACCAGGCTGCCTCTGATAAACCTAGCAATGGACAGGAGAGCCACGAGTGCTGTCGGTGTAAGCACTCAGTCTCCACTCTTCACCTGGCACTGTCTGTGAAGACCATCAAAAGGAAGGAACATAAGTGCATCACATACAATTTCACTGAAATGTAGGAAATGTCAGGCCGTTTCCTATCTTCTTTTTGCAGGCTTTCTGATTCTTTGGAGTGCTGCAGTATTTGAGGGTTCCCAGGAAGCCTGGTCTTGTGGACACTGATGGAAACAGGCTATTGAACTGCTCCATCTCTGTAAAACCTGCCCTGGCAGGAAGCTTTCTGAGGCCTGGCTCCGTTCTAGCAAAGCGGGAAGCCTGTGACAGCGGAGGCTGTGGTTGCTTTCATTCACAGGTCACTTTGTTGGGATGAGCCTTTATCCCACAGCTGCTTCCCCCCATCAAGGCAATAAAAAGTCACATTGGAGTGCTGGCTTTGGAGATGCAGCATCCTCCCCTCTCTCCCCACGAACTCCCTGCAGTGCCACGTCTGTACGGTCACGTCTGTCTGAACTCACGTTGAGCCCACACTGCTCCCAGACCGACTTGCACTCCTGCCCAAACTGCAGCTTGAAGTGGAAAACTCAGCAGGGGAGTGACGTTAAGAGAAAGAAATTTATCCCCTCACCCCTTCTGCAGCGGGCGTTAGGGCAAGAGGACCCAGCCACCTCTCACTGCAGCTGGTCTCAGCTAACAAAAGCTGGCTCCGTGGGGTCCACCAGCAGCCCATGGCCACTTCGCAGGAGAGAGCCAGAGCTCTTTTTAGCCCAGATGATTCAGCACAAAGAAGCCTTTATAGCTCAGCAGCAGGCATCTCGCGCCTCTTCTCATCACGCCTCTTCTCAAGTTTTAAATACAAGGGGACAAAAGTTCTTACAAACCCCTGATTCTGTCAGTTCCCTGAACATATGCCTATAATGCCGCTTCTGGCATTGAAGTGTCTTTAAATGGAAAAGATAGAGCTCTTCGGAATCACGGGACACCGCGCGCACCATCTCTCTTTCAGAGCCAGCATCTTCCCCGGCGTGAGCTAACCACCACTCGTGATACTCCGCGTTTGTGGGGCAGGATACTGAACAACCCTGAAGAGCAGCCGAAGAAAGTTTGATGCAGGCAGCTGCACACCGTGAAGGGCGAACACAAGCTCCTCCATGCCAAAGGGTTTCGCTGCAACCAAGAGCCCAGCCATGTTTTGGAGGGGTTAGAAGTGCACAGATGGCAAGAAGAATTTTCATAACAAAAGACTGCATAGATGCAAGTTTGCAAGCAACGGGAGCTCCGTGCTTTATAGCAAAGTTACACTAGTTACGAAGCAAAAGCAGGAGGAAGCCTTGTCCCACCCTGCCAGCTGCAGCGGGGCTTGCGGCGTTCTCGGAAGCAGCCCAGCGCTGCTGGCTCTGGCGAGGAGCCTCTGGGAGGTACAGGCAGCAGGGAAATTGATGCCACAAGTGCCCTGTTCATGTGAATGAAGAGTCAGTTCAGCAAGGAAGATGCAGTTTTTGAAGTTTTCCTTCTTTCTTTTTTGTTTGTATTTTACCATTTGGATCCCATTTTTCACGTTTGCTTCAGAATCGCAGGGCTTAGCCTGGCTGTGGATAACTTTAACACCCAGCTACCCACCTGCCAAGGCCCGAGCAGGCAACAGCTCTGGAAGTGACCTGGAGAAATGTGAAGTCAACCTAAATACCTGCATTTTGTTTCTGGGCACAAAGGTGCCAAAGCATCTGTGTCTATACAAGGCTGAACAACTTTGTACTGATGCTTTACCCTACATTTTTCCAGTTTCTCTCTAGCAAGCTGCCTTGGGAAAAGCAAGAGCACGGAGCCACTCCTTGCTCACTAAATGCTACAGCTCAGGACTGAAAAAAAAATCACCCTGCTTTCTTTCCTCCTTCTGTTTGGATGAGTGTGAAAGGGGGCTTGAAATAAGACCTCTAGCTGGTAGGAGGTGCACAGGCATTGCTGGCTGTAGCCACCTGCTTCCCTACTCACAGCCCAGAGCCCTGCAATTACTCCTGTTCCTCACCCAGGGCATGCCTTCCTACCCCTCCTGCTGGGGCTAGGCCGCTGTTTGGAAAAAAGAAATCAGGGAAAATATGTGAAGGAAGAAGCAAGTGCTTCTGAAGTAAAGGATAACAGATCAGTACCCTGGAAACTGGTTAAATAACTAATGAGAAAAGCACACATGTCACGGAGCAGAAGTCCGTTCCCCAGAGAGTGCTGTCTCCTCCAGGCTCGGCATCAGGTGCGCTTTCGCTTTCTAATAGTTTTGGACAAGGGTCAGTGTAGGAGGGGGGTCAAGGGTGAGGACTTCTTGGAAATTAGGCATGACAGTATTATTGCTTAAACCTCCCACACATCTCTTCAGCACAGCTAAGGGCCAGCACACGGGTGGAAATCCAGCCTCCGCTTCTCATTCTAGCTTCAAAGCAGAAGTCATCTTCTTAGCTGGGTCTGAAGATCCGAGCACTGTTGTAGTACTAATGGTAGCATCTGTTGTTGTTGTTGTTGTTGTTATCAACCTTCAGTAAAGGTCTTTTGCCGGTCCCCGAAGGCAGTTTAACAGTGAAACACCTGGTATTATTTCAGCACTGAAAATAGTGTCCTCTCCATATCTTGGTTATGTCACGTTCCTGCACTTGTCAGATGGTGACCCAGAAGAGGTAGAAACCATATCAGACAGTCTTCTCAGTCCCCTAGAGTCAGCCAGGTACACGGTCTGACTGGGTATTATAAAAGATTTATCAGAAGACACGTGGTTGAGCTGACATCTCTGATCACTTGTGGGATTTCACGGCACAGCACACGTCAAGTTGGGTTTTGCTGTGCAGGGCTGCAGTTCTCGTGTACTGGGAACTCCCTGGCTCTGTCACGGAGCACTCACAATCGAGATTTGAGATGTGGATGTGCATAGTCTAAACCATACCACGTGTTGTATCCTATGTGTCTTGCTAGAGGCCCCCGGTTGCTGTGCTCAGTAAACTCCAGTATGAGACCCTACTTAGAATCTCAGGTTATAATTGAGATTTCACTGAGAATTGAACTTATTTTTAGCAAGGTGAAAAAAGTTGGTTTTCATCTTCTGAGACTTAGCTGTCTCCTTTGAGTCAGCCAGCTAAGACACCTCCACCAGCATGCTGAGTCACACAACCTGAGATGGTAGAACCTCGTCCTTACAGAAATGGGTGCGATGTCACCTGGGTTTTGAACCCTGAGCTGAAACGGTGCCTGTGCCAAACTGACAAGCTGAGTCACTGAGGCAGCCACAGGGAGAGAAGCCTTGGGCACAGCAAATACATTCACCTGCAACCCAGTCCAAAGCCCTGACCCTGAAGGACAACAGACACACAGCTCCTTCCAGCAGCCACTGTATGAGCTGGCTTAAACCTGCTGCTGACAGTTATTTTCATTCTTGTAGATAAAGATAAGCTGTGGATATGGCAGAGCAGTATTTGGTATAAATCAGTTCATTGAAACTCAGCCAACTTGTGTCAGGGCTGAAAGAAAACTGAAAAGAATAAATCATCCATCCCAGTTATTTTATTTTTATTTCAGCACTGCTAAAATAATTCAAATGAGAGCAGGTCTTGACAGCAAAAAAAACAGCTTCTGTGCCAGTGAGCCTGCTCCCAGGCACAGGGACAGGCTGGCAGGACGGCAGGGGCACGGCGAGGAGGAGCGTGCCCGGGGCCCTGCCAGGCACCAGGGCAGCAGAAGGCAAGTGCCTGCCCCTGGCTCCACTGCCCTGCCCCTCGCCAACGCTCTGCACACTGCTCAGCCTTCAGAAGGTCCCAGCAGTCCCCATTGCTGAGGTACAGCCCACACGTGCACCAGGCTTGTGGCGAGCGGCTGTGACACCACCGTGTGCAGCCAGTTGTAGGTCACTTTGGATAATGGAGATTTATGCCTGATGCTCTGGTCTGCTAGGCGCAGAAAATGGCTGTTTTCTAGGCAAAACTAGCCGTATAGGGTGTTGTCCATATGTCATGGTCTATCATACCCTACTAGCCGTGGGGTCTGTAGTCATGGTCTACAGTAGCAGCTGGCTGTAGGCAGGACCTGGTGGGTAGGGGGTGGTGGCTGTTTCAGTTGACAGCTAAAGCCAGAGGTAGCGTGGGGCTAAACCTGGCCACCTCTAGCTGAGACTTTACAGATGCTCCTCTCTGAGCACCAGCGATCCCAGCATGTGGAGGAAGTTTTCAGAGAGGACCCCAGTGGTGTCGTCCATTTCATCTTCTGCAGGTCTTTAGTGGCTTCCAGACACATACATGGCATCCCTTACTGCAGCCTGCTCAGTCAACTTAAAACCACAGTGCTAGTATCTGCTTGGTAGTATCTTGCTTCCCTAACAGGCAAGGAGGTCCCATTTCCCTCTCTCTCTGAGTCCTGGTCTCCAGAAGTAGATAAAACTTGAAGAAATTATATTTTCATCTGTCTCAAAGCCCCTCACCACAAAGCACAGATGAAAAGGCCTCGAAGGATTGCTCATCACGCTGCCGCGATGGAGGCAGCTGAGCACTTATGGTGGAGTTGAAAGGGGCATTGTGGTCCCCACACACACTGGCAGCTGCAGAAACCCAGCACTGGTGAAGTAACATCACTTTGCTTTCCTCTGCTCTGCGTGGCTGACTAGTGCAGGTGCCGGTATCTCTCACCGCTGGAGCCAAGAGCAATTTCCGTGCTGCGAGCCAGCTGACCTGCGCTAGGCTGCAGTGACCTGCACCCAGGCGTGCACATTTCTCTGATTTTACAATGGAGAGAGTCTGAAAACCTTCCTTGAAGACCAATAGCTGAAATTAGGCAAGTTTGTAGTAGGTAGGATGTGGCAGAGGGGGAACACAGACCCACAAAGGGCCTATCCAGTAGTGCCTGATGGCTGCGCGTCCCCCAGGATGTCACATCCCTGGCCCTCCCACCAGCACTCGTACGTAGGCTGTTAACTGTTTGCCACGGCAGGCTGCTGTGCTGAGAGATGCTGAACCACGTCTGGTCCAGCTCATGGTGCTGGAGGCTGGCACAGACACGTCCTCTCCACAGATCCAGAGCTCACCAGAACCACAGACATACCCCAGCCAAAAGCCCTTCCAGAGCAAAAGCCCTTCCAGAGCTAAAGCCCTTCCGGGCTTCCCTTTATCATCTTTGTGTGTTTTAGGGCAGAAACTCAACCTGAGCCACCTCTCAGCAGGGTTTGTCTGAAAGCAGCGCATCAGGGACTCAGGTCCTGCCCTCTTGGGCAGTGGAGAGCCCCCGTGAGCAGATTGTGCCCACGGCTCTGCTCTTAGTCACTGGCTCAATGGCAGAGCTGCCATGCCTTCCCTGAGGGAAGACTTTCCACTCAAAGGGACAACTCAGCGCTTGTTTCTGAATCCCACAGAGAGCAAAACAAATCCACCTGTGGGGAAAAAAGAAGAAATGGAGTGTGCAAGTTTTGCAGGCAGCTTTCGCAGACACTTGGCATCAGTCATGCACGTCTGTCCTGCCTGCAGCCACTACCAGAAGTGGTCTGCCCTTCCCAGATCTGTCCTGGAAGAGGTTGTCTCTCTGCTGTTCAGAGATTGTGGGCACAAGCAGGAGCTTGAGAAAAGCCATGGATTTCAGGAGCTTCAGCTTTACCTGCCTACAGCGTAGGGCTGACACCAAAAGGCAATCCCTAAGCCACCTGGCTGTGCTTTTCTTGCACTGAGCCACGGCAGGAGTGGTGTGAAGCTGGGCAAATTCAGCCAACAGCTTCTCAGGGACTCAGTTCATGCCTAGGGCCAGTGGTCACCAAGTGGCCTACACATACCCTTTCATCCTCTGGTTAGAAATAAAACAGGAAAACTATCCTTCCTCTCACCCTGTCTCCTGTAAGAAAAGGGATATGGGAAGCACAGATCCCTGAAGCTTATGGAGGGTGGTTAAATATCGCCACAGACTGATCAAACATTGTATTCAGCCATCCCCACTCTTCCTCTGGTGTTTCTTCTGTCTAACAGCACTGGTCAAACCCACAATGCTAATGTGCATGTACTCCCATGGGCATACTCTGCAGCAGAATTTGTATTCCATTGCATGGTGCCTGTTAGCTTCACCCAGCGTCAGCATTTTGAAGGTGGGAGCAGAGGTTCTCTCCTCTACCGATGTCTTGGAGACGCCCTGAGGCAGAAAAGTCTGTGCATTTGCAGAGAGGCAGCAGGAGGATTAGCAACAGTTATTTGAAGCCTGCTTCACTTCTCCTGATGCTGAAGGGCTTACTCCCATTGCACCAGTGTGGCAGGGGCAGAAGATGGCTCATTGGGTTTGGCTTCCCTTTTCCTTTGGCTTTCCCTTTTTTCTTTTTTTTTCTTTTTTTCCTTTTTTTTCCTTTTTTCCTTTCCCTTTTCCTTTGGTTTTGGATGACAGGTTGATCATGAGCCAGCAGTGTGCCCTGGCTGCACTGGAACAGGCTGCCCAGGGAGGTTGTGGAGTCTCCTTCTCTGGAGATATTCAAGACCCGCCTGGACAAGGTCCTGTGCAGCCTGCTGTAGGTGACTCTGCTTCGGCAGGGGGGTTGGACTAGATGACCTGCAGAGATCCCTTCCAATCCCGAACATTCTGTGATTCTGTGATTCTCAGTGATCATAACTCCTTTCTTCTCAGGTCTCAGAAGCAGGTGACCAAAACTGTCAGTGTTCTCTCAGGCTTAGACGTCATGGTGTTTGGGTCAAGCCCTGACCATAGGCAGCCTGGATACAACCATTCACCATTTTTCCTCAATGTGTATTCATATGCTTACGTATGCCTATGCATAAAAACAAGCACATGTAGTAACATACTAAAGGGTGGAGGCTCTGTTGCTCTGTAGCTCAAATGATCAGGAAACTACTCCACACCTTTTTACATAATGTTGCTCTTGCCATCCCTGAGTGTCATTCTAATTAACTTTTAGCTGTTCATGTTAAATAGGAACACAGGGCAAAACCAGTCCCTCTACAGTTGTGTTTGCCCATTCCACCAGTGCATCCTGCAGGACGACAGAGGATCCGGGTTAGACCCCCCCTCTGGAGGCCACCACCCCAGAGCAGAGCTAACCTCACAGCCAGACCAGGTGCTCCAGGTCTGTCCCATTGACCTCTGGACACCTCCAAGGATGGAGGTCCCACCAGGTCTCTGGGAAACCTGCGCCAGTGCTCAGCCAGTCTCACGGTGAAGTCTTTTTCCCTCAGGCACAGTCAGGGCCTCCCTTGCTGCCACTGCCTCCCTGCCTCAGCTGTGCCCCTCGGAGAAATCCCATTCTGGCTTTCTAACAAGCTTCCATTAAAGTAGTTGAAAGCAATTAAGTTTTCCTTAGCCACCTTTTCTCCAGGCTAAACAAACCCTGCTTCCTCAGTCACGGGCAAAACAGACCAGAGCTGGGGAAAATTAAACTTAATTTATTGCCAATTAAAATAAATATTTAACTGCCGATTTGCTTAGTGGGAAACAAAGAGGCAAACTTTAGAACAGCTTTTGTTATGGCTTGGGCTGCCGCCGGCAACAAAAGCACCACGTGGCTGCCCCTCCCCCCGCCGGGGTGCGGAGGAGAATGGAAAGAAAAAAGGCAGAAGCTGGTGGGTCGGGATAAGGGCAGTTTAACGGAACAGCAAGCAAAGGGAACAGGAACAACAACGATACAAATAAGGAGAAAACACAGAACAAACCGCACAACCCGGAGAGCCGCCCTCCACAACCGCCGCCGCGCGCACCCGAGCCGCGAGTCCCTTCCCGCCGCGTATTTTAAAGAAATACCTTGAAGAGCTTAAAGTCCTTTAGTGGTGGTGACTTCAGATAAAAAACAGCTGGGGATATTTAATACCAGCATAATAATTGCAATTAGTATATATTAGCAGTGCATCTCAGTGTCGAAGACATCTGGCCAGCTCCTGCCTAACTCATGGCTTTGGTAACTTGCCAGGAGGCAGACACACAGCCGTTGATTTGTGTACACTGGGGAAAGAGAAAAAAATTCAGTGAATAAGCTGTCTTTGCAAGCAGGATTCAGCAAGAGCCATGTCTTCAGCAGCGTGTTAGCTGCCAGTGCTTACTCTCGACACTTGTTATAAGGTTACTTTCCTCAGGGACCATGGACCTTCCAATCCTGCGGCTTATACCTGCTCCGTTCATGAGACCACGACGAGAGCTGTGTCCCATCCCCTGATGCCTCTGTTTTAAGAGGATGTTCAGTAGCTGGAGAGGCTTGCTGTAAACACACGAGAACTAAAAATAATTTATTACCATAAAGAGCATAGAAACCTCAGTTCATTTTGTTTACAAGAGAAAAACCATGCGGTAACTTGATTGTTGTGGTTACAGCTTCACATGGGAACAAAATGCAGCTACTGAAGAGCTCTTTAGCCTAGTTGGGAAAAGCACAAACTAAAGGACTTGAAATTAGAGTCAGTTATGTACAAGATAAAAATATAAAGGTTCTAGTATCAAGGGGTTTAGCAGCAATCAAACATGTTTAAAGAGGTATAAAAGGCATCAGAAAGTCTGATAACCTCTTCTGACCCTAAAAATCTGTGCATCTATACAGACAGTGTCAACTAAGGCCTCTATACGCTCTGATTCTATATTGAGCAAAAAACCCGATCACTTTTTGTTGCCAAAGCCTGAACCGCAACAGGCCTTCTAGTCAACCAATGCCTACAACTATCGTAACATACCAGTTGTCTCAACTGATACACACAGGTTTCTTCCGTGGTTGAAGTACAATGTGAGACTGTTCATAGACAGAGTAACTTCAAAGGTCCAGAGAACAGAACCACCAATGAAACAAATGAAAAGCACTCTGCTCAGCAAGACCCTACAAAGCATTTATTCAAGACAGAACAAATACAAGTAAGACAATCAATTAAGCAAAAGAGTGACCATGTTAGCGGCTCTCTCAACAAGAAGCCATGCTCCTCTTCAGCCTCTGCACAATGGGATCAGCCACAATGAGAGTACCCACTTGTTTTGATCCAAGTGCTTGCTGGTGAGCACTGGAAGCTTCATGTGTTTGCTTGGCTCTCTGCAGTGACATATAGAGCTTTCCTTAGAGAAAAGTGCAAGGAACAAAGCCTTTTACCAAACAGTGCAGAGTTTCAGATCAGCACCTCTTTTGTTGGTGAGCTTTCAGAAATTGTCACCATCAAACCTGGATACAGAGCATAGATAGTCAAAGTATTTGTAAAATATGTTCCTGTTTTAAATTCCGCCTGTGGGGTAAACAGGCTGTGGTTAATCAATACTGTAATCATTGGCTAATTATGCTACGTCACATATTTCTGTAACATTTACTACAGGGGGCAGTATTCACAACAGCCTTTTCCTGTTTCTAGAGAAAGGCAGGAAGCTGCTGATTTTGGGTCATTCATCTGCCAAGTGAAATGCAGGCGCCATTTGAAGGCAGTATGAGATTTAGTGAAGGTTTCACTAGTTTGAGATAGTGGCACTCGAGGAGGGTAATAAACCAAAATCCAGTGACAGCCTTTAATCCTTTAGCAAAGTCACTTACAGAACATCAAGGGCAAATAGATTCACTGCATTTAATATGAATTAGCACAAAGAAATTCCCAGAATCCTCTTAAGCATCTTTAGAGTGATCACTCATGTCACAGCATACAAGGAAAAAAACCCAAAGATTCCAAAATATTATTTTTTCAGACACTCACCAACCACCTGTGGAGGCTTTTCCCATCCAAAAGCATCCAGAAATTTCTCTTCTCCACACAGAGGAAACAGCAACTTTTTAATTAATATTGTGTTCTGCTAGAGACAATGCAGTACAGTATTGATACAATATCGACAATGTAGTCTTCTTGGTAATTAGATTGTGAATCTAAGTTTGGTGGGGTTGTTTTGTTTGTTTTCAAAAGCTCCTTTTCTCTTCACAAGATAGCTATGAAAGGTTCTGGAGATTTCATTTGACAATGAAGTAAAGGATTTTCCCAGTTTAAGTCCAGTCAGCATTTGCTTTAACACAAGTTACAGAGATCAGCAGTTCCCAGACTGTAACCTCTGCATTGGCCCAGAGAACAGTATTAAAGAGCAGAACTTACTCGTACATGCCTAACATACTGCCCAGCTCAGTGGTCCGGGAGCGCTGGACGTGGTGGCGCTGAGTTTCATGATGGCCTAACGTTCGTGCACTAAAACAAGAAGCTATTTACAGAAGGTACAGTTTTGTGAGACATAATCCAGCAGACTGCAGCTGAGCTTTCTGTCCTGATTACTTGCTGAAAAAATAGAGCCATCAGAGCCTGTTTACTCCCTGCTGGGTTTGTCTTTTCACCAGATGATACAGGATAACTAGCTAAAAAAAGATTAGGAGCCAACTTCACGTGCAAGACTTGGTGCAGGGAGATGCTTTTAAGCACAGTGTGCTCTGTTCAGCATTAGTGTGTCTGTCTTGTATGATGGGAGATATATTATTTGCTGGCTCCGGGCCAGGAGCCCTGCACAGCGTTATCCTGCTGGCAAACGAAACACTGCAGAGCCACGTCCTTGTTCCACAGCATTTGAAAGTTGTGATCAGTCACTGAATGAAGAAAAAAAGACAGAGGAAGGAGTACAATGTTCAGCTAGCAGATGCACAGGCATATGCGGAAAATTGCATTTGTTCACAGGTACTCAAGTGCCTACTGAAGATATGCAGGCATGATATGAACATGCTCTGCTCTCCCCCATACCTCTTTTACTCACAGACAGCAACACCTCCCAAAAGCTGCTACTGTTAGCCAGAACACAACATGCGTTTTCTTCTAGCCAACGTCCATGGAGCGCATCAGGCAGCCCATGCCTCTGTGCATTTGACAACTAGTTCAGCAATTGTCTTAAAAGTACATCTGTATAGATACACGCGAGAGGTCAAAAAGAATACAGCACCTAGGCTCAGTCACAACTCAGCAACATAACTGTCCAAGGAAAACGCATTTCCATTTCACTCAAAAAATGCTTTACTGACAAGTTTTGCATTGAATAGTGCAAGATCACTGCTGCAGCACTCACATGACTGCTCTGGATACAAGCTTTTCACTGACTGCCAGTGTACCTGTTCAGAGGCCAAAGCTGAGAGTAAGTACGCTTTAGAAATAGCTGCAGATAGAAAAGTACAGAATAGTATGGGTGAGCAGCTTGTGAAAGTAAATCTCAAATCAAGTTGGGAACCAAACAAGGAAAACATGACAAAGATCCAAAAAAGGATACTTAAACACCATAAACTGGGCAGTAATTGTCTTACATAACCATTCTCCATCTGGCTAGATTACCTTGAAACAAGAATTAACACTGAAATTCTCAATGAATGAGAGGAACACATTCTAACTTTGAAATTATCATTGATTTTTTATTACCTTTGCCCCCCCTCCCTCCAAACAGTACTGAATCATCTGGCAGGAATTCCTCTCTCTCTTGCACAAACCATACAAGCTCCGTAGTATTACAAGGGCTTCATCTGCCCAACCTGCAATATAAGGAGATGCTACTCCATCAGACCTGCTTCAACAGAGCACTTACCTATACCATGAACATTAACAGCTTCCATCACATTTTTATCCTGTCTGAAGCAGTTTTTAAGTCAACATCAGATAGCCTGATTTATGTAGATGAGAAAAAAGATCTAACGAAGTGTCAGATCAACCAGTGCAAAAAGTCAAACTTCACAGTACAAGACTATGGATGTTCTGAAAAATTGCATTTATTTTCTTCAAGTAAGCCCGTAGCACCATGTGCAAGGGCTAGGCAGCGTGCCTGACAACCTGACATTGCAGCTTCACTAAATCCTGGTAACAATAAAAAAAAAAAACTAACTGAACCTAACTGTATTGTTGCAGCGATCTCAAATGTTGCTAGTCTACCCAAAAACATGCAAAAATGAGTCCGAGGCCAAAGAGCCTTCCTGAGCTCTGACCCAGCATCCTTTCGGGAAACGCTCAGGTTGACTGTCCCCTCAAGCCACGGACCAAGGCCGTTGGTGCCCTCTTCTGGTTGTACTCTTTGGAGACCATCAGAATACACTACCTCTAGTATTTTTACTACAAGCCAATTCACTCTTTGCTTCTGTTTTAACACAATAAAAAGCTCAAGGTCTTTTCTTGTACGGCTGAACCTGTGAATACTTTTACACGCCTCTTCCATAAATAGAGGTGATAACACATCACAGCCCTGGGACGGGTACATTGCTCCTAAGCGTTGTGCTATGCAAATATGGTTTGGAGTGAACCTGGTTCTGCCACCTCAACATCTCACTCCATTGCCACGTGGGAGAGCAGCGCTGCTGCTGCTCATCTGCAGTCTGTTTTTCCATCCATTCTGTTGATTCCCAGATATTTCTGTCCTCCTTGTGAGAGAAAAAGGACCAAATGGAGGATGATTCTCTTTTGAAGATACATGTCGCACTCCAGGTTCTGCCCAGGCGGGGACAGGGTTTACAGCATTTTACTATAAGCAGCTCGCTGATTAGTACCAAATGCCTAATCTGTTGAATAAT
>Ga0181612_119908_pt1 | contig 22178 bp, 19 predicted proteins | sample HoacroProtozoa21_FD_119630 | JGI IMG/M metagenome (GOLD analysis project Ga0181612, IMG submission 119630) | Hoatzin crop microbial communities from Cojedes, Venezuel. Combined Assembly of Gp0051906, Gp0051904, Gp0051908
CCTAGGCAGCCTGGGCCAGGGCTCGATCACTCTCAGAGGGAAGAAGTTCTTCCTCATGTTCAGCTGGAACCTCCTCTGCATCAGTTTATGCCCATTGCCCCTTGTCCTGTCGCCAGCCCCACTCTACTCCAGCAACGCTGAAGACAGCAGAGCAAGTCAACTGCTAGGTCACAAGATCATACTAGAGACACCAAATTAATATTGCATCTTTCTCTGCAGAGACTACGCAGCAGCAAGCTACGCCAGAGTCACGGGGCATGCATCAACACCACGTGTTTTAATCCAAAAAGGCGGAACTTATGAGATTACAAATCGCAACCCGAAGCGCGGCACATGGACACAGAGGAGATGCTCCTACCCAACGGCCACAGACGCTGTCCTGCTCTCATTACCAGGGCACCACGAACCAAGCCACCAAATGCCAGAGCCCTCCCTGCTGCTTCTGCCACATTAAGGAGCTCAGGAGGGAGAAAGGCAACTCGTTACGGTGAAACACGAGGCAGTTCATTACGGGAGTGAAAGGCGGGCAGCGGTGGAGCTGGAGAGCTGGGCCATTTCGAGGAACACCACGTTTTGTTTTGCAGGAAACCATGTGGGTTTTTTCCTACTCTTTCTCCACCCAAGAGCAGGAAAATGATCTGGTTGCCTTTCCACCCCATATCTCCCTCCTTCCACCCATGCCCCACACAGCTGCACCATCTTCGTGAGGGCATGGGAATGTTTTTCCAATCACTCTCCTTAACTCATGGAGTCCCTAGGCAGGACGAACATCTCTTCCCATGAAGTAGAACAGGCTCTTGTGCAGCCAGAGACCTGCTTTCGTACATGACTACACTAATTGATTTTGTTTTATTTATAACACATAAGCCTCATTTCATTTTGGCAACTCTGTCTTTGAGTCTCCCTCTTTCTGGCTATGGAGTAAGAAACCCAAAAGCCAACTGAAAATGGTCACAATGCAATACAGCACAGGCAGAGAGAAACAAATCTGGGGTTTGGTCACAGTTGAGCAGAACGATGCTGCTGACCAAACATTTCCTTGGAATTGTCTGGATTTTCCGTGGATTTAAATTTACAGATCACTCGATAGTATTTATCGATGAGTAATGCATCTCCACGGTGTACCCCACTGTGAGTCACGGAAGACTGCAGTCAGCCTTAAGAAAAATATATAGAGAACTAAAATCCATAATGTTTTATGCTAGGTAAAAAAAATACAATACAGCTGGAGATTAGTGGAGAAGTCAAGCAGGCTTTCCCTCCCTCCTTCAGGTCTCTGGTGCCTCAGGAGAAGAGCTAGATACCAAAGAAATGAATCATATATTGAATGCCAACCTCTGTATGTCCAAACCCCATAATTACATGTTAATAAGAAAGCAAGCATTGTTCAAAATGCCAGTGGTATGAAATGAAGATTGCAACTAATGTAAATACATCAGAAACCTAAAGAACCTTAGCATGATGTGCCAGCTGTAATGTCAAGGCAGAGTGAAAAGAGAAAAACACAGTAAAAAATACAAAGTCAGGAATCTTTAACTTCTCTCCATCGCTGCCAGCCGTGCCTGGTTTTCGCAGCCTCTGATGTTCACAGCTCTCCACGTCACGGGCAACGCGTCAGCGCAGTCATGGGCTTCTGCTCACTGTTCAACTCCAAGGTAACACTCAAAATCCCACTGGTGTTCATGTTGATCCAAGCTCTGCCCTGCTCAGGACACTGGAATATCGATGCTTTCTGCCACAATGAGTTTTGCATTTCAAGCAAAGACCGAGATTCTCCTCCCCACCTTCCCAAACTTAACTGACGACATTTAATCTCTCCTTTGGCAGAACTTCATATAAGTATTAAAAAAAACCCAAAATATTAATTTCAAGGGAGCAAACCAACTTGCTCCTCTGTGTTTCAGATGTCTCACTCTAGCTCCTCTAACTCATGGGGGCTTGATGGTCCTTGGAGACAATGAAGTCAAGGGGTCAGAAGACCTCTTTTGGCTTGCTGCTGGGAATGCGTTTTGCCACATGCACGTAGCAGCACTCCCGTCCCAAGGGAGGCAAGAGGGGATCTCATCTCCCGCTGCCTCCCCTGCAGCTCCGCAGGGTCCCGGTGCCACAAAGACATCACTCACCCTTCCCTGCTGCCGCATGGCTGGGTGTTGGCTCTGCTGACGAAGAGGAGGACAGCTTGGCTGCAGGGTCTCTAGGCATGGTGGGCAAGAGCTGGCAGACCTGATTTGTGCCCAGGAGAGCAGGCAGGACAGCTCTTCTCCCTGCCATGCAGCTGCTGACTCTCCACGCTCAGGCAACAAGTCCGAGGCACTCAATTCACCGGCCACCACAGCAGAAGGTTCTCCTTCCCCCAATATACCTGTGGACTCCATGTCATGCCAGCTCTCCGCCCAGAGCACTCCTTGCAGAGGAACAACTCCTTCAGGACAAGGATTGCTCCTGGTTCCCCAAGCTCTTGACAAGTGAAAAATGCAGACTGGAAAGAACACACTGCTCTAGAGTCCTACGACCTCTGCCTGGCATTTGGGAAGTGAAAAGCAGCCTGAGGGCCCAGCTCCGAAGGCTAAGGACCAGTCCATGCCTCCAGCGTAAACCTTTCCCACCGGTTCACCAAACCTTCAGAATCCTTAAGGCTAACAGCTGCTGAAACAAGAGGAAGCTGGCTGTTCTGCTACAGAAAACCCCGCCATCTGCTCCAAGGACTAAGAGGACATGTCCAGGACCACCGTTTCCACTCCACACCACCCTTCACACAGCAGCCAAGTGGCCTCACTCCTCCACCACAAAACATGTAAGATTATATCTGGGTCAAACTTTGATACCCCTGAGCAACACAGAACACCTCAGCCTCTCGAAAGCAGATCTGGAGGCAGCAGATGGTGGTTTGAAACGCACGGCAGTGACAAAGAGCCATCCCAGGCCATCAGCTGTGGTAGCGCTCATCAGATCATTCCCAGCTAAAGAGCAACACTGAGAAAACAAACAGTGGTATCAATTCCAGCAAACACAGTTATTAGTTAGAGTTGTTATTTTAAAAGCACACACTGAGAAGTTTTCCCTTTTCCAGCTGCTTACTTTGTTTTATTCGAACAAAACCCATGGACATTAATTTTAGCTGTACTTAATTGAATAATTTCTCTGGGGAATAGTTCAGGGAGAGTTTTGAAGCAGCCTGTTTCCAAGAGCCATTACTAATTGGCATATACCACAGCATCAGTGTGCCAACCAAAATAGTACGTTTTAATGTTACTGGAACTACTCTCAGTCCAGATGTGTTGAGAACTCGCAGTGATATAAGGCAGGCAATAACTATATTCACATGATATAGTATTTTGAGTATCCTTTCCCAGTTATCTGGAAGGAGATAATGGTCTCCTTCACAAGAAGTACTCAAGTGTAAAGCCAGGTCATTTGTTCCTCCCCTTTAACCCCAACCAGTGACCTTTCCTTTTATTTAGCATGTTTAAAGCAGACCAGCAGAGTTACCTAGTTATCAAATGGACATTAATATAAAAAAACCCCAACAAACCCTCTTGTAAGAGCTATAAAAGGTTGCCTCCAATTCACAGCATTCACTGAAGCCAGTGCCGTGCCCCCAGCGCACCCAGTACGCTGCCACCCCAAGCCCAGAGCATGCACCTGCTCCTTGCACTTGTAATTATCGCTTATTTTTATTCAAAGCCAAAATCCAAGGGCTCTTGCTACAGAAACGTAGAGATTTTTAGGCCAGACTATCAAAACTGGCAGCAAAATCTTCAAATTATGGGGACAATGTCATTAAACTATTTTTCTACGGACGGGACTTTGAGACAAAGCAAAGAAATACTGGCAATAGATAAAAGAATCATAAATTCTGCTTCTCTAGAAAAACCTGGAGCACTAAGAGACTGGAAGCCTACTTATATTCGTATAACAAACCCCTGCCAATCAAAACACTTTTCCTGTTATGCTATGTTTGTTTTCTGCAAACGTGCAGTAGAACATGAAAGGACAGAAGCTAATTCGGACTCCACATTTGTTTGTTTTCCTTTTATCCAAAATCAAAGCAGGATTTTTAAAATACTGCCTTGAGAATTTCCTCGTCATGTTCACCCCTGCTTGCTTTTGGTAACTCTAATTTTTCCCAAGTTTGTACACCATTGCAATACTTTTCCATAGATATCAATAGCTTTAATTACAAATACACACCAGTTGCCATAATTACACTAGGGTAGAAGGCATAGCAATTTCGCATAAAACCACTTGGCTACTAAACACTGTTTTTTACTTTAGGATTCTGGTCCATTCCTCAAAAAAAAAAAAAAATCTCTTAAGTTATACCCCATGCAGCTGGTGTCACTAAGATCTACTCGACAATTACTACTTCACAGTTCAAGAAGTACAGAAGTAGTAATTGTTGAGTAGATCTGTGGGACCCATCACAGTAATGTGATGCGATTCTTGTGGATACCAAAGAACCAGGCCTTAGTCCCACTGAAAAAAAAGCTATGACAGCATCTCGTCTACTTGGGTCACAGCCACCTCAACCCAGCTACACACCTTTCTTCCGTCAGATAAAAATCAATTCTGCTCCATTTTCACAACCTTGAAAGTAACTGTAGTGAATGCATCTATGGGAGGACTCTCAACGGCCAGCATGTTGCCTACCAGGGGTTTACTCACAAGAGGGGCTCCCCATAAATCCCCCCTCGGCTTGCATGCCATCCGTCAGCCCAACCATACATCACAACAGCCCGACCTCGGGCTGGCCAGCGAGACGGGGCCGTGAGCGTCTCTTTGATGAGCCGGGGCTGTGAAGGACGCGGCAGCACGCTGATGGATAACCCTCCGAGGCCAACTCCTTCCTCCCGGACAAAGGCCCCGTCACTTGGGACTCCCAGCAGAAGGTTCCCAAGCACCTTCGAAAGGAAAAAAAAAACAAAAAAAACAACCTCATTTCTCAAAACCTGCCTGCAAGACAGCCCCAGCTCCAAGGCGATCTGAAGCGATGGTTATAAATGGCTAATGTCATTTTGTCCCCAGAAGAAAAATCACTGAATTGTTCAGCTTTGCTGGGAGCGAGGCCGAGCAGCATCGCCCCGCCCGTGGCGAGAGCCTTCAGAGAAAGAAATACTGAAATTCCTGAGCTGTCTAGCAGGCTGCGCGGGATGGACAAACTCATTCCTACTCCAGTTGAAGAAAATTCCATCCATAAAGCAGCACCAAACCATCCCCGAAGTGTTAACTGTAACACCATTTCCAACCCACGAGCATGTCCCACATTTTTCACATTAAACGGCTTAAAAGTTAGTGAAACACTTCATTCCTTCCACGGTCCCTACAACTGAGAATTATTCAGCAACGGGAGATGAAGTGCTCTCGGTTTCAAAGCAGATTAAGGAAGACTGGAAAAAATGACCAGCAGTGTTCTTGCATAGCTGGAGACCGAAAATACATTGCATGGACTGAAGTTTGAGGAGCAAAAAGGGACTACAGCTCAACGTGCTGATGTGACGCCGACTTTTGTGATTCAAGCTGAAATGGAGCACTCCTTCCAGTGTCAGTCATCATATGAAGGGGCAGTGCCACTCTCAGGGGGCACAGACTCACAGAGCAGTGACCTGCCACGCTCCGGAGGGCTTCTCAGGGTGACCAGCACAGTACAGAGCTCACCCCCCGTCATCAGCCTTCACCCTTCAAAGGAAGATGGGTTTTGGTGTTTCCTTTTTTTTTTTAAATGAAAATGCACTGCAGAAATTTGATGAGCACCCTTCGCCCAGGCAGGGCCAACCTAACTCTATCTTCAGTCTCTGAAGGAGCAGCTCTAACACCACGAGCTCCTTCTCATCAATAACTTCTGCAGAACCCCAACATCATGTAGCAGCACGGGCAAAACTTAGTTTAAAAAAATTCCATTGGTCAAGTCCTGGCTCCTAACTCTGGGAGGCTTCCACTAGCCTCTAGCCTTCCACTAGACCCCTCCTCAGAGGGGTGAGCTCCTAGACCTCAGAGGGGTCTAGGAGCTCACATCATCTTTTGAACGATCTGCACAGCCCTAAGAAAGATGCCCTTTGGCATGCCCATGCCAAAGTGATGACAATCAGTGACAGCATGCTGGGGTCACTCCAGAAGGGGTGATGAGGCCAGGTAGATGGATTTTCTCCACCAGTCCTTACAGCCATAGGAGCTGACAAGAACTTCAGGAAAGTTCACCAAAACCACACTCAAAATGACCAACCACATCTGCCAACTGCTAAAAGCTTATTCCTACCAGCCCACAGGCACTGCCAGTCTCCTCTGCTCTACACATCTGCAGTTAAAACTCTTCTAAAATAACTCAGTCTCATCCGAGCATTAGGAGACTTGCTCAATTCTGTTCAAGATTATTTAGAGAAGAGGAAAATGCAGAGCCATGTCGGAGCGAGTTGTCAAGCCTGCAAAACACAACTGCCATTCTAACACACATTGAGGCTGGTAATAAGCCAACAGAACATCACAGTATTCACCACAAGAGCATCATGCTGTGGACAGCTGCATGGCATTATCCTCTTGGATCACAAAGGAGGAGGAAAGCCACTTTAGAATTGGTCTATCAATCATGGGAGGAACCAGAAAACTTGCAAGTGCTTCATGGTTACAGTATTGAAAGCAGCTGATAAAGCTAAGGTCAACCCAGGCACCTGGGACTAATCTCCAGCTGACATACTTCATCAAGCTCTACTGGAATCAATGGTAAATTGACTAAATTAGCAAGAGGAATACATCATCTAACAACATGCTCAGAGCTGAGCAAGTACCAGGAATCGGATGCACTGCAGAGCAGGCACTCCTCTGATATTGCTGGAATTATCTGCGTCCTACCTGCCCAGAAGCCTGAAACAGACCCAAAGCAGAGAAAAACATCTCAAGCTGATGGCTCAAAAATATTCCATTCCAAGCCTGCAGTCATGGAAAAGTTCAGATTAGTCAGAGAAGTGGTTAAAATAACAGAAAGGGTGGAAGAAGAACTTCCACAGATAAGACGACCTCAAGTCTACGAATCCCGGTTAGCCTTAGCTAATGATTTTCTTTCTTCCCACTTCCTTCCACCAAAAGTTGTGCCAACTTTCCACATGCCCTCCCATGGATTTTCTGCAGATGTGGCTGAACGCTTACTGTTTAGCGTGGCTCCGTGCCCGCGGATTTCTGCAGAGCAAGGGAAGGCTGTTGTACAGAGGGAGCCCTTACACAGCTGCTCCGCTCCTCTATGATTTTCTCCTTTCTACAGTTCATTTGTCAGAAGGACCAAAAGTGATTAATTGGCAAAAGCTGCACAAGGCTGAGGGTTTAGTGCCACTAAGCAATGTGTCTGTAAGACACTTCAGAAGACCGTGGCTAAATACCGGTTTGATCTCAACGCACGAGTTCTGAATTCCAGCGTGATGAACTCCAGCGCAGGAAGGAAACCTTAAGCCTCCACTTTATCAAGCCACACAAATACCGGGTTTATCAACCCGAAGAGATTGCTCGAGCTTGTTGTGCTTCTCCTGCAACTGTTAGCAGAAGCTGCTTGATCGCTCTCACATGTATGGAAACCAGTCAGCACACTACCTTAATGCAGCAGCAAGAGTTCATACATCAAACAACATTTTCCCTAGCCAAACTACTTTGTTTCCAAACAAAAAAAACAAAACAAAAAAAAAAAAAAAAAAGAAAGAATGTGAATACACACAGGGCAAAAAATTAACTCCTAGCTCTGTGTGCGTATTCTCAAAGTCATTATTTCTAATTATGCGACTTACAACATCCCACTTTAAAAAAAAAAAAAAATACACTGATACTACAAAAGGCACTTTTAGCATAGGGTTTTTATTTTTTCCTAGTTTTGAACTAGGAAAAATAGAAGCCATTTTTTATCATTTGTTGAACCCATCGCTTAGCAGACTTGTAGTAATTTGTTGTTCCACAACACGATAAAATGGCAGAGATCTTTCTGACAAGAACAAACATCAACCAAATATACAAAACGTGCCTCTTCTACTTGCAAGATCGCCGGTCTACAGAGGCTTCCGAAGTCTGGTCAGAAGAGAACACCAATCGTACCATTAGTCCCAAATTATAAGCCACAAGCTTTTTACTTTACAGCCCCAGTTTTAATCAACTGCAGTGCAAAGCTCTGCCATCCCCCCCCCGTGACACTTCTCAAGGCAGAAAGACCTGCCCTGTAAGATCTGCCCTTCCTAACTCGTGAGGCTAGCAGCTCCGTCTGAAGACATCTGGTAGCACAGGCCCCTCACGTCTGCTCTGTCCATATGGGCTGGGAGAAAGTTACAGATGCTTTCACCTTTTCTTTGAAAGTCCAATGAACTCTCGCTGCTGCATCATTTCCAAGCCAAACAATCCTGAAACCCAAACAGATATTAATTGATGGAGGCATTGTACGAATCTTCACGAGCACAAAGGATCAGATTCAGTGGCTTGGCTGAGGCCGTTATGTTTCTCTCAAAAAAAAAGGGGGTTGGACATTAAACACCACTGTGACACCCTTCTCCAATTCAGCCATGCTTTAGAGAATCCCCGTACTCTGGTCAGAGTCTGCATCCTGCGATGGGGATGATGGTGAGCAGCAATTGCAGCAGACCCGCATCACCCGGGCCTTCCTCCACGCACCCTGAAAACAAGGATAATGCCATTTCTAGGCCGCCCTCCTGAAACTGGGGGGATCAGTTTGTCAAATCAGAAAGCATGAGCTACTTTCTTCACCAACGAATATCAGGGAAACACTGTCATTTCCAAGTGAGCACCAACAGTCATCCCTCCATCGCCACACATTTTAGCAGAAGCTAAATCATTCTTTAACCCGCATTAATTGCGAAGATGCACAAGTTGATTATTTAACATTTTGTAAAACCTTACGAACCATTGGATATGGGCAGTAACCGGTGCACCGAGAGCCAAACAGTTCCTGCAGCCCACGTCTCCAGATTTTGCAGTTTCCCCATCACCAGCTAACAGCCGTATTTCAAGACTTCAGACGTTAGGTTCTGGCCCTCAATCTTAAATAATTTTTTTCAAACCCTCTTAAAACACATCTAATCCTTTGTTTTCTTTCTGAGGAGAAAGGTTTCACATCTGGACTGTCAACCTGCATTCCAAAGCATTAGCCTGGCAAATTAAAGCAGCTGAGCTGTAAATCTCCAAGCAGAGGACTTGTCATGAAATCGCAACTCAGCATTAACTACGAGCCCAGTTCAGCAAGAAAGCCGACAGAAAAAGCCCAAACAACGCAGGCAGCCCCAAGACAACTTTGAAAACGAATCCTGCTGTCTGACAGAGAGCAAGCTGGCGTAACCTAACCAACCCAGACTTGCAGGAGCATCTCTGTGCCCGGCTTTAATCTGAAACAGTCGCAGAAGAGCCCACTGCGAGCAACCACCAGTTACACAGCTGAATTTTGCAGACTGTTTTCCACAGTTGGCACCCCAGTTTGATGAGCAGACTGCAGTTTTCAAATCTGCCTTGTGAGAGTTGATTGCTCCATGCCCATGAACCCCAAGAGAGCCGAGGTCCTCGCTCCCGCCGCCTGCTGCCTCCCAGTCACAAAAGCAGCAAGATCGAAAGCAGCAAGATAAGCTCCAAAGAATTCAACCCTTCCAGCCAGACTTCAGCGGCAATCCAAATGCCAGCAACGCAGATGCAAAGAGGAACCAGGGCAAAAGGGTGTAGAATGGTACAACTGATAAAAATAGAAAAATCCTCATCTCCCCAGCGCCCAGGACAACGGCATGTTACCGAAGTGTCTCAGCTAATGTAATAAAAAAGGGTTAATGTAACATTTTTTAATCATTGCACCACTTGTTTATTCAGATTTTTAGATTTATAAGTTAGCTGCTAAAAAGAATTCCATTTTTGCTATTGATTTTTTTTTTCTTTTAGAGGGAAAGCAGTTTTGGAAAAAAAACAACTTCAGTCTTCACTGGGATCTGGAGCAGCTTGGAAGAAAGGACTGGCTGATCCACAGAAGACATCTCAGCAACAATGGTCTGGTTGGTTAACTCTTCTGTCAGCACTCACTTCATCAACACTCTGCAGCCTAACTCAATTACTTCTTATACTTTATACTAAAGTACTTTATTAAATCTCTCTTCCTACCAAACATACAATGCCGAGCTTTGTGCGTCGGGCTCTTAAGAGCGTTTCCTTCGTCCAGCTCTGGTTCCCCGAGTGTGTCTCTGCTGATCTAAGCCCCACCAAGCATGAGTTCATCTCTTCTCCTTCACTGCTGAACACCACGGCCAAGTCCTCTTACTGTTTCCAAAAACTGGGCAAACACTCTTCACGATCAACTCAAAGCAGTTCTTCTGTTGAACTAACAGCATTACTGCAACGCTCTCCTGTGTGAAGTCTGCCAAAAAATACCCTTCTCCTGTAACAACCGTAACGTGGCCAGCGTGGTAAAATTCACAGTTACTAGAACCATGTGGAGTCTTTCCTGCCTGGTTCCTAAACGAACAGGAAAACATACAGAAGTTTTGCTCCAAACTCAGACAAGTCCTATGATACAAGTACTGTGATACCTGCACCTTGGTACCCAAAGGAAAACATCGCGTAGAGGGACGTTGTTACCCCCCCACATTACTGCTACCAGCACCCTGGCCCACCAGAACGGCTTCCCCTGCTATTTTTGTGATGTTACCTATCAACTTCACTCACTCCGCTCACCATCTCGCACTCTCCACCTCCTGTGTGCTGGCTGGGTAAGCTCCAGGGTAAACCTGCGCACGTATCCATGTCCGACTGCTCCCACGGGCATCGGAAGCAGGAGACAGCGCACATCGCACCTGACCCTCGCCTTCCCCGGCGGTGATCCTGCCGCGACAACGCCGTGCGCATCCCTTCTCCAGGAGGTGTGGCAGGATTACCCGGAGCCTTCTCTCTGCAGACCTTTCAACAAAAGACACTATTATAAGATTAAAACCTAGCTGAAGTAATTGTGTGTGGAAATGCCTTTTATTAGGGCTGTGGATCGAGTCTTATCAGGTTTCACGGCTCAGAGCAGACTGCAGCAGCCAGGCATGCTTGCTAATCGCTGTTCCAGCTGCGGCCAACTATTTCTGCTCACCTGTTTTTTGTCACGGTGAAACAAGCCACACCGCCACGTTGTGTGACAGGTATTTTTGTTAGAGTAACACGTGTCCTTCATCACCTAATATCAAGTGCGCAGCATAATTAGAGTGGTGAACACAGCACCTCTGCCATCAGCGCACACAGACACCCCATTCACCGCTCGCGACACCGCAGAGCTGCGGCTCACTCCTGGCGCGGGTCTCAAAATGGAAAAAAAGCCAGATAAGCCACCAGAAGAGTGTCCGCTCCAGTCTACAGCCCAGAAGCAACTATCCAAAAGGTCAAGTCCACGCTTGAAGCAGGGAAAAAAGCATTACAACAGGCAAAGGACAACAAACACCAGGCAAGAATTTGACCGCACAGTGCCAGTGTCATCATGGGGCTATGTTCCTATAGCCACTGCACCACTGCAACCGAGAGTCAAAGCAGCTTCGAGGAAGCCCTCCGGGTCAGGAGCTTCGGGCAGGCTAGGGCATTTACACCAGCAACGACCACCTTCGTGGTGCTATTCAGTGCCCAGTGTAAAAACTCATCATTGCCAAGGTCTAACTCTTGCTGCACTATATAGGTGAGCCAGCAGGTACCACCTGGTAGGAATACATACCATGCCACAAGACAGAACGCAAAGGGATAGGAAACTGCAATAGAAACATGGAGGAAAAACAGAGAAGAGGGGGTTGAGGAGAGCAAAAATGCTGGCAGGAAGGAAAGGGCTGGCCTGGCAAGCTGGCAGTTCCCTGACCTCAAACCTGAGCGCCCAGATTGGTTCGGACGTTCTGATTTTCTCCCTCACGCTGTGATCACCAGGCATCAGTTCCTTCTCAAGGAGGCTTAAACAGAGCACTGCAAACCCACCTGTCAAAGCCCGACGGCCTTCTCCTCCCAGCACCCAAACGCAGGGCTGGCCTGAAACGCATTCCTCCTAGGTAACACCCCATGCATTCTGAAATCTCGGCTGAACAAACCCCTCAGCTCACCAGCTTCCCTTTCCTCTCCCACCATCTCCTATTTCCCAAACTCGGAATGTCCTGGAGATCCTACTTGCAAGAGAACGCGCAGAGCAAACCTGCCGTCTGCTGAACTGCTCTGCTGTCAGGGTCGCAACGTGCAACACGAACGTCGAAGAGAGCACAGCCCAAGCCAGAAAGGAGATGCTGCTTTTCTCAGGCTGCTTCAGCAGCCTCCAAGAGAACACTTCTTTGAGAATAACTTCACAGAAGCACAGGAACTTCTCTTATTTCTTTGCCTGTCCTCAGCACACTTAATAAACACACTTCTAAAGTCCAGCCTGGCTTCTTCAATGCCATTGTAACTGTCACACGGGGGGTTCAGCTACTTTCAACGCCTTTTAAAGTTGGTTGCTCTTACTTTCAGCACGTTCCTCACCCTCTTCTGCAGCTGAAATGTTAAGAAGTTGGGAAGAACAGCACATATAGAATCATAGATATAGCCTCATACAACCCCGCGGGACTTCGCGTTTAACACCCTTGCAGAAGAGGAAGGCAATGCCAGGCCACGCAGCAACCCCAGAGCTCATCCCGCAGAAGCTCCTTCAGCCAAAGCGAACCTGCTGGTCCCAGGCTCGTACCGCAGCAGGATGAAATCCACGGTTCCAGCTCCAACTGCCATCAGCATCGCCTCAGAGGGTGGTGATCACCGACGCACGCTGTGCATCACCACCCAGAGAGCCGGCCCTGGAGCACCGCACCCACACCCGCAGGGAGCTGCGGCCACCCCAAGCAGTGCTGCTGGAGCTGGATGCACCAAGCTGCCACGTTTCAAGCTCACTAAAACAAGCTTGGGCATCTCCACTCCAGCCCCGAATGACCAGATATCTGCCCTCAGAGGACTTTGAAACTTTATTTCGATAGGTTTAGGGCTGTAGGTGTTAAAACAATTAGCAAATTGTTCTGAGCATCCTTCCTGATTCCAGTTTTCTCCCTTCTCTCAGCCAAAGGAGACCGATGCGTGGCCCTGTGGGCACAGCGAGCAGATTACAGCCCCGAATCCGCAACCGAGTCAGCTCAGCACAGCGGCCACCGCCCGGGCATCTCCTCCCGCACGGACTGACAGCGCTACTCACACCCGCCTGTCATAGCTCCGCAGTAAATGAGAACCAAACGCCAAAACGAGCGCTCATGTTCTGATGTTTACTGGCTGAGGTAATGGCTCCAAGCAAAAAACGCCGCTTTCACAGGGCAGAGCGCACTGTTTATAATGAAAGCTTTTGAAGTCCAGCAAGAAAAAAAAAATAAAATAAAAAGGGTTTTGTTGTTTTGTGTGTGGGGTTTCCACCCCCTTCCCCCCTTCTTTTTTGAAGGATGTGATACAAACCAGCTTGATACACAAATTAGAGGTGATCTCATCAGTCCATTAGCCCAACTAAAGCAAGCCCATCGCTCGCGAGGGGATGTGCTGGCGAGATACTACTGAGTGGCCTGTGAGCAGCATTAATACGGGGGCACAAATGCCGCCTTCATTACACAGGCGAGGCATGGCTCCCAGCTTTCAATCTGCTGCGAAACGGTTTGGCTGTACTGAAGTGTGGGATTTCAGAGCAGCGCCTCGCACTTACCGCTCTCCTATTTAGGCGGAGGCTACGGCTAGTCCTGCCACCCTCCCGACAGAAGGCACTGACCCACAGACATCCTTCGCATCGCTGATTCACACGGAGCAGACGCCTCGCACCGAGTGTCAGCCCCTGAATGAGGGGAGGAAAAGCACTCGAAAATTCAGTAAGAATAGTAAAACGCCGTTTAGAAGCTTTCGCCTTTCATTTCTCATAAACTAGAACTCCATCACATCTTTCCACCAAGTTTCTTTTGATTTCTTTGTTGTAGAACGAACAATGCTTGAAAGCTAAGAAAGACTCATTGCTCAGATGTTTCTGTTTTCAATCGAGCAGCAGAACTATTTATTTTCCTAGCCCGTGATGGAATTAAACAATTTGTCTTTGAAAACTCTATAAGCCTTCACCCTGACAACCCCCCCATCTGCTTTTCAGATTAAGGTACTTTGATTTTTACCAGCTAAAGGTTTATGAACTGCTGTATAAACCCAATTACTCTCACAGTAAATTATTTAAAGCTTACATGTTATTTTTTAAATTTTTCCCCAAGGAGTACTCTGGAAATTCGGAAGAGGAAAGGCTCACTAGGGCATTCTGAATTAAAAACGTGTAACAGGGAAAACCATGGAGCTTCCAGAAACTCGGAATAAAAAAAAAACCACCCCGCAACAGAGTTAAGTGAGGATGAGACACACCCCAGGAGAGACTTTTCAGGGTAGGACTGTTCAAAAAAAGAAGAAAGCTCCACTTCAGTGGGAAGGAGTTCTTTAAAAACAGATTAAGTTTCATCCGAGGTAGTATTTATTCCTTAGCTGGTCTCTGCCTCACTTCTGGCAGAAAACAGGGATAGGAGAGATCTTTGTGTCCTCGCTTCGGATGTCGTTAGCAGAAAAGATGCAGTGGACAGTGTTCCATCTAACAGGAAAGCTGCCCTTTGTGCTCGCCATCGCCGTTTTAGCTGCGTCCACAAAGGGACAGAGCATCCCGGGAGCAAACAGGGCAGACGGGGTGGGATAGCGCGGGAGGCCACACGGAGCACGGGACGAGAAGAGCTGAGGCCACTCCTGCTTCTCCAAACAGGGACTGATCTCCAAGGAAGAACACAAGAGTCCCTGGCAAGAATCACACTGTAACGCTGGCAGGAGCTGATCCATTTTCTGGTCACCGGTTCTGGGAGAACTTGCATTGCCCGGAGAAAGGGGCAGGGTGGGCAGTGATGCCGCCCCAACGGCGGCTCTCCTTACGGACCAACTCCCAACCCCACATCCTCCATTGTCTGGAGCAACACTTCTCCACTGCAGCACAGAAACAAGCGCAAAATCTCTCATTTGCAGTCACTGTGCTTTAGCAAGGCTACTGCAGAGACGGTATTTGCTTGGCTACGGCTATCACACGGTATTATTTGGAAACCATTAGCAACGCACCTTTATCTTCTGCTATATATCAAAAGCTACGGAAAGACCTCAAACTGAATTATTGCATTCTCAATTTTAGGACCGTAACTGTTCCCATAAATTAGTATTTGTCACATGCAAACTGTTAAGGAAAGTTACAGCCCTGGGCAGGTTAACCGGAGCGACCGGCAGCCTCCACGACGCATCCCTTCCGGACGTACCCGAACCGGGCGCACAAAGGGGAGGCAGGGGAACACCCCCCTGTTCAAGAGCTGGCATTCACAGCGATTTGTTCTGCGCAGTTCTCCTCCTTCTACGTTTTGTCATTTATGCACTCCAGCACAAAAAAAAGTGTGTTATAACAGCATTGCAGCAACACCGAGCGATTCACTCGAGATGTCTGCTCTGCGTGTGCCTGTAGTGCAAAAGACGGACTTACGTGACCAGCAGCGCTGATTCCCAGCGTCCCAGTCACTCTCCCTTCTGCCACCGGCACAGCACGGCTAAGCAGCAGCCAGGTGAAATGACTTAGTTATTTAGATTAATTAATATAGCGAAGAGCAGGCAACAGCACCACCTCCCAGAAGCGTAACACAGCTAAATCAAACCGATGCTTTCCTTCAGAGCTGGTGCCTTCCCCGCAGCTTAGCGGGGCCGACTCCCGAGGCTCAGCGCCGTGTCCCACGCGGCGTTAGAGGAATGCCGGGGAAAGCACGCAGCCCGGACAGCGCAGGCACTAGACCTCCACCACAGAATGATAAACAGCTTCTCAAGAGCTCCTTGCTCCGAGACTGGCCCCTGCTGTCAGAGCAGCATTAGCAGACTGCAGTTGGGGGTGGTCACCCACCAAACAGCCCCCAGACAAGGAGGACCACGGTGCTGAGCTGGAGAGCCGCAGCGCGTCCAGGGAAAGGCAGCCCTGCCTGCCAAGCCCTGCAGAGCTGCTTCTGCGGGGACGAGGGCCGCTGTCTCCGACGATGCATCCCTGGTGCCCATCTGCAAGCCAAAACCAGAAGGAATTTTCAAAGCTGTCAGTTTTTGAACCTAAAGCGCTGGCATCCGGGTATGAAGAGGAGAGTTACAGCTGAGAGGGAGGGCTGAACAGCAGCTGGAAGACAGCAAGGGGCTGTAAGGCACAGAGACGCACGCCATCGCATCAAGATGGCATCAAAGGCAGCTTCCACCCCTCTACAGCTCGCCGGGAGAAAGGTGCAGTGAGAGCAGAGCTTGCTTTGCATCTTCTCTGCACGGTAACCAAGACATGCTACACAGCACCTCGCTCTTCAGGGTAGTGTCTAGAGAATAATAAAAAAAAAAAATAGGAGAATAGTTTCAAAGACCTCGAGAGCCCAAGAAACCCCAGAGCACAACCAGAGCGTGCTGCACGCCGGCTGCACTGCGCCTTCCTGCATCTTCTCCCCACTGGGGTCCCAACCCGGCTGCTTCCAGACGCACCAACCCTCCGAGCTGCTGCTGCGAGGACACAGCCCCAGCCACTTTTACCTCCCACATTCGGGGGTTCATCCGAATGGAACTGAGCCCGTCACTCCAAACTGACAAACCTTTCTTCCTCTCTTCACAAGCCTTTTTTATTTTTGAAAAATGGAGCATTTTGGTATACTTGGTACGCTTTCTCCTTCAATTCACCCGCACCTACCACACATCTCTGTTTCAGATTTCCCATCACCAGTGGGAGTCAGGCCCCACGAATTTAGGACACTAACAGAATCAAGCATGTGTCCAGACCAGGAAAGGAGCTGATGGCACTTTATCCTCTGACCACAGCATAATTGCACTCAAGACAAAATCAGTTTTCTTGCCTGGATTACCTTCCAATTCCTAGTCTTATGAGGCCAAGGACATTGATGCTGGTCTGTAATACTGGGTCATGTACTTTTAGGACTGATGTATCCATGTCAGCTTTCAAAATTTCTGCACAACACTGTGCATGCTTATCACAATTATAACAAAAACCATGATGTAATACAGTTCCCAGAACAGTTGCAGGCCTCCTGCCAGAGCCCTGCAGAAAACCAGTGCTCTGCCTATGCCTGTGCCACTTAAATTCCATTAATCTCGTATTTTCAGCAATAGTAAGTTCACAAGAGATCACATCATCAGGTTCTTCCCCAGCTACGATTATCAGTGGAGTCCTTGAAACTCTGAACAAATAGAAGCCCATCTCCTGGTCTGGTTCATTAGTATTTCTTCTATGTAAAAAGCTGACAGTCTGCACGGTATAAGGGTTTTGTTTATTTATTTCTAATTCAAGACTGCAACGGCCATTGGTTACACTTCCATCAGCCCCCCCAGACTGGAGGGACTGACCAGTCTCCCCAGCCCTCTGCAAGCTGGGCAGCGTGCCAGAGCAGGTCAAGAGCCAGCCCTGCAGCTCCCGGGCCGGACAGAGCCCTCGCCTGCCCTCGTGCACCCAACCAGCACCAAATATTGCTCTACCTTCAACCACTTTGAGGTTTCTTTTCATTTCAAGACCTAGTGCTAAAGCTCCCATCTTTTTTTATGGCTCCTCCTTATGGTCCCAGTATTCTCTCCTCCCTTCCAGTAAGATTCCTCAGTCTTGCACGATAGTTCACTATACTAAAAAAGTATACCAAGCACACAAATGTATATTTTACAATATAAAATTTATATTATATAGGACCTCTATTACACAAGCATCATGATCTTCATGCCAAATATGTGTCGCTAGCTTCCAGCATCTGCAGCCACCACATTTGGCCCCCCTTGATCAGCTGAACCTCCTCTCAAAACGCCAATTAGTTACGGGAGGTCCTGCCCATGCCTCCCTTTTGTCTGCTCTGCTCACGGAAGCGTTCTAGGAAGTCTGAACAAATCACTGCCACGGCAGCGTCAAGCTGTCAACATAACCACAAGCCTACTCCATTTATGAAAGGGATACGCTGCAAAACTGCCCCTGGAGCGAGGCGTCACGCCGCAGAGCACGGCTCTCGGCACAGCCCAGGACACGGCACTGCTCAGGAGCTTACTGGGATGACTGAAAATAGCAGCTCTTGGTTATAAAGCCAAGTCCATCTATCAGCAGTAAGTATTTAAAAAACTAACTGATATAGACTATGAGGAAGAAAAAACACTCCAAAGTATTATGAAAAAATGAAATTAAAAGCTTTTGAGCTCATAATTTAGGAGAGATTTGAGAACTGGAATATATACAACAGTTTGGTTTAGCCACCTAATAACCTTAACATTGTAAACCAGCTCTATTTTAGCTAGGAAGGGTATGACCACCATAGTGAACATGCAGCTACTGTGGGCTAAATGGGCCTTACAAAGAAGCCGGCTGTCCTGTGATGCAGCTGGAAGCTGGGGAGCGGTCGCAGCACCTCCAGAGCTCCCTGCCCCCGGGCGAGACGGGGCAGCGGCACGGGGAAGGACCACGCAGACGCTCCGCTCCAGGCACAGCATAAGCCCACTGAAGAGACACGCTTGGAAAAAATAAAATATTAAGAATAAGGCAAGAGGAAACACGTAACAAAAGTACTGAACTAAGAGAGAAGTCGCCCTCTACTTTAATTTTTTTCCCTCTTTTGAAAAGAGCATGAAAGTCACTCTCTTACGCAAGATGTTTTAATTCACATTATTGTTCTGACATCTCATTCACAGTCCCACCAAAACAACCCGGGGAAAAGGTCAGACACTGTGTAATAGCTATACATTAAGCAGCAATAAAAAACAAGAAACATCCCACATGGAGGACACGCTAATGGCTCTTTTGAGTCAACACATCCCTAACTTACTTTTAAAGACTTTAAGTTGCAAATTTTTATTCAGCTTTCACAGCACAAATAGCCACAAGAAAGCTACCCAAAACCCCAATTTGCCAAGTCAGGATTATTTGATACGAAGGTCACTTCCTCCAGCCCCAGGCAAACTGCTTTAAACCCTTTAACAGACAGAAGTAAAAACAGAAGGAATACTTTTATCGATTTTAGGACACAAGACACAGGTCAAAGACTGAGCGCACAAAAATAATTCACACTTCTAGAGGAACATAAAAACACTAAATACTCAGAAATGCCCTGTGCTGGCATCAGTGGGGTGCAGCAGTTAATTTATTAAGGCAGATTAACGCACCCACAAAACCTACAGCGTTAAGGCAATTTTGACCTCTCTAGATTGGCTGCCAATATGATATAGGTCCAAAAGAAATTACCCTTTTCTGCTGCGACAGAACAATAAATTGGCTTCCTCGAATACAGTGGTTAAAGAATCCAAGTTCCTGACCTTGAATGTTTTACTAGTAGTATGCTGTGCTGTAGGGAACAATCAGGATGACATTTGCTGAAATGTGTGGGATTTATGATATAATAGGTTGCACATATGTGCCAAAAGAGAAAAAAACCCTCTTAAATCCAAGCAAATCAAGATTAATTAGCTATTAAAATGGCTAAGAGAACACAGTGCAGTACAGGTGGTACAACAAACCATCTTACTTTCTGTACACGGTGACTAAAGTTATTTTTGAGGTCACACCGTACGTGTATCTTCGATCGCACTCTCAGTGGGAAAAGCAAAAATTGCTGCTCCTTTGTAAACTCCTGCTCTTTGTAATTCTGTAGGTTTGCGCTTTCATAAACAAACCTTATGCAGTTCTTTTATAGGAAGTCCCCCTAAGCCCACAGGAAAACCCCGTACTGTCTGGCTTTGATCATCAAGACAGGCTGAAAATTAACTCTGGTATTTTTACAACGATCCTCATATTAAGGGAGAGGACACGCTGCCCACGCTGCCCTATCAGTCAGATTCACTCTAACTTTCCCCCTCCTTTCATCCAAGCCCGGTGACTTTTCGTTTTACTGCTGCTAATTGCAATTACAGGTGTTTGGAAATCAGCAGCTTGACAGATGCCTCCTGCCTTCAACGCCATCCCCGCACCCAGCGCTTTGCCGCGGGCCGCGTCTCTCCAGCAGCACCGAGCAGGCTTCGGGACCACAAAGCAAACATCCTGCTGAAATCATAGCAGCCCGCCGTCTTTTTTTTTTTTTTTTTTTCCTACTGCCCCCGGAAAGCGAAAAAGTTGTTAATACCCTGCAATCTGCTCGGTTTCCCTCTTAATCCTCAGTTTAACCAAGCCTCTCCTTGCAGGAGATCATATCAATATGTCCCTCGCAGTCAAACAATGCGGGAAAGAGCCAATGTTATTGTGAGCCTGAGGTGGAACGCCTCGATTCCCAGCAGGAGATCAATTTGTACAAGGAACCAGCGAGTTCTTCTCTAAGCAGGGGTAACCACTTCAAATGAGCCAGACTCTCTGCAACAACAAATATCCTCGCTGGGATACGGTCAGCTAGCAAAAGCTCACGTACAAAGGCTGCCGCTCGCTTTCTGCAGGTCGGGAGAGCGAGGCACGCACATCTCCCCTCCTCTCGCGCGCATCTTCACCCAAGACACCTTTACGCTGCTTTTCACGCCCCTTGGACAACGGCAGCGTCCAAGGACACCAACGGAGACCAGCTTACTGATGCGCCTGTTACGCACCGACGCCTGCCGCAGCACCCTTCTGTTACGCTACCCCATCCTGGCAAAACTTCAGTTACTGACAAATACAATAGTTAACATTAAAATAATTATAGAGCAGATTGCCTTGTTGAGAGGCAGAGAGGACCAGCTGATGCACGGCCACTTGGGTACCAAACCAGTAAAACCTGAGCAAGGGCAGGTCCCTCCTCTCCAGGCTTTCAAAGTCTCCTTTAATACTTCCTTAGCACTTTTCTTTCAGATGTTTATGGGATATTTGTTAAAGACTCAACATCTTCAGCCACTTGACCAGAGAGTGGAAAAACTCCTTTACCCTCTCTCATAGGTACCAAAATACCACCCCGAGCAAACTAGGAGTTGATTTACACAGGAAAATAGCTGCTCAGCAAAAGCATCCCACCACCCTGGTCCCAGCTAAGAATACCGACGGACAAAATTAGCATGGAAGAGCTTTAAATCCTCACCAACACTGATCTCTGTAAAGGCTTCCCTGGTTAGGGAAACGTGAAAGGGATGCAGTCAAACCAACTACTGCTCCATCACCTGGATATTGTCAGAACACACTCTCATCGCTTTTCATTTTACAAAAATACAACGAAAAAAGCAACAGAGAATTCCTCATTCCTCAGTGCGGCTGCTGCAGAGACTGACGGAGAACAGCGATACGGCGGTACCTATACACTGGGATTACGACGTCATTACTCTCCGAACTGACGGACGTATTAATTGGAGACAGCTGCAAGGAAAAATATCCTAACAACATGATTCATTAGTTTTCATAGATAATTACATCTGCTCATGGCCTGACAGTGAATCATTCATTTAGGGAATTTTTGGGGTATTAAATTTAAATGCAGTAATCAGATTTGTTAATCTGTGGGACAAGGCAAACCAAACAAAATTTTATTCAGGGAACTGTTTATACTTTCAACATCGACATTGATCCAGCAGCAGGAAAAAATTAGCAGCATAATGCATGTTCATGTAAGTTAAAAATTATTACCGGTAACCTCCTTCACTCCCCCCCCGTGCTTGTAATGAGACTGTACAGATTTCTTCAAGGCTGCCTGGACTGCAGGTTTTTTTCCCTGGATGCTTCTTTATGCATTACACAATCCAGTGGCCTTTCTAAAATATATAGATTTTTCGACAGGATGAAAGAATTAGAATGACTGATACTTGGTTTTATCACTCTGTAAACTCAAAATGTAGCTGCTTTTTTTCATTATTGTTGTATTAAACAGTTAAAAAGTAAGATTAAAATATGATTTCGCTTTTTTGGTTACTTTGAAGTAGCAGCACATATTCTCAGATAGAAATCCTAGAAAAACTTGCAGATCCAGGTCAGTTCCCTTCCTATCAAGTCACATAAACTCTTTAGTAAACTGAACTCCACCTTAAAAACAGATAATTTTTTGCCCATTTCTTCTCCTGGAAGCTACTCTGGAATTTCCTATCTCAGTTAAAAAAAAAAAAAAAAAAAAAAAAGTAATTTTCTTGTCTGTACTGCTTACACTCAATTCATTCCCACTTTCTCTTTAACAAATATTCCTCTTCAGCTTCAGTAGTTGTTTTCCCTCCCCGATATTTATTGCCATAACACGAACAGG
>Ga0181612_151031_pt1 | contig 22177 bp, 11 predicted proteins | sample HoacroProtozoa21_FD_119630 | JGI IMG/M metagenome (GOLD analysis project Ga0181612, IMG submission 119630) | Hoatzin crop microbial communities from Cojedes, Venezuel. Combined Assembly of Gp0051906, Gp0051904, Gp0051908
CAGGCTGTCCAGAGAAGCTGTGGCTGTCCCCTCCCTGGCAGTGTTCAAGGCCAGGTTGGATGAGCTCTGAGCAACCTGGGCTGGTGGAAGGTGTCCCTGCCCATGGTGGGGTGGTTGGAATGAGATGATCTTTAAGGTCCCTTCCAACACAAATCATTCTATGATTCTACGATTCTAAGTTTGGATTACTTTCTTCATAAACAAATTTCAGAACACCAGGTGAAAGGTAAACTAAAAATCCAAAATAAATGGCCATTTATTGTCAACCATTATTTTGGCATCCTATCATTTGCTGTACAGAGTTATAGAAAAGAGGTTGGTTTTTTCTATTTCTGTCTCCATCTGTCCTGATTTTCAAGTGTAGTTTGTGAGCACCTGCACTATCAGTGCTCTTGTTATTGGGAAGATGAATCTTTTAGGAAGCTGATACGCTGGACAGGAGAAAGTAGGGAATTGTAGAGCTACACTGGCAGATTGGAATGAGACTTGTCAAATGCAGTCAGTTTAATCTTTCTCCCCTAAAGGTAACAACAGTCGAACTTGTTGGGAGGCTGGCCTAGGTCAAAATTCCCACTCCTGTGAGGAGTAGTGATCAGACCACGAGCTGGAGAGGGTTCCCTCACCCTGCACGCTGGGGCCACGCCATTCGGAGCGAGCACGCAGGTCACCCAACAAGCAGAACTTTGCCCAGGTTGCCTGTGTTGCTCCAGCAGCTGGTTCCTGCCCTCCGGCAGCAGGAGAGGGGTGAGGAAGCCACAGCTGCGTCTTGTTTGGGAGACCTGCAGCCTGTGAACCGATTTACTGGTGCATGGAGCAGACTCTGCTGACTGAAAGCGTCAGGCTGTGAACCCTCCCAAGAATTCTAAGCTTTACTTGGATTTGGAGCTTATTGGTAAGTAAAATGAAGAGATTTCCCTTGGAAGTGGAGGTTGTTTTGCTACCTGGTTGAGTTCTCCTGTGGATTCTTTTTCTCTTGTGGATTTTTTTAATGACTGATCTAACTGTATTTTAGGAAGGCAGGTCTAGGCATATTGCCTGAATACTCCAAGACTATGAGGGGTAGATATGTTGTAGTCTTACTGATTTCAGATGTGTTTCTTTAATAAATGTTTTGAGTTATAGCAGTACCCTGGGATCTAATCAAGCAGAAGCTCCTGGTGTGCTTTTGCTGAATGGTGTGCAAAACTACGAGATGGTAGATTGTCTCCCAAAGATGTTTATAATCCAGGCATCGCTAGCAAGACTAGAGAAAATGCTATATGCAAAGCATTTATGGAACTGAATTGCCAGCTATATGTGGGCTTCTATAAAGAAACCACTCAGGGGTTGTCGTTAGAGAACAGTTTTGAAACTCCTGGTGCATTAAGGCCTTTCTGTTTTAGAGGTGCTCTTTTCTTCACTTCAGATGGCTAGTGTGTAAGCCACGACTTCAAACTTTATCACCAGAAAAGAGGGAAAGCTTTAGCCTCCTGAATTTTGGTTTTGAAATAAAAGTGTATTTTAAGTCAAGAACACCTCTTCAGGACATCACAATATCTCAGATTCATAATATCACAGACAACCTGAGTTGGGTACAGATGTTCTTGGCTTGCTGCTAATCTTGGAGCCTCCATTTTATCATGGAGCTGGAGAGCCAGTGCATAAACTCCCCAGCCATCTGTATCAGAAAATTTATTTCAGATAGAGTTATAAGTACTCAGTAGGGGTCCAGTTTTAGACAGCCTTAAAACTTGACCTTTAAAAGGTGCGATTTCAAACACCTTCAGTAATTGTGCCTCTGGAAATCTTCATCCCTGTGTGTGTCTCTCATCTGTACAATTCTGCAGTCTGTGATAATCTAATTTATTTTGGTGGGATTTGAAGTGTATTACCATTTGTTTGTGTGGGTTTTTAGTTGTCTGATTTCTGTGTCTTCTTGATAAATGCTTGCAATAGCAAACTGCTCTTCCTTACCTCAGAGTGTTTTGCCATATTCTCCCAACCTGGCTCCCTGCCTTTGAGTAATAATTGCTCCTTAACCATTCTGAAAACAAAGATGCTATCAAGACAGAATTGTTACTAAGGATTTACATGCACGCACATTTTTTCCCTTCTGTACTTGATTTATCTTTGTATTGTTCTTGTATAATTCGAAAAATTTCTTTGAGGGTATATTTTGGGATTGATTATATTTCTTTTTCTTACAAGTTCTTCAACTCTTAATTAAAAATGCCAGATGGTGATAGTAAATAAAAAGGAAAATCAATATCAAGATGAACTATTTTAAGCTCATTAGTACACATTCAATTAGGTGTTTTGTTTTATGGGTAAAGAATGAAAATATTTATTCAGAGAAAAGGTACTTCAATTAAAGGAAGCCTTAATTTTTAGTTTTTAAAGTCTGAGAGGAAATACGCACCGTTTGCACTTTTATTTCCCTTCATGCCAAACATATGTAATCCAGTCTCTTCTGGAGTTAGAGCAATTCATTCCTACCACTCCTTATTCAGTCCCAGCTAAAGCAGCATACAATAGAGTTTTCCTCCACAGTACATTTATTGTGTCACTAATAATGTCTACTTGCAAACACAAGTGTCTTTGGAAGGATTATTTCTGAAGAAAAACTACTGGTGCTTATTAAAACACATTAATGAGAATGCAATAGATGCAAGACTTAATTTTGTTTTAAAGTTTTGGTCTGGAGCCTCACTTCTATCTATTCTGCTCCCAGATTGTACATGTAGAAATAGAGGAATGCAGCAAGGATTTACCCCCACCCTGGGTTTCTTTTGAGTCAGGAGTAAAGACGACCATAATCACGATTCCAGAGACTTTGTGTGGCACTGGAAGGCCCAAGTAGGAGATAAAGGATGTTAAATATCCCATATCTGGTGCCTGGAGTATCGAGGGGGATTTGGGATGTGGCTTTAAGGCTGTATGAGAGCGAGCGGAGCAGCTGCAGAGACAAAGCTGGTGCCTGCAGCATGGCTGAGACCTCCCCAGGGAGAAGCTGTCTCCTTCCTACCTACAGCCTTACCTTGCTGAGATCTCTTCCTCCCTCTCCTCTGGGAAAGAGACAGACACCTATGGAGGACTTAAAGGGAATGGTGAAAAACAGAATGGCAAAAATAAGACCTTTTTCTTCCCTGCACATTGTCCTTGAAACCTTATCTAAACAAACCAACCCTAGCCTGAATGCGTATCAGGAAAAATGCAAGTTAGGTAATGCTTTGGAAAGTGTGTAAGGAACTCTGTTTTGGAGCTCTCTGTGGGTATCGCAGTGGGATCAGATGCCGTGTCTCCATGTGATAACATACTGCCAGTGTCCAGAGAGGTATTTTTGCCAAGAAGTCTGAAGGAGAATACCCTTCCAAATGGTGCAGTGTTTCATCATTAATTCATACAAATCTGCACAGAAAATGAGCACTGTCCCTGTTCTGAAGTCCTTGCAACAAGAGTTTTTTCACAAGAATCAGCTCCCTGATGCACAAATGAAAAATACACAAATGCTCATTTACAAAAGGTGTCGAACAATCATGCGTCAAATAAACAATTAGTTTTTCAGGAACAGATAGCAGCAATAAGAAAAGTTGTTGCCTCCCTTGCCCCATACACATCAAAGTGAAATATTTTACATACTGTAAGCGAGCAGAAGGCTCTATTCTACTGAACAAATAAAGAATGAATAACTTGATATACAGAGGAATAGACAAGTATCTCAGAAGGTGGCTTCTAATCGTCCATAAATGCTTTATAATCTGCATAATGCAAGGACTATCAGTATGGCCCTTAATAGCTGCACTTGAAAGCATGCACACTTACTGCCGTTGCACAATGCCCAGACCCATCTGTGTGTTACTCACTGATAGTAAAGATGAATGTCAATTAGTTACCCTCCGCACAATCTGATCTGTGCAGGACGGCAGCCGGCAACTGCCTGGGAAGAATGATCTGCTCATACCGGCCCGATCTGCTGGGCTGGAGCCTTTTTTACCATGCAAATAATCACTATAAATTAATATAAGCATTACCATACTTTGAACCCAAGCTATGGCATTTTAGAAAGGCCAAATGTGAGCAGCATGCATAATCAGTGTGGCCGATTAATGAGTTAATTCTGATATAAAGGAAGAATTTGATTGACCTGATTTCCATTGATACTAAGACCCTTTTATATCAGTCCTTTGGCAGAGAGTTATTGTTCAAAGTTATTAAAAACCACTCCAGACGTGTCTGCATGTTTTCATACAGTTACTGTTCATCAGCACGTTAAGCAAATGTAAAAATACCTGTAAATACTGATTCAGGTTTGCAAATTAATTTTCTGAGCCATGTTTGTACCTCGTTTGTATTCCCTTTCCATGAATACAACTGAAATGTACAATCAAGATGCCCATGGAAAGCGATTGCTCGCTCAAGTTCTTGTGGGGATGGAGTTGTAAATTTGCATGCTCAAATACTGGTGGGAAGAGAGTGCTACTTGTGTGCTGAAATGTCTGCACAGGTTTCTGTCTTCCTGCAGATTTGGCTGGATGAATTTTAATTTTTGCTTTCAAAAAACACATGGAAATTATTTCATTAAATTTGCTTTCTTTGAATATAGCATTTGCGTTTAGAAACTGACTCTGAAGCTCAGCAAAGTATATTACGCAGCCCTTCCAAGACGCGTGATATAGTAACATATTGGTCAATTGTAATATTCATAGTTAATGAGGGGTTTTTAGAAAAGTTTAAGGAATTACTAAATAACACTTAGACTTGTCAGTCTTTAGTTCAATTTCCAATTGTGAAAATTCATGAACTGCATAGAGTGAGATAAATATTTATTTTTGGAATTATAATGTGTTACAAGTCAAGATCAGATTAGGGTCAATTTACACTAAGTCTGCTTTGAAACTCTTATATAACTGAGCCAGAGTAGGTCACTATGTCCTGCTCCGCATACAAAAAGCTCCCAGACTCAGCGTCTATAAATAAAGATCAAGCTAAACCAGACAAGCAGCTTGAGTCTAATATTGGGAAGACCATTTTGTGTTACCTACTGCAAATAATTACACCGGAGTCCAAGCGAGAAAGGAGCACACTATCATCTGGTGTACACCACGCATACAGAGTGAAAAAGATTATCTTTTTGCATTAATGTCAGCATTAATAAATAACCATTCATAGTTCTTAGTAAACTCCAGGACTCAAATATGAGCCAGAGGAGTGGGTGATGTTTGGTTTTTATTTACCCATCCACTCACCTATCATATTTTGTGTTGCAGTGTAAGAAGACAAAATAGCATGGCATGGTTTATGTGTGAGATGCTGTTGCCCTAGTTACCAGCCTCATATCAGGGTTAAGGTTGACAGTGTGGGCTCATTCCTTAATCTCGGCTCAGGTTGCTCCAAGGGAAAAGGCTTTAATGTTAACTGAGCCTGTCTTTGGCTTGGGGAGTTAGGCCTTTAACAATGCACCAGGGAATATTTCTTCTTTGTGGCTGTCATAGCTTGTCTGGGGAACGAGAAAGGGAATCGCCTGCTGGGGGAGGGAGAACCTCGCTACAGTGAAGCTTATTAAATTATGGAGGAGGGGTTTATTGGTGGGAGCAGGGCTGTGGGCTCAGGCAGCCATCAGAAGAACCTTTTGTGTTCCAGCCTGGTAAAGGACAGGTTTTTGTTACAGGCCCCCGCTACGCAGCTCGGATAGGATTGCTTTGTGGCATGCGCCGTGTGGCCGAGAAGGGTTTCGCTGCAGTTGGAGTAACAGCAGAAGGCACAGAGTTTGGCAATGGGATGGCAAGTGTATGCAGATACACTCTCCCTCCTTTAAAGTGATGAAGGAAAGGATGAATTAATGGAGCCGGTCCCAGTTTCAGCTCCGCCAGTCAAGAATGGTTCAGGCTAAAATTGTCATCCTGGTAGGCACCTACTTTGCTGGAATTAACTCTAACTCTGGAATTAGCTCTCTTAACTCTCTAATTACCTCCTTTTTCTGTGTGAAGTTCCATGCAAGACACAAAAATGCTTCTTGCATGCCACTCAACGTCTTTGATAATCCAAGACATCAAAATGTGGTGATGAGACTGAGCATCTGGTCCTGATCTGCAGTGAGGTCCCTCTCCGTCCATATCACCTAGAGGCCTGACCTGGGGGACTTTCTCAGGGAACATGTATCACCCTGATTCGATCAGCTTCATCCCAAAATACACTGGTAAAAGTTGCTTTCTTTAAAGCTTGGCGAGAGGGAACAGGCATCACAGTGACAGGCCCCTTCTCTCACAGCAGCCTAGTGACCAAGCCATAGTCAGGCTGTTGGAGCTTGTATTTGGGTACATCCCTTACCTGTGGAAGTTTGGCTTTGCGTCTCGCTTTCCATAAGTATTGTAGTTGTTAAACTATACCATGTTGGAGGGGACAGTATTGGAATTTAATTGAGAAAGGAAATGCTAGACTAAATTTAGGGGCATAATGGCCTTATTAGGGAAAGGCATGAGAAGAGTTAGAGCTCGTTATTGCCCTGCCGGGCTGGTCGGCGCAGGCCTTCCCCTGGTGTAAGGGAGCCTTTGTATTCTCATGGGTGAAGGCATTAGCCGTTATGGAGCAGTAACCTCAATCTATAGCTACATATATGGGAGATACAGGCCTTTAGGTGGGGCGTGTATGACTGAAAGGATCCACGGTCATTTCCTCAGTTCATGAAAGTGTCTTTTTAATTTCTTTTGGAGACATTCATTTTCCTTACCCACTGTTACTCATCTTCAGTCATCCACTATAAAAAGGGGACAGTCTGGGACATATGCGTGCTATTATGACAGATAGTTCATACTTTTTACTGTTCTGTAAAGATAGTGCCATGAACAAATCACCTGAAGATAAGACCCTCCGTGCCTGATATCAGTTAGCCAGAGACGTATAAATCATTGATACAGTTGCTTTTTATAGTATCTTTTCCATATGCTAGTTTTAACTGTGGAGTTAAAGCTGTTTGCAGGGAACAGGTTGAAGACTGTGGGCTGCATGTGTAAGAAGGCAAACCCACTGGCTGCGGTCTTTGCGCTCTGTGTTGACTTTCCTTCAGCTCTATTTCTTAACATATTCTTTGAGTTTACACATCAAGATAAGGTTTCCTCTAACTGCCAGTCAGGCAAAATTAACCTGGAATCTGATAATTAACTTGTGTTCTGCTTCATACATCAGCAACCACCACAATCAATAGTGGGGTGAGAACTGCAGTTGTTGCTGGCTGCTTTTGCAAATGATGCTTGAGGCAAAAATGGAGCAGAGGGGCTGTTACACAGCTGTATGCGCTCCAGCTGCCCAGGCCTCCCTTTGACAGCCTGCCTTTGTAGATTAAGAAGCTGATTTGCAGGGGGTATAAATCATCACAGCTCTATTGACTTCAATAGAGGATCTTTCTCTTTCTTCCCCATATGTTCGTACGAGAGTTTGCACCCTTTTCCTTCTGTTTCTGCTTTTTATCTGCAAGACACCAAAAGCGTGAGGTCCCTTCTGTGCTGGAGTTGTGAGCTGAAGCAGGGTCAGCATGTAAAAACTTTGGATGATGCCATTTGTACCTACAAACTACAGTAGCTACATATTAGATCTGTTATGTGGTTAATTAGCTGTGTTCATTCACAGCAACTGGGCACATAACAGCACGCACATTTCTTAAGACGTACTCAGCAAATCAATACTTAATGCCTGCCTGGCAAAGAGAGCGAGGCAGCAGGGGCCGTGTTGGCAGAGCTGAAGGAGCTGAGCAGCCACAGTGGATATGGAGATGAGAGTTGGTGCTTAGGAGCAGACGGGATGCATTTGGCCCAGTCTGATTTACTCTGCATACTCCTAAATGCACTTTCCAGGCTTTTCTTATCAAGATGATTTATAATTGTTGCAGATGGCGCCTAGACTAATCCCTAATGAGAACTCTCCTAAGCTTCTGACAAATCTGAATCTGCAGCCACGTATCACATCAGGACTGTGGAGGCATCTCTCTAACATGCTATAGAAATACAAATGACAGTGCCTGTGGATGGCCAGAACTGAATCAATGTAAACATGTAACATTTTAATAATATCAAAGAATGAAGTGTTCCCTATTTTAATTATTAAAAAGAGACATAATTATTGACTGGTATTATCTTACCGCTAAACACGGTTTTCTTACCTAAGTGGTGTCAATAGACCATCAGATAATGGGGCTGGTAACAGAAAGGGATGCCACAGAGCCAGGAGTTGTCAAAATGTAATACGTTAAATGAGGCAGGTGGTAAAAGAGGTAGCACCTCTCTAAGACCACAGTAAAACTTGGCCATTGAGTACCTCTAGTAACGGGAGAATATCTCTGTATTTTGACTCAATACAAATTCATATCAGGAGAACATACTGTTTACTGCAGAAAAAAATCTGTGGTTTTCCTACAAAAGTAGGTAGTCACAATCCACCAATTGTAAATATTCTCCCTAGACACTTAAACAGCAGGAATCAAACAGATGAAATTCTGCCCACTTCAAGCTTTAATGAATGTCTGAGCAATATTAAGCCACTAATTGACTTGTACTGTAGGTCAATGAAGAAGCGAAATCTGCAGTTAACTGTGTCTTGCTGGAAGCCTGCATCAGGCCAGGATGCTCAGTGGTGGCTGTGGCGTTGTGGAGCAGCCGGCAAAAATCACAGTTTCATACATTTTAATATGGCTACATTGCTGTGGACACACAAACAACAGTTGGCAAATGGTGCACAAGCAGTTACAGCGATGACAGCCCATTTAGTATTCTGTACCTAATAAGACATTGAGAAAATATCTGTACAGATCAATATTTTTCCTGGTGGGACTCATTCTAAGTTTAATCTAAGGTCTTGTTAATGTATGTAAGATGATGGTTTGGATCATCTGTTACAAAGTTGTAAATACCTCACTTGATGTACAAAGGATGTTTCTTTCAACTATACCAACACTAGAAATAATTGTGGCTTATTTCAAGAAGCTTACTACTCCATTTAATAGAAGGCATCAGCAAAATCAGTTATCTGGGTGACCCGCTGATCCCACTAAAGTCAGTGGTCTATATATGATATCGTAGTCTACGTTCAGAGCCATGTCAAGATGATTTGGCCTCCTTTTTTGCCTTAGGAATCTATTTCTCTCACTACTGCTTTTCCAGTATCCTTTTGCTTTTTAGGCCCCTGTTACCTTCCCTTCCATCCTTCTGGGCAGGAGAAATAGAGGACATTAGCAAATTACTTATATATGATGCTTGTTCAGTCCTGCACTTATCTATGGCTTAAATTATACTTCTGAGACCTTGGCTTCAGGGAGTCAGAGCAACAAGAAACTTTATTCCTAGTGCTGCACTGAGAACAGACTTCGCACAGAACTAGAGCAGAACAGGTGGTTTGCATTCAAATACACGTGAAAGATTGATCACAGTTTAATTGCAGTAATTATGAGAAATATGTCCAAGGAATTCTGGTTTCTTAAAGATCACCAAGGAGCAGAAGTTTTTACTCAGAAACATCCTCATCTCCCGCTTACTGTAGGAAATCAAGAGTAATTCCAGTGGCTTCAATGGTGAAAGATGGGTTAATACTGGAGCATCTGCTGCAAGATTTTGGCTCATCAAATACTTAAAACTCCTGCAATATTTGGACATTGTCTGCATAAACAGAGTCTTTGAAAGATCCACATCTGGAACACACCTGCTTTTGCCAAGTTGGCTAAATCTCCTCCCTAGGGATTTCATGCTGGCATTTCAGCTGACAGTTTGTCTCTATTTCAGTCACTTCACTCTCTGCCTCATGCATGAGAAGATGGGAGTCAGTCATTTCAGTTCACCTCCTTTTCTCATCTTTCAAAATTAGTTCCCAGACCAATTGTCCCTGCATGCAAAGGATTGCGATGCTGTTTCCATATTGTCCCTGCCATCTGTCTCTGCTGTGTGACACTTTTCCAGGCTAGAAGATCTTTTCTCTTTTTGCATATCGGTGGAGCAGAAGGGTCTTGACTCAAGGAGGAAACACCTGGCTTGTGCCTGACGGACGCGCTTACTGGTCAGTGCTAGAGGTTCCAGATACTAACTCTTATTAATTCAGATCTATGTTTACATGAGAATGCCTGAGTGATTTTTGTAAGCATGGTAATTGCATACACAAGCAAATGACTAGATGTATGCTTTTGACCAAATATCAAGCTGTGAATGCCCAGCATGTAAATTTTAAATATTTGCAACTAGCAGCTCCCAAATAACTACAGATCAAGAACTATCTGTAGGAGGTATTTGGCAAATAATTTTAAATAATGAATACAGCTAAGATGATCATGATCTACTTGCAGACAACACTCACAGACAAGTGTAACTGTTATGAATTATTCAGCCAATTCTATTCAGAATTGTATATTTTTTTTTAGAACTATAATTAATGATCCCTAACAGTATGTATGAGACACACTAACAAAGGTCTATTCTGTGCTACTTCTGAAAGATTAAAATGAAATGCAGACAGTTTGGAAACCACAGACCTTGTTTTAGAATTGTTGTCTGCTCTGTTTACTGACAGTGACTTTTGCTGCTTGTTTACTGCAATTTACTTAGTTACAGCATAAGTTACACATGATTATCTTCTCAATATGATGCTAAGCTGACATCTGTCAAGTTTAAAAGTCATAATAGGTGCTATTAGTCATTGAGATGATCCAAAGGCATACTGATTGGTATGACAACAAAACTGCATAGTTGTTTTTTAAAGGCATAATAATTTCTAAAGAGAATTTGGGGTGGGCTCTACCTGCTCAGAACTTCGATGATTTTAGTGCCTTGAAAGCTGGCTGAAGCAGAAACCAGGGAGAAGTGTACAGCTGGTGGTCATGGAAACAGTTATCAGAATAATATCAATTAACTGAGCAAAATACATTGTTTATGTCCTTCTTGTTTGTTTGCCGCAACAGAGCGGGAAGTTTAAACTATCTGCTATTTGCGTCAGAAACTTCATTTCTCGTGGGTTTATAAAGCAGCCATTTCGAGCCATACCAAGCTGAAACTGCCTTGCAAGTCCTTAGCTCCAATACTAATTAATATTACTCTAAGTTCCTTTTCAGTTTTAAAAAGTAGTTCAAAATAAAAATTCTTGAGTGTTTGAGATGCCTTTTGAATTTTAATTTAAGGAAAAAGCAGGCAGTTAAAAGCCTTTTTTTCAAGCCATTAAGGCTTGAGGCAGTTCCTAATGAAACCAGAAACCAGATTTTCTTTGATTTTAATGAGAAGATGGTCAGCAAGGCACTGGCTTGCTTTTGGTGGCTTGGACAGCTGCGGGGAAGGAGGAAGTCACAGCAGTTACATTTGAAGCAGGGTGTCTTTCCACAGTCTCTGAAAGTCTGGTCAGCCACCCTCATCACGCCTGGCTTTGCATGATGCACGTCCTTTATACAAACTGTGTAATCACATGGATGATTACACTTCCAGGGTACCTTCCCTTTTCTGTCAATCTGCAGATTCAGAAGGCTGCACAGTATTTAGGAAGATAACCTGTTATTTATTGCTAGTGCTTGAAGAGTAAAACATCGGTCCATTGGAAAGAGGCGGGAGAGAACCGGTCACCCAGCCAGACGCTCCGAGGCATTTAACCTCATTTTCCCGATGAAAATCCATAGCACGGCACCGAGGATGTTGTCCTGTTGGCTGTGTCGGCACAGTCTTTGGTATCGGTGCTCTGGGTCTGGTTTGTGTTTACAGTGCCAGGTGCTCCGAGCTTTCAGTACAGAGGTAGAAAGGGTGACAGGCAGGCAAGCGCTGGGAAAAACCCTGCACTGCCGTCTCCGTGTTGGCAGATCTGGGCATGTCCTGCTCTCTGAGGTCTGTCATCACGGAGCAGAAAGCGGTGCTTGCACGAAGACTTCCTGGGTCAGAGGCAGTGGCTTTGCCTGCTGGTGTGAGCCATGCACGGAAGTTATATACTTATTGGATAATAATGAGTTTATTTTTCAGGTCTGTGTCAAAGGACTTTGTTGAAAAGGATTTAGTCAATGTATTGACAATTACCTGTTCTATTTTTACTGTGTTTTCCCATGTAGAGAATTTTTTCTTCATTTTTCGTTTTCTCCCATTCTGCTATGTGGCTGAACCTGTAAACAGCCAACACCAAATGCTCTAAAAAAGCCAGAAAGGAAAATCCAAACTAAATGTACCAAAATAATGTAGCACCAAAAAATTAATGTATTAATGAGAGGAACCAGTCCAGTTATAAACGTAGAAATGAAGTGGACAACCCAGCCAATGACTGAGAAAAGCATAATGATAGGAAGGGAAAGACATTCACCAGTATGGATGGTGTAGAAAGAGAAGTCGTGAACATTTACCTTAGAACATTGATAGCTGGTTTAATAATTCAGATACATGTATGGAAATGTGCCCTCTGATAGGAGGGTGTATTTTTCTTGCTGGGGCTACAGGGAGCCCCCCTACTCCATCATCAAAACATTGTTAAATCAGTCATGTGTAGTCTAGAACTAAGAATAATGACTTTAAAAAGATTTAAACTTAATTTATCCATCATGTGGTCTTTGTGTATTTGTTCACTGAATGTGTCAAACATCAGCCAAAAATAATTTCCAGCAATTATTTCCCGTGACAGGCCAATGTAAATTCTTCCAGGCAGAGGATGACTATGTGAAAATAATTATACATGAATATCCAGCTGAGATCTTTTGAGCCACTAGAAAAGGCTAGCATGTAAGCAGTTTTGTAACAGGAGTGATAACACATGCACATGCATACTAATGCTGTAGAAAAGTCTGAAGACATCCAACTGGACTAAATGGCAGATGCAGAATTAAATGAGGAATATTTTTTTACCATAAAATTGCAAATTTAAACTTTGGTCAGGCTTTCAAAATCTCAGAGAAAACTGCCAAAACTGATTCAAACACTTGGGCTATAAAGTCATGTAGGTACTTTTGAAAACTGTAGTTCTGCCCCAGTCTTCAGGATAGTATGGCTCTGAACTAGCATTACCACGTACAATTCAGCAACGTATGCAGTGTGTATTTCAACTTTGTTAAAATTTCTAGTACTGCTAAAGAAAGATATATTAAAAGAACATCTGTGCCTACAGTCCAAGGAAGCAAGGGAAGAACTAAGGGTCTGATGAGGTGGTGGTATTATGGTGCCAGAGTTAGGTCTGGAAATCCAGGGTATGGGAGTCCCAAGGCGGTAAACGACACAAGCGAAGTGTGGTGGCTGTACGTGACCCCATCTACAGCAGGTGTTGCTCACGTTTAGTCATCCTGCACTGAACAACAACCTGCATTGTTGCGCGTTTCTGTGGTAACTTGGAGAGTAGCTAGCTATGTTGGGGCGTGTTTGTGAACTCATAGTTTATACTATGAGTAAACTGGTTTTATACTGTAGTCATGAGAACTCTCGGTTTTCAAGCACTCTGTGTAATGAATAATATATTACGAGACTAGTCACTATGACTTCTTTTGTGCTATACTATTAACAGTTTTCCACATGTGGGATTCATATTTATCCTTCTGTATGTTGAAGGATAGCATAAGCAGATTACATCTATTGTGCAGCAAACACACTTACTCTGATATAATATTTGTTACAATTATTTCCAGAGCATGTAGAATACAGGCCATAAAATACCTCTTAATCTCTTAACATTGTTAATGAAATAAAATAGTGTTATTCATTACCCACAAGGAGAATTTAAAATAAGCTCCACATGTAAATGACAGATTCCATGAAGGTAGCACATAAAAGTCTGTCTGCAGAGGCGGACAGCAGTGTGTGCGAAGGCTGGCCGTGGTGTGCATTGTGCTCTGTTTGGAGAATATGGTGCAAGAAGCTTTGAACTGTAGGCAGGTCCTGAAATACCACGTAGCACATTACTGGGCGTTAGCAGCTGTGGTCTCCGTTTCTTGGGCAAATTTTCAAATCTTGGCATGCCAGAGTATTGATTTCTGATTAAGATAATGTAGTCCACAGCCCTTGAGTGTAATATGCAGAAGCAATTGTTTCTACAGCCGATGACTGAATCCCCAGCGCGTTGGTTAAGATGGTGTGCAAGTGGGCAAGGCTGATTCGGTGTGTGGTTCAGTGTTGAGCGAGGGACAGGGTCTTGGCTGGTTTACTTCCCATCTGGACCCTCATAGTGTTGAGTCAGGGGTAGTGTCTGTCCCTGAATATTCAGCTGTGCTCAAGGATGGAGCTGGCATGGGAACCAGGCAAGGTACATGGGTGAGCGACCCTGGCAAATCAACTGACAGTCAATTGGTGCAGGGGGAGGAGGAAGGTGAAACGAGTTTTCCCAGTTCATAGTAGGGCAATACGGTATCCACCCACCTCTCACTTCTTAACACGCTCAGGCCCTTTTCAATTTATCGCCGCATACTGGGGCCTGACGAGGAAGGCTTGTGCTTGCAGAGTCTGAGCTGGGCGTGGTGAACGAACACAGATCTCTAGAGTCCAACGCCTCTTCAAATAATAGAATTATGAGAAGTTAGAGGAAGAAGTTTTTGCAAAGTATTATGTTGGACTTCTAATCTTACAATTTTAGAGTCAGGTTTTATGCCTTTTATGTTACTTGAAGAATGCCCTCCATGCTTCAGGTAACAGCACAGAAGCATTACTTTCTTTTTCTGAATTTAGGATGATTGCAAAGTATCCTGGACGTTTTAAGAAAATCTTCAGGAAGTTTGTTGTTGGATGGGATACAGCTTGTGAATGACTAAAAGATTATGTTGCTGTCTGTTGATATAATTTTTGTAGTTCTGTAAATCACTATGACTTGTATAATGCCCCCTGCCTCTGCTGTAAATTTGCTCCTGTAGATACTTTACCCTGACCGCAGTTGCTAAAGCTGGCATTGCTTTCGATGCTGACGTATAGGAATATACTACATGCAGTGTGTGCGGGTGCATGCGTATTTGCATTATCCCCACTCTAAATGTATCCCACACATAAAGACTCCCATTAACTTACACTTGGCTGTGCTTCATACTGACATTATTCAAACACATCATCATGAAGGTGGACTGCTGAAAAAGCATGCACAGACCTGATACTTCTTTGTCTTACAGCAGCTTTCATGTACACAGGACTTCCATTTGGAAACTCTCAGTCAAAGGCTGTGGAAGAATGCAATGTGCAAGAATGGGGTTTTTTTTGGTACGATTGGATGCCATTTATATGGGATGGATGCCGTAGGTAATGAAGATGTATATGCAGCACTATTTGCACAGCTTATATTGGTGAAGCTCTCTTGTGCTGTTGATGCATATGTTCACAGGTCTGGCACTAGTGACAAAGTCGCACTACCAGTTGCACCTCATTCAAATTGCGATAGATGGAAATTTCCTATTGTTGATGTGAGGGAGGGGAGCATTTTTCCGTTAATCTTTTGGCATTCTTTGAAGATTAACAATGCAATTACACCAAGAAATGGGTTTTCATGTGGGTATATCTGAAGAACAGAAATGGATTGCACTTACAAGGCATGTTTCCATGCTTGTATTTGGTTTTGTGCATGGCAAGTGTGCTTCCGATGTCAGCAGGTGTGTGTAGGTGTTATCACCGACTTGTGAAAAACAAGGTCTGTTTGACACAGGTAGATAAATACCCTTGCAAATATTGCAGTGCTGATTCAAACAGGAGGCTATGAGTGTGCAGCTGTACTCCCTTGCTCAAACAGCTCTTTACTAGGAGAGTGGTGTCAGGCATTTTCTCGTACTGTTGAAAAATCCTCCTGTGGGGAAATCAGTCAGAGTTCAGATGAGACCAATTGCTTCATTGCAGAGATTAATCATGGGTGCAGAAATGGTAGGGAATCGAGGTTAGGATGATACTTTCTGCTTAAAGTTCTGCAGCTGACTGTCAGGGAAAGAGGAAGGAATGGCTGTTACGTGTGTTTATTCCAGGGCTTGGGTTGCTGTGATGTACAGTTTGGGAGTAAAAAGAAGGAAAGGGACTTTGAAGGCCTTTGGGATGCTGTGTCCTTTACCATTCATGGATGTAAAGCGAGCTCATTCAGAGCACAGCAGCATTCTCCCGGTGATGTGAGGAGCTCAGGGGCGCGCGGCCCAGCCCTGGCCACTCTATTGGCCACCATCTAATGGCCAGAGAAGAAGGCCAGCTCACCTGGTTGCAGCCTGTGGGCTGCAAGGCACTGGGGATCCTTGAGCTGAGTATACATAAAAATAAAAAAAAATACAAGTTTTTGCCTACAGGTTTAAGTGTGTTACACTGGGGGTTATGTTACCATTAAAAAATGGTGTGATGCCACAGTAGATAATGGCTAAAAACTACAAAAGAATTCCCACCTTTGCCTGCAATATATTGATTTTAAGCGTTGCATTTCTGAAAGCAAAGATCAGTCTCTGCATGAATGAAAATGCATCATTCGAGACATTTAAGGTTTTCCTTTATTTACTTACTGAGCAGGTGAGTAACTCTGTTCTTCCTTCTTTTCTCCAGTTCCCCCCTCCACTGACATGCACACCCCCATTCTTTTATCATAATGTGCAATACATAAGATCTCTCACGGACGGGGAGCATTAACACGCACCTATGCCTTTTCCTCTCGGGCAGAGCACGGTGGCATAACTGACAGTGCAATAACTGACACCAGTTCCGTGGCACAGAGAAAGTGCTCGAGGTAAATCTCTGCTAGAATAACAAAGAGATGGGGAGATGTTCCGCTTTAATATCCGCTCCATCTTTCTTATCTATATTAGAAACGTCTGTCACTAAGGGTGTCTGAGTAGAGCTGAAATTATGAAGCACCTTCTAGATTCCTTTATCTCCTGGAGAAACATTAATGCTTATAAGTAGTAAAGGATACTGGGTGAAGGAAAGACCATTGCTTGCCTGTGCTGGTGCGTTTGTTTAGGAGACATGTCTTTTGATTTCATAATGTTGTTTGAAATGCCTTCCTCTGCTCTAAGAAAATACCCACTTTTGTTATTCTTTGTGAAACAGAAGCTGAAGATAGCAGCCTTGTTCACAAAAGCCTTGATTTGAATATGCTAATGTTAATTTAAGCATTCAGTTGCCAAATTTTCATGTGAGGATTTTTTTTGTAGTGTGCTCATTTAATATTTGTGTATCCATTATTCCCCATGCTTAATCTGATCCACAGGCATTGAGTAAATATTGTCTTTGGAGCATGATCTACAGCAGAAGTCAAAAAAGACACTGTAAAGTGGAACCTCTCTTCCTAAATGTGGATCACCTTTTGCCTCTACCTTTCCCTGCAAATTCAGGGAACCTACTTCCACATCCAAAGGGCTTATGAATTTTTTTGGGTGGTTGATACTTTCAATCTAAACACTACAAACCAGAGCAATTTCTAATATGGCAGCCGGCTGAAGTAATCGTGTGTGTGAATCAGTTCCTCTCTCCTTGTAGCTCTGCTTGTTTTGAATGCAAGCGGTGCAAGTAGACGTTACCTCCTTCAGCAGGAAACGGTGATCAATGGAACACTTAAAAATAAATTTCTGAGTAATAAAACTGTGACAATAGGAAAATTCATATCTTATCTTAGAGAACATCAGCAGAGGAGGGAAAATGGGTGAAAAGCTTAACTATGAGTTGCTGAAAACAAGATCTGAAGTCTTTAAAATGTGTTTTCTGATGTTCTAGCCCAAAGCAGAAGGTGAAATGTGTTAGTTTAAGTGAGATACTGTAGGTGTGAAATACATGAAAACCCAGTAAAACATCTCCATTTTGCAAAGAGAAACCTATCAGTTAGCTACCAAACATAGTGCTGACTTCACTGAGGTTGCAGTGTATGAGATTTTGCAAATAATCAGTATATCAACAGTGCCTGGTCTTTTCAATAGGCTGGTGGCTTCGTAGCTGCTCTTTCTAAAAGCCACAACTTATTTCATATCCTACCTTTGCAATGAACCTACAGCTAAGCAGTAACGTATCGTACTAGCACATTAGCACGGGCACCTCTGCAACATATTAGGGACACTAATACTGCTGGTAGCCAAGGGAGAGTTACAGTGGTCTTATTAATAAATTGCAGTAGGGTAAATAAGTAGAAATTGCCTGTGGTTCCTCTGTTTCCCTAAAGGAAAGGAATAAAACTGGTGGAAAAAATGCAGTGATATTGTGTGGGTACTAAATTTTCTTGACTGTAACGTCTCCTGTTTATGGGTTGCTGAACCATGAGTCTTTCTTTTATTTCTGAAATCCTTCCAAAGTGGAACACACAAGGGGAAAGTAAAGCTTGTATGAATGCAGAATAATCTCATTTAAGTCAGTAGAGTTACTCTGCTGAAAAACTCATAGAAAGAAGAAAACTAGGCCTGCAGACTGTTAGCCCTTTAGGCCAAGGATGGTTTTGTCATGTGAGATAGACTATGGCAAGTATATTGTGAATGCTCCTGGAATAATACACTGGGAAAGTCTCTTTAGAATATTCCACAATTAGCAATAATCTGGAATCGTAAAGATTGTGGATTAGTCAGTAACAAATTGTCACAGCAAATAAAATCTTTGCTTAACCAGGAACACTTCTCACTTTTCCACCGAGCTCCGCTCTTTCACTTGCTTGGAGATAAGAGCATTTCCAGTTTCTTCTCCACAATCCTGACACGCGTGCTGGCAGTCACTCAGCTGGCCAATAATGAGCTCTGGACTTACAGCCCTGGGTCTTTGCAGACAGAAGGGTCATTCAGGCGATGGACGCTTCCTCTTATAAATCACTAATTAGTAAATTAGAAGGAAACTGGCAGCTTTTCACAACTGACACTAAGAATTCCTTACAGAAATGGTACAGCTTCATTACTAATTTAGGTATCTTATCATTATTTATTATCTCTACTTGACTGCACTGTTCTGGGTTTTAGCCTGACCCAGACATATTCAGATACTGCAAGCCGCTCATAGCTCAGAAATGTGGTAGGACGTGGCCATGAGAATTCCAGCTGATTTTAGCAGAAGAATATGTTTAAGTACTTAGTTCAGCAGCAACAGTTGCACAGTAGGCACTGTGGTTTAGTGTGTAAGAAGCAGACACTGCTCCTGAGACCAAATTCTGAGGTAGCCTTTGGCAAAATTAGCAACAAGTTTGACAAACAGATGGATTCATCCAACAAATGCAGGCTCCCCTTAGGACAAGGGGCGAGAAGGGGAGGGAATAATTCACTGGATCCTGCAGTTTTCCTTCCATGTTTGAAAAGTTGCTTTAAATTATTTGAATAGTGCTCATGAATGCATCCCTTGTTGTCATACTTTGCAGTCATCTTCATTCATTTAACTGGATTTTATATATAAAAATACCAAAACAAACTGATTTTTTCCTTCTCCTTTTAGCTTCTGTGATATCTGAAGTACATCAGTATAACTTTCTTCTCTGCATTCCTGTAATGCTTTGAAAATGCACTAAGTGAAAGTGCCATTGAGTGCTTTTTTTTTTTTTAATGATGAGCCAGATTACCACAAATTTTCTTAGCCTGAACCTCTGTTTAGCTATTTTTCTCCTTGCAATCAGGGCCTTTGAACAATACTTTGTAAACCTACTGCCAGCTGGTAACTAATGCTGACTTCTATCCATTGTCGTCAAAGGATGGTCTAGGGCAGTCGTCTTCTTGCTCAGTATCTTTAAAAGCAAAGCAGTGAAAGCATGTCAAGATTTCTTTTTGATGCAATTGGCATAGACTCTAGGTGATGGTATCTTTTGTGCATCATTTTAACTCCATTAGACAGAAGCAATTTCACTGAAATCAATGGTACAGAGCCAGGGCAACTAGAAGGGTACTCGGATCAAAGGCAGACTTACATATTTTTGGAAAAGAGGAAAACCACTCCTTACTACAGCACCACCCAAAACGATACGCAGAGCTGAGAGCCCCAGCTGCCCAAAGTAGTGCGTGGGCAGTTACAACTCACCCCCTCTTGTTATGCATCTGCTTTGAACCATTTTGTCTTATAAATCAGTGTTGCTTTTAGAAACACAGTGTACCCTGTTCAATGTAACTATTGAAAATTCCTCAGCAATAAATTCTGAGTGCTTTTGTTATTATTTAAGGATAATTTGCAGAGATGACTGAAAATTATGTGTATTTGGACTAGCTGATTTTCTGCTTGGTTGCATCCTGAAGGAGAATTAACCTTTTTTTCTCTCAAATTATCCACAAAACTGAAGGAATCAGTTCCGATCTCCCTGTGGCCTTTACTTTCCTGCTAGTCACTGCATTTTTACAGGGGTCTGTTTCCAGTCCCACTGTGTCCCCAAATGTGAATGTCCTGAAATTCAGAGAGATTGAAATCAATGCTATGATCTGAACAGATATACGATGTACCTTGGCTGTTACGCTTAATTAACTTAGGACATGCTAGGCTTTCTCTCCAAGCATCAGTCTTCCTTTCTCCCATGGATACTGTGAAGTCTCACAGCAAGCCTTGTTGTTATGACCTAATTTTTCTACAAACTGAGAGATTTAATTTGTTCAGGTGCCAGGAAAAGGGAGCACAAACTTGGAATTCTCCTGGCAACTCTAATTTAGTTGCCTGAGGTTTGAAAAATCAATAGGGGAATTATCTTTCTGTCTCTAGATTGTAACTTAATAATTAAAACTTAATTAAAAGGATGACATCAGTTTATTTAGGAAAACTGTGGCTTTTTTTTGTGGGTCCACTCCAGAATTTGTGTCCTGCTGAGCTGAGACAGTAGAGCTGGGATTCGTTCCTCTTGCTAGGGAAACCCTCTGTTACTGAAAGTGCTGCTTTTGCTGCTTAGTTCCAGAACTGAGTAACTATGCAAAACAGTGTTAATTCCTAACTGCATTTTCAGATGATTGTGATATTTTACTAATCTGCCCTTTTCAGGTTCGCTATTATCAACACTTACGATCAGATAGTTTCTTCAGAGAATCCAGTGTGGTCCGACAAACACCTGTCAGGAAGTTAACAGTGATTATATATAGATGCTTTATACACATATATGCATGTGTATATACCCATCATATATGTCATACTGTATATGAAATGCTGTCAAACTTGTAGCCTTGTGTTATCAGTAAACCTGAGGAACTTCTTACTGAAATTATGTTGGCAAGTACAATTATTATATGACAAAGTACACAGTCTGATAATTGATTCATGGCAGCAGGAGAATTTCATATTTACATCTTAGTGCTTCCTAGATGAGCCGTGAACATCCTTAATGAATACCGTCCTCTTCAGACCGTTTTGACTTAGTATTTAATACCATCTTCCTCACCATGACACTCCTTTCTAAGAATCCTGCCACAAAAATGCCCTTACTAGATCTGACAAAATACAAATACATAAATGCCTGCAAGTCTGCACAAGTGACAAATAGTTAGCAGTTCGTTATCTTACAAATGCTTTATCACTTGCACAGTTTGTGAGTCACTGTCATTATATTCACTCAAATAATGTACAAACAAGACCACAGATCTACATACATCTGGAGTTAAGCTGAAATCATAACTGAAAATACACCTTTTGATAGTTCTATACGCATTATGTAATGTGGACTAAATGCTAATTATATGTCTAAAAAGACAAGTAACTTCATAGAAAGCTAGACTACCAAATTCACTGAATGTGCATTAAATGAAATATTTAACAGTATTTAACTGGCAGTTGAACAAAAGACAGAATGAACAACTGCCTTGACCGAATCAGCTGGCCAAAGCTGTCATCCCATGAGGGACGATGCTTTCTGAAAAATGGTACATTAAGGAAAATCCAAGGTACTTTATTTTGAAAGTGGGAGGCTCTCTGAGAACTTTCTGTTTTAGTTTATTTTGAGGAGACCCAAATGCATGATACTGACATAACCCCTTCCCTGGCTGATTGCCTAACTGGCATGTTATGAGTCAACCCAAACGCTGCCTTTCAGTGAACAGCAGCCATTCTTGACATTCTCAACATTCCCTTGACAAAGTGACCATCTACGAGATGAACCTCTTTCATGGTACTTGTTTCCTCAACTTCCCCACAGTTAATTGTTAACTAGTAAAACCTCTGCTGGTTCACATAAATGGCAGCTTGAATGACTTGGTGTAACACTTTTGTGGTGCTTAAATAACTTTGTTTTGGTTTCGGCTGCCGCCGGCAACAAAAGCGCCACGCGGCCGCCCCTCCCCCCACCGGCGTGCGGAGGAGAATGGAAAGAAAGAGGCAGAAACTGGTGGGTCGGGATAAGGGCAGTTTAACAGAACAGCAAACAG
>Ga0181612_177586_pt1 | contig 22173 bp, 20 predicted proteins | sample HoacroProtozoa21_FD_119630 | JGI IMG/M metagenome (GOLD analysis project Ga0181612, IMG submission 119630) | Hoatzin crop microbial communities from Cojedes, Venezuel. Combined Assembly of Gp0051906, Gp0051904, Gp0051908
GGAACCGGGGAAGCGGTTTCTATATCCAAACTCTTTTCTCTTTTCCCATGGATATCCATGGAATCTTTACCCAATAAAATACTACTGGTTCTTTTTCTTACGATCTCCAATAATGTGGATTACCTTCTTGGGACACTTCTGTACGCAGATGGTACATCCGATACACTTATCCTGATCGATATGTGCAATATTATCGGTAACATGAATCGCATCTCTGGGGCAGTTCTTCTCGCAGATTCCGCAGCCAATACAGCCGACGGAACATACATCCATAACAGCCTTGCCCTTATCCTTATTGGAGCAAAGAACCATCTCTGTTGCATCATAAGGAATCAGTTCAATGAGATTCTTAGGACATGCCTCCACGCACTTACCACAGGCTTTACATGCCTCCTTATCCACATGGGCAATACCATCCACCACATGAATAGCATCAAAGGGACATGCCTTTACACAGTTACCGAATCCAAGACATCCGTAAGCGCAGGACTTGGCACCGCCGCCGGGTACAAAGGCCATGGCGGAGCAATCCTCCACACCATGATATTCATAACGATTCTTTGCATTTTCGCAGGTACCGTTACATTTTACAATGGCACGCATACGAACGGAATCACCGGCGTCCACACCCATAATGGCACCCACCTTTTCGGCTACAGGAGCACCACCGACGGGACACTGGTTAACAGGAGCTTCCCCCTTTACAATTGCTGCCGCCAAGCCGGAGCAGCCGGCATATCCGCAGCCACCACAGTTGTTGCCGGGGAGAACATCTAAAATTGCGGTCTCTCTCTCGTCAACTTCAACCTTAAACTTCTCCGAAGCGAAACAAAGGAAAAATCCAATCAGGCAGCCGGTTACACCTACAATCACTGTTGCAATAATAACACCTAATACCATAATATTCCTCCTAAATCACCCCGGAAAATCCAAAGAAGGCAATGGCCATTAAACCGGCGGTAACCAGTACAATAGCGGATCCCTTAAATGGTGTGGGGATATCATTAAACTCGATTTTCTCGCGGATACCAGCCATGATAACAATGGCAATGGTAAAACCAACAGCTGTTGCAAAACCGTTTACAACACCCTGAAGAATATTATATCCATTGGTAACGTTTTTGAGAGCAACACCCAGTACCGCACAGTTGGTGGTAATCAAAGGAAGATATACACCAAGAGACTGATACAAAGCCGGTACACTCTTCTTAAGAAACATTTCCACAAACTGTACCAATGCTGCAATCACCAAAATAAACACAATGGTCTGTAAATACTCAAATCCCGTAGGCAACAGAATATAATTATAAATCAATCCCGTTACAAAAGAGGAAATGGTAATTACGAAAATAACCGCACCACCCATGCCGGCAGCGGTCTCCACCTTCTTGGATACACCAAGGAAGGGGCAAAGTCCTAAGAACTGGCTCAGCACCACATTATTTACAATGGAGGATGCAACCAGAATAATTAATAATTCTTTCATCTTCTATCCTCCTATTCTTCTGTAGTTGCAGTCTCAGCAACCTGAGCCGTCTCAACAGTCTCACTTTTAACAGAAGCAACTTCCGGTGCCTTGGGTGCATCCGGGGTCGCTGCCTTTGCCGCTGCATCCGCCTTAGGAGCAACTTCGGTCTTAGAAACAGCCTCGGCCTTGGGAGCATGTCCGGTACATCCGGAAGACATAGCGCATCCGGAGCAATCACCGGCCAGACAACCGGAAGCTTCCGGAAGAGGTCTGCCCTTTTTCTCTGCATTTTTACGAACCACATTCATCACTGCCACCAGAATAGAAAGTACGAAGAAAGCTCCGGGAGCAAGTACGAAAATGGAAATAGGCGTATATCCCATCTTACCGGTGGCGGAATCAGCCAAAGGTAAAATCTGGAAATCAAACAAAGTACCTGCACCTAAGATCTCACGAACCGCACCGATAATGGTCAGGGACATAGTAAAACCAAGACCCATACCAACACCATCAAAGAAGGAAGGCAAGGGTGGATTCTTGGATGCATAACTTTCTGCACGTCCTAAAATAATACAGTTAACAACAATCAAAGGAATGTAAATACCCAGTGCAGAATACAGGCTGGGAACATAACCCTGAACCAAAAACTGAATAATTGTTACGAAAGATGCTACAACCACAATGAAGGCCGGCATACGCACCCGGTCGGGAATAATATTCCGCAGTAAGGAAATCATCAGGTTGGAAAGCATCAATACAATGGTGGTGGAAAGTCCCATACCCAGTCCGTTAATAGCAGATGTGGTAACTGCCAACGTGGGGCACATACCAAGCATTAAGACGAAGGTGGGATTTTCTTTGATGATTCCGTTTTTTAAACGTTCAACAACTTTATCCACGTTACTCCCCTCCCTTCACAGATTCAAAATAAACAAATCCGGCGTTAACCGCATTGGTAACAGCCTTGGATGTAATAGTTGCACCACTGATGGCCTCGATCTCATTGTCAGAAGCAGTGCCGCTCTTAATTACGGAATAAGTACCAGCCAAAATGCCTTCAAACTGAGAATAAAATGACTCATCGGTAGCTTTCATACCAAGACCTGCGGTCTCGCTAATGGAAGTAATGGAATAACCGTTCATAACTCCTTCATTGGTAACACCCATGGAAAGAGTAATGTCACCGCCATATCCGGCATGAGAAGTTACGGTAATAACATATCCTAAGGCATTGCCTGCGGAATCATAAGCAATAACGCAATTATCAATATCGTCATCGGTATATCCGGCTTCCTGAACCAGGCTGCTTGCCGCATCGGCATCAAAGCCATCCAAATCAGCAAAGGTATCCGCATCGGAAAACACGGTACGATATGCTTCCATGGTAGTCTCTTCTTCTGCCTTGGCAATAGGGGCCTTGGTAATCTCATATACAAAACCTAAGGCAAGGCCGGAAATCAAAGTAATTACGGTAAGGATTAAGGCGTCCTTAACTAAACTATTTTTCATCCTGCTTACCTCCCTTCTTCTCACGAACGATACCAAAGGCTCTGGGGATGGTAACCTTTTCAATCAAAGGCACCAGTAAGTTGGAGAAAATAATGGCATAGGAAACACCCTCGGCAGATGCTCCGAAAATACGGAAAATTCCTGTAAGGATACCCAGAACAATACCGAATAAAATCTTTCCGGAAGGTGTAATGGGACTTGTTACATAATCCGTTGCCATAAAGAATGCACCTAAGATCAAACCGCCGCCGCAAATCTCTGCCACCAGATAATTCACATCGAATCCGTGTCCGCCGAACAGCAGAACAAAAATAGCAAAGGTTACAATGTAGGTGCCGGGGATTCGAAGATCAATGACACCCATTAAAATCAAAAATACGGCGCCGATTAAAAGGGCAATAACGGAAGTCTCACCGATGGTACCGGGAATATTTCCCAGAAGCATCCGCATGGTATCTACAGAACCGCCGGCTTTTAAAGTTGCCAGGGGAGTTGCTCCGGAAAAAGTATCCGCATATCCGGGGTAATCAGAGAAATCCGTCATGGCTCCCGTAAAGGAAAGCATCAGGAAACATCTGGCACCTAAGGCCGGGTTCATGAAATTCTGACCCAAACCGCCGAAAAGCATCTTTACAACAATGATCGCAAAGGCTCCGCCCAATACTGCCATCCACCAGGGAAGGGAACTGGGGAAATTTAATGCCAGAAGAAGTCCCGTAACAACGGCGGATAAATCACCGATGGTGGACTTTTTGTGCAATAACTTTTCATAGATCCACTCGGAAAGCACGCAGGAAGCAATGGTAACCAGAATCAGCAAAAGGGCATGTGCGCCGAAGTTGCAAATTCCGAAAATCGTTGCGGGCATAAGAGAAATAATGACATAAAGCATGATTCTCTTGGTATCCACTTTATCACGTACGTGCGGAGAGGATGTTACTTTTAAAATATCAGACACTTATATCACCTCTCTTACTTTTTTCTCTTATCTGCTAAAATCTGCTTCTTGGCAGTCTTAATAGACTGTGCCAAATGACGGCGTGCAGGACAGGTATAACTACAACTGCCGCACTCAACGCACTCTAAGCCGTACCACTTTTCGAACTGATCCTTCTGACCATGCTCAGCAAAATCCGCAAGTCTGGAGGGAACCAGCTGCTCGGGACATGCTTCTACACAGCGGCCGCAGTTAATGCAGGCGGTGGTCTCATACTTGGAAGCCTCGTCCTCGGATAAGCAAAGCAATGCGGAAGTGGTCTTAGTGGTGGGAATCTTAGTATCAAACAGCGCAAATCCCATCATAGGACCGCCGGCAATCATTTTTTCCGGCTCTTTAATAAGACCGCCGGCTGCTTCCAAAAGCTCATCGAATCCCGTACCAATACAAATATAGAAGTTACGGGGCTCGCAAACTGCATCACCGGTGACGGTAAAGATGCGGTTGGTCAAAGGACGACCCAGCTTTACGGCGTTATATACAGCCACAATGGTCTCAACATTATCTACGATACATCCGGCATCCGCAGGCAGCATCTTGGCGTTAATATCACGACCGGTAACGGCATGAATCAGCTGACGCTCACCACCCTGGGGATACTTGGTCATTAAGGGACAGACCTCCATACGGGGCTCTCTCTGAACCATTTTACTGATGGTATCGATACAATCCTTCTTATTATCCTCGATTCCGAATACACCCTTGGCGTTGGGGAACAGGGATAAAATAATCCGCATACCTTCCACCAGCTTCTCCGGCTGCTCCACCATACGGCGGTAATCAGAGGTAAGATACGGCTCACACTCTGCGCAGTTGGCAATAATATACTGGATGGAATCGGGATCTTTGGGGGATAATTTCACATGGGTGGGGAATCCGGCACCTCCCATACCAACGATACCCGCCTCACGAATCTTATCAATAATTTCTTCTCTGGATAATGCGGAAACATCCTCCACCTCATGAAAACCGGCCTCGATAAAATCTCCATCACTTTCAATAATGATGGAATTTACCATATCGCCAACGGCTACACGCCGAGGTTCAATGGCCTTTACCTTACCGGACACGGAAGAAAAGATAGGCGCGGATACAAAACCTCCGGCCTCTGCAATCTTCTGTCCCACAAGAACTGTATCTCCCACGTTTACAACAGGTGTCGCAGGGGCACCGATGTGCTGTGAAAGAGGAAATACTAATTCTCCCTTGGGAAGAAGTTCTTTGATGGGCTTATCTTTGGATAATTCCTTGCCCTCAAAGGGATGAACTCCGCCTCGAAATGACTTTAGGCTCATTCTTCTTCTACCTCCTCTAAATAATCTAACGGCAAAACGCCGCCGGGCCACGAAAAATCAACCAGATTTATTATAACACTTTCTTGTGACAAGATTAACAAAAAAGGTGCGTCAAATGTATTTTTTTTGGTGCAAATACATAGATAAGTAAGGTAAAATAAAAAGCATGAAAATAAAAGATTACGATTTTAAAATGAACACATTGCCTCACTGCTCTTCTCCTCTGGAAGAAGGGGTTATGGTGATGGATATTGAAACCCTGGGATTATCCAAATCCCAGCCCATTTATCTTATTGGATACGGGTACGCTAAAGACGAAGAAAACGGCTTTCTTCGGCAATATCTGGCAGAAGATTCATCCCAGGAGGAAGAAATTTTACGAACTTTTTTAAATGACGCCGCTAAGTTTCACACCATCATGACCTTTAACGGAGATCAGTTTGATCTTCCGTTCTTGTCTGCCCGGCTTCAAAAATATCATTTACCGGAACCGATTCTTACCTCTCTTGATTTAAGAAAAGAATTCCGTCCCTTACATTCCCTGTTTCCCATGCAGTCTCACCGACAGAGAGATTTCGAGGATTTACTGGGTTTTAACCGGGATGACGATATGGACGGCGGCGCCTTAATCAAGATATATCATCAGTACGCTTCCTCTAAGAGCAGCACCCTTGAGCAGCAGCTTTTATACCATAATTATCTTGATGTTCTGCGCATGTTTTCTCTCGCCGGCCTGCTGCACTACAAAGACATCCCGGCCTTATTACCAAATGCCCGGATTGTCCGTAGCGAAATAAATGATGATTCCATAGCTTTTCAGGTTATCCTGCAATCTAGGGAGTCCACAACCTCCGAAAACGAAGCCTTTCTTCCCACCAGTGAAACATTCCTCCCTGTAGGATGTTTCCTTCAAAATGACTACGGCTTTTTTAAGTTGGAAAATAATACCTTATCCGGCAGTTTAAAATTATACAAGGACAGTTTTCGCCTGTACCTGCCCAATCACCGAGACTATTACTATCACCTGGTGGAAAAAACTATTTTTCCCAAGGCACTTTGTTCCGGTATTTCCAGAGAATATCTTCGAAATGCCACAAAGGAGGAGTGTTTTGTTACTGATTCCGGTACGTTTTTAGAGATCCCCACCTCTTATGCCCTTTGCCTTTCAGACGAAGGAATCTCTATTTATCATCAAGCATTAAAAGACAAGAAATCCTACATAAAAATAGACCCAAATCACTTGAAAGGAAATATCCTTAAAAATGATCTGAGTCATATTTTTGAAAACATTATAAACCAACGTAAAAATTAACGCCGGAAATAGTTGTTCTTATACATCCTTCTCATAGAAGAAAGATGTACGACGCTTATAGCCGATCTCACGATACTCCATAACCTGCTCGGTACTTCCGATAAACAGAAGACCATGATTGGAAAGGGCTCCGCAGAACTTCTCATATACGTCGTGTTTTGCCTCCTCCGTAAAGTAAATCAATACATTACGGCAGACAATCATGTGATAATCCTTAGGATACGTATCCTTCAGAAGATTATGCTCATGGAATTCCACTCTGCGCTTAATCTCGTCGGAAATCTGATAAGAAGAACCAACCTTGGTAAAGTACTTCTTCTTAAACTCATCCGGAACACCGGCAATACTCTTTTCGGAATAAAGACCAACCTTAGCGGTGGCAATTACCTGCTTGTCCAAATCTGTAGCATAAATCTTAATGTCGTTTAACGGAATATGATTGGACAAAGCCATAACCAACGAATAAGGCTCATCTCCTGTGGAGCATGCTGCAGACCAGATCTTTAACTTCTTGCCAAAGCGGTCAATTAACTCCGGAATAAAATCCTTTACCAAAAGATCCCACTGCTCCGGGTTGCGATAGAACTCGGAAACATTAATGGTCATGAAGTTAATAAACTCATCAAAGACCTTGGGGTCCTTCTTCACCAAAACAGAGTAATCTGCAAATGACTTACAACCGTTCTTCGTAACCAAAGATTCGATTCTTCGGCGCATCTGCTTCTCCTTATAGGAGCTGAGATCGATCTGGGTCATTTTGTAGATTTCGTTTTTAAACTCTTCGTATTGATCCATAACACATCCCCCTCTCTTTTGTGAAAGACAAAGAGGATTACTCCTCTTCGCCCTCCTCTAAAGCCTTAGCAACGGCTTCCTGATCAACATCAGAATACTCCTCGTCGGAAGAATCAGATGCAGAATTATCAAGAGCCTTTAAACTTAAGCTGATCTTGTGCTCATCCTCACGGAACTCTACGATACGAGCCTCAACCTCCTGACCAATGGAAAGTACATCGGAAGGCTTCTCAATGTGCTCTTTGGAAATCTGGGATACATGCAAAAGTCCGTCTACACCGGGAGCTAACTCTACGAATGCTCCGAAGTCAGCCATACGTGCAACCTTACCCTTTACAATGTTGCCAACTGCGAAACGGCTGGCAGCCTGATTCCAGGGATTCTCATCCGGGAACTTACAGGATAATGCAATCTTATTCTCGGAGATATCCTTAATGAATACGCGAACCTTGTCTCCCTCGGAGAAAAGCTTGGAAGGACTCTCAATACGTCCCCAGGACATTTCGGAAATATGAAGAAGGCCGTCAATACCTCCGATGTCAACGAAGGCACCAAACTTGGTAACATTCTTAACTACGCCGTCTTCAATAACATCACCGGGCTTAAGGCTGGAAAGAAGTTCTTCCTGCTTAGCGCGGTTCTGCTCAACGATGAGCTGCTTGCGGTCACCGATGATACGACGCTTACGGGGATCGAACTCAATAATTACGAACTCAATCTCCTGATTCTTAAACTGCTCTAAATCTTTCACATATCCGTCGGAAATCAGGCTTGCGGGAATAAATACTCTGGCTTCGTCAACAACTACGCTTAAGCCGCCCTTTAACACCTGAATAACGGTACCCTTTAATACCTCATGGTTCTCAAATGCCTCACGAAGCTTCTCATTACCCTTCTCCTGAGCGAGACGCTTGTAGGAAAGAAGTACCTGACCCTCGCCATCATTTACCTTGATGACCTTGGCCTCCATGGAATCACCCTCGCTGACAACGGTAGTAAGATCCAGGCTGTTGTCCTGAGAATACTCGTTGCGGGTAATGATACCATCGGATTTGTAACCGATATTTAAGACGATTTCGTCCGGTTTAACAGCAATAACGGTACCTTCAACCACTTCTCCATTTCTGATAGTTTTAAAAGATTCTTCCAACATTTGGTCAAAACTCATTTCTGACATTTCTTTTGAACCTCCTCGATGATTTTGTTCGGGGTGGAAGCCCCCGCTGTAATACCGACGCGACGAATGGATTGAAGTAGCGAAGGATCTAGGTCCTTAGCTGTTTGAATAAAATACGTTTTCTCACATTCCTTTTGGCAGATGGAAAAAAGCTTCTGTGAATTTGAACTGCTTTTTCCACCAATCACTAGCATTACATCTGCCCAAGCCGCAACCTCCTTTGCTTCTTTCTGGCGTGTGGCCGTAGCATTGCAGATTGTGCTCAAAGCATAAATATCATACCCTTTTTGCTTTATGATTTCAACTAATTCTTGAAATTTATCCTGTCGAAATGTGGTTTGAGCAACAACACATAATTTCTGATCTTTCGGCAGGGATAAAGAAGCCGCATCCTCCGCTGTTTCCGCCACTTCCACCGGGGTATCTTTGATCCATCCTAAAATTCCCCGGACCTCGGGATGATTTTCATTTCCGATGACCAGCACGGAATCCCCTTTTTCCGAGGCTTCCCGTACAATATTATGAATTTTTAAAACAAAGGGACAGGTTGCGTCCACAACGGAAAATCCCCGATTTGTAAGTTCATCAATTACAGCGGCTCCCACGCCATGGCTGCGAATGACAACGGTGCCGGGTGTGTACTTGTCCAAAGACTCCTCTTCATCAATGACCACCACGCCTTTTTCTTTTAAATCCTCCACTACAGATTCGTTATGAATAATGGGGCCGTAGGTATAAAGCGGACCGTTTACTTCTTCCAGCTGCTTATACACCATATCCACTGCCCGCTCCACACCAAAACAAAAGCCGGCACTTTTTGCAATTCTGATTTCCCGTTCTTTCATCTTAAAATTCCTGTTTCGCCTTTAAAAAACTCTTAACCCAAACCATCTTCAGGTTCAAGCCAACGCTTTACGCAAACCGCTCCTGGCAAATTGCATAAATATGCTCTACCACTTCCTGAATATTCATTTCGGATGAATCCACCAGTACCGCATCCTCACACTGTACCAAAGGTGATTCCTTCCGGGTCATATCCTGGTGATCCCGCTTTTCGATATCCTGTTTAATTACTTCAAAATCCGCGGCCTCGCCTTTTTTAACCAGCTCATCATATCTGCGTTTACCGCGGCATTCCACGCTGGCGGTAAGATAAATTTTAACCTGAGCCTCAGGAAGAACCGTGCTTCCTATATCCCGGCCGTCCATAATGACATTTTCCTGATTTGCAAGGTCCCGCTGCAAGTCTAAAAGAGCCTTTCGAACCGCCTTATAAGCACTGGTTTGGGAAGCCATTTTCCCCACTTCCTCCGTGCGTAGACGTCCCGTTACATTTTCTCCGTTTAAGAAAACCTGCTGCTGTCCTTCTTCATAGGCAATGGTTACCTTTGCTTCCGGAAGTGACGATTCAATAGCCGATTCGTCATCTCCCGAAATTCCCCGGTCAATAAAAAAGATGCCAAGAGCACGGTACATTGCTCCCGTATCTACATAAACAAATCCCAGTTTTTTTGCCAGTTCTTTGGCAATAGTACTTTTCCCTGCTCCGGCAGGTCCGTCAATAGCCACCTGTTTTGTCATGACTTGCTCCTTTCCCTATGCATAAAAACGTCAAAAAATGTATATATATTCCATCCGGCGTTCCGGCAGATTACTGCCCGTCAACGAAACCTCGACACCTTATTGCCCGCCAATTACACCCAGGGCACCTCACTGCCCGCCAATCACTCCCAGGGCACCTCACTGCCGGCCAAATATCCCGTGGACCAGGCAATCTGTAAATTATATCCTCCGGTTAAGGCATCCAGATCCAGTACCTCACCTGCAAAGGAAAGGCCGTTAATCTTCTTGGACTGCATGTTGCCGGGATTTACTTCTTTAACAGATACTCCGCCTCTGGTAATAATCGCTTCCCTGAAACTCCCGGTATCCACCACGGTTATAGGGAACGCCTTTAACATAGAAAGAAGTTCCCTGCGCTGCTCTTTGGTAATCTCATCCGGCGTATTTCCGGAGAAAGGCAATTTCTCCGAAAAATAACGACTCATGCTCCGTGGCAGAAGTTTCCCGTAAATAGATGATAAAGCCTTGTTGTGATGCTCTTTAAATTCCCGAAGCAACCGCTCATCCAGAGTCTTTTCATCCAGTGCCGGCTTAAAATCCAAACTGCATTCCACCGCTTCTTTTGGCTGCCACTTTTCCGGCAAATAAGCTGCCGCCGTAAGGCATAATGGGCCGCTAATACCCTTCCCCGTAAAAAGCATTTCCCCCTGATCGGAATAAAAAACTTTTCCTTTATAGGAAAACTTAAGAGCAACGTTTCGAAGGGAAAGCCCCTCCAGTTCCGAGAAATCTTCTTTCGTTGCAAGCCCTACTAAGGAGGGTCGAAGGTGCTTTACCTCATGCCCTAAGGATTTGGCCATAGCATGTCCTTCTCCCGTGGAACCTGTAGTGGGATAAGAAACACCGCCGGTACAAAGAATGACCCAGTCACAAGGGATATCCAAAAACTTCCCGGACGGAGAATTTGCCCGGTTAAACTTAGAATTTGCCTGACCGGACGAAGAATTCACCCGGTCGGATACATCCTGTACCCGGACGCCGCGGACCCGGAGTTTTTCTGCCTGTTTGTTTTTTTGGCCTACTTCTAATTCAGAGTCTGCAGTGCCTTCCTGCGCTCCCTCTACCAGAATCTCTTCCACCTGTGTAAACAGCCGAACTTTTACACCCACTTCCTTCAATGCCTTGCTAAGTCCCTTGGTAACATCCGAGGCGTGATCCGACTGCGGGAACGCACGATTGCCCCGCTCCACCTTGGAAGGCGTCCCCTGATTTTCCAGAAATTCATACATGTCTTCATTGGAAAAGGCCGACAGGGCGCCATATAAAAATTTCGGGTTTCGAACCACTGCATCCAAAAACTCCGGCATGGGAGTCATATTGGTGAAATTACAGCGGCCCTTTCCCGTAATATAAATCTTTTTTCCAAGTTTTTCGTTTTTTTCCAGAAGAAGCACTTCATGTCCGCAGGCAGCCGCAGAATATGCCGCCATCATACCGGCTGCTCCTCCTCCGATTACAATTACTTTACTCATAGAATTCTTTGTTCTGATTGAAACGCATTTTTAATGCATCTTCCACAGGCTCAATCTCATCGTTTTCATAGAACTGATACTCATTCCAAATATGCTCCAGATTCTCCATGGTATGAATCACTTCTTTTTGTTTTTTCATACTGACGGATACAATGAGAGCATTAATTACAGACAAGGGTGCCACCAAAGAATCCACAATGGAAGCCATATCGCTCTTGGCAATTAAATTGCAGGAGGAATACAGATTCATAGGAGAATTAATACTGTCGGTTAAGGTAATCACCTTGGCCTTCCTGGAATTGGCAAACTCCATGGCCTTTAATGTACGCATGGAATATCTGGGAAAACTGATTCCGATAATACAATCCTGCTCGTTAATATGAATCATTTGTTCAAACAACTCACTGGTATTGCTGGTATTTAACAGAATCACATCCTCAAACATGAGATTTAAATAAAAAGCCAGAAAAGATGCCAGCGGTGCACAGCTTCGGATTCCCACCACATAGATCTTACGGGCGGAAATAATGGTATCCACCGCATCCAAAAATACGCCCTCGTCAATTTGAGCTTTGGTTTCCTTAATCTTTTCAATATCGGAATTTAACACAGACTCTAAAATATGACTGTGGCTGATTCGGCCGCTGGTAAGCTCCATGCGCTGAACGGAATTTAATTTGTTTAAAACCATTTCCTCCAGGGCTTCATGAAACTGAGGGTATCCCTTGTATCCCAAAGCCGTGGCAAAACGAACCACCGTAGACTCACTGACCCCTACCGCTTCTCCTAATTTTGCCGCCGTAAAGAAAACCGCTTTATCGTAATAATCGGAAATATAGTTCACCAAAGCTTTCTGGCCCTTGCTCATGGAACTGTATTTCTGATTCATTCTGTTCATCAAATCATTATTATTCATCTTCACACCTAAAAAAAGCGCACCCAAATAACGGGTGCGCATAATTTTAAAAACTAGTTCTGAGCAACATCCTTCATAGAGAAGCTGATACGTCCCATCTTGTCCTTACCAAGGCAAACAACCTTAACAGTATCGCCTAAAGTCAGAACATCCTCAACGTGCTCAATTCTTTCCTGAGCAATCTTGGAGATATGTACCATACCTTCCTTGCCGGGAGCAAACTCAATGAATGCGCCGAATTCTTTAATGCTTACAACCTTGCCGGTGAAAATCTGGCCCTTCTCAAAGTCCGTGGTAATGATCTTAACCATATCCACTGCTTTATCAATGCCTTCCTGATCGGTTCCGCAAACAGATACGGCACCGTCATCGGTAATATCAACCTTTACGCCGCAGCGGTCAATGATTTCATTAATGGTCTTTCCGCGCTGTCCCACAACATCACCGATCTTCTGAGGATCGATCTGAATCTGAACAATCTTGGGAGCATAGGGGCTAAGCTGCTTCCGGGGCTCGGAAATAGCCTTGGACATACACTCATCCATAATGAAGAATCTTGCCTCTCTGGTACGACGGATAGCCTCTTCCACAATAGGACGGGTTAATCCATGAATCTTAATATCCATCTGGATTGCGGTAATACCGTCTTTGGTACCGGTTACCTTAAAGTCCATATCGCCGAAGAAATCTTCTAAGCCCTGGATATCGGTAAGAACGATGTAATCATCATCGGTGTCGCCGGTTACCAGACCACAGGAAATACCTGCAACCATCTTCTTCAGAGGCACACCTGCAGCCATCAGAGACATACAGGAAGCACAGGTGGAAGCCATGGAAGTGGATCCGTTACTCTCAAAGGTCTCAGATACGGCACGAATTGCATAAGGGAACTCCTCCTTGGAAGGAAGAACCGGAAGCAATGCTCTCTCTGCCAAAGCTCCATGACCGATTTCACGACGTCCCGGTCCTCTGGAAGGCTTGGTCTCACCTACAGAGTAAGAGGGGAAGTTATAGTGATGGATGTAACGCTTCTCCGTAACGTTTGCATCCAAACCATCCACTCTCTGCATCTCGGAAAGAGGTGCTAAGGTTACAATGTCGCAAATCTGAGTCTGACCTCTGGTAAACATAGCAGAACCATGAACTCTGGGGATCAAATCAACCTCAGCTGCCAAAGGACGAATCTGATCGATTGCTCTTCCGTCGGGACGCTTATGATCCTTTAAGATCATCTTACGAACCGTCTTCTTCTGATACTGATATACAGCCTCACCTAAAACAGCAAGCCACTCATCATTTCCTTCCAAAGCAGCCTCTAACTTCTCGGTAATCTGACGGATGTTCTCTTCACGAACCTGCTTCTGATCCGTAAATACTGCCTTTTCCATTTCCTCGGGAGGAACGATTTCCTTCATCTTAGCGAACAGTTCCTCGGGAATAACACAACTGGTATAGGAATGCTTGGGCTTTCCTACCTCAGATACCATTTTATCAATTAATGCAATAATAGTCTGGTTTACATCATGTGCCTTGTAGATTGCCTCAATCATTTTTGCTTCGGGAATCTCGTTGGCACCGGCCTCAATCATAATTACCTTCTCACGGGTGGATGCAACGGTTAAGCGAAGATCGCCCTTATCCCACTGCTCCTGAGAAGGATTAACGATAAACTCGCCGTCTACCATACCCATCTGGGTCATAGCACAGGGACCATCGAAAGGAATATCGGAAATACAGGTGGCCATAGCGGTACCGATCATGGCGGTAATCTCGGGACGGCACTGAGGATCCACAGACATTACCAGGTTATTTAAGGTAACGTCATTACGATAATCCTTGGGAAATAAGGGACGCATGGGGCGGTCAATTACACGAGCCGTAAGGACGGAATTCTCGGAAGCCTTACCCTCACGCTTGTTAAATCCGCCGGGGATTTTACCAACGGAATACATCTTCTCTTCAAATTCTACAGAAAGAGGGAAGAAATCAATGCCTTCCCGGGGTTTGTCAGATGCAGTTGCAGTACATAATACGGTGGTCTCACCATACTGAACCAGTACAGCACCGTTTGCCTGTGCAGCTACACGGCCAACGTCAACACGTAAGGTACGTCCGCCAAGTTCCATTGTGTAGGTTTTCGTCATAACTTTTCTCCTTTATGTTACTTTCTTTGACGGAGCACCGAAACTACTGAAAAAAGCACAGTTTCTATACTCTTTTCAGTGGTCTCGGAAAAATCCGTCGTACATCTATAAAAGAAAAAAGGAGCGGAATTGTATATCCGCTCCCATTCTTTTCGTCTTATTTTCTCAGGCCGAGACGCTCGATTAAGGAACGATATCTCTCAATATCAATACGCTTTAAATATCCTAAAAGATTACGTCTCTTACCTACCATCTTAAGAAGACCTCTTCTGGAATGATGATCCTTGGGGTTCTCCTTTAAGTGCTCTGTAAGCTCCTGAATACGAGCTGTAAGAACTGCTACCTGAACCTCGGGAGATCCGGTATCACCCTCACAACGAGCGTACTCTTTCATAATTGCCTGCTTTTTCTCTTTGGTGATCATTTAAAATTCCTCCTGTTTAATACTTGCTCCGCGAAACCAAGCTTAAGGTCGGAGTAACCAAAAACCTCGTTCCGGGAAATCACACAAGGCATATCTTACCATAGGAAAACTGCCTTGTAAAGCGATTTTATAAAGATTTTCACCTTTAAAAAATCACTTCGTCACCTGATATTAATCGCTAAGTAAGCGAGTAACGCAAATAGGTGTTCTGTAATATGCATTAGAGATCTTAATACCGGTCTTTCTGGAACTGGCATGTACAATCTGACCATTGCCGATATAAATAGCCACATGGGAAATCCGCCTGCCGCTGCCGTAGAAGAACAAATCTCCCGGCTGTGCTTCCGATGCGGAAATTCTGGTTCCGTAGTTAGACTGTGCGGAAGAAGAATGAGGAAGGGAAATTCCATATTTTGCATAAATAGACAATACAAATCCGGAACAATCGGCACCATGAGTTAAGGAAGTACCTCCCCATACATAGGGATTGCCCACAAAAGAAGTGGCATAATTTACCAAATCCACTCTTGCTTCGGAAACTCCCATGCCGTAACGGGCCTCAGCCATGGTCATGGCGGTGGTAAGTTCCGTCTTAATCTCAACATAATCAGCACTTACGTATGCAGATGTATCATCATAGAAAACCTGAATCCAATCACCCAAGTCAGCCTCCACCTCTAAGGTGCTGCCGCTGTTCATTCGTCCAATAATCTCGCTGTCGGTAGATGCCACGGAACGAACATTTACGCCGTCCCCGGACACATAAGCCACCTGGCCTACTACGGATTCTGCAATAGCCAAGGCTTCTTCCCCGGTTACCACATAGTCTGCCGCAATATATCCTTCAATCTCACCGGAAGTAATGTGATAAAAATCACCTACCTGCTCCAGAATCTCACAAGCGGAGTTATTGGTCATCTTTCCGACCATGGAAGAAGATGCATCCGCTTCACTTCTTACATTTAAATTACCGCTGTCCACCTGAACAATTCCCAGGTTAGTATATCCATATTGAGAAGCGTCGGCTGCAGCTGTAACAACTGTATCAGAAGAGGAAACCATGGTAGCATATACCGTCTCCTCCATATTAACAGCAAGCAAAGAAGATGCTCCGGCACTGGGCAACGCGGAAATAGAATCTGCGCTTACCTTGGCATTTGCCACGGATGCCTGATATACGCCTCCGAACATCATAGCCGCACACATTGTTAAACCAAACGCCTGAATAATCCGATTTTTCATAACCATAAGGAAAACTCCTCCCTCGAATTTAAAAACCTTTGGTAATATAACACGGTTTTTCCCAAATCGTCAACAAAAATGTAATATTTTTGTAATATTAGTGGTGGATTCGTGTGTCAACACAACAGGTTGCTAACGAAGGACAAAGCGTTTTTCCGGTCTTTTTGAATCTGAGCCTTTAAAGCATCCAAAGAATCAAATTTTTTCTCCGGCCGCAGGAATTTTAAAAATACCACGTCGGCTTTTTCTCCGTAAACATTTCCATCAAAATCAAAAATATTGGTTTCCACGCCAAGGAACAAATCCTTCGTTTTCACCGTAGGCTTATATCCCACGTTGGAAATTCCGAAGTAGTTCTCTCCCTCCAAACGAATCCGGGTTACATAAGCTCCCAAAGGAGGTAGTAATTTTTCCTGTTCCGGAATCATATTAATGGTTGGAAAATCTAGTACCGTGGACCCGATATGAGCTCCGTGAACAATTTCGTTCCGAATAAAATATTCGTAGCCCAGCATGCTGTTAACCTGCTCAATCTTTCCTTCCTGCAAAAGATTCCGAATGGCGGTGGAACTGATTACCTTACCGTTTTCATCAAATACCGGCTTTGCTGCTTCAAAAACAAATCCAAGTTCTTTAGATTTTGCCTGTAAAAGATCAACATTTCCGGCGCCGTCTTTCCCGAAACGGAAAGCATTCATAGCGCAGATATATTTCATATGGAAAGTTTGCGTCAGCATCCGGATAAAATCATCCGCTGACATCCCCTGCATTTTTTCATCAAAGGGACATTCCACCAGCATCTCCACTCCCATTTTTTCCAGAAGATTACACCGCTCCTCCGCCGTAATAAGATGCTTCTTTTCCTGCTCCCCGCCAAAATATGCCCGGGGAGAATTGGAAAATGTAAACACCAAAGGAGAAAGTCCCTTTGCTTTTTGCTTTACAATCTGTGAAATAATCGAGGCGTGGCCCCGGTGAATGCAATCAAACTTCCCGATAACAATGGCCGTATCTTTCTGTTCTTTGTATTGATCTACTGAGGAAAAAATTTTCATTCCTGTTCCAAAAGAATCTTCTCCGGCGAGAAAAATTCTCCCTTTCTTTTATAAAGTCCCAAAAATCGTCCGTCACTTAAATACATTAACACCCGCTGATCTTCTCTGAAATCCCTCGGAGAACTTTGTTCCGGCTCTTGCTCCAGCGCCTCTTCCACCGGAAGTTTATTGCCGTTTTCCCCCATTTTATCTAAATGCCCGGGGAGAACAATTTTCTCATAAGAAAATAAACTGTCCATTCCGTATACGATTTGGTTCAAAGTGCCCTCTTCCTTTCGAAGAGACAGTTGTTCCAATGTCAAAGCATCCTCCACAAAAAAGGGCCCGGCCTTTAACCTGCGAAGCTTGCTCATGGAGGCACCGCAGCCCAATTTTTCTCCCACATCCGAAATCAGAGAACGAATATAGGTACCCTTGGAGCAGCGAACCCGAAAGCTTACCTCCGGAAGATTCACGGATAAAATCGTAAGGTCATAAATCTCCACAAACACCGGTGTTCGCTCCACCTCCACCCCGGCCCGGGCATATTCGTATAATTTTTTGCCGTTAATTTTCTTGGCGGAGTACATGGGCGGAAGCTGATCATAACCTCCGACAAATGATAAAAGTGCCTCCGCAACCTGCTTTTCGGAAACGGTTACGTGACACTCTTTTTGAATGGTTCCTGTCATATCCAGCGTATCCGTTACGACGCCCAGAAGCATGGTGGCTTCATAACATTTATCCTTGTCCGTAAACATTTGGCTGAGCTTTGTGGCTTTTCCAAAACACACCGGAAGAATTCCGGTGGCCATAGGATCCAAGGTACCGGTATGTCCCACCTTCTTGGTTCCCAAAATTTTACGAAGTACCGCCACTACATCAAAGGATGTAAATCCCTCTTCTTTATCTACAAGGATGATTCCGCTTGTTTTATTCATGAAATTCCTTTCAGACTTTCAATTGCAAGGTCTACCAGTCGCTTCTCGGTCTCTTTGGGGTCACCTGCCAGGGAACAGCCTGCCGCCTTGGCGTGTCCTCCGCCGCCGAAACGTCCCACAATATCCACCAGATTAATATCTGCATTAGATCGAAGAGATGCCTTGTACTCTCCATTCTCCAACTCATATAAGAAAAGTGCCACCAGCACATCCTTGGTATTTAACAACTGATTCACAATGCCGTCTAAGTGCTTGGTCTGTACATGAAACTCCTGCATTTCCTCCTTGGAAACACAGCTGGCAATGACCCGTCCGTTATCGTATAAGGTGGATTTTAATAAGCAGTGCGCCATCATGCGATTCTGATCATAAGTTTTCATAAAGAAGGTTTCCCGAATGATACGGGAAAAATCAATACCCTTTTCCATTAAAACGCCGGCAGCTTCCATGGTACTTTTTACCGTGCAGTCATGCATAAAAACACCGGTATCGTGAATGATTCCGGTATAAAGGCATTCTGCCACCTCTTTGGTGATTTTCTCCGAATCCATAATTTGAAAAATCAGCTCGCAGGTACTGCTGGCATCCGGCACCACATAAGACTTCTCTGCAAAAGCCTCCTTGGATAAATGATGATCCACACAAAACGTATGCTTTGCCTTTTTAAAATATTTCTTGGAGGGACCAAGGCGACCCAAATCACCACAGTCCATGGAAATAAATAAATCATGCTCAGGAATCACATTGGAGTCCTCATCAATGGTCTCAATGGCATCACTGTTTGCCATGAATTTAAAAATATTGGGAATAGGATCCAAGTACACATGCAGATCCACCTCGGGATAATAGGTCTTAATGTAGTTATATACCCCCAGACAGGATCCCACGCAGTCCCCGTCGGGGCGAACATGTCCGCTGATTCCCACGGATGTAACATTTTCCAATACTTCATCAATATTCATACTTTACTCACCTGTTCAAAAGTACTTACTGATACAACTTTGGCCGGACCGCATTACTGCCTCCGGCCAAAAACTTTATCCTTACGCTTCCTCTTCCTCGTCCCGCTTATGAATCTCTTCCATGACTTCATCAATCTTCTTTGTCATGGACACTCCATAGGCAATGGACTGATCGGAAACAAAATTAAGTTCCGGTGTGTTACGAAGATTCAAACGCTGCGCCAGACGATTCCGAATAAATCCTGCGGAACTCTTCAGGCCCTTCATGGTATTTTCCACGGCAGCCTCATCTCCCAAAACACTGATATACACTTTTGCAAGTTTTAAATCTCTGGTTACGTCTACAGAAACCACGCTGCACATGGAACTGATCCGGGGATCTTTTACGTCGGAGCGGATAATTTCCGCCAAAACCCGACGCACCTCCTCGTTGGTCTTTGTAGACTTAATATTACTTCGCTTCATAATTCTCCTGTTTATGATTCATAGGACATGCTTTCATGCAATCATCTTACGATCTGGGCACTTCCACCATAATGTATGCCTCGATCTGATCCTCTTCCTGAATCTTATCAAAGCCTTCAAATACAAGACCACACTCGTAACCGGCTTTTACTTCCTTAACATCGTCCTTGAAACGCTTCAGGGAAGCCAGCTCGCCCTCAAAGATCTGCTCATCTTCACGACTGATGCGAACCTTACAGTTACGCTCCAGATAACCATCCAAAACATAAGAACCTGCAATGTTTCCAACATCGGAAGACTTAAAGATCTGACGAACCTCGGCATGTCCGATCACCTTCTCCTCGTAGATAGGCTCAAGCATACCCTTCATAGCAGCTTCCACATCCTCGATGGCATTGTAAATAACCTTATAAAGACGAATATCAACGCCCTCACGGTCAGCGGTCTGCTTTGCCATGGCATCGGGACGAACATTAAATCCGATAATAATTGCCTCGGAAGCAGATGCTAAGGTTACATCACTTTCTGTAATAGCACCAACACCACTGTGGATAATCTTAACCACAACCTCGTCTCCGGAAAGTTTCAGAAGGGATGCCTTCAATGCTTCCACGGAACCCTGAACGTCGGCCTTTACGATTAAGTTTAATTCCTTCAGATTGCCTTCCTGAATACGGGAGAACAAATCGTCCAGAGACATCTTTGCCTTGGATTCCTCCACCAGTTTGTTCTTTCCTTCGGATACGAAAGTATCTGCAAAGGAGTGTGCCTCCTTCTCAGAATCGAAGGACATGAAAATCTCACCGGCATTGGGAACTTCGGAGAGACCTAAAATCTCCACAGGTGTGGAAGGTCCTGCCTTCTTTACCCGGCGTCCGTTGTCATCAATCATGGCACGAACCTTACCATAGGAACTGCCTGCCGCAACGGGATCTCCCACATGAAGGGTACCCTTTTGAACCAGTACCGTTGCAACAGCACCACGGCCCTTATCCAGCTCAGCCTCAATGACAAGACCACGGGCATTTCGCTTGGGGTTGGCCTTTAACTCTAATACCTCAGCCGTAAGAAGAATCATCTCCAGGAGCTGATCGATACCCTCATGGGTATGAGCGGATACCGGTACAAAAATAGTGCTTCCGCCCCAATCCTCAGGAATCAGTTCATACTCGGATAACTCCTGCTTTACACGGTCAATATTTGCATTAGGCTTATCAATCTTGTTGATAGCTACAATAATCTCAATGCCTGCAGCCTTGGCATGGTTAATTGCCTCAACGGTCTGGGGCATTACACCATCATCAGCAGCTACAACCAGAATCGCAATATCCGTGGAGTTTGCACCACGCATACGCATAGCCGTAAAGGCCTCATGTCCCGGTGTATCCAAGAAGGTAATCTTCTGTCCGTTAATGGATACCACATATGCACCGATTTTCTGGGTAATACCGCCGGCTTCGCGATCCGTAACCTTGGTATCACGAATGGCATCCAACAGAGAAGTCTTACCATGATCAACGTGACCCATAACACAGACAACGGGAGGTCTTGAGGTCATGTCCTTTTCATCCTCTTCTTCCTCTTTCAGAAGTTCGGCAATAACATCGATTTTTTCTTCCGGCTCACATACGCAGTTAAACTCTAAAGCGATTTCTTCTGCTGTATCAAAATCCACATCGGAATTCACCGTAAGAACCGTTCCCTTTAAGAACAACTTTTTAATAATATCCGCAGGTTTCACCTTCATGCGGTCAGCCAATTCACGAATAGTCAGATGCTCCGGTAAGGTAATGGTTAAAATCTCATCCTGAGAACGCTCCGGGGTTTTCTGATTATTCTTGGTCTTCTTCTTACCCCCGTTCTTTTCAAGGTTGATATAATTTTCCTGCTTCTTTCCTAAAGCGTCCCGATCGTTGTTCTTCTTACGATTCCGACCCGCATCTCTTCTGGAATCATTCCGTGCAGGAGAATTATCGGAAGCAGCCTGGTTGTTGCCGCGGCCCTGGGGACCGTTTCCACCTCTCTGGGGACCGTTTCCACGCCCCTGAGGTCCATTGCCGCCTCTCTGAGGTCCGTTCCCGCCTCTCTGTGGGCGGGAGGAATTACCCTGGGGACGTCTCTCCGGCATATTATCGTAAATATTTGCTCTCTTGACAGGCTTTCTTTCCGGCTCTGCTGCAGTGGTTCGGCTTTCCGTTGCGGAAGCCTTTGGTGCAGTATTTTCTGCTGCTGCAGGACGCTGCTCCTTTCTCACTTCGCGCTCCACTGCCGGCTCCGGACGATTGGTTCGATTGGGACGAACCGTACGCTCGCTTTCGGGTCTGGGACGGATAATTCTATGGATCTCTTCCCCCCGCCCAACGTTACGGTTTCCCCCATCTCTTCGGCCGCCATTAC
>Ga0181612_164743_pt1 | contig 22171 bp, 10 predicted proteins | sample HoacroProtozoa21_FD_119630 | JGI IMG/M metagenome (GOLD analysis project Ga0181612, IMG submission 119630) | Hoatzin crop microbial communities from Cojedes, Venezuel. Combined Assembly of Gp0051906, Gp0051904, Gp0051908
CATTACAGAATACTAGATATAAAGCAATGTATGTTGAGGCAACCTGATCACTTTTTATCTCAGAGTCCTCTGAAAAATTGTCCTGAAATGAAATTCTGTATCTGGTACTGAAAGAAGTTTAGTCAAGCCAGTAATGGAGTGACCGCCTGTGCATTTATCTGGGAGTACAGGAATTCATATGGTGACCCTAAATGGGAGAAGTCAAAGAAAAAAACTCCTCAAAGCTAGAAGATCAGAAAAGCATCTGCACTATTTCCCCACACACCTAATTTCCTACTCAGAAGGCTAAAACATGCAAGTACATTAAACATCGCCTAGTGCAACTGATCATATTTCTGAGAAGTGTTTATATGTGATTACGAAAAACTAAGATTCAGCATTGCCCTGCTGCTCTTTGTGGCAGATATAGCTGGCTGAAAGGGTCATAGTGTAGGTATAATGTCTTCCATGTGTCTCGACGATTCTTCACTGTTATATGCCTTCTGGAACTGTGGCAGGGAGTTGGAAGTAGATATTATGGCAGTTCCCAGAGCTGCCCTAATGCGTCCCAGGGACTTGACTCTCCTAAGGAGTCGAAGAGTGAAAGGGGCACAAAACGATTCCTATGTGATTCCAGCTTAATCATCTGGAAGCCATTAATCCAATGATATTTCAAATAGAGCTACACAAACATTTGTGATTATATACTGTATTCAATAAATTATAATAAAATTTATGTCAATAAAAATGCTTGTAAAAATAATGCCAAATTTGGTGAACAGTTTCAGTCAGCAACAAAATGGAAAAAACAAAAAAAAGTATTCTTCATTTAAGGCTTCTTTAAAGAAAGATTTCATATTTTCATTTAAGTTAATATTACTAAGTTTAAAAGAAAGCATGATGGTTCTGTGGTTAAGAAGAACCAAAACCAAATAAACAATCCTTCCGAGTCAATCTAAAATGATCATTACCTCCCCCTACTTCCAGTTTTTCAGTCGTGTCAGTGAACCAAAACATCCAATTATTTGCTCAGGTCTAATTTCAAATATCTACCAGCTGGTACCAGTGATAATAATAGGAGAATGAAGAAATAATGGATCGGGATCAACACTACAAAAGAATCTCACGATTTATATCATAGTCCTAGCTGAATACCGTATTAAACATGTTGAGCAGATAGTTTTTTTTTTACATGTAGGTCAGGTGGAAAAAATCTTGCTGGTACACGTTCAGATTCGTTTCAGGCAATTGTGAGAATTTGTAGCAATATTTCTTTAGTTGTGAGGATCTTAGTGCGTCTGGGTTTAGACTGTGAATTTCTAATCTGTTTTATTTAGTCTCTCTAGCTTTTGCAAAATGACTAAGATCAGTGAACATATGCTTAAACAAAAATGTCAAAGACACCCTCTTTGGTGTTTGTGATTCCCTGCATACTGCTGGTTGCTAATTTGATCTTCATTGACTTGCTGTGATGCGGTAGACTGTGGCAGTGTAATATAGTCTGTGGACATTTGGTTTCTTGTTGACTTGCTGCTGAATGACTGCATCTTGCCACTAAACTCCACTATCACAGTCTCATTGCAACTGTAAAGGTAATTTAGAGAAGCTTTGTTTTCTTACCAGCAGCTGCACGTTTTCAGACAGCAGCACAATGTAATTCCAAAATGCAGTGGAAGAGTCGTGGAGAAACTAGTGCTGCGTGTACCCACTAGTAACATGAGCTTGCCGAGCTCCACACTATCCTACCTGAAGCACCAGGGATGCACGACTGCCTTATGGCACAGCAGAAAATACATTAATAAAGTAATCCTACATGCCACATGTTCAGAATAAAAATGGCCGTATGTAATAGCTTATCAGCCCTAATTAAGACTCATCAAAATTTATCTCTAAACAAATTCAATACACCATTTTATGGATACTATAAAAGAGTAGTCAGGCTGGATTAGAATATCTAGCCTATCTAACGTGATAAATGAGCAGAAGAAGATAAAGGAAGAGTGAAAGCAAGTATGTGTATAAAGTTTATCTTCTGTGAACATACCTTCCAAGCATCTGGCTGTTACTGGAGCAGAGGGTCTTCCGAGTCAAAGGTGGACATCTCACCTTTACCGCTGTATTCAGTAGCCACCAGTGGACTCTGGACTATCACAATCTCTTCTTGTATCCTGTTTTTCTTTGACCTCCGCATTATTTGCTGGAAATGAACTAGGAAGAGAAAGTAAAGCTGGTAACAAAAGAGACTTTCTTTACTTTGTTCCCTGTCAGTTGCCGGCATATATTGTTGCCGTGTTGTTTTGGCTTGTTATGTTCCATTCAACAAAATCTCTTGATTCTTTTAAAGCATACGCTTGTATCTTTCACTGGTCCTCATCGCACACACACGACGATCTGAAATGTGAGGATTTTAATTTTTTTTTTTTTACTTTTTTTTTTTTTAATGGAGAACTCTAAAGGTGGGCTAGCATTGTTAGGAGTCTTTAAAACAGCAGCTCTTCATCATCTAAGAAGATGTAAAAACAATATCTGACTACTACTCATGTATGGATAAGTTGAAAATTGTAATAAAGGAAGTAATGTTAAAGGAATCATTGTTCTCAAAGTAAATAGTAATAGGGAAAGAATGCCAGGGACACCTATACTGAAGAAAAACATTATGATTACCTTAATGCTGCTCATTTTTAATTAACTTCTTAATAAAACTCTAAAGGAAAAAATAAATTTTGACCATTCTTGAGCAAATTGGGCATCCTGGTCTCCTGTGATGTCTACGAAGCAGTCAGGTCATTCAGTAAACTCATCATTTCCGTGCAATTAGCAAGCTTGTTTTTAATACATTTAACTCCCAATTTTTTTTAAAAAAGGTGAATGTCTATGCCTTTTTTGTTCTCTGTAAATGTTAAGTGCTAACCCTACTGCTGTTTCAATCCTGGTAAATATCAAATGTCTGATATAAGGCAAGAGCGTGCTCTGTGATTCCTCTCTCCTGTGTATTTAAATGAATAGCAGGATATTAAAAATAAAAAAAAATCTTTCCACCTCATGCTTAAGTCAGTCCTTTGTTATAGGTAGCACTAAGTGTCTGATGTAGTTCTGAAGAATATATTTTTATGTTCTATGCTTAGAGCTATTAGCAGAACTCATATTCAGAAAACCTGGCTCAGCTGCAGATCCCACACCTCATGTAAATTTTTCAGAGGAAAGTTTGCCTGAATAAGGAGTGAACGAATGAGAATCCAGACCACTTCTTTGCCCCAAATGAATATGCTCTTTAGAAACTGAACAGAAGAGATGTTTATATGCAATTGTGCTAAATGCAAGGAAAAAAAAAACTACTTGAAAAGACCTAATATAATCCTTTTAAAATTTTCAAGATCTGTTCTCTAGGAAAACACTTATTTCTGTAGCCAAAGTGTATTTTGGTACATCAGCTTATCTGTAATAAATCTTGATTATTTCTTCAACACAAGGTAATAGAAATACTTTTTTATGCAAAAAGACAAACATTCACTATGGGAGTGTTACGCACAGCCTATAGAGCAGGTCTTATAACTGAGCAAAATGAGTTCCATTTTTTGTATAGTGTCTCAAAAAAGTTCATAAGCAAGAAGCACATATGTTGTGATCATGGTTTACCTTTTTTATTAAAACAACTGCAATCTACCTAGAATGGCTGCAGGTTATAGCCATATTTAATCTTCTTAAAATATTGCTATCAAGCAAATATGCTAAAACGTAAAAACACCATTCGTCTCTCTCCATCAAAAAGATATGATTATTCAATGGCTTGATGCTAAAAAAATGATAGCTGAATCTTAAGAACACGCTGGAAAGAGTAAATGAAATGGCAGCAGCAGATTTACTTTTACAACTGAAAAAAATGTCACATATATTAATGTCAACAACTGGAATTTTACCTCATTAGGCAATTTCTGATCTAAGGCTCTGATGATTATTCTAAGCAGAAGAAATATGCTAATTATCCACTCTGAATGTAGAAGGAAAAAAGGTGTAAAATCTTCCTTTAGCCGTGTGACCATGTACTAATTGCATGTCATGTGTCAAAATAATGCAACCCACTTTGCCTAAAGCAATTAGACGTACAGAACTCTATTAATGAAGCACTGTCTGTCACTAAAAATGTTTTCAGAGCTATAGTTGAAGATTAAAATATTAACTTCTCAAATATTTATGATAGTTACTGACAGCATTTCAAAATGTTACTTTTAACAAAAGTATTTTATGCAGCTCAAGTTTTAATTTGGATTTTATATTCAAAGACATTATTAACATATGGAAGTCATGTGAATTTTCTATGATCTCCACTGAGACTGCTTTACAGAAGGTACATTAGCTCCTTGAAGTTTACATCACCTTTTTCTATTCTAATGTAAACTCTTTCAGAACAAAAAAATATGTTAAAAACTTGTCTTTTTCTTCAAAAGTCGTTTGAAAAAACAGAAAGGGAAGGTTGGAGGTTCTTATTGTGCTCTACCTATGAACGTGAAAGAAAATGGCCCTTCTTGTGACTATATCATTTAGCTCTCTCCTTCCTTTTAGGATCATTGGTCATCTATGTTCATGAGCACAGAGATTATCCTTTCACATACCCTTATGCACTAGGAAGTCAAGGATATATGTTGGCAAGCTGTTTATCGAATCTATCACACATGCTGAGGAGGAGCAGACTATTCCATTAAAAAGTGTGATGCCTGCTCTGTATTACCACTGCTCACCAAGCTGCTTCTGCAAGGGTTTTGCACAATTGCTCCATGAGCAACACAAATCTGTAGCATTTTAAGTACAGAGAGGACTGTAGAGCAGAACTGAGGTCCTTCTCTGTTTGCCTATATTTTAAAGTGTATTGAACACTGCTTAAATTACTGTTATATTATAATTTGTGGTTCCATTTTTAAAGTTAACTAGTTTTTTGGCTTTTATCCTACATCCCTAATTTGCAAGAAAACAACCCCCAAAACTTATTCATGCACTTGCCCCAGTACACTCTACAGGAATATTTATATCCATAGAAGTTGAATGGACAAGCCCTTCATTTATGTTCCATATGGAGACTGAGATGAATACTGTGATACCTGAGGATTTATAGCTTTACCAGGACTATGCAGGAATGATACCACTGTAATGCCATGGAATTATTGCCATTCTGTTGTGCCAAAAAATCAGCAAATAAAGAAGCCATGTTATTAGCACCGCATCATTTTCTAGTACCATGGTGGTAAAAACTGACTGCTATTATGTACTAGTCCTGCCACTGCTTTTATGTTTGGTAAGGGTATTGCCTTGGTTTTGGAGCTATTACAGTCTATAGGAATCAATTATATGTACTTGAACTAAGAAGGATTTACTTGCTAACTGTAATGGCTCTGAAAGAGCCATTATGATCTGTCATGTCAAAAATGCACATGTGCCTACAGTAGGTACAAACAGAGCTGTGCGAAGAGTTTCATACATAAAGCGAGCCATTTTTATTAGCTTCTCTGACAAAACAACGCAAGCATTTGCTGCTGAAGTACTTTCACAACTTTTCATAAAAAATGGAAAGGAGGTCCTGCCATTCCTCTGCCTTGTGCTTTGCTAAAGGAAAGCCTGTGTGTTGCGTGAGAGGGAATCAGGAGACACATTACTGAAGAGCAAAGCTCAATGAATCCCAGTGTTTTGGAGATAGATGAAGCCAGTTAAAAGGGGGGAAAAAGTGAAATAAATAGAAGGGAAGACTTCATCAAGTAAAAGGGAGCAAATGTGAGCTTGCTACCATTATATACATCCATGAAAGGGATATGATAGCTCCTTGTTAAGAGTGAGCAAATAGGTTACACCCCGACAAATTTAGTCATGGTATAGATGCATGTAGAGAACATCAGAACATCTTGGGCTCAGACTGAAGTGTAAATGGGGCCAGTGAGAATAAGCTTTCCTGTGTCTGTGCTGCAGGATAGATGCAATTCATAGTCTCAGTTTCCTCATCATCCAGATGTCCATCATACATATGTACATCCATATGTATGGCCCCAAGCATATCTGCCCAGCAGGGCAGACGTGTCTGAAATGAAGTTTGGGAGCAGTCATGCTGGAGTGAATGCCAAGAGCATGTGGGGAGCACCATGCAGCCCACCGTGACCCAAGTCGGTGTTCTGCTTGCACCAGAGGCAGTTATAGCAGGGGGTGCGATGCAAGCGCTGCGATCACCTGCACAACTGAAAGAAAACCTCATGTAACACCTGGATCAAGGAGAGCAGGGTCATGTGATAGGAGCCTTTTATCACACAGTGCTCACTAAACTATTTCTAGCCACATTATTAATTTCTGCCTGTAAAATTTCCTACATGGGCAAATGAAGGCAAGATGGTTGTGTAATGAGATTCGGTTCGTAGTTTGGGAAGCAGTGGCGGTAAGAGGGGAGTGATCATCTGCAATGATATTTTAGTGATGACCCTCTTTATAAACATGTTTAGATGAACAGATCTTCTAAATTAAAACAGGCAAGGCCATATTCTTACAGTAAAATGTGGACATCATTAGAGTATTTTATTTAAAAAAAAAACCAAAAAGGCGTTAAAAACGGGTCTATAATTCATGATGCCCACTGATGTATTACTATTGCTTTCTAATACAGAGCTTCATGACGTAGTTTTATCCTTGGTTTTACATATCTTTTTTTACATATGTACATTGCTTTAAATAATTATGCCAAAGTTGATTGCAGCACTTTGCCCAAAATACTCTTTGTCAGGTACAGGGTGAAGAATGGTCTACGGTGGAATAGCTGTGTGGTTTGGAAGTTGCTTGTTTGTTTATTGGTCTAATTTGCAGTAACGCAGGAATGCTATTTAGAATGCAGCAAAAACCTTTCGATCCCAAACGAGCATGTCCAAAAAAAGAAACAGAGATTTTACTTTTAGCTCATCTTCAGATTCACAAGGGACAATAAGAGAGATTCATTAGGACATTTGTTACTGTCATCTGCCATGATTCAAAATGAAATACTAAATGTTTCATGGACACAGAAAAAGAGCAGTATTTGTCTTTGTGTTGGCTATGCAAAGACTGTATGGCTTTCAGCCTCCATACAAGAGGTCTGATGGATGAAAGGGGGAAGGGTGTGCCATCTGAATGATGATGGGCTAATATCATCACCCTCTTGTCAGCTGTAATAGGCTTTTCCTCACAGAAATAATTCATAAAACCGCTACATTATATTCTATCCCTGACAGGCCCTATCTATCCTGCAACCCAGCAGGCTCACAACTAATAAGAAAATATGTGGTTCAGGAACCCTGAAAAATTAAACAGGTAGTTTATGAACAATTTGTTTCATGGGGATGTTTATTATGTTTATTAAATATTGAGCCTTTAATGTTTTCCCAGTACAGATGATATCATAAAAATGCTGACTTAAGCCTCAGATGTATTCTTAGAAAGTGGCATTTTATAGCTCTTGTAGTACCCAGTAAATAACTAAATTGCAGTGGTTTATATGTGTACACAGAACAGAATTTATAGGGAGTAAGTATCTTTTTATCGTGCATGTGCAGTGTATTTAATATATTCCTCACAGACACATGCAAAATACCAAAATATTGATCACGTTCTTTCATTTAAATGAAGTTTTGTGAAGACCAGTATTTCAGAGCCCCGACTAGGGAAGGTCAAGCATTTGTTTTATTGCTTGTACTAAAGGAGAAACACTGAGCTTGGTGTTTGAAGTGTCAAGGCAAAAACTCTGTAGACTCTGAGGGTGAACTTAACCAGGTATACTGCTTTGTAGGTATAAATTTTATAGAAATTCTTTAGACAGGTTCTTAGTATAGGAAAAAACAGGATGAAATAACTCAGGCTAAAGCATTTATGCTACTATGTCTTTCCATGGAACAAGTGAGTTGTGCCAGAGTTTGGTGTCCTTGCGCAGGGCAGATTTCCTATTGCTGGACAGATTGCAGAATTGGGTCTGGAGAAGACCTTGAGTGTACAGAGGAAGCATAATGCACAACCACACTCTTTCCATGTCCATACTTTTTTATTCCAACTTCTTTCTTTGGAGTTTATTGAATAATTGATAATTCTGCAGCAGGTATGAAAACTGGCAAGTGGAAAACTTCCATTCTTAATGAATTTGTAATAATAAATAATGCTTATGATATTAAAAAGCTGTATTCCACAGACATATTACAAAGAGCATGTGCATGACATGATTTACAAAAAAATTGTACAGATCTTTCATTAAGCCTTTCAGGAATCACAAGCTGTTCTCATATCCTTTTATTCCTGGGAAGAGGGTAGACTCTGTCATAAAGAGTAAGATCACCAAACACACAGACAGAAACTGTCTAGAATCAGCATGACTTCTACAACGGGAAATTCTGCCTCTCTAACCTGCTGGAGTCCTGTGAAGGTTTCAGTAAGCACGTGGATTAAGAAGATACAGAGGGCGTAATATATCTGGATTTTCAAAAAGCCTTTGACAGGATTAGTAAAGAAACCCAGTTATCACAGGTGGTGTTGTTAGGTGTTCCAAAAGAACAGGAATCAAAGAGTAGGGCTTTTTGGTCGTTTTACAGGATGGATAGTTTATTTTCAGCAGCAAGGTCCCTGAGGGATGGACACTGACACTGGTTTTATTAAATATTTTCATCAATGACCTGGAGGAGAGAGTGTACAGTAAAATCTCCAAGTCTGAGAATGATATCAAGGTATTCTGTGTGGTCAAATGTCATTGCCAACTAGCTGAAGGAACTTGAGAGCTGAGAAGAAAGCTGGCAAAACTGAGCATAGAAGGAAGATGGCAAAAGAGTTTCAGTGTAGATAAATTTAAGGTAATGTATCAGGTAAGAATAATCTGAGCTGTGCCCTGTGATGCTGAACTCACAATGAACATTCAGAACTCAGGAAAGGCGTCTTGGAGTCATCCTTGGCAAGTCTCTGAGGTCATGAGCTCAGTGTGCAATAGCAGTCAAAACCAAGAGAATGCAGAATATCAACAGAAAAGGTTTTTAGAACAAGATAGAAGATATAATTTTGCTGCTATATAAAACTGTGCGTGTGCCTAGATTTTTAGCACTGTGTGCAGTTCTGGTCTCCATGTCTCAAGCAAGATGCCATGAAATTGGAGGAGGAGCAGAGGAGGCAATTAAAATAATCAAGAAGGTGGATCAACTGCATATAGAGAGGCTGAGAAGGCTGCGATTGAAAAGATGGCTGAGGGCAATTTTGGTCAAGGTTTATAACCAAGTGGATAATCTGAATCTGGAACTATTCAACAAGTTCTACACAATATAAGAGCAAAGACCACTCGCTAAAAACTAGAAGGAGCCATCTAAAAGCAAATAAAAGAAAGTACTTCTTAGTGCAGAGAGTAGATAGCTTTAGAAACTTGCTTCCATAGAAGGCTGTGGAGGACAGACAGTATAAACAGGTTCAGAAAGGACTTAGAAAAGCAACAGGTCCACAAGTGGCTCTTACAAAAACTAGGCAGGGACATACCTTCTAATATCCCTAATGCAGCAGTTCTGGACACTGGGGGAGTATGAGAGGGATTAACTGTACAAACTTGTGAGCTTGTGTGTTGTCCCTAATAGTGTCTCCCATGCTACTGTCTAGAGACAAAATACTGGGCTACACTGACCATGGGTCTGAACCAGTAGGGCTCTTCTAATGTTCTTAACGTGTCTTAATTTTGTTCCATGTGTCTAATTTTCTTCTCACTTACATTTGTGTAGTTTCAAAGACTTCCGTGTTTTCTCTGTTACTTTGTATCTGTGTATATAAAAGGTGGATCAGGTCTCCTCTCCTCTGTTTCATATACACACAGTTTTAAAAGTTGTGCCCATATCCATAGATACAGAGCACAAAACCTGAAAATCCAGGTAAAGAAAAACGTGTCAGAACAAAGAGACCAAAACTTTTAACTCGAAGACTTAAGCCTGAAAAAACAATGTACCTTTTTAAGAACCCTTGCAATTTCTTTCATTTTTCACTGAAAAATATTTGTTTATTCTTTGCTTTTACAAAGGCTTGGCACACACACCACATCTTTTGAACTTCAGGAGTAAACAATAAAAGCTGTTTCCGTGTTTCACCCCCCCTTCCCACTCAACTCAAGCATCTTTCATTTCTTCACTAATGGAGCTGGAAAAAATCTCTTGTTATGTGATATCTTTATAATGAATTTTTCAAACAGAAATAAAAGAAAAACTGTGTCATTTATTATTAACTATGAGCCACATGGCTACCTGGCTATCTCTAGATCATGTAAACTTATTGCTAGAGCAAGTCAGACACAATCCAGTTATAGTGGTTGGGTGTCAGGCAGTATGTCCTCTTCTGAAAGAAAAATCTTTTATCTTATCCATTAAGGAGCCAACAGGCACATTTGGGATACTGATTCCAAGCTCCATTTCATAATTCACTCCACTTTTTTATGGAACTTCAACTACTGCTGAAAGTCAGTAAGACCTGTATTGGTCCTTCTCCGATGACAGTCACTTTTCTGAAGCAGTGGCTCCCTGCTGATCAAAGGTGGCTGTGTTTGGCATCGGGGACACCATGGAAGGGCGCCGTACATCTTACCTGCTCAACTCAGTGGTGCAAACCGTGACATCTGCTGTCCATCTCTGTGGGATGCCCTCCAGGCAGTCTGTGTGCTGAGCCCTTGTGGTGCTGATGGTCGTTCCACAGCTGGAGCAAGCCCAGCTCTGGGGCTCACACCACAGGGCCGTGTGCTGCTCTTCAGCCACACGTGCAGGAACATCAGTCTTGTAGCATGGTATGTGTGTGATGTGCTGTGACGTACTTGTGGGCCCATGTTGTGCTGTGTCACTGGTATAAAGAAGTACCACTTTCATTGGCAGGCAGTTGGAAGCAATTAATTACCCATGGATGGCATGTACAGCTGTTGCTTATGTATGGAAACAGAAGAGAAATTAGATTTAATTGGTTTAGCATAATGAAGGAAGGGGCATTTATTTTATCATAGCTTTTGTAAACTGAGACACTTGATTTTAATTTTTATCATTTTTTTGGAAACAGTTGGGCAAAATTCTCTTGATGATGAAAAAATTGCAGAAGAACAAAACCTGAGGATACTCAATTGCCTTATTAGAAATTTGCAGGATCAGAGCAGGAACAGATATGTTAGACTAACGAATGATTAAATTAAATATTTTACTATGTATGACCATTGGTGCCATATATGCATCGTAAAGTAGCTGTACATGTTTTTTTAGAGAAATTCAAAGTCCAGATTTCAACAGGAAAAACTGATGTAAATTATTAAATCACTGTTGTGTTGTCAGTTATATTGGACCTCCTGACACAAAATGACAGTGAAGAGAAAAATGATTATATCTGTATGTGGAATGTAAACACGTTCTATAAGTACAAACCTAATCCTATTGCAACATATCTACAAAGGAATGATATTAAACAGCTCATGTTTGACTGGATTCTACTCACAATTTTCCTGAAGTAAGTAGGAGGTTAAATACATATGTTTCCTTAGCTCAGGCCAGCATAATAAAGAGAAAAATTTAGTTCCATGTGTCCCTAACATTTAGCTCATTAATATTTTTGAAAATACTCCTTGTTAAGAGGTGCTATCCGTGTACAAAGTATTGCCATGGTGTTATAGCTAATAAGCATTATAAATAAACATCTTTCTACATTACTGTCAATTTGATGTTCACTTTCTAATTATTTAATGTGAATAAGTGCAATATAATCTGCATTCATGCAGTGCTCTTTTTTGAAGGCATGTTCTGTAGCCCTGTAAAAATTATTGCAAACTAATGTTTGTGATGTAATGCTAAGTTTATTTCTCACATTCACAATTAAAGAAAAAATATCTGAGTTCATACTGTGCAGCTGCATGCCATGCTGCTTACAGGGAGACTGATGTTAAAACACTGGGGAAAAAATAGTTTCAAATTATTCTGAATACAAACATTTCCCAATTGATTTACATATTATATCCCCTTTCAGAAAGCCAAATATTTATTTTTTTTTTTTTTTTAAGAACAGCATCTTGTAAATGATTATGACACCTCATGGACCTGTCAGGCTGAAAGTAGCAATCTATGAATGTTTAAAAGAAACATGAAAAAAACTGAAACGCCAATGAGTGTTTCAAAATCAGGCTGCTCAGCTGAGAGTACCTTCCCATGTAGTCTTCCGCAAAAGAGAATGGAGTATTTTGGTAAATAATAGCCATAAACCATTTAATTGTTACCATGAGGGAGGGAGAGAGGGAGGGAGCGAAGGAATAAAAGAAGAGAGAGAGAGAGAAGGAGAGGGGGAGAAAGCGAGAGAGAGAGAGAGAGAGAGAATGCTGTTTCAGGATTTGGGTTGGTTTTTTTGATTAAGTTTGTTTAAAAATTTCCACCTGACATTTTTCATAGACAGGGCCAAACCCATTCCTCTGAATTTGCGGGGGAAAAAAGAAATCAAATCTAGATATGAAGTTCAGTGATGTCCTCTTTCTCAAAAATAGCCCAGGAAGAGAAACCCCGAACCTCTGGAAAAGATCAAAACCAGAGTGTTCTTTTGACTGCAGCTAAAATGTTCACATAGTTCACTCCACTATCCAGTGAGACAGAGAAGTGTCAGCTGCTGCGTGTGCTGATATAGATGTCAGACAGGTGTAAAGTGTAGAGCAAATACTTCTGAGAGGAAAACAGTTTCAGGCAGATGCTGTAAATGATTTACTGAATTAGAAAAAAAGTAACATTTTAGTAAAAGCCTAAGTTCTGCGTGCATAGATCTAGTATTTGATCAATTGATTTTGGCAGCTTTTTGAAATTACTTGTACTGAAAGAGAAGTATACTCTGTAAACTAATAATGACCTCTGGGTGATAAACAATACGTTCTACAGAAAGTTTGTGTAAACACAGTTAATGTAGAATTGCTTACTGAAACCATAAACTGATGACAGATATTTTCATTGTGAACATTTCTGTATATCAGAGTGTTGTGAAAAAAGCATGCCATCTAAAGCCACTAATTTACTTTATTTACCTTTTTAAAAAAAACTTAGATGCACTTAGTAAAAGCAGTGTGTACCTGTCTGTCAGCAGCGCAGCCTTTAGCGCTTATTCACCTACTGTTCTGCAGAACACATGCCTGGAGCAGCTGGCAGACACGTTCAGGGAAACAACTGGTCCCTGTCAACACCACTGAACGTTCTGAGGCCGAGCAGGCACTTAGAAAGTCACAAATAAAGACCAGTGTTTTGTTTTGCCAATAGCCTGGTGTGTTTTCCCCTCCTCTTTTGTTCAGAATGCGCAACACCATTAGAGGAACCTGATTAGAACAAAGGAACAGGGATCACTGTAACAATTACGATAGAAATGAAAATGCATAATAAAAAACAAACCCCAAAATCAGGAAAATAATGCCAGGTGAAGATGAATACACATCCGCTGGGAACAATTATATAGCAGATGCATCCAAAAATTCATAATCAACCTATAATTTGACATGTTCCTAGTAATGTTATTCATTGCATTTGCAAATAATTCATCACAGGTGTTGTGAACTAAAATGGCATGGAAGATCCTTGTGTTATTCACTGGGACAAGAGGAAATGTCCACTTTGTAAACACACATTGCATCCAATTTTATAAAATGGTTTTGTCTTTTGTTGTGTAAATCCTTCTGCCACACCGGATAAATCAGACACAGGGAAACCGCTTTCTTTCCAAAGCATATTTATTCTCACTAAAGGAGTGGTAAATATTCTGTTATCTTACTTCCCTTTTGTATTTTTCTTCTTTTTTCTCAAAAACAAAGCACCTGATTTTGCAAGCTCTTGTTTATGTTGTTAGTTTCACTGATTTCAGTTACTTCTTGCATGCTTCCAATGTTGCAGATCTTGTTCCTCTGAGCTCGTTTTTAATAATCAGATCCTCTGTCAGGGGCAAATCCTGTTCATTCAAGTATAGCACCATTGTTTTAAAAAGAAACATATATGCATGAACGAATGGAGCAGGGGTTGACGCAGGATATTTTTTCTGTACTCCAGCTCAAGGCTAAACCCTTATATAAACTTTTTGTTTCTTGCTTCAGGGTTAATTCTTCAATGAAGTTTTGGGGAATTTTAATTCTGCAAGTAGTACAAAATCCAGTCATCAGTAGAAACTAGCAAAAGGCAACATTTCATTCCAGGACAGATTTCATAAATATTGACAAAACAAATACATCTACTTTTCTCTTCTAGTCTGAAATTCATCAGACAAATTCCCTATCTTTATTACAAATCTTTGTTGCAATAGTATACCAATAACTGAGTAGCCCTTGATGCCCAGCAGCGCTGATTTTAATCCTAGTGTTGTGTGTCAAATAGAGCCTTCAAATACATATCTAAAGATTAACACACCTTTGAAAAAGAATTAATTGGTAATTTGTCCTGGCCTGGGTAATATATGAGGCATTCCAATCCTCTTTTGCCAGGAATTTCAGATCACTGGTGTAAACTTTGTTTTTTCAGATGATTTTTGAATTAGAGACTGGTTGCTTCAGGTTGTGTGAATTATTGTTTTTTGTTATGACTTCTCCTTGCTACATTTGGCTGCTACACCAGATGTAGAGCGTTGCTGTGCAGCAATGCGATAGCACTGCACAGTTTCGCATCTGACCCCATCACAGCCCACCTGGGTCCACCGTGGCACCCACAGCACGTGCCACCTGGGCAGCTGAAGAAGACGACTCGCAGGACCTTTTTTAGCGTGGTGCAGTTGGTAAGAGCTGTTCTTTAGGCCAGAGACAGACAACGTGAAAGCAAACAAGGCTAACTCACAGGTTAGAAGCTTCCACTGAGGAAACCAGTCAAACTAATTAGCAAAAGAACTGAATTCCAGTCTCCCCACTGCCAGGTGAATGTTGTAATCATGAGGCTAAGAGTGACATTCAGTCCCTGGGTGAGAAGTATTGCATGAAATCTGGAGAAGATTCAGACGAACTAAAATTCTCAGCTCCTTTTGGAAGAATATATGGTTTGAGGCATAAGGAACCTGTTGAAGTGACAGGGCACTGAAAACAATTGTCTGCCCTGGATGACTGCACAAATTATCAAATGATTGCTTTGGTAGAATTGAGATGCCATCATTGACATTTCTGTAGGTGGGTGGGTTTTGATTGTGAGGAATAATTTCCCTTCACCTCCCACCCTTAGTCTTTTGAAGAAAGGGGCTACAAATCTACTTTGAGGTACATATTTCAAGCTAAGACCCTTCAGTGGAAGAAGAGACATACTTCCTTGTAAGACACCAAAATATGGATTGAAAAAGGGCTGGTTTTCAGAGAAACTACCCTCAGAGATGAGGGGTATGTATTAGCATACAACAGGTCAGAAAGCCCAAGTGTCTGCTTCAGGCTGGTGGACTTTGCTAATAAGTAGCTGTACAATGTTGTACAATCCTGGCAGTAGGTTCTTCAGGTAAGAACTTGAAAAAATTGATGAAAGAACAAGTGACAGTTGAAAATTTTCTTCAGAATTATTCCTCTGCTCCCTGGGGCTGCTGGTCACCAGTTTACATTACTCAACTAAATAACATTCAACTGCTGAAACTACTAACCTTAGCTCCTGTTATGATTAGTCAGGGTATGACACCATCTCCTTGTGCTGGTGTCACCAGTTTTCTACAAATGAGGGCAGGAGATACTGACTTGAAATTAGCAAAGCTGGCTTCCCAGTAGCTGGATGACTCTTATTGATCATGGAGATGTTGAGAGAAACTTTAAATTTTTTCTACCTTCTTAGGGAACAGAGTGGTGCTGCTAAAAGATCCTCATTTTTTTTCAGAGGAATAGTTGCCGTCTTCAAACATCTCTTCTTCTTTAGAGTTAGTTTTAAAAGAGAGCCATCAGACAGTGGGAACATGCTAACATAAACAATTTTATGGGCAAAGCACTCTAAATTGATACATTGATGCTGCAAGGATGCAGAAGTAAAATATTAAAAAAAACCACAATGGTTAATGAAAAGCTTGTAAATATTACAGTGGAGTAAAGTGGGAAGATGAAACTTTGATCATGAAAGCTCTGACAGGTTTTCCTCTTCTGTAGGATATGATTCTATAACATAGCAAGCTATTGTCCTGCAACTAGACTGTAAGCAGCCAGTATTCTTACCTGCTGAACTCAGCCAGGGTCCAAAAACATACTGTCTGGCTGCAGTACCAAGATCCAGCTTTAAGATATTAAATCATGAAGGACTTTTATGTAAGTGTCCCTCTCTACTGAAACCTGTCATGAAACAAAGGGAGTGCCCTATCTCTTTTAGGAACCGTACAGTATCATTCCATCTTGTTTCTTTGTAGGGGAAACAAATGACAGCCGGTGCTAGGATACAATGTAAGATAGCTACAGCCTAATTTAAGGAAACAAAAATGGAAAAAGGAAAATGGAAAAAGGAAAATGGAAAATGGAAAAAGGAAAAAGGTGGGGAGGCAGGGTAGGGTAGGGGAGAAAAAAAAGAGAAAATAAGAAGCTGGACCAGGTTTCTATTCATGGACATACTTACACTGACAGTCCCCCTTTGCATTACTTGTCTGTTTCCTCTTTATGTATGCGATGATTTTTTTATATGAAGATGTGCAGAGTGACAGTGCACCAAAGTTTCACAATAGCAAAGGTATTTGCTATTGATTAGTCGCCATCTAGTACAGGTAATATTTTTGTTTGTTTGTTACAAATGTTTTAGTTGATGAAATAAACGCCAGTGTTTTAACGTGGCCAAACTATGAAGATTGTCTGAAATCCTTTTTTGCAATTTGTGTGTGAATACTTGCAAATATGGACATTTAGAGAAGTCAGGTTTGGTTCAAGAACATTAAAAAAGGTGAAATATGCTGGATAATGTATCTGTAAGGAATAGTTTGGCCAGTTCCAGTTGTATGTCAAAGAACTCCTTTAGGGGTCACACAATAACTCTTTTATTCCATGTGGTATGCTCTATCATCATGTAACTCAGCAAATTATGTGCATTGCTATTCCATTTACTTGTCTGGAAGCAGAAGAAAACATCCATTAAAATTCTCATCTCGCTTTTAGTATTTTTCTTTGGTATATTACAAATAAATAAATTAATGAAATGTAGGGAGAAATGGGGAATATACAAATATTAAGGTTTCATTGTAGGTATTGCAATTATTGCAAACTCTTTTTCCCTCTAACTCATCATCTATAACAAAGCTATCATTACATTTGCATGTTGTATACTGTAACTACTTCAGGGCAATATGTCAGTAAGCATCAGTTTCTAAGTGACTACAGTTGAAATCATTCTCAGTAAATCTTCCATTGAATCTTTTAACTGCAGTGCTAATAATGCTGCATAAAGTGTCATCTTTTATACTTTTTGAAAAACTAATCAACTCACAATTAAAGATTTGGTGAACATACACCACCACTTGTAACAAATAAATACAGCCAAAGGACAGTGGCATTTAGGCTTACATTTTTCTAAATAATATAAATAAAGAACAAGGTAAAAATAAAGTGACTGTTTATACAAATGACTGAAGTGTATGAAGACAATTCATTTGGTTTATGTTTTTATCATTCTTGCATGGAAAAGAGTTCATGTTTCGGGTATGAAAGAAGTTATAATAAAAAGACAATGAAGGAAACAAAACAAAATTAAGGGACTTCCTATTTACACACCCTCTTCCCACCCTCATTTGCCCAAATTATATCTGACTCAATCCCAGATAAACATCCTGTCAGCACTTCCCCCACAGGTAGGGTGACCTCCTCCTGGATGTGAAGAATGACGTCCTCTGCATGTGCTGTACCATTTGGCTTAAGTCCTTTCAATTTTGCCATTGTGGACAGTAACATAATCTGTCAGTTCTTATGCCAGGAGACGTCTCCTTTTCTTTTACCCCTGTACAATAGTACAAAACTTCTCTGCAAACTCCCCAATGTTTAAAAGAACTTCCTCAATTTTATTTTCTATGATTTTTTATAACCTTCTACTCTTATTTAAAGCTGTAAACATGGGGTAGATAAATCATTCCTGGCAATAATTTTTGGATTACAACTCAATAAGCATTTTTATTGAGTTGGATATCTACAGCAAAACAAATATGGTGTGCTCATAAATGGAAACGAAGTCAGCACTCTATTTTATGCTTCATGATACCAAATAACCACAGATATATTGGAATCTATTTCTTCCAGGATAGTTTTAGCAGAGCTCTTTTAGGTGGTATATCATGCAATACTGCTAATAGGTCTCATCTGTGAGTTTCCTGTTGTTTCGCCAGAGGAACTCTCCTAATTCAGTTTTAGTTGTTTCTCCTGAGTTAGATGATTTGAGTAAATGAGTTTCTTGGGACACATTTCTGTATTCTTGTATTTGTGGTCACTAGAATATTTAGTGCCAGTTCAACATAAGTAATATAGTCCAAGAATTCCCTCTCTCTCTCTAGAAAAGGACGTATCTGGCCTTCTGAATTTCTTTTTCTATAGTAGAATATTTATTGTCATTATAAAAAAGACATAGACTGCCTAAGCCAATGGATATGTGTGAATACGAAGCATCTGACTAAGCTCTGAGGATATGAAAAGCTCTTCTCTTCTTCTTTTTTTCATCCCTTTTTCCTTCCTCCACCTGAACTGTTTCAAATTTAGAAAGAAGCACAAATAATAATTTTCAATATAAATAAAAGAGCTTAGGCTTGAATTTTCCTTCTTCAGTCTCATCTTTATCCCTGTGGTATCATGTCTGGTGCACTGTTATCTCCATTCACTGCTTTTCTTTTGTTGGCAGCTTTGTTAATATCTAGTATTCCACAGTCCTTAGCAAGCCAACTACACAAATGCAGCAGTCTGCCTTGTTGTCTCCAGTGGTGTCTTGTATAAAGATGTTTAGTATTAAAGGCCTTGAGCCAAGAGGTCCATAAAGGAATGAATATGATTTGGTATAAAAGGTAAAGGTGATAGGGAGGGATCTGTAAGACGAAAGAGGTAGTATAAGGTGGTAGCTATTAAGGATAGCTGGGCAGAAGGCAGCTGCAGGGGGAACCTCCTTGGAAGGTCTAGTGAAGAACCAAAGAGTGGGGATGACATATCCCAAAGAGATTAAGGCAAATGAAATCCTAACTAAGGACCATGTGCAAGATAAATGTCTTTATCTCCAGCAAGATTAAATTTTGAAAGTTGATTGTGATGGATTTTTTGAATTTAACTCATTATTTGGAGCAGAAGATCGTAGTAACAGGTTATTCAAAACTGCATATGACATTTTATAACACTGGAAATGCTGTAAACACATAATTGACTGGGATTTATCTTTGTTTCTCTTATATGGAGGATCTTGAAATGGTCCATAAAAATGGCATATTATCATAGATTGTTTGAAAAGATGTTTTAAAAAAGTTATGAAAAAAAGTATATAATGCCTCCTTTTGTTTTATTTTTTCTCCACCCTCATTGACTTTACATCTTCAAGCAAGAACATACAGTTTTCATATCAATAAAAGGACAAGACATTGTCCCCAGTTAGCAGTTAATGAGCTTTATAGTCATTAATCTCTATCTGATATATCCATAATGCCTATTATCTGGAGAATTATCTAGGACATCAGCAAATTTCTTCTTGAGCTCAGTAGATTTTCTAACAAAGGCTGTAGGAGTTTATACATGCACTTTAATCTAATACATCCTTATGCTTAAAAATTAAAGAATTAGAGTGGTGTCAGGAAGCAGAATTCTTCCTGATCTACTTCTCTACTTAGAGGACTTTGCAGTTGCTATAGAGAGCATATAGCAGTGGGAATAATCTTTTCCTAAATGCCATTGCTTGCTGTGATCATACCCTAACAAAAGCGCAGTTCTTATACTGCCTGTGACCTGCCAGAATGCTACTGAAGTATTGTGTACATCAAAGATATACTAGTTGACCAGACTTCTATGGGTGCAGTAAGTTGAGCCACAAATTCAATTTGATAAGTATATAAACTCTTTGTTTACTTTTCACAGCTACTCTTTTATGATATTCTTTGTTTCTCAGAATGTTTCTCAGAATGTTTATAGGTTCATGAACACCTGCGCACATGTACTTTATCACACTTACCTTTTCAAGTCCTTCTCTTCCTCATGAATATTTCAACCATGCAGACAGAAAGAAAAAATACCATGTTATTCAAGTAACCAGTAACATCAAAGAATAACAATAGGCAAAAATAATCAAAACTATAGTCATAGTAGGCAATTCATGACAAACCGTAAGACTTAAATTGTTTGCGTAAAAAAGAGAAACAACTCGGAATGAAAATCACTTCAAAATCACAAAATCCCTATTTATATAAAATTTGTGAACTGAAAAGTAGCTAAATTTATTTAGAAAAAAAGAGTTGCTCAAGTAGTTTACGTAGATGGAGTAGTTCACCAAGCTCTAACAGCGATGCAAATAATTTTCAGTATCCAAAGCTTTAAAAGTATTCAGAGATCAGGTATATCTTCCCCGTTGATATTTGTCTAGTACAAAAGAGATATTCCTAAAACACACATAAAACTAGAATGAAATCATATGTAAGCAAAGCAGCTCAAAAAACAGCTCAAAAAACAGCAAATAATATCTCAATCTTCCTATATTATTTTTTAGTCACTGTGCCATAGCATGAGTAATTTTGAAACTGCAACATTCCATTTATTGTACAATTATGTTACATTATTTTCCTATTTCCACAAAGCTTCCATGAAAACATGCTCCATATATGCCTAAGCAGTTTACCTTGTATGAATATTTGCATTAAATAAATGAAAATTCACCTCTTTCTAAAGATATCATGCCGAGACACAAAAGTGTTCCCTGCTATTAGGAATGTGCTTGTACAGATCTAAAAATTGTAAATGAATTTGTAGATGGTTGGTTCCATTTAAGTAAAATAGACTGAGCATAGATCTTTATGAAAATGTGTTTACTTAACCAGAAAACACAAATATTTCTATTAAATACACTTTCAGGTTTAACTCCAAGTTCCTGATTTCTCGTGGATGTATGTTTTTATGAACCTATACTTAAAAACAGTGTTCCAATGACAGTGTGTAGTCTCTTTGTCCAGTAACATTTTAGGGTACAGCAAAAGCTTCAGAAGTCCAGTGGGCAGTTTAGATAAATCGATGGTATAGCATCTAGGGCAGAGTTTTATCCATTTATTTCCCCAGTACTGAGCTACCTAAATCATTGATTTGCTTATAATGGGGAGGTTAGAGCTTACATTGTAATTATGCCTACTATTGTGAATTCAAAAAGTCAAGCCGACTGTGTATTACTTCTGTTAAATGCAAAGCACATACTATTGCACTTTATTTTTATTTAAAATTGCGTTACTTTTCTGAATGATTAATGAAGGAAAAAAAAGAGACTGACAGTGTGTGTGTGTGTATGTGTAATACAAAATGCCTAGGGTTTTGAAAATGGAATTAAGCACCAATAGGGAAAAAAATCACATGAGGAGAAATGAAGCTTCAGAACAAATGTATTTTTGTGATACTGTCTGTAATTCATGCTAGATAATCATGAACCCAGCAGTTAATGACCTCTACTCTGATACATTAAGTCCAACCAAAGATAATGGTGTCCTGCGTAAATTAACAAACCCAGTGGTAAACTTGCTTCTAGTTCAGCGGGAGACAGTGTGCAAATTAGCATTGGTTCTTAATAAGATCAGTGTCCTGCAATCTACAGTTCTGCAGTGTTCATAATGCTGTTTCTTTTCAGGTGAAAATTTTTTCTCTAGAGGACACTTCCACAATACATTCTTCTGACAGAGAATCATCCTCATCCTAATCAGTTCCCTCCTTGAAAACTTTCCCTGTTTTTTACACTTTCATGCTGTGAGTGCTGCTGTGAGTTGTTGGGAAAGATTATTCATTTGTAAGCTTCTTTAATAACATTTCCTTTAGATGTTGAGGTACCCAACAGAGCAAACCAGGATTTGATTTTATAATTATAACTATTCAGCAAAAGTAATGGTCACTCTATTGGCAATCTTTGCCTAATTTGTTCATCATAGTTTATTATCTTTTGAAAATTTAAAATAAACTATTATCTGTTACATAATTCAAAGGTAAACTATCATCAAGAACCTATTTCTGGGAACTACACCACATATTGCCCTTTTTTAGTTGGAGTCAGACTCTATCCATGTGGGTCTGAAATAGGAAAGCTCG
>Ga0181612_131282_pt1 | contig 22160 bp, 22 predicted proteins | sample HoacroProtozoa21_FD_119630 | JGI IMG/M metagenome (GOLD analysis project Ga0181612, IMG submission 119630) | Hoatzin crop microbial communities from Cojedes, Venezuel. Combined Assembly of Gp0051906, Gp0051904, Gp0051908
GCTTATTCTAACCGTTACAACTTTATGTCCAATTCAATCTTTTCCGTATATTTTTCGGTTATATAATTAATATTTCTCAGCACTATCATTTCATACTTCAGATAGCTTATAACCGTTTCATTCTTAAGGACATCCCTGTACTCACTTTTAATATCACAGTCATATTTTTTTCATTCTGATGATAAAAGTTCTTTCTTTTCATTTCCATTACTTTTTTAAATAAATCGGAATCCTTTTTAAGTTTGTCGCTTGCAGCTCTGTATTTCTTATACGCCTCACTCTCAGTTATTATACTTGCAAGAGCATTTACTTTTTCTTCTACAACCGTATCGTCAAGTCTGTACATGGGATACACCTCCAATTATCATTCTTATTCCACTTCCATGATTATAGGTATTATCATAGGACTTCTCTTCATCTTTTTCCAAAGAAATTCATTAAGGGAATTCTTAACAACCAGCTTAATCTTGCCCCAGTCGGATATCTTATTCTCAAGGCATTCGTTTACCGCATCGTAAACCACATCTCTTGCATCCTCCATAAGATTCTCAGATTCTCTGACATATACAAAGCCCCTTGTAACAAGATCAGGTCCTGCAAGAAGCTGATTGGTATATTTTTCAAGAGTCATAACAACTATAATAATACCGTTTTCGGCAAGATACTGTCTGTCTCTAAGGACTATGTTTCCTACATCTCCGACGCCAAGACCGTCAACAAGTATTCCTCCGGACTGAACCTCATCTACAACCTCCGCTCCGGTCTCTCCTATCTCAAGCACATCCCCGGAAGACATTATAATAACTTTATCCTTATCAACCCCCATCTCAACAGCAAGTTCTCCCTGTCTCACAAGATGACGGTATTCACCGTGAACAGGAATGGAATACATAGGTTTTACAAGAGAGTAAATAAGTTTAATCTCTTCCTGACAGGCATGGCCGGATACATGAGTATCCTGGAATATTACATTAGCTCCCTTTCTGGTAAGCTCATCTATTACATGTGAAACTGCCTTTTCATTTCCCGGAATCGGCGATGAACTTAAGATTACCGTATCGTTGGTTGTTATGGTAACCTTCTTATGTACCGATGCAGCCATTCTGGAAAGAGCCGCCATGGATTCTCCCTGACTTCCTGTGGTAATAAGAACAAGCTTATTATCGGAATAATTCTTCATCTCATCAATATCTATAAGGGTATTCTCAGGAATGTTAATATATCCCAGTTCCATAGCAGTATTAATAACATTCACCATACTTCGGCCTTCAATGACTGCTTTTCTGCCGTATTTATATGCAGAATTGATAATCTGCTGAACTCTGTCCACATTGGATGCAAAAGTTGCGATAATAATTCTTCTGTCTATGTTTTCCTCAAATATCTGATCAAACTTCTTACCAATAGTTTTCTCAGACATGGTAAATCCGGGCCTTAATACATTGGTACTGTCGCACATCAATGCAAGAACACCTTTTTTACCCAGTTCACCGAATCTCGTTAAATCAATGGTATCTCCAAATACAGGTGTGTAATCAATCTTAAAGTCTCCGGTGTGAACTATGGTTCCGGCAGGAGTGAATATAGCAAAGGCCGCAGCATCTACAATACTGTGGTTGGTTCTGATAAACTCAACCTTAAAATCCCCCGCCGTTACAGTCTGACCATATTTACAAACCTTCTTCTTAAAAGTTTTAGAAAGTCCGTGTTCCTCTAACTTTCTCTCTATAATACCTATGGTAAGCTTTGTGGCATACACAGGTACATTTATCTTCTGAAGAACATAAGGAAGAGCTCCTATATGATCTTCATGACCGTGGGTTATGAAGAAGCCCTTTATCTTACTGATATTTTCTTCAAGGTAAGTAACATCAGGAATAACCAGATCTATCCCCAACATATCGTCCTCAGGAAATGCCATTCCGCAATCCACCACTATAATACTGTCTCCGTACTCGAAGGCCGTTATATTCATTCCGATCTGTTCCAAGCCTCCGAGAGGTATAATTTTAATCTTTTCAGGATTAATCTCCTGCTCTCCGTTCTTCTTTCTTCCGCCTTTTCTTCCCGTATAGTTATACTTCTTTACTGTCTCCACGTTCCTATCCTTTCTTTATTCAAAATCCACGTTCTCTAAAAGTTCCTTAAATATTTTTACAACAGCATCAAATTCTTCATCATCCTCAACAATCTCATATACTGCCAAAATATCCTTTTCGTCCGATACGTCCTTAAATATATAAGCATCTCCCTCTTCTTCATTCTCATCTGTAGAAACTGCAAGGATATAGTCTGTTCCGTTTACCCTTGTCTGTTCTATTATTTCAAATACAATCTCTTCTCCGGTTTCATTGTCTGTAAATGATATGTAATTTTCTTCCAATGTTTTATTAGATGTATCTGTTTTATTTGATTTATTTGATTTATTTGATTTATTTGTTGTATTTGTATTATTCAATTTACTATCCGACATATAAACCTCTCTGTAATCAATCTAATGTTCTGTTATTTTCTTATAATTAATTTTATCAATATATCTCTTAACCTGTAATATATTTCCAAACACAAAAACATTACGGGAATAATCCCGTAACTGTAAACAAAATCTATAATCCGTATCTATTTCTATAACACTACCTACGAGACATTATCTTAAGGCATTATCTTGAAACACGATATTGAGGCATTATCTCGATATACTGTCCAAATAACTTTGTAATATAAATACGGCCGCTATTTTATCCACGTACTGCTTTCTGTTTTCTCTTCTTACTCCCGCTTCCATCATGGTCTTATCCGCCATAACAGTGGTAAGCCTTTCATCCCACATAACTACAGGAAGACCTGTTCTTTTCCTTAGAGTATCAGCAAATTCAAGACTCTTTTCCCCTCTTTCACCTCTGGTTCCGTTCATGTTAAGAGGGTCACCCAGAACGATAGTCTCCACCTCATATTCTTTAGTTAATTCATCTATTCTTGCGAGAGTTTTTCTTATCTTATTTTCCTTATCACGTCTTATAATCTCCAAACCCTGAGCTGTGATTCCTAAAGGGTCCGACACAGCCACACCTACGGTAAGAGATCCATAATCCAAACCAAGCACTCTCATATTACTTATTTTTCTTAAACTTAGTATTAATATAAAACTGCAAAGCTTCTTCTATAAGTTCATCTCTCTCCACCTTCATAATGATGGATCTGGCATTATTATGACCGGTAATGTAAGTAGGATCTCCCGACATAATATATCCAACTATCTGATTAACGGGATTATAACCCTTTTCATCCAAGGCATGATAAACTTTCTCAATAACCTGAGCCACATCCATACCTCCGTCCTGCATAGCATTAAAATACTGAGTATTTTTTAAATTATCCATATATAGCCTCCATATGATTCACGTTCAAAACATCTTTGTATATTTTAATATAATTTTATTCATTAGGCAAGATTTTCCTGTTTGTTTTCCTATTCGCTTTCTTGTTTATTTTCCTGCTTGCTTTTCTTTTTCTCATAAACCATGAGTGCAATGAATATTATAACAGATAAACTTGAAACTGCAATTCCGGCCTTAAGCCCCGGTACGTGATACTTGAATTCAACAGTATGCTCACCGAGTTCCATATCAGGTAATACTATAAATGCATCTTCAAATACTTCCGGTTCTACTTCTTTACCGTCGAGAAATACAGTCCATCCCTTTGAATATGGGATTGAAGTAAAGAGTGCACCTTCTTTGGTTACATTGATTTTTCCTTTTAAATAAGTGTCGTTGTAATCTACAACATCCATGGTATTTTCTGAGAGGATAGAAAGACCTTCCTGAAGAACATCTGAATTTGTTCTGTATAATCCTATTCCTCTTTCAGAAGGATCAAAACTGAATGTGATTTTTGTACCTTCTTTTAAGGTACCTAAAAAATATGGTATTATACCATTAGCAATATCATATTCTTTATATTCGCTGCCATCTATATTTATAGTAGTAATATTTTCATTATCCTCAATATATATTTCTTCTCCTGTATATTTATCAATATCTTTAATAATAAGCCCATATTCTTCAGATTTATCAACCTCTATTGAATTTTCTATGTCATCATCAATTATAATATATAAATCGTCTTCTAGCCCCGTCATTGATTTTAAAATGTTATTTTTATATTCCAGCATATTATCATAATCAGACACTTCAAAATCACTTACAAAATTTGTATTAACAATGTATCCCAATCCTAAATAATATTCATTTTCATATAATTTAATTATTTCCTCTACATTATAATCTAATTTTCCCTTATGAATGCTTCCTATAACAGCTGTATCTTCATCTATAAGTTTAAAATCATCTATAACACTATTAGCAGGTTCGATTATGTCATATTTACAGTTTAATATCGATAAAATAAACGTTTCTCCTTCAGACATTGCTCCACAAGATGTCCCACTAGAACTTTGTCCACTTTTTTTATAAAAATTTACAATATTATTATTACAGTACGAATTGAAAAAATTTAAGTTTTTTTCATTCAGTTTCATACCCATATTAATATAGTTCAATTTATATCCAATATTCATTCTATAAAATCCAGAACCATCTGTTTTATCTTCTTTATCTTCATTATCTTCTTTATCTTCTTTATCTGCTTTTTCTACTAATCTTTCCATACATGATTGTATGTTTTTTTCTGAACCGCCATTGCCATTTTCATAAATATATTCATAAGTATTGGTATATAATTCATATGACATCACGCAAAACATTATTATCAAAAAAACTCTTCTTGTTTTTTCTCCACCTACATAAAGAAATACAACAATAAAATAACATAACAAAAAAATCAAGCTTAAAGCTATAACCTTTTCCGAATACCCGTCAACGTTATCGTGAAAGCAATACAAAAGCCCGATAAGTCCAGCTGTTATAATAAATGCAACCATTGTTTTCAATTTACCCAACTGTCGAATTTCACATAGAGTAATGTAGGTCATTGATAAACTTAAAAAAACAATTATAAATGAAAATCTACATTCAACCATACGATTAACATGAAATCCTGAAAAAACATAATCTCCAAGTCCAAAAATTTGTACAATAATCATAATTAACCAAAGACTTAATATACTAATTTTATATTTTATACTATTCCTTTTAGTAAATATAAAAAGAATTATACCTATCATTGCAAACACAGAACAAAAAATAAGCATATTATGATCCTCGTTTGTCTTTTTATATGAGGTTAGCATATTTTCTATAATCTGCATAAAATTGCTATTAAATTTTATAAGACTATTTATATCTATAGAATCACTATTTTTGCAATATTTTGTATATATAATCGTAGGAATTAAGAAGATTGCTGATGTACACCCCGCTAAAATAGAATATATTGCAAAATTCTTAAATTTATTTAATTTGTCTTTTAAACCAGAATCATCATTTATAAAAAGAACAATAAAATATAAAACGAGGAATATACATACCGATATAGATATATAATAACCACAGAATATTGACAAAGCTAATGTTATATAATAAAGTCCTTTTTTAGTATCATTATATAATCTTTCAAGTCCAAGTATTATAAGTGGAAGAAGTACATAGGTATCCATCCACATAATATTAAAGCCATAAATAAGAGCATACGAAGAAAAACCATACGCCATAGCAATTATCCCTGACTCTATTTTATTGTTGTCATATTTTTTATATAGAAATATATACATAGTTATAGATGCTAAAACCATTCGTATTCCAACCAAAACTATAACAAATTGAAGCATATCGACACTATCTACAAATATTGCAAAAAGGTTAATCGGTGAAGTAAGATAGTATCCCCACAAAGGTATAAATTCTGTACCAAGCCCACTGTTCCATGTGAATCCGGATATCCCCCCATTCAATAACATTCTTTTATATTCCGAAAGAAATGCTGAATATTGTGTATTTGCATCGCCCCATGTAAAAGTTAATTTACCAAAAGGCATGATACTTCCCATATACAACGCTCTTATGTATATAGCAATCTCCGTCAATACCACAAGAAAAATAACCTTATGTTTCCATATCCAACTAAACAATCCTTTTACAGCCTTTGTCATACAGCACTCCTATCTCATTCCCAAAATTTTATCTTTTTCCAAACTTTATACAGTTCATATCCTACATATCCGTAGGTTTCTCTCGCAGCAAACTCCATCTTTTTCCCAAAGCTCTTATACACTCCGGTTCTTGTAGGTGATGAATAAGCCTTTATTCCCAGATCCTTTGCCATGGTAACCGCTCTCTTCATATGTATGGGATCGCTTACCAACACCGCCGAGGTATATCCGTATTCATCCATAACTTCTTTTCCATAGACAAGATTCTCCATAGTTGTTCCGGATTTCTCCTCCATCAGGATATCCTCCGGATCCACGCCTTTTTCCTCTATGTAATCCCTTGCCGACTCTGCATCGGACATATAATTACCCTCTGCAACTCCACCGGTTACAAGTATTTTTTTTTACGTAGCCTTCGTTATACAGCTCTATACCGTGATTAATCCTCTCCTGATAAGCATCCGAAACCACTCCGTTATAGGTTGCAGCCCCCAGAATCAATGCCACATCCGCTTCCCTTGCCTCATCTTTTTCTCCGTAAAAATATACCATCAAGAAGCAGGTGACACAATATATCAGAAAAGACAGTACCAGAAGAGATACTGTCATACATACTTTTTTTATAAACCTAGACCATTTCATTTCCTGCATCCATCTCCGGTTCTTCCTCGTCTGTTTCGTTATCTGTCTCTGCATCGGTTGCAAAGCAATCCTTAATAACAAAAGCAAGTGCACATACATAATACAGACCGCACAGTATTATAGCCTCTTTACCGATATTTACCGGAATAAAACCTATTATAATAAATATTATTCTCTTTACAAATGAAATATCTGCGATGGCATAAAGTCCCCATGCCACGCTGCTTTCCAGACATAAAATTCCCTTGTAATTAAAAGGCTTGTCATTATAATCCCACCATAATTCTCCAAGGAATTTTATCATAAATACGCCTGTGGCATATTCTATAAGACTTGCAAAAAAAGATCCGATAAAGAACACTTCCACCAGATTATCTGCGTAAGGAAGAAGAATCATATGACAAATGATTCCTCCAAACCCGTATATAGGACAAAACGGTCCCTTTACCATGCCTCGATTGGTTACTTTTTTATTACAATATGTCATGTAAATTGATTCCACTAACCAGCCAAAAAAGCTGTAAAGTAAGAACCACATACACAAGTCATATAGATTTTCCTGTACCAAAGGTATATATATATCCCACATTTTTCTATCTTTCCTATTATTTATATATTTATAAGTTTTATTTATGTATTTGTTAGTATCGTTTCTGCACCTTAGAACTTATTTTACACCAAAACTACATAATTACGAGACTTTAACACTTTATGCCTTATTTTAATTTCAAAAAAAAGCACTACTCCGCACCCTGAAACATACTTAAAAACTTGATCTCTCTCACAACCTCAGCGGTGCTGCAATACTTATCAACAAGCATAACAATCAAGCCTTCTCCCGACTTCGGAGGTATCGGAGTTAACGGCCACATATGCCTCTTAATGATATTTTTCTCTTTATCACTAAGTTTATAATGCTTTTCCGCATTTCTTAAAGCAACTCCCGGATGGGTATATCCGTGAAACATGTTTCCCGTTTCCTTCCTGTGAGTATGCCAGTCATACAAAAAGAGGTCGTGAAGCAGGCCTCCTCTTGCAGCGGATCTGTAATCCATATTATATTTTTTAGCTATCTTATAACTGAGATAAGATACCGATACACAATGTTCAAGGGTGGTTGTATTACCGTGCTGAATATAGGTATTCATCTCCATACAAGGTTCCGTCTCATACAAATCCTTTATGCAGGCATAATACTCCTTATCCCTTATCATTTCTTTAATTCTCTTACTAATCATACTTATATTCATTTCCGACAGTTTCACCCCGTTATAGTTCATTACACATCTCCGGGGTAAACCTGCTTTTATCTTTTTTACTTCTATGCCTCTACCGGTTCAAAATCCGGTTATACAGATTAGCATATCTGTACTCTACCAACTCAAAATCCAGTTATACAGATTAGCATATCTGTCTGCAGAATTCTTCCATGAGAAATCCTCTGCCATGGCACGATCTATAAGCTTATTCCACTCTCTCTTATTGTTGTAATACACATCCTTTGCGTAGTTGATTGCTCCAAGCATTTCGTGTGCATTATAGTTTGAGAATGAGAATCCTGTTCCTGTACTTTCAAACTGATTGTAAGGCTTAACAGTATCTCTAAGTCCACCTGTCTCTCTTACGATAGGAATTGTTCCGTATCTCAAAGCCATAAGCTGACTAAGTCCGCAAGGCTCAAAGAGCGAAGGCATTAAGAATGCATCACAAGCCGCATAGATCTTGTGAGACATTTCCTCAGAATAATATATACACGCAGATACTCTGTTTCCGTATTTCCAGTCAAAATATCTGAACATATTCTCATACTGAGCCTCACCTGTTCCCAGAACCACAAGCTGTATGTCGTCCCTTGAGCACATCTCATCCATGATGTAAGCCACAAGGTCGATACCCTTCTGATCCGTAAGTCTGGAAACTATACCAATCATGAATTTATCCTTATTTACCTCAAGACCAAGCTGTTCCTGAAGTTTTAACTTATTCTTATACTTCTCTTTTCTGAAAGTAATGGCATTGTATTTATCATAAATCTTGTCATCTGTCTCAGGATTATATTCTTTATAATCAATTCCGTTTACGATACCGCAGAGATTATTGCTTCTGGCTCTCATAAGACCGTCAAGTCCCTCACCGTAGAAAGGTGTCTTAATCTCCTCGGCATAAGTCTCACTAACGGTTGTTACATAGTCTGCATAAGCAATTCCACCCTTAAGGATGTTACCGTCTTTCTTAACTCTCATCTTATCGATGGTGAAATAATAATCCGATAATCCGGTAAGGGCCTGAATTGTTTCAACATCCCACACCCCCTGGAACTTAAGGTTGTGAATGGTGAGGATTGATTTCATATCCTTGTAGAAATCTCCGCCTCTGAAACTATCTTTCATATAGATAGGCACCATAGCCGCCTGCCAGTCATGACAATGCACAATATCCGGTTTAAACCCTACAACAGGGAGTATTGAAAGGGCTGCTCTCGAGAAATAAGTGAATTTCTCAAGATCCCACTTAAGATCCTCATAAGGTCTCTGTCCTCCGAAGTAAGCCTCATTATCGATAAAATAAAAGGTTATTCCCTCATGAACCAGCTTAAATACACCTACGTATTTATTTCTGTATCCTATATCCATGTAAAAATATGCTATAAACTCAAGCTTCTCCGTAAAATGCCAAGGCATACTGAGATACTTTGGTATAACAACTCTTACGTCAAATTCATCCTTGTTAAAATTTTTCGGCAATGATCCCACAACATCTGCAAGTCCTCCTGTTTTAATAAAAGGAACCGCCTCCGAAGCAACAAAAAGTATATTTTTCATATAAATACCATGCCTTTCTTTTAAGGTTCTTAGTTTTTTGTACCGTATCTATAACTTATTCTGTCTTTAATTCTTTCATTGGTTTTAGCTTTATTAATAATTCTGTTCTTAATTCTTGTTCTTAATTCTGTTCTTAATTCTTGTTTTTAAACCTATCTTTAAAATTATATATTATTTTTCACCGTATAGCAAGCACAAGGACTAACCACGCCATGTAATAGCCTTCAACTTCTATAACACTATGTGCTGCTTATTGCTCATAGCTTCCGAAACTCTATCCTCGCTGTGCCATGCTGTTAATCTCACGCAACGTCGCTTATTGCTCATAGCTTCCGAAGCTCTATCCTCGCTGTGCCATGCTCTTCATCTCTTTCGCATTATCTCTCACCGCATCGGTTATCTCACTTCCGCCAAGCATTCTTGCAAGTTCATCCACCGATTCGTCATAGCTGAGTTTCTCTATATTTGTTACTGTCTTGCCCTTCTCCACATGTTTTTCTATAAGAAAATGTTCATCCGCCATTGCAGCTATCTGAGGTAAATGAGTGATACATATAATCTGAGTTCCGTCGCTTATATTCTGCATTCTTTCAGCCACAGCCTGTGCGGTTCTGCCGCTGATTCCCGTATCAATCTCATCAAATATAAGACTGTCCACCTTATCCTCTTTTGCAAGAATAGTTTTAAGAGCAAGCATAATTCTTGAAAGTTCACCGCCTGATGCAACCTCAGCCAAAGGTTTTATATCCTCTCCCGGGTTTGTGGAAATCATGAATGTAATCTCATCCATTCCCTCTTTAGAGAACTCTTCTTTTTCTTTAAAATCAATCTTAAATCTTGCATCAAGGAAATTAAGCCCTTTAAGCACCTCAACGGTTTCTTTTTCAAGCTTTGAAGCTCCCTTTTGTCTTTCCCCGCGAAGTTTCAACGATAAATCCTTAAGTACTTTTTCCTTATTTTTGATTTCCTTTTCAAGCTCCTCTTTTCTCATGTCATAATTATTCATATCATCAAGGAACTTCTGTCTTTCATCTCTGTAAGCAAGGATATTGTCCACCGGATCCGCACTTAACTTATTCATCTCATACTTTTGCCTGAGAATATTTATCTCGTTAAGCCTCTCTTCTGCAAGTCTTATGTCTTCTTCATCATAATCCACATCATCCATGTAATCTCTTACAGTTCTTGCAAGGTCCGAGCAAATACTTTCCATATCCGCAAGGGAGTTACCTATATCTTCAACCGTTTCGTCAAAATCACCACAATCGGAGATGTTTCTCACAGCATCGGATATCAACGAAGATATGCTGTAACCGTCGCCTTCAAGTGCATTATAAACGGCAGCCATATTTTCCTTAACATCCTTAAAAGAACTCATCTTCCTGAATTCATCCTCCACCTCTTCAAACTCACCGTTTTTAAGGTTTGCGGAATCTATCTCATTAACTTCAAATTCTGCAAAAGATATCTCCCTCTTCCTTTGCTCCTCGTCCATGGAAAACTCATCCCTTTTATTCAAAAGTTCTCTGTATTCCTCATAATTTGCTTTAAGTTCATCCTTAATACCTGCCACATTTTCTCCGGAATAATCATCCAGAATCTCCAGCTGTTTATGAGGTTTCGTAAGACTCTGATGATCATGCTGCCCGTGAATCTCTATAAGCAGCTCCTGAATCTTCTTAACCGTGTTAAGGGTACAGCTTTCTCCGTTAATTTTAACGGTACTTCTGCCCTTGTAGATTCTTCTGGATATGATGACCATACCCTCATCATCCGGTTCCACATCAAGACTCTTAAGCCTCTCACAGGTTGCCTCATCATCCACCCTGAATGTAAGTTCAACCAAAGCCTCCTCATTTTCATCCCTGACGATTCCCGAGGGCACCTTGTCTCCCAGAGCAATCATTATGGAGCCTATGATAATGGATTTACCCGCTCCCGTTTCCCCAGTAAGGATGTTCAGCCCCTCTTCAAAATAAATATCAACCTTATCGATTAAGGCCATATTCTTCACATTAACATTTACCAGCATTTCACTTCTCCCCTATCAATTTATTTAATTTATTCATAACAACCAACGTCTCGTCCACACTTGCTATAGCACACATTATGGTATCGTCTCCCGCTATGCTCCCTACGATTTCTTTCAAATCCATAGCGTCAAGGGCTGCCGCAACAGCCATTGCCATACCCGGCACCGTTTTAATAACAAGAATGTTCTGAGCCATTGCCATTGATACAAATCCATCCTTAAGAATTCTTATGTACTTATCATTCAGCTCATTATTTTCAAAAATGGTATAAATCCACTTACCGTTGTTGTTCTTCTTGATAAGCTTAAGGCTTCTTATATCTCTGGATACAGTGGCCTGAGTAACGTTATACCCCTCTTTATTTAAAATATCAGCCAGCTCTTCCTGTGTTTCTATTTCATAATCATTTATTAACTCAAGTATTTTCTTATGTCTGTTAATCTTCATGGTTACCTCTCAATTCAACTGACGTCATATTGTATGATTAAATTTTTGCGTCATTTTGCACAGTTAAGATTTTGCGTCATTTTGCACAGTTAAAATTTTACGTCATCTTTTTATGCAGAATCTCTATAAAACTCATCTTATTAAGTTTCAAGAATTTTGTGCTCTTCTCTGATAAACTCACCCTGAGCACATCGCCTTTACGAAGAGAATATATTCCTCCTCCGTCAAAGTAAACGGTGGTATTGCTGTCATCCTCATGCCTTCCCTCTTTTACCTTAACCTCAACCACAGAATCCGCAGAAAGCACCACGCTTCTGTTACTTAAAGTATGGGAACATATAGGCGTTATAGCCATAATCTTTGCTCCCGGTTCCAGTATAGGACCGCCTGCCGAAAGATTGTAAGCCGTGGATCCCGTAGGTGTAGTTACGATAACACCGTCTGCCGTATAGTGATTCAGATATTCTCCGTCAACATATATGTCAAAATCTATAACCTTAAGGCTGTCGGCTCTGCTTATAACAACGTCATTTAAGGCTATATCCTTATAAACAACTTCATTTCCTCTGTAAACATCTCCGGAAAGCATAATTCTGTTTTCCAGCTTATAATCACCGTTTATTATCATCTCAAGACTTTCTCTAAGATTTCCGGGCTCTATCTCAGACAGGAATCCCAGATGTCCCATATTAATTCCGATAATAGGAATGTCTGCCTTAGAGATATCTCTGGCCGCCTGAATCAAAGTTCCGTCTCCGCCGATTACAAACACCACATCAGTGTCATCATCTATATCCGATACATCGGTGTAACTTTTAATGTTGTAATCGTTAATCTGATGAATGATATTTACTTTATATTCTATATTCTTTTCATCAAGGATGGCCTTAAAACTGTCTGTAACTTTAAGGTCTATGTCCTTGAGATCGTTTGATATAATATATACTTTCATTCCGTTACCTTTTTGTTCCGCATTATGCATTATGCATTATGCTTTATACTCTATACTTTATACTTTATACTCTATACTTTTCACCTTATACTTTATACTTTATACTTTATACTTTATATTTAGTATTTTGTGTTATTTCAGTCCAACTCCTCATGGGCCCTGTTAACTGTTTCCTTAATCTTTGCCGAATCTATAATCCCTTCCAAGCCCTCAACCTCAGCTCCCGGATTCTTCAAATGCAGCAAATATTCAATATTCCCCTCCGGTCCTTTTACCGGTGAATAATCCAGTTCCACAGGTATCAAGCCAAACTCTCTGCTGAATCCCACTACATTCTCTATAACTTCCTCGTGGACTTTCTTATCTCTGACAACGCCCTTCTTTCCTACCTTTTCTCTACCCGCTTCAAACTGAGGTTTTATAAGACAGACAATATCGCTGTCCTTAGTCATAAGTGCCCTCAAAGGAGGTAAAACTTTCGATAAAGATATAAAAGAAACATCGATGGATGCAAATTCTATATCATCATCTATGTCCTTTCTCTCAACATATCTGATGTTAGTCTTTTCCATGCAAACCACTCTGTCGTCGTTTCTAAGCTTCCAATCCAGCTGTCCGTGACCTACGTCCACAGAATATACCTTAATCGCGCCGTTCTGAAGCATACAATCCGTGAATCCTCCCGTAGAAGCTCCCACGTCCATACATATCTTATCCCTTACGCTGACATCAAAGACCTCCATGGCTTTCTCAAGTTTAAGTCCACCGCGGCTTACGTATCTTAATTTATTGCTTCTTACCTCTATATTGCATGAATCATCAATCTTTGTGCCGGGCTTATCTTCTCTTTCGTTATCCACAAAAACTTCGCCGCACATAATAACTGCCTTAGCTGTTTCTCTGGATTTTACCAATCCCTTCTGCACAAGCAAAACATCCAATCGTTCTTTCAAAGTTTCTACCTCATGTTCTAAATTTATTCTTCCGTCTCAGTCTTCTCTAATCCCTTGCAAATCCTGCTTACAATACTCTCTTTATCAAGTCCCAATTCCTTCTTAAGCTCATTAACATTACCGTGCTCCACGTAAACATTAGGAATTGCCACATTGATAACCGAGAATCCAAGTCCCAATTCTTCCTTAAGTCCGTTTACCTTTTCGCCAAAACCGCCGTTTAAAACGTTTTCTTCAAGAGTAACCACCATGTCATGATTCCTGCCTATCTCTATAAGCATATCTTCATCCACAGGCTTTATAAATCTTACATTTACAAGGCTACAGCTGTAGCCCTTTTCCTTAAGTTCAAGCCTGACATCATTCGCAACTTCAACCATAGATCCCACAGCAAGTAATGCAATATCCTTTTCCTTATAGATAACCTCACTTTTACCGTAAATCACCGGTGCATTAAACTTCTCAAGTCCGGTATACGCTTCGCCCCTCGGGTATCTTATTGCAAGAGGATGGTTAAACTCCTCTGAAAATCTTATCATTTTCCTGAATTCTTCGCCATTCTTCGGTGCCAAAACATTCATATTCGGAATACAGGACAGATATGATATATCAAATATTCCCTGATGGGTCTCACCATCCGCACCTACGATTCCCGCTCTGTCTACCATGAGAACCACAGGCAAGTCCTGAATACATACGTCATGTAGAATCTGATCGAAGGCCCTCTGAAGAAATGAAGAATATATGGCAACATACGGCTTTACATTGCCTGCTGCAAGTCCCGCTGCAAAAGTTACTGCATGTTCCTCAGCTATTCCCACATCAAAGAATCTGTTGGGATAAGAATTTTTAAATCTCTTAAGTCCCGTACCGTCAGGCATTGCCGCCGATACAGCCGCTACTTTGTCATTCTTTCCCGCAAGTCTTATTATCTCCTCGGAAAAAATGTCCGAATAAGTCTTGTTTTTCTTTGTACAAAGACTTTTTCCCGTCTTCACGTTAAAAGGCTCAACACCGTGGAATCCCGATGGATTGTTCTCCGCAAACCTATATCCCTTACCCTTCTTGGTAATAACATGAATAAGTACGGAATGTTCAAGCTGTTTTGCCTCTTTGAGAATCTTAACCATTCCCTCTATGTCATGTCCATCCACAGGCCCCAGATAATTGATTCCCATGTTTTCAAAAAACATTCCGGATATCATTAACTGCTTAATACTGCTCTTTGTAACCTTAATTCTGTTAACAACCTTTTCACCCACAACAGGAATCTTGTTAATGGCATTCTGGGTTACATTTTTTAAGTTATTGTACCTGGAATCAGCTCTCAGATTCGTAAGATATTTTGACATACCGCCTACATTCGGCGATATGGACATATTGTTGTCATTAAGGATTATAATAAAATTTCTCTTAAGCTCCGAAGCATTATTAAGAGCTTCAAAAGCCATTCCTCCGGTAAGGGCACCGTCTCCGATAACAGAAACGACCGTTCCCGATTCTTTATTAATCTCCTTGGCCTCTATAATACCCAATCCCGCAGAGATGGACGTAGAGCTGTGTCCCGTGTCAAAACAATCATTTTCGTTTTCACGTCTCTTAGGAAAACCACTCATTCCTCCATAGGTTCTTAAATCCTCGAATTCTTTCTTTCTGCCTGTAAGAATCTTATGGGTATAAGACTGATGACCAACATCAAATATTATCTTATCCTGAGGAAGATCCAGTGCCAAATGAAGAGCCATGGTAAGCTCCACCACTCCAAGATTGGACGCGAGATGACCGCCGTTCTTACTTATACTTTCTATAAGAACGCCCCTGATTTCCTCCGCGAGTTTTGGATAATCCTCTTCAGGTATATCTTTTATATCATTAACCTTATTAATCTTGTCAAGTATCATACTAACTCCGTTTTATGATTATCGAATCGACAAAAATACTTTTATCTTCAACAATCGCCGTAAACATATATTACTTTCTTAATTAATCCTTTGAATCAAACTCTTGAATCAATCTTTTGAATTAATCATTCGAATCAATCTTTTAAACCAATCTTTTGAATCAATCTTTTGAATCAATCTTAAAATTACTCTTCCACATCCAATACCTTGATTTGTCCCTCAATCTTCTCGATTCTGGTATTGCAATCTTTACACAATTTCATCCCTTCAGTATAAAGATTAATGGCGTCCTCTATAGGACAATCTTCATCATTCATCTTCTCTATAATCTCTTTTATTCTGTCAAACTCTTCTTCTATACTTAAACTGTTATCTTTCTTAATCTCATCACTCATAATTAATTAGATCCTTTCAATCTCCGCTACCTCAGCCTTTATCCTACCGTCCTTTACATATATGTCCAGTTTATCTCCGACCTCGGTGTTTTCAACACTCTTAAGGGTCTCTCCCTTGCCGTTTCTGGCATATACATATCCGCCTTTAAGCTTTTCCAAAGGGGACATCATACACAAACGTTCCACCAGCATTTCAAAATCATGCCTGGTCTTAAGAGACTTTTCCTCCATAAGATGTTTCATAGTCGTATCTTTATTGCTTATAAAATTCTTATAGTCTGCTATTTTTTCCGTCATACGGCTCATAAGCTCTTTTTTTAAAAGTTCGGTGGTTGCCTTATTACTCTTAAGCTTTGCCTTAGGCGAAGCTTTCTCAAGTCTCTTTTCCAATTCGGCAACCTTTCTCTTATTCATATTAATTTTGCTTGTAATAGCCGTATTCAGATCTCTATTTAACTTTAAAATATTATTTTCAAATTCATTATAATCAAACACTGCCAGCTCTGCCGCAGCCGATGGTGTAGGTGCTCTCATATCCGCCACAAAATCCGCAATGGTAAAATCAACTTCATGTCCCACCGCCGATATTACAGGCTTCTCACTTGCAAATATAGCACCGGCAAGTTTTTCCTCGTTAAAGCACCACAGATCCTCTATAGAACCTCCTCCCCGGCCTATGATGATGGTATCCACCTCATCCATAGTATTAAGATACTCAATACCCTTAATAACGCTGTCCGCAGCTCCGTCTCCCTGAACCTTACAAGGATAGAGAACTATCTTAACATAGGGATTTCTTCTGAAAGCAACATTTCTGATATCGTTAATAACTGCTCCCGTAGACGCGGTGCATACACCTATACATTTGGCGTACTTAGGTATGGGCTTTTTATAAATGTCGCTGAACATCCCCATCTCTTCAAGTCTGTTCTTAAGTAAAAGAAACTCCTTGTGGAGGTCACCTTTGCCTTCCGCTTCAACTCTTTTAACATACAGCTGATATTTTCCGTCTCTTTCATATACCGCTATCTTACCGGTACATACAACCTTATCCCCATCTTTAAAAGGTTTATCAATGTTTCCCCTGTAACTTCTGAACATTACACAAGGCAATACACTTTTCACGTCTTTACCGTTAATACTTTCCTTTATGGAAAAATATATATGCCCCGAATAATGATCTTTGTAGTTGGAAACTTCGCCTTTTATAGATATATTATCCAGAAAAACATCCCCGTCTATTACTCTTTTAAGATATCCGTTAACATCGGATACACTGTATATTTTTTTATTGTTACTGTTAAGTCTGCCTATCTCCATAATTACTTCTTTCGTGGTCTAAATTACGATCTTAATCATAATTCAATTCTCAATTCAATTTCCGGTCTAAATCAATTTTGCAAGAATTCCGTTTACAAATGAATACGAATCATCTTCTCCGTATATCTTTGCAATATCCACTGCCTCATTAATAGCCACAGCCACCGGAACATCCTCGTCATATTTCATCTCGTAATATGCAAGTCTGATAAGTGATAAATCAACATAATTAATTCTGGAAACCTTCCAACCCTTTGATACTTCCTCTATCTTCTTGTCGATTTCCCGGACATGAGCATTTACATCATCATATCTTTTCAGGATGAATTCCTTATCTTTTTCGGTAAGAAGTTCTTCTTCAGCATTCTCAGCTACTTCTTCTTCAACCTTCTCAGCTACTTCTTCTTCAGCATTCTCAGACACTTTTTCTTCAGCATTCTCAGCTACTTCTTCTTCAGCCTTTTTTACGAAATTCTTTAATGCATCTTTAGCTTCATTCTTTCTCTGCTTCTTCTCAAGCCTTTCTTCTACCCAATTAAAAAATAATTCCTTCTGTTCCTTCATCTCTTCTTCTGAAAAGAAAAACTGTCTGTATAAAAGAAGCATGGAGCAAATTCTTAATTCTCTTCTTGTCATAACCAATCTCCGAATATTTTAATACTCTTCCTAATCGAAACTCAGCAATCACCCTCAGGCATATCCTATCGTTTCGAATTCCGACTATTTTAAAAATAGACTGTTGAGAAAATACAACAGTCTATCAATCACTAATTTACTATAAACTATTAAACATCTTTAACCGCAACGATATTTGCGATTCTGATATTAACGGCATTTACATTAAGTCCTGTCATGTTTTCAATGGAGCTCTTAACTCTTTCCTGAACATTATAAGTAATCTTCTTAATCTGATATCCGAATTTAACATTCAATGTGATATCAACCACAACGCCGTCTTCATTAATCTTGGATTTAACACCCTTCGCAAGATTTTTCTTAGTTAACTTAGATACTATATCGTTAGTGATATTTCCATATATGGAATCAACACCCTCGATTTCAGTTGCTGCAAGTCCGGCAATTACCGATACAACATCATCGGCTATCTTAACCTCTCCCACATCACTGTTAGTTTCCAATGTATATACATCAAGCTTTTCATCCATGCCTTACGTACCTCCTTATATGGACTGATTTCATCCAAACTTATACGGACAATTCATATCCATACTTATATGGATAAACACGTCCAAACTCATATGGATATATTATACCAAAAAACATTGATATTTCAACCTTTACAAGTTGCAAAACCTATTACTGCCTTCGCTGCAAATCTAATTATGACATTACTGAAAACTTCATCATCAATCCGCAAGCATCATTCTGTCGTTTGCGAACTCACCACCACTAACTTCTTCAAATTTACCTAAGAGATCGGATACTTTAAGTTGTTTCTTTTCCTCTCCCTTAACATCATATATAATCTTGCCTTCATGCATCATAACAAGTCTGTTACCCATCTTTATGGCATCCTTCATGTTATGTGTAACCATCATAGCCGTCAGATTCTTCTCTTCAACTATCTTCTTGGTTAATTCAAGAACCTTCTTTGCAGTCTTCGGATCAAGAGCTGCAGTATGCTCATCCAAAAGCAAAAGTTTTGGCTCTTTAAGTGTAGCCATGAGAAGTGTAAGAGCCTGTCTCTGTCCTCCGGAAAGAAGTCCTACCTTTGCAGTCATTCTGTCCTCAAGACCGAGATCGAGAATCTTAAGCTGCTCGTGGAATTTTTCCTTTTCTTCGGATGTAACTCCCCAGCCTAAGCCTCTTCTTTCTCCTCTTCTTACCGCAAGGGCCATGTTTTCTTCAATCTCCATGTTTGCTGCGGTACCCTTCATAGGATCCTGGAAAACTCTTCCCAGGAATTTTGCTCTGGCGTACTCAGGCTTTGTGGAGATATCCACTCCGTCAAGGATTATAGTCCCGTAATCAATAGGATAAACACCGGCAATCATGTTAAGCATTGTTGATTTTCCGGCTCCGTTTCCACCTATGATAGTAACGAAATCACCCTTTTCAAGTTTTAAATCAACACCGTTTAAGGCGAGTTTTTCATTTATTGTACCTTTGTTAAAGGTCTTTTTTACCTGTGCAAGTTCAAGCATCATATTAACTCTCCTCCTTATCCGTCTCAGCCGTACCGGTTGCAGCCGCTGCATTTTCCGCTGTGTTTGAACCGTTCTGAGTCATATCCGCCGGAGCATACTGTCTTCTTATTCTCGACTTCTCCAGCATAATAGGTATAGATAAAGCGAGGGCAATAATTACTGCCGATATAAGTTTCATGTAGCTTGGGTCAATGTTAAATGCAAGTACAACAGCTCTGATTACAAAGTAGCAAACAGATCCAAGTACAACACTTGCAAGCTTTGAACCGAAAGATTTTGCCCATCCCATAAGAACTTCGCCGATAACGATGGCTGCAAGTCCGATAACGATGGCACCGGTTCCCATATTGATATCTCCGTACTTCTGGCTCTGCGCCACAAGTGCTCCGGATAATCCAACAAGCCCGTTACTCATTGCCAAGGCAAAAAGCTTTGTAATCTTGGTATTTACACCAAGAGCTCTTATCATATCTTCATTGTCACCTGTTGCTCTGATCGCACTACCGAATTCCGTACCGAAGAACCAGTACATAACGACAGCTATAACAACAGCCACAAGTATTCCCACAAAAAGCGCAGCCTCGGTCTGATTAAACTTAATCTTAGGAGATATATTTCCGGAGATATTTTGAACCTTTATAAACACCGTCTCAATCAACTTGAGATCTTTTGTTCTGCTTACAGGCACGTTTGCACGTCCCATAATCTTTAAGTTTATCGGCCACAAACTTATCTGTGTAAGGATTCCCGCAAGGATTGCAGGAATCTCAAGTATTGTATGAAGCATTCCCGTTACGGCTCCGGCGGCAAATCCCGCAAGAAAACCTATAAGCAATGCAAAACAAGGATCAAATCCTTTATATAACAATATGGCACATGTACATCCGCCGAGAGAAAAGCTTCCGTCTACGGTAAGATCCGCAATATCAAGAATTCTGAAGGTGATGTACACGCCCAAAACCATTATTGACCATAAGACTCCCTGGGATATTGCTCCCGGAAGTGCTCCTGTAAGAAAATTCACTTTACTTTCCTCCCGAGATTATTCTGCAGCTTCCAAAGAAGTCTCTTCTGCAGCGTCATCTGCTGAGTTTTCATCTGCTGCCGAAGTATCTTCAGCATCTGCAGCTTCTGTTGATTCCTTTGATGCGTCATCAGCCGAATCTTCAAGGTTAAGTACTGATAAATCAATACCGAGTTCTGCTGCAACTTCTTCATTTACAGATAATTCACAATACTCTTCAGGAAGATATTCGATTGCCATGTCTGCAGGATTCTCACCGTTCTTTAATATTCTTACAGCCATCTTTGCAGTCATCTTACCAAGTTCATAATAATCGATTCCGTATGTTGCAAGTCCGCCGTTATCTACCATGTTCTTCTCACCGCAGATAATAGGAATCTTGTTTTCTGTTGCAACCATACTTACTGTAGACATACCTGAAGCAACCATGTTGTCTGTAGGAGTGTAGATAACATCTACATCACCAACCATTGATTCAACTACTGTCTGGATTTCATTAGTGCTTGATACTGTGTATCTCTTGTATCCGATTCCCATTTCATCAAGAACTTTTTCTGCAAGTTCAATCTGGAATAATGAGTTATCCTCTGCTGAACAATATAATAAACCTACTGTCTTAGCATCAGGAAGTAATGTATGTAAAAGATTCATCTGCTGCTCAACAGGTGTTAAGTCTGATGTTCCGGATACGTTTGTTCCCGGAAGTTCATTAGAGTTAACAAGTCCTGCTTCCTTAGGATCTGTTACGGCTGTAACAAGAATAGGAATATCTGTTGTCTTTCCTGCAATTGCCTGAGCTGCAGGTGTTGCGATTGCAAGTACAAGATCTTTTCCGTCAGAAACAAATTTTTCTGAGATTGTATCACATGTAGACTGCTCACCCTGAGCGTTCTTCTGATCGATGTTTACATTAAGTCCCTCTTCTTCAAGACCGTCAACAAATCCCTTATTTGCTTCATCCAAAGCTTCATGTTCAACAAGCTGTATTACTCCGATTTCATAAGTTTCTCCGTCTGACTTAGAAGCTGTGTTATTTGCTTCTTCTCCGCATCCTGTAACCATTCCGGCTACCATAACTGTTCCCATTGCAAGCGCAATTAACTTTTTAAGTTTCATTACTGTGTCTCCTTCTTAATTATTTATTATTTTTTTACATGTGTGTCCCACACTAAACATTATTAGTTATTTTCATATGTGTGTACCACATTAAACATTATTTCAATTTTACTAATAATTAACCTTTTAGTCAACTCTGATGAATGTTCTCTGTCAATTTTCTATTATATTGAATGCCGGCATTGAATATTATACCCGTTAATTTCCTATCGTATTCAATGCCGGCATTAATAATTTTTTTTCATCCCTTGTCATCAAGGCATCTCCTTGTAACACAA
>Ga0181612_159953_pt1 | contig 22155 bp, 14 predicted proteins | sample HoacroProtozoa21_FD_119630 | JGI IMG/M metagenome (GOLD analysis project Ga0181612, IMG submission 119630) | Hoatzin crop microbial communities from Cojedes, Venezuel. Combined Assembly of Gp0051906, Gp0051904, Gp0051908
TAAGTTATCCATTGTATTACTACAGTGTCTTTTATCCAAGTCAGAAAGCACTTAAAAAAAAAAAAAACAAATACCCTTAATGAGAACTAAAATTGGCCAACAAGCTATGTGCATATTCCCCCCGCTCACACTCACATACACTTTTTACAGGCAAAAATGTGAAAAATAAGCATCCTAAATATATATTGATTGAGGAAAGAGGAGCTTAAATCCGGAGATGACTCTTCCCCAGTGTGACTCTAACTGTTAGACCAGCTGTGTATAAATTGTTGGTGGCAAACCCACTTGATTTCTTAGTGTTTTGGAGTTCTGCACCTTTTAGCTGTAGCTGCAGAAGGTTCCCAGTGTAATGTACCCAATGCACTTTGCTGCCCAGTAGGCCAGGGCTGTCAGCCTTGTAGAGCCATTGCCAGTGGAGTGGTATGTTTGGATAAAGCAGTACAGGCTTTAGGAAAAGTGCTGGTTTAACTGCTGTCCCTGTGCAGAGCTCTGGCTCGGTGATTTGAATTAAGCTGAGAGCAGACTGTGTCTACTAACAAAGCAGTCACTCTTCAGTCTGCATCCTGAGGGTGGCAGGCTGTGGCCTGTGGAAGTGGCCTGGGTCGCCTGCTCAAGCCTAACAGTGTAGAGGTGGGAGCATATGGACATTTATAGGGGAATATGCCCTGTCCTCTAAATACAGAAGGAGCTAACATTACTAGAACGTTGTGGGGGTTTTTCAACCCAGTGTCGGGGTAGGGGAAAAATTACTACCTGAAGAAGTGTTTAAACTCTTCCCTTGATCAGTAACAGAGGAGCCTACATTAGTACATTGTATCTGTTGAAAGAAATTGTTGGGTTGTTCCCCTCCTCCGCAAAGTATAAATGTTTTTTTCCTGTTCTTGTGTTGGCTTTTAGTCCCTCCGTTCTTCTTTCAACATCTGGACCACATTGGCCGACGGGTTGACCACTATGAAAGGCCTGAGCTATCTCTGGGATCTTATGAATATGTTGCTACCTTGGATTATTGCCGAGTGAGTATTTCCAGTATGTAAACTAATTTAAAATTTTATGTCAAAACAAACAAAGTCCTTTAAATATCTACAGTAGAATAAATGCACTTGTAAGCTGAATATCAGAGTCTAGGAACATTCTAGAAAATGTAGATAGATGCAGAGAGTTCAAGCTTATAATATTATGTTTTGTTCTGTTGTGCTGCAGAGTATGAGACTAGCAAGTAAGAATAAGAAATAGCACAGCAAAGTCATGGATCACCAGTCTTTAACTGGGGTGTTTGTGCTGGCTAGCATGTTGCACTGTTTAGAGGATACAACTGAAATTCTGATGCACTGTTGGATTTTAGTGTGTGTCTTCTGTGGATTTGGAAGACAGACACATGCCTAAATTGCCTTCCCAGTATTGAAAACCTTAGCAAATTTGACCTTGTAATCTTTTCCTGGCAAGAGTAGTTTTAGTATCATGGCCAGTAAGTTACAATGGAATGAGTTCTCTCTCCTAATATTAACTCACTGAAGAACTCAATCCAAAGCCCACTCAAGTCACTCTAAGTATTTGTAGTTGCTTTTGTTAGAGAACTGTATTTGATACTTTTCAAAGCATAAATTACTTATACTTTCCAGCATTTTACAAAACTGCAAGTGTGACTTCATCTGTCCCCAGTATGGACGCATTTTTCTTGTCTTGCTGAAATCAGGCAGAATTTGCTTCCTGTCAGTGGAATTGAGGTCATGATAAGGTTAGGAAAGGCAACTGAATCCTACAAAATCTTGAAGCAGATGCAAGTAACTTCCTCAGACCATCAAATTATTGCTGGTATGAAGAAAATGAACTGGTTTAATTCTGTTTTCTTCACTAGGGTACTGCTCCAAAATCCAGTGAAATCCCTGAGACGACCTGTATAGATGTTATTGAAATCTGGATTAAGTCCTAGAACAAGAGAGACTTGTAGTGAGGCATTACAGAAATACAGTGCAGGATCCTCAGTGTACATCCAGTGTAGCTCTGTCAAATTTGGTTAATCTTTGCTAATTTCTGGCAGCTAAACTTCTGAAAACTCATGTGTGCTGAATGGCTCTGTGCCATTTTCACAGTTCTTTTTCTCTGCTCCAGAGTGTAACCCTATGTGATGCAGTCGTCATCACAAGGCATCTTTCAGTGCAGTGGCTTTTGCACTAAAGCTTAAATGAGGGAATTTCCTTGATAAGCCATCCAGTACGGTCTGTCTGCTTGTTGCAAAGACCCGTGTATAGACTTACTAGAATGTTACAGAAAAGAAATCTCATGCAAAATTAAAACTTATGCTGGAAATGCTAAGTCATTTTATACAGAAGTTAACATTATTTTATAATTTCATTTTTCATTTTGCTCCAAGTTGCAAAGGTTTAGTTCTTTCATAAATCCAGTTTGAGACTAGAACTGAAAAGTCATTTCCTTTTGTGCTTATCAAATAACAAGGATGAACAGCACAAAAAATGTTAACAAATAACAGCTGGTTTGCATTATTGCACTCCTACAAAGCGGATGTGGCAAGAGCACAAGTCCTCATTTCTGCTGTATATTTGTCAGAAATTACACAGGGATCCTTTACAAATGGTGATGCGATATGAGAGTTTAGAAGTAGTGTTTGATACAGTTTTTGACACTAGAATCTATTACAGTAAACAGAACAGCTTTTAAAAACGCTGCTTGGTTTTAGTTCGTAGGAATCAATCCTGATTTACATGATTCAAATGAAGTGATATCAAGGGTATAAAGTTTAGTTTGAAGTGTGCCAGGGACTATGGATAAGTCATAATTCAAGGATTAGATTATTTTTTTTCTTAAGTGGAGTTTTCTGAGGTTTAGTTGAACAAGTATAATTTGGTTAAGTGGTCAGAACTCTGTATATGAAGGCAGTGAAACAGTATAATGGAAAAGCTGTCCTGGATTTGACACTAAGTAATGACCACTGCTCATCTTAATGGGAGTTAGGGAAAGTGATTGTAGGGAGTACGATGATCACTGTAGCTATGTTCGCTTTGTATGATCGTCTTCCTGGGTACTTTTCTAAGCATTACATTGCTTTATTTGGAAACAATAACCGTTCATCTTAATTCTCCTTACTTACAGAAACTTGTGTCAGTAGCGCGTGTCATGATTTGTAGGCCGCTTACATTATGAGAGGAATTCCCAAAGGAACCCGTACCAGCCCAAGTCATTGCTGTGTATGCAGCAGTTCCGTACACTGGATGTTCCGCTCTCATGCTTTGATTATCTTACAGAAAGTCATCTTATTCCTGAAAGTATGGTTCAGCTGTCCAGAACGCATTGGAGCATGAGACAGCAAGACAGACAGACAGGATGCAGATGCTCACCGCTTAGTACTGCTAAGAACTGAGATATTTTCATTCTGGTTCAGTACCTAAGTTGTATTTTTTGTTTCCAGATTGGTTAGAAATAACAGAGGCAAATGCAAACAAAAACTGAATTTAAGCATTCACATTAACAAAATGGTATTGTATATTGATATAGGGAATGCAAAAACAGTATGGGTACAGAAAAAAGCCAAAAGGCAAATTTGTTTAAACACTTGAATTCCAGCAGCAAATGTTTGTGTTTCATCATATCTAATAAACTGTTACCTGTTACATATTTTATTCTATTACGATGCTATTTTCCAGTAATAATGTTTTATTCCAGGGGTGGACTTTACCCAGTACCTGTCAGCTGTCTGCAACAGTTACTGTTTATCATCCATAGCATTTTTCAAACAACTGAATGCTGTATTTAGATTGCCTTATGGTAACACCTGTAAATTTTTCAACATTAACAGCACTGTCTAATTTTCCCTGTGAACGGTCATTTTTCTTGTAGAACAACAAGCCTCCAAAGCCACCTGCTTATATCTTCATGATTGATGTATCGTACAGAAACATAAACAGTGGCCTCGTTAAACTCATATGTGATGAACTGAAGACTCTGCTAGATAAACTCCCAAGGTAAAGAAACACAAATGTGCTTTGCTTATCTCGCTACACTGTAGTTTTCGTGCAGCTTTGCGTGTTGAGAGGTAAAAAAAAGCTACAGAAAATGTCAAAATTTACAGTATGGGCATTTTTGGGGCGATAGTGACCAAATGATAATTTTAACACTGCTGGCAGTTCTTAAACTTTTGATGTCTGGGCTTACTCTATGAATGGAAAGAATCTGTCATACTCATTGCACATGTAGCTTGCGTTCTTTTCCTTTCTTGTAGTGAACTCTAGTGGTATTATCTGTTAAGTCCCAGCTTGTAGTTTTGATTTTACTTGCTGTAGTTCTGTTTACTGCAATGTTGCTTTTCTCATTAAATTAAACAGGGAAATACCAAAACCAGACTATTCGGGAATGGCAAGTCTCTCTAAAGCCATAGTGTTGATGGCTTGTATCTTTAGCTCTTACTGTTAATTAGCAAAACTTCTAACACTTCTTGCTGTGCTGAGAGACTTTTCTGTCCTGGTGTGTATCTGAGAAGAGAACAAATCTTGCAGGCGACAAACATTTTATTAAATAGAGCACATTTGCTTTGTGAGCATTAAGCACGTAGTAGCAGTATTACTACTGATCAATATTAATGACAGTATATTATTTTATTGTAGTTTAGTATAGTTTTAAGTATAGTATATTAGTATAGTTCTCATTAAAAGTCTAAATAATGCAGACATACAGAGTTAAATGAGAGCAGTGAAAGACTGAGAAATGAAGTAGACAAGACGTTTCTCAGTGAAGGTATATAAAAGCATTGAAGAACATGTAGAAAGAAAATGCGTTCCAAATAACAGTACCTGCAGAGGGAGAACAGACTTAAGAAATGGAGAGAACAAAGTGAGGAAGAGTGGGAGATGAGATCCTTGAGGTAATCTGGGATATGTTAAAAATCTTTTATTGTATGTCCTTCTGGGATCTCTGTGCATGAAAGAAATTCCAGTCCAGGATGGGGGGTTAGTTTGTCAGATGCCCATGTAAGGCCATCTCTCAAGTACTTTGTCGATGAAGATTACACTGGAGACACAAGCGTTTGATATTATCCTGAACATATCTCAGAGCTTTCCATCAGGATTGGCCATGACTCTGCAGATAATAAAAGGCATGAGTGTAGTAACAAAAAGCAGTTGGCAGTTTAGAAACACCTGGGCTCGAATAAGGAAAGTTGAGGAAAAATGAAAGCAAGTGTATCGGCATCACAAAAAGACACATTAATTCTTCTCCTCACCAGCACTCTGCAGAGATCTGCTAAGTAATTTGTTTGCAGGGCCAAAGTTTTCATGTCCACTGAAAAAAAGCAATTAAAAAAAATATAAATGGGCAGGCCCTTCAGTTTCTTCAAAGACTTGTCTGTTGTCTTTAAACAATACTAACTTAAAAAAATCCCTAAGGCATTCCACCAAAATTTGTGGTGAAACTTATTTTGGTGCTGAGACGCAAAGGTCACTGCATGTTCATTTTCTGTTGCTGGACAAAGACACCTGCAAAAATGCTCTGCTGTTACCACGTGAGGTGAAAGCCCTGTGCTGGGAATTCACCCTGTGCTCCTGTCTCTAAGAGGGAAGACTTGGGGTAGCAAAGCAATCTGTGTCACAAAAGGGCTGTCGGTGTAAAGGCCTGGGCCAGGTAAGCCTGTGAAAGTGGCTGTGAAGTGAGACGTTAGAGGTAGCAAAGAAAGGATTGAGGTGGGTGTCTCAAGACCTGGTGTCAAGAACTCGGTGTTTTTGTAGACTTGCAGCATGGCAGAAAACACGTTATTTGCTTGCTTGAAATTTTAGAGTCACTGCTACTAATGGCAGAGTGGGCTACTGCTTGTAGGAAGTTACCTCTACAAAAACAGGGGCTGAGCAGCAGTTTGCTAGCTTTGGTTGGCCTGGGATCTTACGTGCAATAATGAGGAAATTCTGCAATGTGTTTTCTGTCTGATACAGAGCTATGGAGGATCTAACACTTTTGCTGCTTAAAAGTAGTCTTGCTGAAGCAGAAGTTTCACCCACCAAAGTCACCAGACGTTATTCAAGCCTAGCTGCTATTCTTACTAGGCATCAATCGTTAGTGTCACTGAATTACAATGTGTTCTAAATAAAGCTAATTTTCTGATCGTATCTTATGACTAATCATCCTGTTCTCTTTTCCATGTTTTGAGGACAACATGGCTTGTTCTTTATCTTAGGGACTTTTGACTGCTTGGCTAGGATGCACAGCTGATAGGGTTGATGTAAATACGCATGTTTAAAAAAGCAAATAATACAGCAGTTGAATTTATCAGGCTTTTTTAATTTGACCAAAGGCAAAGATTGAGACCTTTACATCTGCTTGGTGGTTGTTTGCTTTGTTGCTCCCAGGACAGATAATGATCTGAAAGCAGCCTTGCATTTCAAAGGAATGCTTTTATTGCAAGGTCGGAATTTCAGAATTATAACCAGTTGGGTTTGGTTTTCTTACAGAGAAGAGCAAGAAGAATCCTCAGCGATTCAAGTTGGTTTTGTCACTTATAACAAGGTCCTCCACTTCTTTAATGTAAAAAGCAGCTTAGCTCAGCCTCAGATGATGGTGGTCTCAGATGTTGGAGAAGTTTTCGTTCCTTTGCTGGATGGTTTCCTTGTGAACTTTCAGGAATCACGATCTGTGGTTATCAAGTAAAGTATAATTATTACATATGTGAATAAGATCTGAACGTTTATGATATACATTATGCCTTTTAGTCAGTTGTGTTATTGGGTTTTGAGGGGTACATATATTTATTGAAATACTTTAGAAACCAGCAGAGGTGTCTAGTGTTATATTTCTACCCCTGAGGAAGGAAAAAGTGGTATCACCAACCCCCCAGTGCTGAATTTGAAAGCATATTTAGGCCAGGTGTAAACCATGCATCTTCTGCTGTGCTGCTTTAAAAATGGGGGGGTGGGGGGGTGTTGCAGCAGCTGTGTGCCATGTTGCACGTTTTTCCTCTTGTGATGTGTATGATGCACGCCTGGATATGATCTAAGGACTCTTAAGTCCTTACAGCACACTAGAACTCCGTAATTTTTAGCTATTTTTTATTTATTGCATGTTCCTTTGTGTTACCAGCTTTGAAATAAGGCATCTCATAGAATTTAAAAAAATCATATTTTGTTTTATTCTCTTTGGAATCCTAAGAATTTGACCAATCAAAACTCATTTTTTTAAAATCTAAATTTGCACGGAAAACATCTTCTGTGTGAAGACTTGGTATATTACAAGGTATGTTGGGGATTATCCCGAATACGCCAGCGGGGTGAGACACTGCTCCTTTCATCTTTCGTAGCTTGTTGGACCAGATTCCAGAGATGTTTGCAGACACCAACGAGAGTGAGACCATCTTTGCTCCTGTTATCCAGGCTGGCATGGAGGCACTAAAGGTTAGAATGTTCCTCTCTAATGAGAATAAAACTTGATAAGCTGCAGAAATTCGGTTTGCTAAAAGCCAGTCCCAAGTCCTCCTATGAATTACAATGGGAAATTAGAAAAAAAGTCACTGATTGTTTCCAGCACGAATGTTCTGTTATTCTAACAGCACTTTTGAACTGCTTTAGTCAAAATGAGAACCCTGGCAAGCAATAACGTCTGTTTCCAGGTTTTGCTTATTGAGGGAAACCAATCCCTAGAGTCTATTCTACGTAGAACGGATGTTTAGGAGAAGATGAGGAGCAGGAGTCCGTTTCTCATTCAGCATTTGAGGGAAATAAAAAAGTGTTTAGTTACTGCAACAGAACTAGTAGATACTCTGGAAGATACCCAATCCCTGCACGTGTGAAGGGCAGGAAAAGAGTCAGTCTAATATTGGATTTTGCCCAGCCTATTCTGCTTCTGCCAACTTCTTGTGCAAAATGATATATTTATGACTGAATTGGGTAGGGGGTTTCTGCTTAACTGACAAGTTCTCACAGCTTGAATACAGCTGAAAATGAATCCACAGGTCAAGATGCATCCCCAGCTGCTTTCTGTACGTCTGGGACATCCCCTAAAGTGGTGACATTTCCATGGAGCCCTGCCAGTTAAAAGAATGCCACCATGGTTCACCACAAGATTTGTAGGGGCAGAAAACAGCCAGTGGTGTTTTAAAATAGTTGATTTATCTGCGAGCTGTGTATAAGTAAAGCATGAACTTTGAGTAGATGCATTTGTTGAACTAAAAATAGACAACATTTCTCAGATCTGTTTATTAAATATTTGATTAATACCTGTTTTCTTGTTATTTATTCATACTGCCAAAAGGTGTGTGTGCAAAACATGTTTGGTTACTGCTTCCGTCAGAATGCTTTTCACAAATACTCGACTTCTACAAAACAAACTGAAGGGCCATAATTGTAAATTTCCTTTGATGTTGGCTATAAAAGAAAGCAGCTCTTGATGAAGCTTTTTATTTAGCTCAGTCTTTTAAAGTTGTAATTTGTAAGGATTTTCACTGTGAATTATTAACATGCATATACCTGTGCTCAAGAAAACAATTCTTGTCTAAAAAAGACTAAAATGGATTGTGTTCCTATTTGAGATTAATTTTAATACACTTCTAGAAATAATATATATACACATTTTAGAAAATTTGTCAAAAGCAATGTCAGTAACTCCTGATGCGTATCATGACAAATGGGTATTTGGTATGTCTTTCAGTCTTCAGCAGAATGCTGCTTAAAAGGAATTGAAGAAATTGGCTTTTGTGATTAAAGGTATCTGTGCTTGAAATATTAAGGGTGAAATTTCAGGTCTGTTAAAAGTAAGATACTGTCTTCAACTGCAAGTCTGCCATAGCAAAGAGATTTCTAGTTTTCCCAGAAGAATGACATAGCTTTTTTTGAAATGTTGGGTATCTTTATCTTCTGAACATCTTAAGACCTGGAGGAGAACGTACCAGAGCCAATTTGTGGTCTGGAGTCGTGGGTATTGCAGTTTTAACCTGGATGTGCGGTTAAGTCTGTAGCAGGAAAAGGACAAATCCCTCTTTCCTCCTTCCTTCCCTTTGCCTTCACCCAACTTCTTCAATACCTGATGACATCAGAATTGCTAATCGGTTTTCATTTCACTTTGCTGTAACTTTTGGATGGCCCTGAGGTGGTCAGGCAGCTGGACTAGATGATCGTTGTAGATCCCTTCCAGCTGAAATAGTCTGTTCCATTCTGTTCATTCCCATTAGCTGTCTTAGTAGTAACAGTAGGTGATAAACTGCATTTTCTAAATTTTGGTGGAAAAGCTTGTTAGTAGTACAAAGATGCCTGCAGTTCTGCTCCCGTTGTAACTGTCATCTTTAGAATTCAGGGTTTTCTGTTAGTAGTTTGTCATCTCAGTAAATACCATGTTCTCATTAGACTTCTAAATAAGAAGAGACAACTTGAATAAAACTGGCAGTTACTTCATTTCTTAGCGACAAAAGGAAATGTTCATCACGAGTTTTGGCACTCCTGCATTTTAGTGTAGATTTGAATGGGGAATATAGCACAGGACTGCAATCATCGCTCATCTATAAAAATGTAGTGAACACTGGTGTGCCTGAACTGAAAGTAGTAATTTTTTCTGTTAAATGACATTTTTTTTTCCATTTTATCTAATCTAGTATTTGTACTTTGATACTTGCTTGTTGCATAATGCTTGTATCCAATTAGAAAGTCTCCAAGAGAGGTACTCCTAGTTTGCCCATCGAGATTTTAGATTCCTGTGTAGAAATTACTGTAACAATGCATCAGCCAAGATTTCTGTGTGCTAGACCAAGTTACTTACTGACATAAATTTGTTCCGGGACTTACTTCCATCAAGTTTTGAGTCTCTAAATTAGTTCTTCAGCTCTGAGGAACTGCAGAAAGTTTACACTGTTCTCTGAGAGATCACAGTGTGTGAAAATTAGGCTTGTTTATCTCGGTAGTAATAAGTATGCCAATATGGTGTCTCTGAAACAGGCTGCAGAACGTGCTGGAAAATTGTTTATCTTCCATTCTTCATTGCCAACTGCGGAAGCACCAGGGAAGCTGAGAAACAGAGATGACAAAAAACTACTCAATACAGATAAAGAAAAGGTATTTTCTACTCTGAGTTAACAAGGGACTGCTATTACGCTGAATTTCTCTAATAGAGCCTTGCTCTTTTTTCATTTTTTCTCTTTTACAAAGATGCATTGTTTAAATATGTAATATTCCCATTCTCGCTGTGCCCTGATTATGTAGGTATACGGATAGTTCCATAGAGCAGCCCTTCCCATCAAAAACAGAAACCCCCCAGCAGCAAATAACTCCACCCGCGGAGAGCCTTTGCTCCCTGCCTGTTCAGTGATGCAGCTCTCTACGAACATGTGCGGAGCTGGTTCCCTGCATACCGGTGTACGGGCAGGGCCAACGTGTTGTTAATCGAGTCCATGCCTCACTCAAAACTTCCACGTCAGCTTTCTTCAAGTGGGCATTTGGATTGTGGTTGGCTACCGACGGTATGTAATGTTATGACACTTGTATTTTTTAATTCTGTGCAGACGCTTTTCCAGCCCCAGGTGAATTCTTACGAGGCCTTAGCCAGGGATTGTGTGGCTAGTGGCTGCTGTGTGAATTTGTTCCTCTTCCCAAATCAGTACGTGGACGTAGCATCCATGGGTCTTGTCACCATGTACACTGGAGGAACATTGTACAAGTACAGCAATTTCCAGGTAAGCGATGTAGGTTTCCTGCCTTTCAGACAGTAACACCTGGGGATTGGTTGTTTTTCTCTTCAACGTGCGCGTCTACTTTAACATAAAAGCAGAGTGACTCTAGAAAACTTACTTACAAACTTCAGGGCATAAAATTCAAACTTAGAAATGACAGATCAGGCTCAAATATATGTCTTGAAACAATAATGAGCTGATTGGTATCTTAAAATTACAGCCCTGCTTAGATATGGTGGCATCTGAGCAGCGAAGTCATTTACTCCTGTATATACAGATAAAATGCTTATGATGAAGACACACACTCCCCCCAGAAAAGAAGCTGTAACAATACTTGTTTGTTTAAAATTTCATGAGAATCTCTCTGGGGAGTAGGGGACTTTCTCTGTGTCGGGAGCTGCCCTGCAAAAGCATTTTTTGCAAAGTCAGCAAGGCTCCTCGGTAATTCTTGAGGCTGTGCCATAACGTTCTAGCTCGGCTGCGAGGCGGAGCGCAAGAAGGGGTGTTACTGGGGTTGATTTGATTGAATGGAAACTCTGGTTGTCCGTGCCTAGTGATGAGCTGGTGGGCACAGCATATGCATGTTTCTGTTAACAAGAAAAAAAGCAGTCAACGTTGTTTATCTCTGTTTAAAGGAAACAAGAGATGTTAAATGTGAAAAGAACAGGTTTCATGTCGGAGGGGGGGTCCCAGGGAGGGGGGAGGGTTGGCTTTCTGCTCTGTTGCTGCCTCCCGGTGGTGAACTGCCGCATTTGCTTTTGCTCTGCGCTCCCAGCTCGCTGCTGACAGCCCGCAGTTCCTGCGTGACCTCCGGAAGGACGTGGAAAAGCAGACCGGCTTTGATGCAATCATGAGGGTTCGGACAAGTACAGGTAATGGTACCCGCTGAGAATGAAAATAAACACGAATGCATATGACAGTACACAATTTAAAATAATATGCTGCTGTACAGATCACTTGTAAAATCAGGCTAACTGTTTTACCTTCATTATGCACCTCTTGAAAACTGGATAGGCCGATGAAATGCATGAAGATGTCCTTCCTGTATATGCCTCCATAACTATTAATTTTCAGGTACGAGTAAGGCTTCTGATCATTATGCACGCATCTTAGATTGCAAGCAAGTTGTGTAAAGAAGTGTTGCTGCTGGACACTTACACGTTCCTTCTTCTTCATACTTCAAATGACATTACCGTGTCTACTTTCCAAGCATTCATTCTTACCTCAAATGCAAGTGTTTGAGAATCACACAGAGTAGCCAAGCCAACAGCACAAAGGTTCTGGGTGGTCTCAGGGCGACAGCGCAGCTTCACGGCCCATCAGCTTTTCCCTCTCGCCCAACTGTCAAAAAGTGCCATCGGCAAGGACAGTTCCTGGGGCCCCCTGAGGCTGCAAATCCCCAAGGGAAAACGGTTCCTATAAGCAAAATTGACCATGAAAAGAGAGTCACAAAATAATGTCAAACTTATTTGTCATTTTTAAATAAAAGGATATGTTTGTTTTGTTCTAATCTGGCTGTAGGCTTTAGGGCTACGGACTTCTTTGGTGCCATTTACATGAACAACACCACGGATGTTGAGATGGCAGCAGTTGACTGCGACAAGGCAGTGACAGTGGAGTTCAAACATGACGACAAACTGAATGAAGACAGTGGAGCCTTAATTCAGGTAAAAAAAAAACTTCTTTACATGTAACGTCACGAAATCGTGACCAACAACTTCTGCAGCTGTAACAGGAAATGTGGTGTAGGACTGATGGGAGCAAGGCACAGCGTGCGCAGATTCTGCTGACATAACACCACTAATATAATAAGGTTTTAATAAACTAGCCAAAGATTGCATCTTACCTCAACAGCACAAATGTGTGTTTGGGAGGCAGTGAGGCATGGAGGAGGCATGGCCCTCACGACCATTAGTGTGTTCAACTACTGCTATACTGCACGTTCTACTTGGGGTACCAGAGTGCTTTTGAAACACTCACTGAGACCTCATTAGCTATTATTTTTTTCCATTTTTACTAAATAAGTGTATTTGGAGTACAAGCTTCATTACTACTTGTATGGAAACCGTTACTGCTGTGGCATTCCTTGTGACCTCTCTGCTCAAGAGCAGTTCTCTATTGCTAAACATGACGTCCAACCCTGCGGGCTGCTCAGGACCCACCAGCAATGGGACCTGTGCAATGAAAGTTCTGGCCTGCAAGCTGCCAGCTGGCTGCCCTGCTCCCTCAGGCTCTGGGGATCGAGCGCTAGCAGTCAGCCCCACAGCACTCGCCTGCCGGCATCATGATGTGCCCTGCGAATTAGGATGGGACTGGTAGCACCTTCTCTCCCAAGCAGAGCGGTTCCAGTCCGAGAGGGGAGGGGAGAGGAGAGCCCTCCACACTCGCCTGCTCAGCTAGGCAAGCTCAGGTCTGATGGGCCACCATAGGGCCATGCGCACAGGAGTTCTGCCCAGTCTGTCAGGAGCTTTGTTCCTACCGTGACCATGCCAGGCTGTTCCAGAGCCAAGTACAGCTTTGCTTCCCGCCTTAGTCCATGACATGGGACTTCAGTAGCAGTTCCTGGAAATGCCACTTAGGCAGTAACTGGTATTTCTCTGCCTAAACTGCCAACAGACTGACTCGTGGTAGACCTTTTGTTAGGAATAGGAGTATCCCACCCATGATCAGATAATGGGAGGTCCTTTTTTACTATCCTAGATGTTCCAGTACTTCTCAGGAAGCTTTTCATCTCTTGTATGGCATCTTTTCAAATACACTTATTTGAACTGTTCAAATATTACACAATTAGGAAGTATGATTTATAATCAGCAGTCTCTTGTTTTCAGATGATATCATCAGTGTCTAGCAAATGATAGTAATAAGCCTTTCAGTCAGTCATTATTTTTTATAATTTTAAGATTCATAACTTTTACAATGTCTAATATACTTCCATAAATAATACAGGTTCGTTGGTCCTATAGATGACAGAAGCACTGAGGCAGCACTGCAGGGCTAGGCTGTCTTCAGAAGTAGTTCTGTGCCTTCTACACACAAAGGAGGTGGCTCTTGAATAACAGAAGCTTTTTGTTTTAAAATAAAAATAAAAGCTAATTTGCTCCTGTGTTGCAGTGTGCTGTGCTTTACACATCAATAAGCGGGCAAAGACGACTTCGCATACACAATATAGGTTTAAACTGTAGCTCCCAGTTAGCTGATGTCTACAAGACTTGTGAGACCGATGCACTTATCAACTTCTTTGCGAAGTCAGGTAAAGTTGTAACAGACCAATTTTGTTTCCTTTTTTTATTTTGGGATGGAAGTTGGCGAGATTACCTAGTGGGAAGTCATGTTTTGTAACTTCCTGCTCCAAGCCTGAGCAACTTTTGAAGTATTATAAAATTGAAAAGACAAATAGATTACATATTTTAGACACTGCCATAGAAGTAATGCTTGTGAAGGTAGCTAGAAACTTGTAATGAACAAAACCGTATAGGCACAGCAGTAGAAGTGGACATCCTATCAGTGTTGGAGGTTTGGTGGGGTTTTTTGGGGGCAAAGATGAGTAAACATCCTCCAGATGCTGTCTGTAAGAGACTAAAAAGCAGCCATAGACCTCAGGTTAGTAAACACTAGAAGCTAGCAGAATATAGATACTTTAAAAGTACGTCCCCATCTTTCGCAAGCTCTTTTATTCTTCTGTATTTGTAGCTTTTAAAGCCCTTCTAAGCCACCCCCTGAAGACCGTCAGAGAGATCCTGGTGACTCAGACAGCCCACATGCTGGCGTGTTACCGGAAGAACTGTGCCAGCCCCTCGGCAGTAAGCCAGGTAAAACCCAGTGGAACTCAGCCCTCCCCCAGGCAGGCTTTGCAGGAGATGAGCGACCACGCCTGCAGCATCAGCACTGCCAGAAAGGAAAATTTTAGGACAGACTTTTCTTTCAGATATAATTAGTGACAGGTGGGATTCAATGGTAGCAATTACAACACACGGAGGCTGTTGTTCCGGAACAAATGGCAGTGCCGTTGAGGGAACTGATGATCATATTCACACAAAGGCGCTTAGACAGCCTTTTCTTCCTGCTGGAATTATGTGCTGACTCACAAAGCTTTCATTTTTTCTTCTTACGCTGTTAAATATTTTAGTATTCTAATTTTTGACAACTAAGACTGTTTTGTCAAGAAATTAAAATAACATTTTATCTTAGTGAACAATCTGAATTTGCATGTAAGTCTCTCAAGTGTCCTGGAGCAATAAATACCTGATGTCTAGATGGGAGCCGAACTCCAGGGGAAGGGGGTGAATCTATGGTGGTTAAGGTCACAGTCTGTTAACTCCTTTATTTACCAAAGGGTAGTAAGAAGCTGTAGGGACCTGATTCCTTACATTCCCCACTACTTGAAAATTCTTCCAACTTAAGACATCTCTATTATTTTCAGCCCATTCTTTTATATATCCAGAACATTTGGGGACGTCTAACTGAACCAGCAGGAAGGTGTTTTCAAATCCTTTCAGCAACTATTTCTGACAAAAAGCTTTCTCTGTTTCAAATACCCAGAGGTGGCTGGACTTAAAATTCAAGTCCTGTAAGCCTTCAAATTTAACTTTTAATTTTCTTGAAACTGTCAAAATATTTCCCTATCTCCTTCAGACTTTGAGGTGCTTCAGAAGATAGCAGGAAGGGTTGGCTTGCTGACACCTTTTTTGAATGACAGCTGGCACTACTGTACATGACCGATGAAGTCAATAGGAAGGCCGAAGGACTCTGACAATGTTGGAGGCTTTGATTTAGATTAGTTCCCCTGATCTCTTTTAAAAAAACTGTATTTTCCAATTCTTTTTTCTTGAATGTAATGTATAGATCAGCATTATTAGCACATCCTAATTAAATGACTTAAAATTAAATGCTGCAATAAAAGCAACAGTTCTTTTAAATTATTGACCCTTATGTCCTGGTGATTCAGCCTGGAGAAAGACTAAGCCTTTTACATACCATGCAATACTTCCAATATTCAAAAGCCTGGGCTGTAACTTGTTTAATGTTAGCGAGGACCAAATAAGTTAGAAACAATACCAGAGACCCTCACTGTGGACCACCATTTCCCTCCTTAAATTTTTCGGAGAAAAAACAGCCACTTTTCCTATGTGATGCCCTTTAGTACCTAAAAATGAGCGTTGGTTACAAGGTAGGTGACAGCATCCCAGATGACAATGACAGTCTACACAGCAAACAGTTTCTGCTGGATTCTTATTAAATGTGTTAACCATTCAGAGCTACCATATCTGGTTTGAAACAGCACATATAAACCAGTGTTTCTAGGTTTTTGTCTCTTTAATCAAAGAAAAAAGCAGTCATTTAAGTGTTTGAGAGCCCAGCACTCACTCCCCAGCACATGGGATGTATTAAATAACAAGGCTTCTCTGTCCCTCAGCTCATTCTTCCGGACGCAATGAAGGTGCTGCCAGTGTACATGAACTGTCTGCTGAAGAGCTGCGTGCTCGTTGGCAGGCCAGAAATTCCAACTGACGAGCGAGCGTACCACCGACAGCTGGTCATGTCCATGGGGGTAGCCAACACACAGTTGTTTTTCTATCCCCAGCTTCTGCCACTTGTGAGTATCTTGTTTGCACATCTTTTCAGTTTCAGTCAGACTGTTTTCGGTATTATGTGATTTTATAATCCTGCAGATGCAGAAAAGATTCTGTCTGCTGAGCACGGGTTCTACTACCATGCTGGATTACATTTGTACTGTGATGTAGTGGCTAGCTGAAGTGAATTGAGGAGGGAAGCTAGAACCTCTAGAGTAATGGAAAACGGGGAAGTAACATTATCAGTCAGTGGCATCAGCATCCTCTAAGAATCTCACTGTACTTTTAACGAGGTTTTTGCCCAGGCTAATGAAAGATGCCAGCTTTACTGAAGGTCAGTGCTAGCATGCGTCTCCCATGGTAGGTTGTCCTTTGCACATGGTGCACTAACTGAAAAAGGTCTGATTTCCAATTCCTCTAATCGGGAAAGGAACCACTAAGATGTACTAAACCTTTCAACAGTTACTTTTCAGTATCTAATTAGAGCTTCAGTCACCTCGAAGGCCCCAAGTCTACAGCTCTTGTGTGTTTCCACCCCACAGCACAGCCTGGATTTGAAGAGTGATGCTGTCCCAGCTGCCGTCCGCTGCTCTGAGGAACGTCTCTCCGAAGGAGGGGCCTTCCTTCTGGCCAATGGTCTGAGTATGTTCCTGTGGCTGGGAGTCAGTGTGCCCCCAGAGCTCATCCAAGGACTTTTCAACGTGCCCTCCTTTGCACACATCAGCACGGAGGCTGTGAGTAGACGGAGACCAGTCTCTTTTCCAGAATTTATGATTTAGTAAGACCAGAGTGCTACTCAGAGAAACACGTCATTCAGCTAAAAGCAGGTGACCAGCAGAAGGTGTTAAGACACCAGAAGTGTCTCAACATACCTAACACTTTGATAAGCTTTTACACCCTGAACACGTACGGGAGGGAAGCTTTCACAACGTTTTAAAACTTTCTTAAACTTTCACTGTTGCAGATACTGAAGTCCTATTGAATGTGTGTTGCTAAAATTGGAACACAACACTTTGCAATAGTTAAAGTTTCTCCTGATGTATTTTCACATGGTGATTATTTTAAACTGCAAAATGGCTTAGATGGATGAGACATTTTTGTGAAGGACATGGCATTTCCCAGTTTAGAATGAAATCCACAGTAACTTGTATGGTAAATATTACAAATATCAGCAGCTGGTCTTGTATGAATTCATAAGAGATGCAACTGGGATGTAACAACCTGCCTTGCTTTCATTCTGATAGACATCACTGCCTGACCTGGACAATCCACTTTCTAAGAAACTGAAGTCAATACTGGAGCTTATCCAGAGCCAAAAGCCCTACACTATGAAGGTAACTTCTCTCTGCCTCAACTCATTCCTTGTACCTGTTCAGAAGAACACTACTGGCTTTAACAAAACTCCTCAGTAGCTGTAAAAGGTTTTACATACCGGGAATTTTCTTGTACATCAGTGAGTTCCAGCATGCGTTGTAGGCACAAGCATCTCAAATGTGCTTAATTCTTAATCAGAACAGATTTTCAGAGGTAGTCAAGTCTAACGGTTACCATGTTGTTCTGCAAACCTTAATTCACGTGCGTCTCTCTCCTGTGTTCATAAATACAGCTATTGCAATGTGGAGATGCATTAGTTTTGGGTCCCATCCCCCCCACCAGCACACAGTACCAGATCCAGGAAAACCATACTGCCATTTAGTATGATTGGATCCTAAAAATATGTATCATCTCTTATCGTTTCAGCTGATGATAGTGAAACAACGGGAGCAGCCAGAGATGCTTTTCCGACAGTTCCTAGTAGAAGACAAGAGTATTTATGGAGGAGCTTCTTATGTGGATTTCTTGTGCTGTGTTCACAAAGAGATCTGCCAGCTGCTCAGCTAAGGGAACTCAAGTATAATTTGTCTGTTTCTTTTTGATTTTGCAAGAGGGACGGTCACTGGTGCCTGAAGGCTGGCCCGCAGCTCCACCATACCCGGGCATTCTGCTGTGCTTTAGTGAACCTTTTCTGTGCTCTTTTTGTGCAGGTTCATTTCACGCCACCTCTCACTATTTAGCTTGCTTAGTAAGCTGTAGAATAGGAAGTTCTGCACTCAGGTATTCATCTTCAGGGAGTCCTGACTCCTCCTCCAAGTGAACTGCCAGATTTCAGACTGTCAACGCTTAAGAGCATATGGTATGCATTTATTCAAATATAATTCAGAAAACTCTTTAATTATTCCTTTTGCTAGTTGTAAGTTGTCTAAGAGCCAGGAAAGATGCTAAGAATCTATACAGAAGAGGAAAAATAATAGAAAACACTGCTTTTTCTAAGTGAGGGCATACAGTTGAATCAGATTTGCAGTAATCATGTAGTTCAACTGAGTACTTCAATATCCTTCATATAAAGCTAATCTCTGAAAAATAATCCCTCTCTTCCTAGAAGGGACAAGCATTACTTTCTACAGAAACCGAGCTCTGGGTAACCTTCCATGCCCGGGGCTATCCAGGATGCAAAAATGCCTCAGTTCATAACTGAACTGGAATAAGTTTAACAGTGATGGACCACAGGAAGAACAGCAATCACACAATTCTTTTGCTATGTTTGGCAGATAATGCCACACAATTATGGTACAAATCTCTAGTCTTAAGGGCAGCCATTAATTTTGCATACCATTTTAGTTATATTTTCAAAATCAAATGTGTTAGGTTTTACTTAGTACATTTGCTAACTGGAATATTCCCAATACAACTTGGATAAACATCTGTCCCTCAAAATTTCAGTGGCAGGTCAACTGTGAGACACTTGACACATTAACCAAAGGTCATTTGTGGTGCTATAAAAAGAAAGCCTCTTGTTTAATTCCGGTTCTATTACAGTGACTTCCTCTCACAGGACTGATTTATTCAACAGTCACTGCTTTGAAAAAGAAGCCTCTGCTAATATCAATATTTAAGGTAGAATCTAGAAAGTCAGACTCTCGGGAAGTGCCGTTTACCTCAAATACTTCATCAGTCTGTTGTATCTTTAGGACCAGTGCCTCTGCAGGTGAGGTTTGAACTTTTCCAAAGTTGAAAAGCTATTGTTACCAAAAAAAAAAAATCAGTGTTTCAAAGGAAGAAAAAACTTTCAAAAGTAAGGATAAGAGTACGGCCTCAAAAAAAAAAGTGCCTTTAAACATGTTAGTGTTGCTACTCAGTGTTAATCATTTTAATATCCAAGATAAGCAGTCAAGATGCACATTTTTTGTTTGACAGCTTATCAAAACACTTGTATCCTTGTGCGTTGACTGAGAGCTCTTAAAATAAGTGGCTGTATTACAAAAGAATCCTCGGCCTGAATTCAGCTGCCAAGACAAGCACTTTTTAGCTGAAGACTTTACCCTGTAAAAAGTAGTTGTTGCCATTCCAAATCAGTGTACTTTGCAAAATGACACCAGCAACTCTATGTGTAAAGAAATAAGCAATTATTCAATATAATCATTGTGTGTGTGTATTTATTCTTTCATGTACTAAGGTTTTTATGCTGTCAGCCCCTGCCAGAAGCTATCCAACACCTCTTAAACACCTTTCAACTGCTTTAGGGCAACCTGTTCTACACCTAGAATTCTGGAGCAAAGCGTACACAGCACTGCCCTGTGCCGTGGCAAAGTCTCGGAGAGCAAGGATGTCAGGCAAAGAGGTGCTCTTCAGAATGAAGCTGTAGTAAGACAGAGCTATTTGTACTTGCGTAGCTCCTTCACTGGAGGGCTGGCCTTTCACATGCAGTGGATTCTGCTGACTGTAAGACATCATAATGGCTAAACTAGCAGCGAGATACAGATACACATTGATGCAGCAGCTCTTGCAGCAATCACAACAGTTATCACAGCGATATACTACAAATGCAATTCCTGTCTCCAGCATAAACAGCAGGACTGTGATACTCACTTGAGATTTACAGTACTTAGGCCTGGTTTTGTTTTTTTTTTCCTTTTCAATTGCTGCAATAATTACACTCAAAATTACTTCATGTTTCACCACAGAACTTAACAACTGCTTGCTTTTTCACCCATAAGATGGACCCTGTTATGAAAAGGATCAGTGAGCCTTCCTCCACGTTATTAAGCTGACCTTCATCCTGCACAATTTTTACTATTGACAATAAAGTTGTCACCAACTTTACCAGTTTTGGAAGGAAACATTTTTTCTATTATATACAGAAACAGTAGGTCTCATCTATCGCTTTTGTGATTCCACATATCCTTAAAAAGCCACATTCAAGAAACAAGACTTACAGATGCTTTCAATGTAATGGGCTCCAAGTGTTCATTTATTCTTTTCTAGAGTTCATTCTGGATATTTCTATCCCCTGCCAAGGATTTTAAAACATCCGAGTATTCTAAAATTAATCCCTTGACTTAATGCCATTTAACATCCCTTGTCAGATCAAAATCATTGTTTAGTTTGCAGGCTAAATTCCACTCCACTGAACAAACCATTCAGTATCTGCAGTGAGCTTGTGTCATCTGCATGATCCTGCACTGGGGAAGAACCTCAGAATCCCTGAGAGCGCTGCCCACTGACCTGCACAGCACATCCAGCACTTCAGCCAACTTCTGACAGCCTGCAGCGTCAGAAAGAGGGAAGAATGCTCAAGCTGATGGCTGGATCCACACACAATGACTTAAGAGTTGGCCAATGCCTGAAAGTCCCTTTGAAGCTAAATGCTAAGACATCCCAAGCATCTTGTCAGTGCACCTGTCAAATCTTTCCCTTAATTCATACATGGTGTAAGTTATTCAAAGCACTGTAAGCCTCTTCCAGAATGGACAGACATGACAAGATCTAGAGAGGCCTCCCACATCAGATTGGTGGCATTATGCATTTATTAAAGTTGGAAAGGAAGAAACTTCTTAGGCTTTTTATCTTCAGGGACAGCATCCCCAAATTAAGTCTTCATTTACTTCTGGTAAATGAAACACTCATCAGTTCACTGATTATGAGCGGTAGCCTCCTCCTTCTGTTAAGAGTGTTACAACTGAGAAATCAACTGACAACCGGTAATGACATTAAAAGCTTTTCATCTCTAGACACCACTTTAGATACTGTCCAAATCAACAGTGATTTTAAAAATGAACAGATGTTTTTACTGTATAATTGGGGGTGGGGGATAGTGTGTCACTACAGCAGTTCCTAAGTACCATCTCCTCAACCACAAGCACACGACACCAAGCCTTTGGGTACCCACCCCTGTGCACTACTGTCTCACCTTTACAGGCCCTCTCCCTCTGCTGAAACACCACCTTCAGATGATGACTGTATGCCTCTTTCTTCACAGAGGACATGTAGAAAGGTCTATTTCCTTGTCTGTTAACCTCAATTAAAAAAGGGGCAGTTGAGTTGCTTGTTAACAACACATACATTACACTTCCGTGGTGAAGCTGGCCCATCCAGACAGATCTAATCTAACACTGGAGCAGTATTCTTTTTTTCTTTACGCTACATCAGCTATTTCAGCTTTGAGGGAATGATGAGAAACCTAACTCTGCATGCTTGAGAGGGATTTGTTGTTTTTTTTTTTTTTATGAGACCATATGCAATTAATTTCCCAAGTCACTGAAGTCTTAAGCAGCACCCCAGCTTCCGCAAAATGATACAGATACACATCTCAACCCGTTACTTTTGAGTTTCCTCTTCAGTGTAGCCTTATTTCCTGTGTTATGAGTAGCCTATGCACCGAACTACCGGCTATGGACATATAATTAAAAAGGGGAAATGGGAATTAACAATTTGTACTAATTGAGAAAAAAAGATGATTTGTCACTGGCACAAAAGCAACCTTCCTAAGGCTAAGTGTCTCTAGTATTTACTTTTTGAGTAAGAACATGATTAGGGCAAGAGCAGGAAAGTTACCTTACTGTGGCACGTATCTTCTATCAGATGCTGTTCCCAGTAGCCTTTGGCAGACTTCACCGCCAGTCA
>Ga0181612_124084_pt1 | contig 22154 bp, 8 predicted proteins | sample HoacroProtozoa21_FD_119630 | JGI IMG/M metagenome (GOLD analysis project Ga0181612, IMG submission 119630) | Hoatzin crop microbial communities from Cojedes, Venezuel. Combined Assembly of Gp0051906, Gp0051904, Gp0051908
AATTATTATTTCTAATTGAATTTATATATTTTTAAATATTTAACGCTCAGTATTATTCTCTTTTCCAGTAGCACTATCAGCCCAGCTCTGAAGGGTGAGAACCTTCCTCTCCAGGAATCTGCCCCAGTGTTACTGGGTGGAGAAGCAGAGACTCTGTGCCATACCAGATTACATAAAGCGGTGTCAGAGTTGGACTGCTGTCATCCTTTTTGATTTCAAACACAGAACTGCCACTGGCCCATTTGCAGTTTGTGCCAGGAGACCAGTCTGAGTTAGTAATCACTATTTGTCTTGTGCTTCGGACTGGATGTCCAAATGATTCAGTCCATACATCAGCTGGGTGACACAGTGTTTGAGGTGACTGGCCAAAGGAGCTTGCTGATTTGTAGAACCACAGTTCTGAGAATCAGACTCCCAGATCTTTATCTTGCACAGTTTGGTGTGAATAACTCCTCTAGGAGCCTTTGTCCAGTGGGACTCCAGACATTGACATTCAGCAGTGTAGTGTGTTGTCTGCTGGATAAAAGCCACCTCTGGATGAGTCTTCAGAAAGAAAAGATGCAGGAATGCCGTTTCTCATCAGCTGGTGTCACTGCTTGGAGCCAGATGTTAGCAGCTGGGTGTGGTAGTACAAAATGGTCTAGGAAAGAAAGAAGAAAATGTTTAATAGGAAACATTAACTTTCTGGCTAAGCTATGGGCAAATACAGAAATCCCTTGTTTACAACAATAACTGCTGGAAGCTGCAGAAATAGATCTGTGACATTTTAAAGTAGTACGTTTACTCTGTTTGATCAGACAGGAGATAATGTCATGTGCCTATTTTACCATAAACACTCCTAATAGAGACTCAGCACTTCAGCTATTGGCAAGAAATAGAAGAACCTGAAATATCTTTTGAATATTCAAACACCAGGGTGTTTGGAAATATGCAGTTGCCTGTAATTGTACTTTGTATTTCTTCAACATTCTTCACAGCAAATGTCTTGATTTATGAATGTGTGATAAACTGATTACTGGAAATCTCAGAAGTAAGACAATTTGCCTTTTCTGTTTCTTTCTAAAATAACCCAGCCTCTGGGAACAGGGAATGTTTATGGTGAACAACAAGGATTATATTAAAATATAAAAATATAATAATGAACAGCCTTTGGAAACACAACACACAATGCACACACAGTTCTTCTGTGTTTTAGGAGAACAGACATTCCCTTTTTCTGCGAATATGTCGGAATGTCACAGGGGCTACTGAGTCACCCAACGTGAAGGTTGGTAGTTCTGGTAGGACCAGTCTGGAGAATGAGAAAGGAGTCACTGAGAGTTAAGCACCTAAACATGTACCAAACACCGGGCTGGAGATGAAAGCAACCACAACAGGTAGTGAGCACTGCTGCATTCGCTGTTGCTGCACCAAGATCCCATGCACCTGCTTATTAAGTGAACATATGGCTCCCAATTAGAGACCCAAACTGCTTAGATAAATGAAAGAGAGTTGGGGCTTCAGGCTGGGATCTCAAACAGCCACAGAGCCATTTTGCTAACTGTCAAAAAAGGCTGTAGCTAGCTGGATATCCCGAGTCCTGGGTTTGGGCTAGAAGTGTGCGGTCCTCTGTTCAAATTCCTTCACAGCCTTTAGCTTTCTGGAGTGAGAAGCCTAAGAACAGATATGCTCTTAAAAAACAGAGCAGCCGTCTTTCTCCCTTTCAGAGGCGAGCTGTTGTGGGACAGGGCTCCTTTTCATTATTATTTATTATTCAGCTCAGTGGTTAGTACACTCATTCAGGATGTGGGTTATCCAAGTTCAGTTCCTTCCTCTGCCTGAGGGGCTGTAAACTCACATCCCATACTTCCTTGGAGAGTGCCATAACCACCAGCCTATGGACTGTTATTAGGGTGGGGGGCACTCAGTCCATCCTCTTGAAGTGGTTCCTATTTGCATGCTATCCTTTTTCTCCAACTCAAGGAAAGGTTGAGTAGGCAAAGTGAAATGGAGCAGCTTCAGTAGGAAGGCTTCACAGAGACCTTCTCTTCCCACCCTTTCCTCAAATTTAGCCCACAGCCTAGAGTTGAGATCAGTTTCCTGAAAAGTGGGAGATTGGAGCTTGATTCCCCTGGGGCTGAGGGGTAAAATATATCTTCCATGTCATGTGCAAGCGCTCTGATCACTTAGCCATAAAGGATGAGACTAAGGATGTATAAAGGACAACTCCTTTGGAGGATCAAGCTCTAAATGACTTTCTAGTGCAGGGAAATTTGTGGTCAGAACGCCAGTGAAAAGACTGTCCAAGTGTATAGGTACAAATGTATTCCATGAAGTAATGCATCATCTGTAAATGCACACATTTTGCTCTTGCCATCTAAGCAGCTAATTCTTTAAGACCAGCATTTTATAGATTAAAAATTACCATGCTGGTTTAAACCAGAAACACACATTATATTTTGCCTATTGCCCTGCTATATAGAGATCTGTAGATGGAAGATGCTGCGTGATACTTTCTTCGAAAATCTTCCCCTGTGTGGCATGGATCCTACACTGCTTAGGAAAAAGCATTTCTAAGCATCAAGTAGGAGACAGAGGAGGGGCAGACTCTGATCCCAGGTACCATTAAGGTAACCTAGATTAGAGAATTTCAGTGTGGTTATCCTGGGTTGGTCAGGGTACATTTGATAGCAGAATGATCTTCTACTACAACAAACAAAAATCAAAAGGATTTTAAGAAAAAGTACTTGTTGGCTGGGATGAGTCCAGAGTGCACATTGGAGTTGACTCAGATTCAGCAATGATTTGAGGAAGTGAAAACTCAACCCTTCCCAGTGCTGTGGTCACGCTGCTTCTCCTCAGTGAACAGAGCAGAGCCCAGCACGGGGAAGTGGGAGTGGCACTCAAAATCGCCAGTCTCTGCTTGTTGCAACATAGAGACCAAGATGACTTTGCACGTCGGAGTTTGCAGCACCAGAAGGGAGCCTACTGCAGTCCTAACGGCAACCTGCTGGAGCTCGGTCTGGGGCTTAGGAAATTGCAGACCCTAATCTGTACTTTATCTCCTGTCTGCACTCAGCGTGAATGAATCCCCGTTTCCAAGGACCATTGGCCTGTCAACTGCATGAAAGCTTCACTGTGTCTGGGAAGCCATGCGTGGATCAGACACAGTCTACTTGATAGTTAGATAACTTTTCTTATAACCCTGAGCAATTGCATTGAATTGCTCTGTCTCAAGAATACCTGCTGCTCTTAAACTACCCATTTACAAGGCTTAGAGGAGAGGGATTTTTTATCATGCAAACAAACATGTAAAGCACAATATGCCAGAGAGACCAGACTTCTTCACTGTTTTTAAACACCTTGTTCTCTGACTGCTTGCGCTGTTATCTGCAGACTGTCCCTAAAATAAGGGATGCATCTAATTGATAGCTGATGCCCAGTGTAGTTAATATTGGCTGAACTACTGTTCTAATGAAGCAGGGTGCAGCTGATAAGCTATTGGGCAACTTACCGAGCTTGTTAAAACAGTGATAAACAGTATATCACTCAATGAAGCCAAATGAGGCTTACTTCTGAAAGCAGCTGAGGCAAAGCCAAGTGCAATCTAACCCAAGCCCTGATCTATATCTTATTTGAATGTCTGAAGATCTCTGATTATCATAGTTTGAAACTGCTCTTGGTAGGGGTCCACATCCTGTGAATTTATAGGCCTGTTGCTCCCACCACTTTTACAACCTCTTCGAGGTAGGGTTACATTTTTTTTTTCTTTTTCTTGCTTCATGAAGAAGTCTCTAGGGGATCATTTCCAAGCAATCAAATTTAGTTACTTCATACAATGGTAGGTGAAATTATCGGAGAGTAACAGGAGCTAGATTAATATGATTTCAGGAAATAATCCATAAAAATCTTATGAGGCCTTTAGCAGGTTGTAAATTGGATTTTAGGCACAGGGAGAGAGAGAAAGAAAACGAAAAATCTTGAGCAAAATAATCATTCAGTAATGAGAAGTACTAACATTTTAACACTGCATGTTGACATAAAATACTAGAATAAAAAACATAAAATTGACTAACAGTGACATTTTTTAATGGCAGGAATGATTAAAATTGAGATTATAAACGTAAATAAATGCATTCTGTGTTTCTCACCAAACAATTACTCCATGTATTATCAAAGAGCTGCAAATCAATAAAAAAAAGATGGAAAGAAAAGAAAAATGTCTCTCAAACAGTAGCCCATCCCATCCCTGCAAGGGAGAACTGATTTTTTTCATAACCTAAGCGTGAATTATCACTGCATATTGATAAGGATTTGTAAGTGGGGAGCAACAGGTTCGGTGCCTTCAGCTTGAGGGGTGACCAGCTTGTGCTAATTGAAAAGGAGTTATTTTCAAGTATTCTCCAGATTTTCTGGAACCCCTTTAGACCTTCTTTCACTGGGAATGAGAAATAAATTTTTGAAAAACTGTGTGCAACCCTATGTTATAGCTGCTTTATAGCTAGATCAGGACAGAATAAGAATAGCTGAATCAGTTTGGGATTTTGATCGAAGAACATCCTGTCTGATACACTCCAGACAGCTTTCTTATCTAGAAAAAGTGCTTCATATCTTACTGAAAGTGTCTCACCAGACAAGTAAGAACACAGCTGGCTGAATTTCATCCTGTCAGCACCAGCATTTAGGAAAAGAAAGATCCTGCTTTAAAATGTGGGTCACTTCTCCGAGCAGAGACAGGGCAGATCCCTGTCCCACAGAAACAGCATGTACAGGAAACACAAAGAAAGAAGGAGCTCTTTGGCTATGCCTTCATTAGTAAATTAAACAGACCACGGGCTGCTGGCCAAATTTCGTGATGTGCATGCATTTGTATGGCTAAATTATCTTTATTCTTCTCCCTAAAAAGCCTGGCCTCAACTTTGCTATTTATTGGAGTTGATCCCTGACCTATTCTACCCTCAAAGCAGTGTGCTGGCATTGAATGGTGTACTGATATCTGGTACAGGTCAGAACTCTGCCAGGGTACACCAACACATAAACAATGATCGTGATCTTGAATCAGATCTCCGGGATCTCATATTTTACTGCCATACATGGCTGATGTAACTCCTCTGTTCTAACTGTAGATGTTTATTGTCTAAGGCTTACCACTTCATTGTAGAGTCCTTTTATACAGAAAAGCTTACTTGCAGGTGGTGTTGGATCTTTTCCATAGATGGGCAACTAAAGAAGATGAGATGAACCATTCTTCCTCTCCTTTTACTGTACAAATATGTACAGTATGCCCAAGTAGATTTAGACATCTAACTTCAGATGACTCACGTTACAGGAGATGAACCTCACTATATCTGCCCTGAAATGTGAATACTTCAAATGACATGGACCATGAAACTAAACTAAGACCCAAATTTTTCATGGACCATGAAACTAAACTAAACTAAGACCCAAATTTTTTTGTGATTTGCAAAAATCTGTGGTTTTATCATCATCTTTTAATCAAGAGGGGTGGTCTTTAGAAGGGAAATCCATTCACAGATGCCCTGAGCTTTGTTTTGTATCCCTGTAGGTGTTAGAGCAGGAGTGCGGAGTAAGAGCTGTAGAAGCCGTGATGAGTGAGGGCAGGAAAGAGCAGCTGGTGGCACACGCCACTGGGTGTGGGGTGGCCTGCTGAGCTCCTGCCCAGGGGAGGCTTGTAATGGGGCCTTGCTCTGACTGAGGACCAGAACACATATGAATCTGACTCATTCCTGAGAGCAGATTGCACCTGCAGTGAACAGCAAACGTTTGGGCCAAGTGGTGATGCAGACTTTCAGGTATGTTTATCTATTTCTCTTTCAGTTTCATCTACCCACCAGGGCTTTACTGGTGCACGGTTCATCTGGGAAGGATGATTTTGTTATACAGAGAGTCGTATAGTAAACACCTTGGGGAGGATTTGATTGCAAGGGTACAAAATTGATTTCCTTTCCCACACAGGAATTTTATAGAGATAAAGATATTAGATGTACACCTTATGCCAGTAGAAGTGCGATCATACCAGAGCAGTTCATTTGCTGGGTTAGTATATGCTGAACAGCATTTCCTTTTGCCTCCAGGGGTTTATGGATTTACCATTCACAAGGAATGATACTAATACCTGAATGCTTGTTGGAGATGAAGGAGAATTGGCACAGCAGGTGCAAAAGAGAAGTGCAGAGCACTTCTAAGACCCGCACGTTGCAGAGGTCTGCACTCAGTGAGGGACACCGATCTCCTAATGAGGGAAAGGTGCTGAGCACCATGAAAGGTGAAATGCATCACAGTACAGGAAGCTAAATCAACTAGCTGGGAATTAGTAACGGACTTCAGTGCTGGCTGGATGTTTTAATAGAATTTTATGAAATTATTAGATAAATCCTTTCCTTTCTTTCCTCTGTGTCAGAGGATATTTAGTTCTAGCTAGAAGCTGGGAAACCAATTTTCAATGTCCCTCCAACCTTCTGAACAAGCAATGCTTTTCTTGTGGAACAGGGGCACAGAAAACCCAACTGAGCCAGACCTAAGCCACAGAATCAGCATCCTCTTGACAAAATCTGTATTGCTGCCAGCCAGGTGGAGCTCTGCACAGGGGACCATTTGCCTGAAAGTCCTCAGTGATTGCAAGGGCCCTCTTGAAGACCAGAAAGGGGATTTGAGTGCATGCAAGAAAGGAAGGCTAGGGGAACAGAATGTGGTCTAGTAGACCTAAGCCTAGGAAGGAGACAGGAGTAAAAGATGTCAAATAAGCTGACTGCTGTAAGGAGGTAACACAATATCATCCCAACAGATGAAGGAAGGCAGGCTACGGCAAGCTTCACTGACAAGATGAGAAGCTGTGTTTTTCTGAATCAGGAGGATTTGGGACAGTGGGATCTGCTGAACACAAAATTGAAAACATAAGGCCAGTACCATACCCACAGCATGGTCTCCCATATCTCATTTTATTTCAGAATTGCTAGCCCCACAAGAAACTTATTTTCTTGCGAGGTAAGAGTTTAGCTTTCAGAAAAGCTGTTTAACTGCAAAATACAAGAGGATAGCTAATTGAATTTTCCAGTTTAGATTTGATCTAGTTGTATGACTTGGATATAATGTGAAATAGCAGAGATTTCCAGAAGACAAAAAAAACCTGTTATGCTAATTTAAAATTAAAAAAGTAAATTCTGAAGACTTTTGGGGGCATTGTTATTTTGAGGAAAGAATAAAAAAGAACCTGGAGGGAATGTTTTTATAATAAACCAGGTAGAGAATATAATTTGCAAATAAAAGAAACTATGCAAGAACACTGGAGCCGTAAGTCTATGAATAATTGTATCTGGCATATTTTGTGATACCCTTATTTTCCAAGGGAGAAAGAGTAACACAGCTCTTCCTTTCATTTGAACCGCTCCAGTGAGGAACTTTAAGCTGCGGACTTTTTCAGAATAACACACGTTTTCTACTGGGCAGGCAGACTGCATGGGCAGAGCACTTCTGTCCATGCAGTTTATATGAGACTGGAATTTATTAGCACAGTGTTTTTAAAGTGCAATAAAATGCAGCACTCAGATCTCTCTGGGGATGTGTATTATGTAGAGTGTTGCGACTTGAAAAGAAGTGCTGTCATACTGTATTTTACCACCCAACTTGCAAGAGCAACTGTGTTTTTGTAGTCCAAGGAAATACTTTGGTATTTGGAGGAGAGTCCTTGTTCCCCAGCAGACCAAACCTGCAGCACAGTTGGAAGAGGGCTTTTCCTAATTAAGGGAGTGATCCACCTGCCTGAAAAGGTTGACATTCCCCGCTCAAGTGTCAGATGTCCTCTTCTCAAAAAGTGCAGGGGAGGAGGAAATAACACAGTCAACTCCTCGCTGCTGGCAGTGCTTCAGCTACTCAAAGGTAGAAGTATGAAATGCCTGTTTGAATGAGCACTGTCCTGAACTTTACTTCTAACCTCATGGATTTATCATCTGGGTTTCCTGCCCCAGTCAGTGAGGTGTGCTGCTAGAAGCCAGATCACGCTACTGGCTCCTTAGTCGATCCTTGGGGCTCTGTGACGAAATGGTGGCACATTGCTCTTTCCCCTGCATCAGAAGAAAAATCTTGGATAAGCTGCCTGTGTGTAAAAAACAAGTTGGGGTTTAGAGCTGCTCAAGATTGCAGTGGTATTGAGTCTGCTTGGATGACATCCATGCAGTGGAGAGTTGTTCTGTACGTGCACAATTTATGTGCCCTGGATAAATCAGTACTTGGGGCTGGGCTTCCAAAGTCCTGTGGCGGGTCTGCCTTCAGTTCTTGCTTTCTGGGTTTAGCTTTACCTGAATAGAAATAAACTATGATTAAGAAAGGAAAATTTGTGTTTGGAAAATTCCAGTCTAAAGAATTTTAACTAGTATCAAAAATAGCGATGTTATTTGGAGAAAATCTTTTTGTGAGCTAGTTCCTTCACTGTAATTGCCCCAAAATAAGCAGAACTTACCAGTGTTGCAGATTCTGTTTGAAGACCAAAAATTATTTTTGGTGAAAAGCAGAAAATTTTTTTTCTTTTTTCCTTAAGAATTCTTGAGGTAGTTTCTCTTCGTGAAGACAAAATTGTTTCATTTTTTTACAGTTCTTCTACTAACTGTGATATTCTAATATAAATACACATTTGTAATATATATATGTATATACATGTATTAGTGTCTGACCTTGATGAAATGAAGCTGCAGCCAAGAGGTTATTTAGGTTAACTTGCCTTCAGCTGTGTCTGTCTTGGTAGGTTTGGCTTCATTTTTTAATGAAAAAGGTAAAGAAATAAGATAATGGAGGCTTATTTCCTTATAAAAGTCATAGTGGAAGAAATGAACTTTCTTCTCATTTACCTCCTCCCTGAGAAACTGAATATTTCTATATAAACTTCTCAGCAGGAAAGCATTTAGAAAACCTCTGTCCTGGACCCTAGTTTTTATATGTTAAGGAACCCTGGAGATTTTGCTTAACTTTATCTCTGTATCGCTCTCTACCCTTCCTCTCCCTTACCTATTTTACTGAGTTCTCTAAATAGAGAATATCTGTCAGCATTCAACAGTTATCCAGCATATATCGTAGTCCTAACTAGTGTATTCTTGCATTTTCCTTTGGCAAATATTTGTCAGAACGTAGGCACAAGTTTGCTTTCACTGGTAACAGTGTGAGTGGTTTCGTGTCACTATGGGCTGTGATTCAGGATCCTCATCAAGTTTAGCTGCGGCAGCTGAAGAGGAAGAGTGCATACGTGCCTGGATAAGCTTGTCCTCCCAGCCTTCTGAGCCATAGTAACTGAAGTCACTGGAGATCGAGGAATCTGACCCTTTTGGTGATGGCCTAAGTTAGTGTGAATCCACTGTAGGAGAATTTCAGAAATCCTTCTGTTTGGATTCTAGCTTTATTGCAAGCAATGGGGGAGGGATCCAGTATTTTTTCTGTGTTTACGTCCCTGTGTGTCTCAGAGAGCACAGAACACCTGAGCAAAGACAGTTAAGGGTTTTATATTAATTCCCTCTCCTGGCTCTGTCACCTGCAGAAGATAAGGAGCATGGGAGGTATGAAGACATTTTCCCCACTACACTGCAACCATCCAGTTACGCTTTTGTCAGTTTCCACCTTCCTCTGCAGTATCACGTACTAGCCCCCATAAAACACTAGGTATGACAGGGCAATGGTTATATAAGTTTTATCTTCTTAAATTTGTCTTAGTCATCCCTACCAGTGTATCATGTCCAAGTAAAATGAATAACGTTGTACAGTGATGGCATACCAATCTTTGCTAGACCAGTTTGAACTGTTAGATCTTTCAGTTGTTATCAGCGTGTGAACATGGTATACAATAACACCTGTTCCAGGAAGTATGAGTAGGTGTCAATAATTTCAGTGTTCTATTAATGTATTTGGGAAGTAATTATCTATTCAGAACACACAAAAACCCGATAAAGATTGCACAATTAAATGTGAGCATGTCAGGAAGCAAAATTAAAGATAAGAATTCAGCTGTAGCACAAACTTGTCCATAAGGAAGCAAAATCTTAATATGTGAAGCATCAGGCAACCTTACTAGTATGTAGCTTTACCATCTGTTCCTTTAATTACGATATGGAATTTCACACGCACTAATGATAACTTTTTAATCATCTAACCAGAGAAATAGAAAACACTATGGACATGACTATATTTATACAGAATCAAAAATGAAATTGTCTCAAACTTATTTAACCTTCCCTTCCCTGCCAACGGCAACAATAACAGAAAATCATCTGTGTCCTGAGTTTGAATACTCCGCTTTTCAGCCTGAAATGTGAATGTTTTGGCAGTGCTGTGAGTCTATTAAAGGAGAAGTTTTGTTTGAGATTGTTTTGGAACCCAAGCTATGTGGAGCTCTGTTAGGCCCCATTATAATGGAGGAGTGTGTGGGCAGATGTTCAAAAGCAACAAGGTTGCCACATCTTACCAGGGTATTGCTCATCAGCTGAGCGATGGTAACTGGCTAGTCGCACAAACTTACCCTCCCTGGTTGTAAAGTAAAACCTATTAGCTTAAATAATGAGTCATTAGACCAAAGTAAGTCATTGCTTTTGCTTGTAGGCCCATAATCACAGACTGCACTGGAGCTTAAGTTTTAACTGCTAGGCTCTGTGGGTAAGTTTTCAAAACATTTCAGAGTGATTTAATGTCCAAAGTCACAGTTTCAAAGGTGGCACAGGGGTTTCACTGGCTGAGAGGTTTAGCTCTCCCACATCCAAGTGCGCATACCACGCTTGAAGAGGGGACCTCATTTTTCTCAAGATGGAGCTCAAATGACTTAGTCCAGGAGGAAAGTGATGACAAAAAACCCTGAGGTTGAGTGCTGGAAAGGGAAGAAGTGGAGGAAATGACGCAGAGGATCCTGACCAACTTGTGTGGTTGGTGAACATTGTAGAAAGATCTGGGGAGTCTCCAGTTTCTCATTCAAGGGAGAAATTCACCCAAAGTTTCCCCTGCTTTGTTATACCACAGCTTTGGTTCCTAAATCATTCAGACACTTTAGAAAAATGCTGTCCTAAATGTCCACTTCTACTCATTAAAATCAATGGGTATCAAAGATTTCTGGTAGGAAAGGCAGAAAGGGCCCTTACGAAGTTGCACTCCCCTTGCTTGGGACATGAACAGAGCCTGTAGTGTGAATGTGGTGTTGTGTTCATTCCAGGGCCATCTATTATTCTCTGGGTAACAGAAAATGCCATTTATTTCCATTTATGCAGACCATAAATCAACATGATATTAGCAGCATGTGATCTAATGCTTCACAGTGTGCACCAACATGAGAAGAACAAATCTGTTCAAAGTTTTGGAACACTTAAATGTCCCTTTTTCTCCTTCCCATTGTTTTAAAAATGTTTAAATAAGACCTTCTACAATCATTACAGGGTGGGCTTTTTCTCTCTGGGGAAGAAGCAGCATTGCTGGAAACTGCTCTTTTCTAGTTTGCAAGGGAGGAAGCTTTTTAACATCTCTCCATTTTCCTATTATCAGGAAGACAAGCATGTTGCAAATCAACCTCCCAGATGTGGCAAAACCCAATGTCATTAAATGACAAACCACTGTATCCAAAGTCGGAGGTATTCAGTTATATCCTGGTTTTAATACTATGATTCCATCTATTACAAAATAGACGAAAATAATGTCTGGTTATTGGTGTCATTCATTGATCACTAGCTGCTGTTGCTTGAAGGGTAATATGTTTGGAAGTCTATGAGATTAAGGAGCCAAAGTTAACCCCCTGGTACTTGTGAGACAAGATAGTACCTGCTCCGAGATACATATACCTGATGGCTCCAGTGACCTCCAGTGAGATTGCTGCTCCCATCCCAAAATGAGCAAGCTCTGTGGAGATGCAGGATGACTTGAAAGATTACTATCTAACTCCAGACCAGCGTGAGCTCAGATTCAGCATGTGACAGCAGGGCTGTGGCCAGCTTTATGTTCAAGACTGAGCTTCTCCTGCTTATACTGTCCAAGGAACTACACATGCCTGCATGGCATGACTGCTTTTTAACTGGATATGGAGGGATGGGCTAGCCCTTCCAATTGCTCTGTCTCAATAGCTCTGAAAGGAGGCAAAAGTCTGGTCTTGTCTCAATGTTGTAAGTAGTGCAAAGAGATTTGAGGAAAATCAACCTAAAAAGCTGATTGAAGAAGAAGACAGTGCTTAGAACGTGATCAGGAGATGGGGAGTTGTACAGCAGAGGGGCAATGGGGAGGAAAGGACAATGGCATCTTGCAGGCTTCTGTATTGACAGAGTATCACAGTGTATGTAATCCTCTTTCCATGGCATGGAGAGGTACCACAGTGCTATCGTCAACGTACAAGCTGCCCAAAACATTGGAGGTTAGGTGATAAATTTCAGGGCTCGCATAGACTCGGGCAGAAGAAGGACTGAACCAGAAGCTTCTCATTTCTCTCAGGGCAGTTGAATCCCTTTGTCGTTCTTCATTTCTGGAGGATGTGGGTAATGCTACACACTTATCTTGGAGCACTCATGTACCTTAAGACACCATTCTGCCAAGTGAGCTTAAAAAAATTTTTTTTGACTACTTGCCTGATGATGATGACGCCAGAGAGACAGTTAAGTATTTCATAGCAGATAAGAGTATTTTATGTTATTGATCTTTATGTGAGCTTGAAAGTGCCGTGAACAGAAAGTCCTGATGTGCCAGGAGCTGTACACATCAAGAGGTGGCTTAACAAATATGCAAGTGCATGCATTTACAACACTCCCTTAATAGGCGTCCTTAATCTCACTGAAATGCAGTTAATCAAGAAAACCCAAAAAGGCTTCTATCGTCCTTTAATTCTGGCTAGGAAAATCCACTTTATTTCTCTGGTAGTGCTCTCTATTTCATTCCACAGCATTCTTTAATACTCACAGTAGGGTGAAGGGTTCATATCGTTGTTTCAGCTAATTGGTACTGCAATAAAAGAATATGAGACAGAAAAAGATCCTAGAGGAGAACGTTGTAAAAAGAGCATCAGGGCAAAGTCTCTAAATGGGTATCCATGGTACAAAACACCTGTAGCCTTAAATTTAGAGCCTCTCCAGCTCCGCCAGGGTGCTCCATAGGGAGACTTAAAACATGCTTATCACACTTGGCTGGGGGCAAGTTCTCCTCCCTGTACCCGGTTCACACCAAAAGCAGCTAAATAAATATTCTGTCGTTTTATGGGACACATGGGGAAGGATGAGGTCCTGAGTTTATGTCTCTTCTTCCCTGTGAGGTTTTCTGAACTGATCCCACATGACAAAAAAGCATTGAAAATCTCAGTGATGATTTAATTTTGAGTCTGATTTATGTTTCTGAGAGGTGCACAACAGGCTCTAATAACAAGAAGGCTAGCAAAAAACAGTCAATTCTTCACGATTCTTCTATCCGTACTGATGGCCCTGTTGAGATTGCAAACAGCCATAAACCTTTGGTTCTGCCTTTTCCTAATATTTCCAGGTACAGAAATCTTGTCTGGCAAGAGTTTGAGATTTCTGGATATTTTCTTGGATAATATCTGTCATTTTCTTGGGTACTTTTTGCCCATGTGAGTCATGGATGCTGAGTCTCCTGTCCACTGATCTCATAGCATGTGGTCACGTACTTTTGTCTGGAAATATTGTATGTAAATAGGCTGGGGAGACATGAGAGCAGCAGAACATGGATTTTTTATCTTTCCTTGAATACTCTTCCTACAGTGGCCTAAGATACAGTGGAGGCTAAGATAATCAGAAAGAACTGATGCTTTTCTACACTGGGAGACAGATTTTTTCCCTTGGGATGCCTTTCAGCCAAGGTAGCTGGACAACAAGGTGGGACTTGCTTTGAACCTCAGCAGCTGGATGGCATAGCTGAGGTCCTGAACTAAAACAGAGCCTTTAACCCAGACGGTCATTAACTGTCAGGAAACACCTAATTTGGATGTCATCATTGCTATTATAAACTGTGAAAATATAAAAAATGTAAAGAGAAGAGTGATATCACCTTTCTCTATGTCAGAACTTTAAAATCTTCTGTCTCAACTCTATGCTGTCATTTTTTCTTTTTTTTCAGGTAATTTGATCTTGCAGTTGGAATAATCACCCTTTTTCAATAGTACATCTTACTTGCAGCTTTTGAGAATTTATAAATGCAAGTGTTACCCAGGCAATCTTAGCTACAGGTGGTGCAACTGTCTTTGCCTACTCATTTGCATATATATTTTTTTCTTTTTTGCTAAAAACACATATGTTTTTCCTCCATTGACAAGAAGAATAGTAAAAAAAGACTAGCCCAGCTCCCTGTGGACTCTGGATTGCTGAAATCTGCTTTCAGCTAATACTTTGAGGAGTATTTGAGGAATACCCAAGCTGAAACAGTCACCAGTTTGCTGATTGATTCTACTATGGTTAGGGCATGGTCCTTTATGTCTTGTTTTCTTACCAGGAAAATGTGGAATATAATATTTGAAGCATGGATTACATTGTTGCAAGGTGTTTTGATCTGCATTTGTAATGAGGGAAATACAAAGAGCTACCAGCAGCTAAGTAATTGCCTCAGACTTTTGCCATGACTTGCGCTGCCGCCTCTGCACTGCTTTCGCTGCGCTCTCCAAAGGAGTGAAATGAATCAGCTCTGGGAGGACGTGCACCATCTTTCCTACGACAAAGCCTGCATTCCCCGTTGTCTTACCACACTGATACAAAATGACATCTCATAAGCTGTCTCAAGATGTACTCTCACTCCTGAGAGATGCAAGCATGGCAAGAGGGCCTTATTAGGAAATGTTGAGAGAAATAAGATGGTTGCTTGAATCAGTGGTAAATGGATTTTGGACAAGTAACAATATGTTTTATGCATGTGGAGCTGGACTGTGCAACACAGTTTCCTGGGATATTTTTCAGGCCAAAGGTTTAGCAAACTCAGGAAAGACAGGACATTTATGTGGATGAGAAGGTCATCCCGAGCTGCAATAGAACCAGCACAAGAATAACACATGCTGGAGATAATTCACAAGATAAAGCAATTTATAATGGTATTAAGGTTGTAAACTTTGTGGAATAGAGTTTTCTGTGCATGCCAGGAATTTTCTTAGATCTTCTTGCAAAACCTAGAGCATTGACTGCTGTTTTGCATCATCGCATTCCATGATGTAAACCCTGGTCTGACAGTTGCTTCTATTCTTTCATACCTTTAAGCTTTGGGTGTTGGAGAAAGTTTTACCAGCATCTGAAAGAGCTCAGATGCTAAAGTTCTCTTGTGTAGACATGGCAAATAAGTGACTTAAATTGTGTACTTGAAATTTACAGTAGGAGTCAGATAGCTGTTGCAATCTTGGCATGGAGTTGGGGGACAGGTGGGCAGAAGGAGATGTGGAGCAACGTTTGCAGAACAAAAATGTTATTCCTGAGAGTGATTTAACAGCCTTTCTGCTAAAGAAAACTGCTGATGTAAAATCCAAACCTCTGGTAAGGTGTTAAAAACTTTGACACTAGACTGTCCATGGAAAGATACATATATTACTCTTGTTAGGGACTTATGCTTCGTGTTCTTGAAATCAGAGAAAACCGATGTCCAGCAATAGTAAAGACTCCCATCATTTCTAATATAAGTAGCATGAAAATGGCTATGTCTTTCCTGGAAATAAGCAGGACACAGGAATGAACATGGCAGTTGGCACAAAACTGTAAGATTAATTGTATTACAGAACAGTGAAAGAAAAATACTGTTTGAATGATGCAATAATTTGTGCACTGTGAAAGGATACCTCCCAACCTTTAGACATTAATTTGCTTAATATTTTACCAATTGCTCAACAAAATTTGAACAGGCAAAGAAACAGATACAGTATATACCCTGAGGGTATTGTAATGAGTGGAGTGGAGGTTGGGAGTGGGAAGGGAATGGAAATGAGGTGTTGGTATTCCTTGGTTTCAGCAAAGGGAGGAAGGCGAGGGTGAGGAGAGGTGTAGCAGTGCAGGCGGTGGCCGTGCTGGTGCTTATTTTGCAGTGGCAGCCCTCAGGCTAGAACTGAGACCTCAAAGTGTGTTCGTACCTAGAGACAGAACGAGCAGGCAGGCTCAGCCCTAAAGAGCTGAAGGTTTAGACTTCAAGAAAGTGCAGTCTTCCTAAAGGAAGTTTTAAGAAACAGCCACCAGTACTAATGCCCAAGGCACTGGGCTAGCTAGTACTGGGAAGTCTTTCAGCATGTAGAAGAGAGAGACTCCCATGTCTTAACCTCTCTTTGGGGTCTTCAAATACCGGATGTGATGACCAGCACATGCTTCATTCTTTCTGTTGCTACAGTATTTGCACACTGTTTAAACCTAAGTCGTAAGCCTAAACTCCACACAATCTCCAAAAACTCAGATTTTTGTGCCTATCACACAAGCTGGACTGGGAGCAGCTTAACCTCTGTGGCTTGCCTTTCTGCACCAGGCCCAGGGTGAAGCAGCCATACACAGCTCCTGCCCACCACTTGATTGCCGGTCATAGACATCCTCTGCCAGCTAAAGGTTCTTCTTCGCTTCCCAGTAATCAATAACTGCTGGGGAGCAGGGACAAAGCCTGCTTGAAGTTGGTTTGCAACTGCAATAAAAATATCTGTAAACTGTATTGGGACTGTTAAAGACCCTTTGTCCAGGACTCCTGAAGATTATTCCAGAGCTGAAGAAGTACAAATGTGTGTTAAAGCCTCCTTTGTACTCTGTGATAAATCTTCTCTGGATGCAAGTACAAATCCCTTTCTTAGTGTATAACCTAACAAAAGGTGCTTTAAAAAGGCAAGGAAATACACTAACGCAGAAAATACCACAAGCTGTGATCATAATCTGGTTTCATTTTGTCTTTACTCACAACTATTTTTCCTCCAGCTTCAAACTTTGGCATTTCCTAGAGGTGGACTTCAGAGCCAAACTTTGCTAGTGTGAACCTATCTCTAGTTTGAGATATTTATGGTGATGTTGAAGTCTTTCTGTACTAGTGAATGAACGGTAGCGTATTCTGTAGGAATAATGAAATCTCAGAAACATGAGACCTCAATAAAGCACATTGTTGTTAAATCTTTGCTGACTGCTGTTTTTACGTGTGAATTATAAGGTGTGCGGATAAGCAAAGTGCGAATTAATGAGGTTTCACTGCGCTGAAATGAAACTGTGGTGGGACATGAGCTAAGAAATATGGTGTTACTTACTATTTTGTATTCAAGAAATTATGTTTTTTGAGCAGCTGCCAGTCAGAGCATGGGTGGCTACACTGAGGGCATCTTTGAAACCATATTTTTGTATTTGTATTCTTGGGGGAAATTTTTATCCATCCGTTTCATTCCAATTAACCAAAAAGAAGGCTGAATAAACTGAAATTGTATTAAAGCCTAGGACGAAAAGACCCATAAGGAGAAAGCTTTCAAGCAGCCCTTATCCACTTGGCGTACTCAACTAGAGAGACCATAGGGAAGACCTACTCCCTTCTCTGCTTTCCTTCTATGGTTTTGTCATGGAGTGGTACCTGTATTCCTCCCATTGCTCAACCAACTGCTAGCCAGCGGTGCAGTGGGGCAGACACAAATGCCTCATGTGAGGCAATCTGATTTGCAGTTTGCTCAGCACCTCCTCAGCTTTCCCTGGGATACATTGTATTAGTCAGGCTTACAGGAGGTGGAAGAGCTCATGACCATGATGTACAGAGCCTCTGTCTATGTGAGAGGTTGTGTGCAGATGGAAACACTTGTAGATGAACGTAAAGGTTTAGTAAGAAGCAACAGATGCTTCTTACTGGTGGATGTCCAGGATAGGTATCTCGTTGTCTTGTCCTCCAGGCTTTTTGTATTGCTGATGCTGACTGACGTGTCTGCTAGCTGTTGCAGTCACAGCCGTCATTGCAACAGCTTTTTCCCATTGCAGGAGAATTCATAGGAAACTCAGGGCCAGATCATCAATATTATTTGCATCTCACCTCTATCCATCCTCTATTCACTGCTTTGCCTCTCCCATCCTCTCTTTACCTGTGGCAAAACTAGTTATCACATTAATCTGACAATCCTCTCTTGCTCTCCTTACCGCTTCACCACCTGGAGACATTTGTTTGAGCCAAAGTTGAAGCCTGTAGATCGTTCTGACACAAAAACGTCTGCATCTTATGAGCAACCTTTCCTTTCTTCCAGACTCTGTATGTGGAGTGAAACAGAGCCAGGAGCAGAGTAGCTGAAGTGCGTCAGTGCTTGCTTAAATATGCTGGCTTAGCTTTTATTTACTTGTTTGTTTCTTTACAGTGGAACAACCCACCACAGTTGGATTTTTAGGCCAAGTGGGGCATGAGCCATGCTATAGAAGGTGACATGAATGCTTCTGTAGAAGAACATGGGCTGGAGAAGATTCCCGTCACCCGCAGATCCTGTAGAGGAACTGTTTGCTAGTTCAAATTTTTCTGTCACCACATTTTGCATCTTTGCTCACAAGACAGAGAGCCTTTGTGCAGAACTGTGATCTTTTTTACTAACTTGATATTTTCTCTTTGTGTCCATGAGCAATTTTACAGACTATAAACATAGAGATAAAGCTTTAAAGATGTCATATGCCAGTTTACCTGTGTATGTGTTTGGTTTGGGACATGACCTGAGGGACAGTGGGGCAAAGGGCAGAGGAAGGGCTGACAGCTCACCCATCCTGTACCAGCATCCCTGAAAAGGTGAATGATTGCCAGCCGTGTAACCACCCTCTCGTGTTCTCCTTCCCTTCCCACAAAGAGTACGTGCATGCACATGCACAGACATGCTTTTCCACAATAAATCCTCCAAATTTTACTTGGAAAGAAATTTCTGCGTGTATTTCTGTCTGAGGGTTGTTGCTTTCAGTTGAAGCCAAAGCTGGAGAGAGACTTGGCTCTGAGAGAGGGACGGGGACAGTGTGAATGCCTTTGGGTCTGTGTTGGTGTTAATGGGTACGTACATGTAGTGAACAGTTCACCTGGCATATGTCTTTGCAATTGCTGGAGTAACCTTGCAGCAGATTAGTTTTCAGATGAGTTTTCGCTGGAATAAATGCTATCATTTTTTTTCATTGCTTGTTTATATGATCCGTTTTGTTTCCATCAGCTGACTGTGGAGGACCAGTTCTGGGTTTCCTACCTAGCTTTTTGTTTTCCTTGCATAGACATGATGCTACTTGGGCAAGGCTATCTGGCTTTGAGATAGACATAAAAGACCAGGTGTTTCTAAAAGTTAATTAGGTTAGGCATAACACAGCTTGTCAGTTGTATTTGTCAAAGGTTTTAAAGTTCAGCTCATTCTGGGTAATATCCATAATAATTCTTTATTTCAAGACTGATCTGCATCGATTTGAATTCAACAGTATGTGGCCTTTTCCCACTAGTCTGCTCTGTCTGTATTGGTGAGCCCTGCTTTCTCCAGGAAAGATTATGGATGAGGCAGCGGTGCTTGAAAGCAGTTTTACAGTGAGTGTGACTGGGTCAGGTTGAGGGCTCCCCTTCTCCCACACCACATTCCCATCCCATCCCATCCCATCCCATCCCATCCCATCCCATCCCATCCCATCCCATCCCATCCCATCCCTTCCCATTCCTTGTGTGATGTGAGGGCTCATGTGGCAGTCAGACAGGTTATAGAGGGGGTTCAGATGAAATAGTTTTTTCCCAGCTTCTTTCTGTGCACTAGAGAGCTGACAGAGCACTGCACACATGCTTTGACTGACTTCAGCTGCCATCAGACTGCATCCTCGGAAAACTGTCCAGGAGCTGTTACACAATGAGCACAAGACCATGCTTTTCCTATCTAAATGTCAGCTAGTGCTTGAAGCACCAGAAACTTCTCAGGAAAGCTTATTACTCTTTTCCTCCTAAAATTTCCTGCCTCAAACTATGAATGAGTTGGTATGCAACCCATCACCTTTTTTGCCATCCCTTGGCAGGTGTTTTTCCCCATGGCACTGTGCATTTGTCATGGAGTCTCCTCATCCGTGGTGCTCTCCTCCTGTAGCAGGTGGCACCTATATGCATAAAGACACACTCAGCAGAGGTTGCAGGATAAAACACATGTGATCTTGTAACCTCTCAAAGCAATGCAACCACTGCAAATGTTGCTAGCCTGCCAGCACTAAATTACTCCTTATTAATTTTACAGAACTGCAGCAAGAACGGTGGACTGCTCACACCTCTCCTTCTCAAAGACCTCAGCTGACATGCCATAGACAATGCTAACTAGGCAATAAAAGGCACAAGCCAAAGACTTAGAGATTTACCAGGACCATTGCTTTCAAACAAGTGTGACTCACTTGTCAAGCATGGCTCTCAGCCTGTGGAAAATCTTTCTGAGGGAAGTAGTAGAAACACCGCTTTGGAGACATTTAAAGAGGTCCCCGGAGATGTTTAAAACTAGGCTGGACAAAGCAGTAGAAAGTGTACTGCAGGGAACAATCCTGCATTGGCATGGGGTTTTGGTCTAAATGACCTAATAGGTCTTTTCTGCCTCTAATTTCTATGATTTTATGACTGGAAATAACTTCTAACTTAAGAGGATTTAGATGGCAGGCATGGGCATACATTATTTACAGCTGAACCTAAAGTAACTGCTATATTATGGAGTGTGTGAGCAGTGGAAGTGGATGAGGGATTGTGCAGGTAAATGTAGAGAAGGAAGCGTGGGATTAGGCAGCAGTGGTAGAACCAGGATAATGAGAATAGTTTTATTTGCAAAAGGAGTCCTTCTAATTGGAAGAGATGTGTAAGAATCCCAACTACAGTAGGTACTTTTTGATATATTTTACAGTAATTTCCTAGCTTGCTGTTGATTTTTTTAATCTTGTCAGACACTGGATGTGGTTGTTTTGTAGGCATAGACATGAGAATGGTTAATTTTACTTTCTTTGCGAGAATGTTGCAAGGCTTCCTCTCATAAAGGCTGAGCTCCTGTAGCTCTTAAGCTCTTGTTTTGCATATTTGGGAGGGACTGCTAGTTAAAAAGAAACTGCTGTGCCAAATTGTGACCTACTGATTGCAGACTAGACAAAACAGCTTGTAAATGCACACAGAGAACGGTGCTCTCTCCTGCACTTGCCTGCTCCCTTCTTATCAGCCTTTCTTGACGTTTACATGTAATTTTCTCCCTGACGCACTCGTGGGGCAGGGTTATTTATGAACACTTCTTCCCTTTGTGTACAGAAATTGTTGAAAAGGGGGACTGGCAAGAGGAGGAAAGTCTGCATGTGGCACATGTTCACGTGTGGTCTCAGCTAAGGAACATGCCCTGCCTTTGTGATTATGCAGTCATAACGATTACATAGCTTATTTAATCAAGTAGCATCCACTCTGGTGTCTTCACTTGCTTTCTTAAAAAAAGAAAAAAGACATTACTAATTATCAGCTAGACATGTGGAGCTAATTACTGTGACTTTGAGGTTCTGTTTTTTGCTTCTTGACTTTTATGTTATCCCTTTAAATGATTCTGCTCAAAATGCACTTTTTATGTATGTGTGGAACTGGGAAACTTTGTAATAGCTTAACTGAAAAGGGAAGTATTTTGATTTCCTATCTGTTTGTGTGCACGTCAACTGAGATGCTCCAACATAAAGTTCCTGAAAATGTAGCAGGATTAATTTACAGTAATCTTCCTCGCTTTCCTCCTTTTTCTTCGCAAAGGGAGGAAGTATGGGATCAGGATTTCATGGATGGTACTGAGATTCCAGGAATGTAGAGTCTAGCTCTGACTCTATTGTGATCTTGGGTAAGTAATTTAATCTCTGCCTTAATTTCCCTTTCTGGAAAAAAAAATGCAATCTCTTCTTCAGGCAACTGATGTGACTCTTCATTTGCGTTTGTAAAGTGCTTATAAATCCATAAATTAAGAGTGGAACAGAAGAAGAAGTAACTATTAATACCAGTCTTACCAGAATAGGTGTGTTAGCTTGCTCCTAGAATTCACCAAAATGTTGGATTTTTCCATATGTTGCAGCTTGATTGAACGACCAATCCTCCTCTCCTTCCCTTTAGCTTCATTAACCTGTTCTGAAAGAAGAGAACAAAGAATCAACTGAAATATGTAAGACTGGAAAGTTTAATGTACTGCAGCACTTAACTACAGCCTGCAGAATATTTAAAGTGTGGTTCCACTCCGAAATTGGCAAGCCGAGGCAATACCTATCTGGAGCATTAAA
>Ga0181612_131751_pt1 | contig 22152 bp, 8 predicted proteins | sample HoacroProtozoa21_FD_119630 | JGI IMG/M metagenome (GOLD analysis project Ga0181612, IMG submission 119630) | Hoatzin crop microbial communities from Cojedes, Venezuel. Combined Assembly of Gp0051906, Gp0051904, Gp0051908
ACATATTTGTTATACAATGAGACGTTAAATGATTTTAAAATAATCTGTGGCTTGATTTGTAATTTGACATAATATATAAATGTGTGCTGCCTGATGTTCCTTGTCTGTAGGCTGATTCTGAATGCAATAAGGATTGAAAGTTGAAAGAAATTTGCAGCTGTAGGTGAATTTCTAATGTAACACGCTACTATAAACCACATCTAATACTAGCAGAGTTTACTGCAGTAATTTTTGTGGGTACTGTAAGCCATCTTCTTATTCTTCTTGGATTTTTATCTAGAAAAAAATTCTGATTTATTTGTTCTCTTCTGAAGTTCTTTGTCATAGAAGCATGGCGTTTAGAAGTATGAGTGTGAAAATGCCAATGTGCTTTTAGGATTTGATCTGGCAAATGTGTGTGTCCTCTGTATTTTAGTTAGAACTTAAAGGGATTTCAGTGAAATGTTCTGTATTATTTTTTAAATAACTGTTACTAAACATATTTTATTTTTATTTTTTTAAAATACAGGAATATATTTCTGGGAGAGACCTTTTCCAGTTACATTAGTGTACACAATGATAGTAATCAAGTTGTCAAGGACATATTGGTGAAGGTATGTGAAGATAAATCTACTCACTGCATTTATAGAAAAATATAATACGCTGAGTATGTTCTGACAAGATCTGATATCTTTAATGCTAGCGTATAGACTTTAGGAAATACCTGTTGCTTTTTCCAATCCAGAAAATATATCTGGAAATTGGAAACAGTAAGACATAGAAATGGAAAGGATGATAGAAATCTTTAAAGATTAAAATTAAAAACTAGAATTGTATCAAAAAATTGATGTGTTATAAAGCTTCTCTGGAGAATTGGTATAGCTAAATTTTCATAGCTAAAAAATTTTAGTTATATTTGCTTACTTGCACTTTCAGTGAGGTCGTCAAAGCAAGTCTCTGTCATCAATGCAAGCCAAAGCATGAATTGACTTGTATTTTGCTTCTATTTCAAATGAGTTATTTTCTGGTGCATTGTTGTTTTAAAATTTTTTGCTGAACAAATAATGTGTTGACAATAGAAATTCCAGAAGTTATTGTGGAACTCAATGTAAAAAGTAAACAGAGATTTTATAAGCTGCATGTTAAAGGATTGGACCATTTATATGTATTTTAGAGCTTATCTTTCGCTTTGGCAAGTATCTCATCATCTTAACATATCTTAGTTAAAATATATGTATAGAAGTATGTAGAGTACAAAATGCTCAGTTAAACCTGGTAGTTTATAAAATAAGTTATTTTTCTTTAGATTGCTTTAAGCAGCTGCAGTTCTAACCAGTGTGCTTTTTCTCCTGTCCCCAGGCTGATCTTCAGACAAGTTCTCAGCGCTTGAACCTTTCAGCTTCTAGTGCAGCAGTTGCAGAACTTAAACCTGACTGTTGCATTGATGATGTGATCCATCATGAAGTAAAAGAGATAGGAACACACATGTAAAGTTTTGCATTTTTCTATGAGTGAACAAGCTTAAATGAAACTGCAGCACATGCATGCTGTTCTGTTGCTGCTTTGATATAGGCACAATATTTAAAGTAATTAAATTTTTTTTTTGTTTGTTTTCTTTCAGCTTAGTTTGTGCAGTGAGTTACACTACGCAGACAGGAGAGAAGATGTACTTCAGAAAGTTCTTCAAATTTCAGGTACTGCATGAAGTATTCTATTCTACTTCTAGTAAGTGGGTGAATCTGGAAAACCCATTTTAAAACATCTGATGCTTCAAAAGCACTTTTACATACTAAAAATCTGTTTGTCTTTTAAAAGTGAACCAATAAAAAACATCACTTCAAACTTCACATGAACTGGTGGTTTCTAATTACCATGCAGTTAAATATTTCAGAAATAATAAATATCACATCTTCTAATTTTTATTCATTTATTGAGAAAGAAAAATCTACTAATTAAAAAAACCCCCTTTTTTATAGCAGCTAGCTTTATGAATATTTTTAAACAGAACAAATATGGTTCATTCTGACTTTGACACATCTAACCTTTAAGTTTAGATTGTAAAATTCTGATTTTTTTTTTTTTTTGGCGTGTGTAACCTTTTTAAATTGGAACTTAGTAGTTTGTTTTTTAAAGGAAACTAAGCAAAGAAGTTTAGTGTGTTATACCTGACTAATATCCACAGAAGTAACTGATAAAGTTGAAACCTTTTGTTCCACCATACAGATTTACAGACTTGAGATTAGAGTGATTGAGAAAAGCAGGAAAAAAAATTACTGTTATCTGTGGGCGGGTTCTAGTAGGAAAGCATCTATTTTAGCTGTGTATTTAATGGCTATTTATTTTTTAGAGAAATATGCTGACTTGGGTAGTTATGTCCTCTTTCCCATAGAATGGAGGATGAGATGACGTGCTTTACTGAGTACATTTTTAGATACTATCACAGAGTGTGTGACAATACAGGAGCGCTATGTAATTGAGACCTGTCTCTCTTACAAGTTGCAGGTGATTTCATTTTGCTCTTCTCTAGTATTCTATGTAGATACTTCAGAAAAAAGCATTTCAGTCTTTAGAAGTCTAAATGACCATGCGCTATAGATGAACAGCACCCAGGTGCAGTTAGTACTTGTGGGCCTTGAAATGGCGAGTATTGATCAGTTAAAGGTGTTTCCAGACAATTCTAGGGAAAATCATTCCATACCAATTTTCATGTTGCACTTTCCTCTGAACTGAGAAACTCTGCAGTGTTTCTTCATCTTTATGGAAGCTGATTTTTGTCTTTGTGTGTTTTGTCTTGCTGTCCTTGTGAAACTGTTTCCCATTCAATTTCTCCATTCTTTGTCCCCCAAGAGTTCAATATTCCCTCTGCCCCCTTGTCCCCTCTAAGTTTTCTCTGATCACTAACGTATGCATCGGCAGGCTTCCAGTTCTCACCTTCTCTCCCTTCCCTACCATTGTTCTTGCCAGAGCATTGTTAAAGATACCAATTTGTCTCCTTTAGATTTCATATGGAAGCTTATTTCTGCACATATTTCAGGGGGCTACGTGCATATTGTAATTTCTGTGTTTTTTAACTGAATGCAACACAAGCAACTTTAATGTCAAAATAACTAAGGCCAGCTATCTGTCAAATTTGAAGCTCTTCCTTCAAGGAAGGAAGCAAAAGAGCCTCGCAAAGAGTACATATAGACTTTAACACCATTCTGTAAATACTCTCTGATTCGTTACAAGAAAAACACTTCACTGAGCAATTTTGATTATTATTTTTCAAATTTGACATGGAGTCACCAGCTATAAAATCTGAGAACAAACAGAAAACCAAAACCAAACAATGTCTTTGCAACAGGTATGGATGGCTGCTGGTGATCAAGGTGGCACCAGCTATTTTATAACAAAAAACCTATTTTTTCTTTGACAGATTGTCGACTTTTTCAGTTGTGTTTTCTAGGATTTTTAAGTTGAACTGGTGTTTCAGTTAGTTTTAAACAGCTGCTTTTTCAACCATTGTATGTAGTTTAGTACTGATCAATAGTGCCTTTTTTTTGTCTCCAAACCTTTCTCTGAGTAATTAGAACAATTATGGAGAAGGAACAATTCTTTCTAGAGTTTGGTTGGTTTTGTTTGTGGGTGGGGATGGGAGAGTGAACCTCACAATAATTATTTGATTTTTACTGGAATGCCACTTTAAATTTACTGGAATGAATGGAAAGTCTTTATTTGTGAGTAAGAAAACATCAGCATTTAGGGAAATTAGTAAGAAGTTAATTGAAGCAAAATATTTGGCAGAAAAAAACACTCAACCAACAAGCACCTAAATTAAAATTTTGACTTTTTTTCTGACTAGAGAGACAGTTGTGATTACTCGAAAGATTTGAACATTATGCCTGTTATAGTGCAAAAATCTCTGTGAAGACTATTTAAACTGGAATCTTCAGCGCTGAATATGTGTTCAGAGCTTGGAACTTTAAGGGTCTCTCGGGATGAAGTACACTTACGTGTACACAAAAGAAAAGTTTCCCTGTGTAAAGAGGAATAAATATCTTCAACACAATAATTTAAATTTGCTTCCTTGCAAGTATAGTAGAAGATTATTTCTTTCAGTTACATCAGCATATATACTTTTCATGTTTGAATGTGTTAACTGTAGTAGTTTTATGCACAAAATTCAAGCACTTAAGAATGAACACTTTATTAGCACTTTTTATATCATCAAATTGTTTGCTCTTGCTGATTTAATCTCATGTGATTAAAGTGATTTATTGGGTTCTTTATTTCTTGTAACAGTTGCATTTTCAAGAAGGAAGTGAAGCCTAGTGATGGTTTGTTGCTCAATCTAATCACGAGTAGTGTATTTTTGGAGAAGCCCTCAGCAACTTGTGCTTGCTTCAGGATACTGAAGAAGTTGTAAATATTACATTGTTCTTGCTCACTCTTGAAAGCAAGCGCAGACCACTTCAGGTTACAAAATGGATGTAATGTTGTTTTAAAGACATTCATCTACTTAGTGCCCTGGATTTGTCAGCTTTCATAAGAGGCCAGTGCTTAGGTGGAGAAGTATTTATTGTCAATCTGAGAAAACTGTTTAGTAGCAAAGCAGTCAGGTGTGCAAGTAAGAGGCAGTGAGTATATACTCTGAATTGTGAGGTTTTAGCTGAGTTGATTGTATCATATATTCATTTATGCACCTGTTCTGTGTAAGATCAAAACCAAAAATAGCACTTTAGTTAAGATCCTAGCACTTACAAACACTTTATGCAGAAGCTGAGAAACCAATTGTCAGTCTGCCTTTTTTCCATTGTTTTCAGGTTCTTAAACCACTGGATGTGAAAACCAAATTCTACAACGCTGAGGTAAGTGAGAGCTGTGTGTATTTCTGTTTGTTTTGGTGTGCTGGGTTTATTAGTTCATATTAGGTGGTTAAATTCAAAGAGCTTCTTGAATACACATATTTCTGAGAAAGATGATCAGTTCTATAAGGAAAAAATAAGGTGGTGGGTTTATATAATTTAGTTTAAAAATAGATATATTTTTGATGAAGTGGGGAAAGAGATGGTAACTAAGGCAGAAGTGTCAGGGCCTTAACTGACTGACAAATTTGCGTATTTTCTGCTTTACCTTGAACTCACATACTTTCAGTTATTGCTTGTGTATTTACACTGATAGGGTACTTACTGTAAGGGAGATTAATTGTTTACAAAACAGATAATAATTTACCAGATTGGGGAAATCTGGTGATGATCTAGATGATATATAAGGTCCTTTCCAACCCAAACCATTCTATGATTCTATGAATTTTAAATTTACGTTATTGAACAGAGGGGTCATATTTACATAGGGGAAGTTTAAACTTAAATTTCTCCAATGCAAATATGACCCCTCCGTTCAATAATTTAGTTTCTAGGTTTGTTATACAAAGTGCTTCAAAACTAAATGATCTTATAGATGCCTTGCATGTTTATTTGGACATACTTAGGCATCTGTCTTTAGCTATTTATAGGAAGAATTGTAACTGAAGGTGATACAGGTAGTGGAAACTCTTACAAATTGCATACAGCATTCTTTTTATTTGTAGACATTCCCTGTGGATGTATGTATTATATAGGTCTGTTGAGGGTATAAACTTCCACAATATGTCATTACATAGGAAGTTAGGACATTTGTTTCCTTCATTATCACTTACGTGCTTTGTGATAGTGAGCAACTAGCTTAATTTTGTGAGCATCATAGTCTGTATTGTTTGTACGAAGTTCAGAGGGATACTTGCAAAGGACTTTGACAGCTTCCATTATGGGTATTAAACTTCTGTCATTACCTCTGAAATACAGGCAATTATTACAGTGCTAGCCATTTGGTTGAAAACCTTCATTGGTGTTCTTAAACAGATTTTCTTAAAAAGATTTTCTGTTGTGAATGAACATCATGTAAATTATGACACATTTAATATATAGCATGTAATTTATTTATTTAGCAATTTAAATAACATACTACAGAGAAAAAGAAAAAAAATTTCCTAAAACTATCTTCCTACATCTATCTAGGCAACAGGCTTCAATCCATAGGTTGACCAGGTGTAAGATACCTGAGTACAATCAGAATGTAAGCACGTACCACTGGTTAAGTGCTGTATAGAACTGATGTTATCTGTAAATGGGAATGTCTGGAAATGTCTTCTGCTGTGATTTAAGAACAAAAATAATCCTAGGAAACTGGGTAGTTCCTCTGAGAACAAAATAAACCTCCATTTTGAGTGTGAATTATATTATTATTTCAGAAAGAAAATATGTGGTAGGGGAAAAAGGGACAGATAAATGCTACTGTCTCTCTATACTTCACGTGTAAATTTAATTTTGTGGTGAAACACTTCATAATGAATGGAAATAAAAACCTGTTTAAGGTAAATTCTGGGCAAACTTTTGTCATAGGTCAAAAGTATTCTTTTGTTACATAATTGTTTTATTGGCTGGCCTTGCTAGGGGACTTAATAAACTCCATTCCTCAGTTAGCCACCAATTCCTCATGATACAGATCTATGAGAAGCTTTGGTGTCTGAGCTGATAATTTGTGGTTTTCTGGTTTTGTGTCATCCCCCTGTCGCTCCTGGTAAAGGTTTAGAAGGCTGCTTTGATGCTTTTTGTTCTTCCTGTTCAGGAATTAATACAACTCCTATTATCATAGTATCTATGTGATTTATTGAAAAGATACATTTTTAAAGATTTTAATATAATCCTAATAATATAGTTAATATCCTAATAATAACTGAGCCATTTTCATTTACCTAGCAAACTGGTATAGGACCATTCATCTTTCACTTCTGAAAGCACCTAAAGTGCTGCTATGTGTTGTGACCACAGAAGTCAAATAAAATAAAAAAAAACCCTAGAAATAAATCTTTGGTTAGATGTTTTATGTGATACTACATTGCTTTGAAAGCACCAAGACCTGCATCCTGAATATTAAGAAAGACTGTTATCCTTGGTAGCAGGGGAGAAAAAAAAATGGTAGGTGTCAGTTATTAGTTAACTAAAGGTCTTTAAAGGTTGACTAACCAGTTAAAATGCTAGTATTAATATTACAGATGTGATGCTTTCTATTCATAAAGTCTGTCACTAAAATTATTTTCTACTATAAATTATAATCCATAATTTCATTTTTTCTCAGACAAGGAATGATGTTGAACCTTAATTTTCTTGCTTGTTGCTCATATTGCAGTAGCATCCAAATCAAGTTGATCACTGAAATTCATGCATAGAACGCATGCCCTGTCGCCCTAACCTGCTGCAATCCTGAGACTGAATTGCCTGCCCCGGTCTATAGAAAGTCTCTCACTGACTTTGGTGTGCCTTGGAAAAGGCTATGTAAAAGGTTCTGTTCCTGCAAGCATGCACAGGGAGACAAATATGCAGATACATAAGAAAACAATGTATGCAATTAAAGTTGGTTTTTCAAATGATGGAAATTCAAAATGAGTTTTTTCTGATTGTGTTATGCCAAATTTTATTATAAGCTGCAGTACTGTAGCTTTGCTAGAACACATTGCTGTATCATTTTTATTTTGAGACCTTAAATATATGGATACTTAAAATTAGCTGTAAAATGACAAGGAATGTTTTTATATTTCGTATACAACCCATTGCATGGATTTAAATTCAGGACAAACTTTAAACTTGCTCAAAAACTAACTCTTCTTTTGGGGTCCGTTTGTTCTACCGTATCTTATCTGTAACTTGTGTGCCTTAGGCTCTACTTCGGATTGGTTCTGAAGCAAAGCTAGTAAACCATGTAACCTTACTAGCTATAACTTAATAGAAACGTAGTTGTCATCTTTGTTTGCATCCATTTTTATTTATGTTTCTGTCTTACTAATGCTATCTTGTTTAGATGGTGCAAAAAAATGCAGAAATGCATTTTGTTTGAAAGTTAGTCTCCTTTTTCTTTAACATTTAACCCTAATTTCTCTAATGTGTTCTTTTTTTATTTTCCCATTAGAGTGACCTCAGTTCTGTGGTAATTTTTATTTATTTTTTTATAAATATGTATGCTTTTTTAATTGCCTATCTGCCTCTGTGCTTGTTGTTGACATTCTTCTGAAAACATAATGGAAAAGCAATGTTTGTTCTGCATATCATGAACTGATGTTTTCCCATCTTTATATGTGCAGCTAATCATTTAAATGGTTAGCTCTTTCTTTGATACCCATTGTTGAAACTAAAAGTTGATTATTACTGACTCTTGCTTGTGGGGGTCCTCCTATAACATACCTACCAAGATTTGACTAGATTCATTATCTGAAAATGGGAGTTAATACCTTCTAAAATTTTCCTGCTTTTGACCCATAGTAATGTAGGTTTTATTGCAGCACTGCTTGTGTGAGATGTGACAGAACTTTTCACATCTGATTGGTGGAGACAGTGGGTTTGAGGAGAGAGCAGCAGTTGGATGTTCTTCCTTCCTTTCACTAGCTGGAACTGCACTTTCCAGCTTTTAACTGCATGTGACAGTTGATGAGCTAGTGTGATACTTCTGCAGTCTGATTTCACTTTCAGGTGTGCCTTGTATTAAAATAAAATTCTTCTGTAGTACTTGAGGAATTTTTTTTTTTTTAAACCAGGTGATACTAAACCAACTCAGGAATAATACAAAACTAACTTGCTTTTTCATTATGCTGCTTGTTTCTCCTTTTTCCTTTCAAATTAACTTTTTCTAAATTTCTGCCTATGGTTGCTGCATTGAAAACAACTAAAATTTGAGCAAATGGACACTTTGAGCAATGGATTTATGGGATATAAAGAGTATCAATTTAAGCGACAGTCAGGTGTTAGTAGTAATGACTAGTGAGAGCCATGTTTTAGTTGGGGCTGTTTCCAGCTCCCCCTGCCAGTGTGAGGTCTGTCCGTAACCCGTGGAGCTTGCACAGTTTTCATTACTGTGTATGTGCTATCATCTGGCTTGTGTTTGATATGTTTATAAGGCACAACAAGTAGTTACAGTACTATTCTATATTTCTCCTTCTAACACAATGCCTTTTGACACAAAAATATTTTTACTTATTTTGTACCACTTTGATAATTTACAAGCAGGACTCCATTTGTATAATGAAGTCATTTATTTACACTGATTAAAAAGAAACTGTAAGCTTCCTTCTACCTTCCCCATAAAAATACTTTGTTAAATTACCATAACAAAATACCTAAACTGCTTCATACTGAATTTCTAGACTAAAATATTTCAGTTGGAAGGGACCTACAACAATCATCTAGTCCAACTGCCTGACTCAATAACTCTCTTGTAAATGCAGATTTGGTAAACCCACCCACCCCTGCTGCCATTTTTTCTTTGTTTGTTTGGTTTGATGGTTTGTGTTTTTTTAATCGGCACTTTGGTTTTGTTTTTGACTTCTCCAAAGGCTCATATCTCTGGTAGACTGAGCCTCCCGTAATTATTCTATCCTGAGACTTTAGAGCTGCAAAGTGACTTCAGTGGTCTGCAATTCCACAGAAGCAATGAGGCAAAAAACCACCTCTAGTTCCGTGTTTTTTACAGCTTCTGAAGTTGAATAGTCTGTAGCTTTAATTCCTATACTAGAGTTGGTCCTTATGTACCATCTTCAGGCATTACCTTCATTTAAGAGGTATGTCTTATAGGGTGTTTTGAAGGTAGAGCACCAGTTAAATTGTTGGATACATATAATATCGGTAACCATTGGCATGATAAAGCTGAGTGAGAGAAGAGGCTGGTTTTTGCTTTAGCCAGTACATCAATGTTTCAGAATAATAATAAAATCGCAGAGCATGTACCTGAACTATTTTACTTCAGTTAAAGAAAAACACACACACTTATTTTAATTTTTTTTGTACAGCTTGATGTGCTAGCAATCTGGCATGGCATGTCATTGTGCACTGCAATTCCTTACCATTTATTCTAGTTTTTATATTTTAGTAATTTGGATTAAGACTTGGGTTGCTATTGAGTTGAAGAAAGTCTTGGGAAGTCATGATCTGATGCATTACAAATAAGCAATAGCTAGAACATAGCAAAATTATCCCACATCCATTGTTTGGCAAGATACCTGTTGACTAACACTTTTGCTCCTGTTGTTACTGGGATTCAGGTTTTTTCTTGCATTAATTAATTTGATTTGCAGGCATGAACTAAACACATGACTTTTTTTTTTAACAATAGGACTGTCTACTTTTTTTAATAACACTAATCATGTTTTCATGAACTTGCACTCTTCTTTTTTTCAGACAGATGAAGTGTTTCTGGAAGCTCAGATTCAGAATATCACTACCTCTCCAATGTTTATGGAGAAGGTTTCCTTAGAGCCATCTATGATGTACAATGTTGCAGAGCTGAACACAGTTGATGCAGCAGGGGAAAGGTATGTTCGGATTCAGGGTGACTTTAAAGCTCTTAATATTATGACTTAATGAGATGTAAGCATACAGTTAGTGAATTGTCTGTAACAGAAGGATTGTACTTCTTTGCTTGATTAAAAAGACCAGATTCCTGTTATGTATTCAGGTGGAAAAGCTGTTACAGTTTTCTTTCTGTAGAATCTGTTCTTACAAGAAACTGTTCTTAAAAATTTGTCATTCTACCTAGTAGAGAAATCCCCAGCTTAATCCTTTCAAATAATTGGTAACATGGATGAGATGGTAACATGAAAACATACTACTTCTTCAGTGTCTCCTATATAAAATTTAGCCCACATCTGATTCTGACTTGGTCTGTGGATACATATTTAGCCTTACAGGACCCATCTGACTTGTCCTTGCTTCATTATAGTAGACTGGTAACTGGTTTTGATTGTTCTAATCAAGATCTAGCATGGAAGCAGTCAAGGTGAATCGGTGGAACACCCTTGTAGGGTCTTAGAATGTAAAAATGCTGAAATGAATTCAATGTCATTTAGTGTCAATTAGTAAAACACCAAATACCAGAAGAATTTTCTGTGTTGAGTAAACTGTTGTGGATGCAAAAGCTTGTGGTATCTGAGTAGAAGTTAACTTTGGCTGTTTGTGCTTTGCAGTTGCTTGAGCTCTTGGAGGAGGTGCTGTGTGGGTGCTGCTGCAGTGGGGGCTGAAGTGAAAAATCTGTCTTGGCTGTTGAAGGGTTCACCTGCAGCATAGTGGAGCACTTACACTTACAATGTGTTTGTATCTGCTGTGATGGTTCTTATCCTGACTGGGAATCTTAGGCTCATTTACTGGGAGGGAACCAAATAGCAGGAGTAAAATTACCAGCATTGTTTAAATGCTAAGATGTAAGATAATAAATTATAGTGTAGCAAAGTGTATTTCCACCTCGGTTCTCTCTGGCTCAGACGAATCAATTTTTTTACCCTTGGTCCTTGATGCTACATAAATTCTAGAATTGTTTTCTGTTGTGAAAATGCAAAAAGAAATCTGTGTCTTGCCATGAATAAAATACAAACAGAGTAAGACTGGCAAGGGATAGGAAAAAAGGTTGGCTTCTTAAGTCTTCATAAAAATAACTGTTAAAATTAAGACCTAATGATTTTTTTTTTTTAGTGAGTCTACTTTTGGCTCAAGGACTTATTTACAACCTATGGATACGCGCCAGTACTTATACTGCCTAAAACCAAAGCAAGAATTTGCAGAGAAAGCTGGAGTGATAAAGGGTGTGACAGTGATTGGTAAACTGGACATTGTGTGGAAAACTAATCTGGGTGAACGAGGAAGGCTGCAAACTAGCCAGCTCCAAAGAATGGTAAGTTTAGCTTAAGCAACAGTGTAACCTGGCATCCATTTTTAAGGCAACTCAATGAACAATTTAATAATGACTTGAAGAAAAAGTGCAAGCTGCTTACTTTATGGACTGAATTCTGAATTCACATGTTTGTATACATATTTGAGAAAGTTATTTAATACGTTTGGTCAGTGAAATGTGGAAAAAACACTATTCCAAGGGGCTGTAGATGAACAAAAGCATTCTTGTTCCTTTTGGTCATGAGAATGGCAACATTTTGTTTTCTTGAGGATTTCTTTTCTGGCACAGCACGGAACAACATTAACATAATGGCCTGTGCACTTGAATTGCCAGAATCAAGTAACCTGTGTAGCAAAATACATTGGTTAGAATAAAATTAACTTCTGGAATGCAATTTGGCAATAAACTGAAAAGCACTGACAAAAGAAGTCCTTTAGTATGCTAACTGTTGGCACAGAAGTCTGCTCCCTGATTCATATAGACGTTTTAGCTTTGACGTTTTAGCTCCCTGATTCATATTGACGTTTTAGCACTTTTTCTGTATAGGACAATTCTATTTATCTTTCATGTCCACAGTTTTTTGATCAAATCTATTCTATTCTGGTTGATTTAGAAATTGTTCATGAATTTTAAGTTGTAATTACTAGCTTGCTTAAGGCAGCTGCACAGCCTGTCTAATGCCTAAACCTGACTTGCATCTTCTGAATTGAGGATGGTGTAATATGGGAGAGAAGTAAAAAAGCTTTGACAGTTGAATCTTTGTCTGAGTTTATAAAGCTTGTAATTAGGTTTCTGCCTCTGTCTCTTCCCCCACTCCCATCTTCTACAATATCAAGCAATTCTGTGGGGAGGTCACATTGACTTGGAACTAGGCAAGCAAACTTGGATCCTGGAAATTCACAGCTATGTCACTAAAACTTGTCTTTGTTTTTAACTGAGGTGTTCAGTGTCTGTATGGCCCCATTAAGTTAGAAACTGCCCTTTTTTTCTAAACTTAGTTACTCCTGTTACTTTGAAACTTGATGCTTGTTTTTTAACTAATAAACTGTCTCATTTTCAGCTGACCTTTTCTACAGTTTCGCTTTGAAGACAGATTTTACTGTTTTTTCCCCTCCTCCCTGAATCAGTATTGTCTCACTCTGCATCGCTTCTTGTTGAACCTTGGAGAATTGTACTTGAAACACAGTGGTGATTAACACACCTTCACATTCCAGGATTTAGTCATCTATCATGGTTTTGTGCTAGTGATTAAGAGAGAAACACAAGCTATTTTGTGTACTTTGAGCAACATCTTTCTTTGGAAAAGCAACAGTTTGGGGGTTTTTCCCCTCTGAGTTGCAGTGCAAGTCCCTCTTGTCTTCTCCTCATCTTTTCAGTGCTATCAAATTATTTAATTTCTAGGGTCCTTTCACCTTCCATCATTTTTCCCCTAATCCATTTACTAGCCGTATAACCATTGTTTCCCCTACAGGCCCAGAATTTTACCTGTACTGTGCCTCTCTATCATTGTTTTGGTTCAGATCAGGAATGCACTTTTGAAACAAGTATTCTGGATCACTCCCGCATTTGTGTTTTTTTTTGTGGAGTGGTCTTGGAATTCACAACTACATTCAAAAAGACAGAAGCAAGTCCACAGTATGCCAAGGGTGCTGCACCTGCTCAGTGGCGTTCAGTCTGGGACTAGACTAGAACCAGCCAAAGTTAAAGAACACTGTTCTTAAGTAGCACAAGCAAGGAATTGTTGGTTCCATGCTCTGAGCAATTATCTCATTTTTGGATGAACACCATGTTCTGGCTTTTGGTGGTACTGTAAGGGCTTTACCTCCAGCCATCAGTCCTTGCAGGTATCTCACTGTTAAGGCCAACAGGTATGTGCTGGTTTAGGCCTTCTCTGCTCTGATCCTGTCTTGATTTGGTCAATTGCTGCTAAGTTCATTCTATAAAATGCTACTTGTATTGTTTTTCTTCTTAATGTATCTCTTACAAAAGAGTCCAATGCTATGGCAAACTAGCTGTTGTTAAGGGAACTGGGTATAATTCTTCCCGTAGATTCCTTTCTGTCACCCAATACAGCTGAAAATGCATGCCTTTTTCTGGTGCTGGATAATTACTTGTCTTTCTTGAAAGGTTCCAAACATCTGTTGCTAAGGTGGTCTGAAGTCTCCATCAGTTCAACATCGCTTTGCTCACTCCAGTGTCCAATTTAATACACTTTCTAAAATATCGTCCGTCTTGAATCTGTAATGAACTGTATATGACTAAAACCTGTTCCCAGCCTGTCAGTCAGTGGTGTTCTGGATCTCTTCAGGAATATCTTTTAACCAAGCTGTAAATGTACCTTTTACTACAGCATCCTTCTATCAGCAGAATTGGAACATGCATCACAGCTAAGCCTTGTCAGGCAGGACAAATTTTTCCTGTTTTTTCTGTACGATCTGTCATTTGTGGGGATTGAAAATCTAAAGCTTTTTACCTGCAGGTTACCATCTTGAATCAGCCCTATTTGGTAGTACCTTGGATATTTGTCATAGATTTGTTAGCAGAACGTATGAAATGTGTTTGGCTCTTGACAGAACTGGGTAGTTGACAAGTGTTCATATCGTGTGCCTTACTAACCGGTGACAATTAATTATTTTGGCAGAGGCTTGGAGGACTGAAAGGACAATGAGAATTAAGAGTCGCTCATTTTTTAGGATGTGGAATAGTGATGGGTTTATGCAGGAAAACTGCACTTATGTTGTCCATAGTGTATCTGTTACCTGTCTGACAGGTCTTAGAATAAAGCTGATCTTCTCAGGAACTGTATATGGGTATTCAAAATTTAAGGATGGGAACTATCTGAAAAACTTAGTAATAAAGATCATCATTGCCTAATGAATTGCTACACCTATCAAGAAGGTGGTCATGGGAAGTGGATGGAGCACTGCTGTGATTCGGGTGCAAACCAAACGCACGAAGAGTCAAACTTCTTTCGTCAAATTCCTCTCATTCCAAGCTTCTTGCAGTAAATGACAGCTTGAATAGAAGAAACTTCAGCTTTACTGTCTAGCATCTGAGAATATACATTCTTTTACCTTCTCAGGCTCCTGGTTATGGCGATGTGAGGCTTTCTTTGGAGACAATACCAGACACCGTAAATTTGGAAGAACCTTTTGACATTACATGTAAAATAACAAATTGCAGGTAATAATGTAATTGTGATTTTTGTGTTTTTCCTGAGTGGGTAAGTTGTGACTTTGTTTCATTATTCAATACCTTCTCCTGAAACTCAAACCTACTCTTTACTATGAGTTGTAGCAATATGAAACTACTTGAAACATATCTTTTGGATTACAGTGATTTAAAAAACAAAAAAAAACAAAAAAAACAAAACAAAACAAAAAACCCAAAAAAAACAAAAAAAAACAAAAAAAACTTCCAACATGATCTGTTAATACTATTGGCAAAAAGCTGTAGGGGAATTCCACGGAACTGGCTGCAGTATCATTGAAGATGGCACCCCATACTTAAATCACAAATCATCTTAGTTCTTCTTAGTTCATCTAATAACCAAGTGAGTGTGTATGTAGGATTTTTTTTAACTACAAGTAATTTTATCAGAATAAACATTTTCATTTGTATCCAGTATAATTTTACTGCTAGTTCTGCACCACTGCTAGAATGCCTGCTAAATATTGTCACCGTAGTCTTTTGAACATATTTATCCATGTTTTGACTTGTGTTTACACTAGGATCTATAGCAGCCTTTTGTAACAGGGTTGCAAGAGTGACGTTTAAATAAAGTAATTCTGTATAGAAGTTGAAGCCAGGGACTAAAGCATGTATCTGGTCTGCAAATTCTTCTCAGGAAAACCTTGTACTCCATCTAAAATGTGAGCAGTGTTATGCTACCCAGTATTGCTAGACCCATTACAGGACACTCGTGTCGGACAAAGCTGTATGCAACTGAATTACTAGGCATCACAGTAAATCTTGCTTGCCACCTTGTAATTATCTATAAATGCTTAATTAATAGTAACCTGTATAATAAAGTAATCAAGCTTTTACACGTCTGCAGTCCTTGAATGCTTAACAAAAGCCCACAGGTTTATTCTTGTTTTTCAATTTTCTCTAGCAGTGAAAGGACTATGGATCTGGTTTTAGAAATGTGCAATACTAATTCGATCCACTGGTGTGGAGTTTCAGGAAGGCAACTTGGAAAGCTGCACCCAAGTTCATCCCTCCATCTTGCACTTACACTGTTGTCTTCGGTGCAGGGATTGCAAGTAAGTCTTTGTAGCGTAGTTTTGTTATAAAATAGCTGTTTTACAATCTTAGTAGTTCTTTCTAACAGCTCTTATATTTTCCCTTTCTAGAGTGTCTCTGGCTTAAGACTTACAGACACGTTTTTGAAGAGAACATATGAGTATGATGATATTGCACAAGTCTGTGTAGTTTCTTCAGAAGTCAAACAAAGCTGAAGAAAAAAGTCTGTATTTCTGCTGGGCTTTCATTGTTTGATTTTTTTTTTTTTGACCAACTTCATGTTTTTGCAGCCGAATCCTATTCAAATGTGTACAAACAAAACCAAATCCCTATATATCTATAAATGGAACTATGCTTATTTAATTGGTCTGAGAGTTTTCTGAATGTTTTAAAATTTTTTAAAACATGCATGTGCATCTTATCTACTGAAAATAAAGCCTTTGAAAAAAGCATAGCTATAGCAAATTATATTGCATTAACATCAGCTAGGGGTGGGGGGTGAGCCTGATATGAAATAGTAGCACTTTGTACTTATTTTTATTTTAATTATTTTTAAAACATTTAAACAGTTTTTAAATTGTGGGTCTGACAAAACTACTTCAGTTTCAAGGAACTGGCCTTTTACAGACAAGTTCCTGGAATCCAAACCTCTAAAAGAAATACTTCAGGGGTGCCTGGCGTGGCAGCATATTTGCATGGGATGTGCATAGCCGTAAGAACTAGAGCCTAACAAAGGCATGAGATGAGAGAGTGCAGCTGGCACTGCTGAGGTGCTAGCAGCTAGAAAATAGAGTATTCCCTGAAGAATGTGCTGGATGTGGCTCCGTCTTTGGGAAGGAGTAATACAGCAATTCTGTCCCAATTATCTGCGGTCTGGTGCAGAGTTGTGCATACCTGTGATACAGGGCATGCTGTGAATGGGCAGGTTACTCCCCAGTTAGTAGGGAACTGAAAACTAAAATCGCAGAACTCAGGCATTTTTTTTAGTGTTAAACTGAGTGGTGCAAGTTATTTTTCCCATGTCAGAGACATTTAATTAGATTTTTAGGAAAATGAGGAGAAAATACTCTACATGGCTGCCTTAGATCAAGTTCTCCAAAGCAGACGCAGGAAGTAATTCAGGACTTATTCAAGCACTGAAATGTCATTTTCTCTAGCTTTGTTGTGACAAAAGATGGAAATATTTTTAGCTGAAATACCTAAGGTCACCCCAAGGCAGCCATTTAATACAGAAAAAGGTGACTGGCTTTCCTAGTTTAACACTAATTAAATTCGTGTTAAAGATTCTACTCTGTGGCTTGTCATATTTCTCAGCTACCATATTGGCCCTTAGCAACCTAAGTTAGTTTTGACAGTATTTTACTTAAGGCGTTCCTGTGTATAAAATCTTGAAGTATAGAATTCATTTTTTAAAGAACTGGATAAATTTAGAACCAGGAAAAAAACCCCAAACAACCCTATATCCTGCACATTTAATAAAATGCAAAGCAACCAACATAAACAGGAATTTTAAAGAATGCCATTTATCTGTTACTCTAGATACACAACAAATTAAAACAGTAAAACCACAACTATCCAGACAAAAAATGTAAATAACTTTATTTATAATCTATTTTCAAGTTAAACTGACACAAGTTGAAGGAGATGTAGCCATATAGTAAGAAGAGGTTGGAGATACAGAAATGGTAGACAAGTTGCATTTTGTCAATATGACTTTCTGTAGCCCTGGAACAGCACTTGAATCCAAAGCTGCGGACTTAGTTCTGTCTCAGTATGCATGAGTGATTTTACTTTGTACTTGTTATAAAATGAAAAGTGCAATTGAAACAATTTCTAAGCTGAATATTTCATGAAGTGTCTATGATCAGGCATAGTTAGAAGAATATAATTCCATGCAAGCAGGTTATAGGAGTTTACAATTTGAGTGCAAAACACTTTCTTCTCTAACAATTATCACACTTATATGCTGATGGAACAGTAATGATACAAAACCAGTCAGGTGTTAAATGTATATTTTCTCAGTTGAATGACATACAGCAGTTGACCTGAAAGTAAAGCACTGTTTACAAGGATTGTGGGATTACCACTTCATCTAGCAGGGTGAAAAATTTTAGTGCAAAATAAAGTGCAGTTATTACACAGGAAAAGATGCCTTCCTCACCCTGTGATTAAGACATAGTGCATGAGACTGTGAAACAATCCAGGCTATTCAAGGCAAAATAGACTTTAGCATGACTGATGCCTCTGTTCTTGGTTTCAATGGAAAAGCATGTAATGACACCTCCTGTTATTGGTGTCACTGGGTTTTTTTTAGGCTATAAAGGTCTTTCTGTTAATATACAAGGAACAAAGACTGTTTACAAGTTAAGTATTGTGCCAGTTGTAGCACAACAAAGGGTTAAGCCAATGCCATCAACATTTTAATAAATACTCTGGTTACATATTATCTGTACTGGAGTAAAACCTAAACATTACAATATTGTAGGATGTGAAATGAAAGTTACCACTCTATAAATACGATTTCAACAGTCGTTTTTAGATAACTAACCAATGTTTTGTTCCGTTTAACCTTGGGGACAGTTCTCCCATAAATCCAGTGAGCTATAGGGCTTGTACTTGACAATACAACTGCTACAGCCAGTCTTTGAAATATATCATGTTTTGTAGAGAGTAGGAACTCTCAAGGTTCTTGACACTCGTTCAATCTTGAAGTAGAAAGTTGGTGTCATAAAGTAAGGATAAATTGAGTGTGAGAGATACCGCAGTGCTATCCTAGCCACTCTGGATTTATAAATTTATCGGTTCAGATACGTCTGAGGTCCCGGAGTTCCTGTGTATTTCTCCATCTGGGGGCCTGCTGTTACATGACTTCTCCAGTCTAACTGGCCAGCAGAGATTGCTTTGTCTTAGGAATCAAAGCAGGCTCCTCAGCTTAGGAAAGTGTGAGTGTTGAAAATCTCCCCAGAGTAAAAACAAATGTACCTTGTACCAGAAAGCAGTATGAACAGTAAGCAGAATAAAAAAAGTTAACATAATAAAAATACAGAAAAGCAGTGGTCTCTGAAAGGGTAAGACTACCTGAGCAAGAAAGTCAGGGCAGGAACAGAAATACTCCAGTGTGGAAAAATCTTTAACTTGGCCACATAACCATCACTTAATGAAACTTAAATAAAATTCCAGCCAGTGATTTACCACACCAGAATAGAAAGAGAATCCTAAGACAGTTATTTTTTGATAAATTTTCAGTACTAGTTATTTGTACAGTCACAGGATCAGTTGCAGCTTATTACAGTTAAGTATTTTAAGCTTATGTTAAATACTGCATACATATGGAATGTAGTACAGTTTCCCATTGCTTAGGAAAACAGTGCCATAATGCTGACCTCCAGGGCTACCATCATGATTTTAGGATATACATGGCAGTAGAAAAGCCTAAAACTTCTTCATACTCTTTCCTTTCCCAAGCCAAGTTCCATTTTGGTTTCTGTGTATTGTCCTACTCAGGATTAGTGTCTTCTCTTTCTCTCCAATTTCTGGTACTCCTTCACATGCAATCATCTCCCTCCCTCCTGCCCAATGAAGGTGAAAAGTATTTCATGTTACTAATAACAGCTCCTCCACAGGCTTAAAGAAACAGACTCTTCAAGCATTAGTTTTCAGTACACTTTATACTCCCAACACTGTTTTATGCTCACTATGAAAGGGCACATCAGATGTGTGACAGGGAGTACAGCCGTAATGATTTTCACCGTAAAGATAACATGCCTTTTACACTAGGAATTTAGAATTAAGCTGTTACGCAAGATCAGCCCATTACAAAACTCCTCCCCATTCAATAGCCCTGAAGGTCAATCTAATGCACATACTGAAAAGGACTTGTACTTAGGGATTTTAATAAACCACCTATTTACTGTATTAATTTTCAGAGGAGTAACTATACATAAACAATATGTTCCAAGTTATGTGCAATAGATCTGTTTAACAGATTTATTCCTGTTTGCAAACACGCACAAAGAATTTTCTGTCTTCTATTCAAGCAGAAGAGTTACAATGGTGCTTTTGCTACTAACTATGGTATGTATTTTGGGGTGGTATACCATAACAATTCACTTGCCTTCTGTAAGTCAGGAATGCTCTTCAGTGCTGCTACTGAAAGATCTGCTCCGGACATGGTTTCTCAGTTGCTCTATGAGCTCTGGATTCTGCTGTTGTATCTGTTGTGCAAACTGCTGCCCCCTGTGTTGAACAGTTTTAAGTAAAATCAGCAAGTGAAAAAAAACTGACAAGCAGCATTTGTAAGAAAACAAGATATCCTAATATAACCGAAAGGTCCAATATGAAAGTTGAGACTAAATATAACCTGATGCATAGTCTTAATCAAGATATTTGTAGTATCTAAAGTCTCCCCAACAGGACTATCACAAGATCTTCATTTTCATTCTTTAGGAATATTACTTCAACTTGGTAACATGGAGGAAAAAGTATTACCTTACTTGGTAAAACTAAAATTTAGCAACAAACCTGCACCAGTGATTTGCTCCCTTCTTTTTGAAAGGATCCATTCCAGCTATTTAAGATAACTACTCTTGTAGTTGAAGTGAAACCTTATATTAGTTCTTCCAGAAATACAATATGGGGCTGCCAACTTGTACTTGTGAGCATGACGTCGTTAGTAGAAAACAAGCATAGAATTACACTTTTATGTCTTGTATGACTGAAGTAATGACAGATCCATCTCCGTAACAGTTGTGGCTTAAGAGTTAAATTAATAGGTGAGATTCATTCCATGTAAAAGATAAGCATAACACTGGTTTACTAGAAAAAGCAAGTAAATAAAACATACTACTTCATGAATAGCCTGACATAGCTTCTCTGTAACTTCTGCATTTTGCCCAAGGAGCAAATTATCAAGACTCCTCTAAACCACAGTGCAGGCTGAAGGAAAGCCACCACTTTCACAGATCAGATGTAGTACATGTTTTTTTGTGAAAACAGCTCTTGATTTTGTTAGGGCATATTCCTCTCTGTGATGCGAATTACAAATTACTTTTACCCTGAAGGGACAAGACTTAAAAGTAGTTTCAAACAGGCTAGAATGCTAAAATAAAATAAAATTGTATGCCCTTTACTAGGCCTTGCCATATAAGTAAATGGCATGTTTTTGTGCACTCTTCCAGATGGATTATCGTTATTATACTATAAAAGACTTGGGTCCTGTTTTTTGCAAAAGCTACTCCTCATTATACTGAGTTCCCTGAAGCCTTCCCAGTCTCAATGGAGGGATGCCTGAGCAGAACTTGTTGCAACCTTTGCTAGGTACATCTGTAGTTTGTCTAACTAGTGTCTGGGATATCACGTTGTAAATTTATCAACACAATTTGAAAGCGCATGTAGGAATACTTAAAGATTTAAAGGAGCGTTTTTAATAAGTGGCATTTAGAAAGTAAACAGTGTATGAGAACCAGAAAGTGAAACTGAGCACACAGTTCAGTCATTCCCATTGATGGAAACGTCCAAAGCAAACAAAACAAGGTAGTAGAAAGTAAGTCTTCAAGTTCTCAGTTTTAATAATGATCAGGCATACAATGCGGACAGGCCGCAGTATAATTGGCTTGACACTACCCCTTTTAAATAGATGTTGCACAATGATGCTTCTACAAATGTAATGGTTAAAACTATGCATTCCTTACTTACGCATGGATCAGGCTGGACAAATCCGACAGGCCACCAACACCCGCAGCAGGGCCACCAATGGCATTTGACATCATCCCGGACATTCTGGAACAGTTAGCACAGTGTTGGCATTGGCGTATGCAGGGACCTTTACAGTAAGCAATAAACCATAGTTTTTTTAATTGCTGGGAGGAGATAAGCTGCAAGAGGAAAAAACTGCAGTAGTTTTAGATGCAGTAAGCAAAAATAAAATTACACTTTCAGGAATACAGTATTGTCCACCTTTTCTTTCATTAATTCAAACCCCTCGACATTTGTTTTAATGGTACTCCATTTTAATACTTACAGTTGTTGAACTTGAGGATTCTGCATTAAGCTTGCTGCCTAGAATAGACAATATATAGCTGAAATTATAAAATATTTACTACTTAGGTATCACTGAGGAAAATGTGGAAAAAAACCCCAAAACAGACATGCTGTATTCCATGTTTTATTACAAAATTAAGCTCTGTTTATGTGCACAGAGAT
>Ga0181612_156637_pt1 | contig 22151 bp, 10 predicted proteins | sample HoacroProtozoa21_FD_119630 | JGI IMG/M metagenome (GOLD analysis project Ga0181612, IMG submission 119630) | Hoatzin crop microbial communities from Cojedes, Venezuel. Combined Assembly of Gp0051906, Gp0051904, Gp0051908
ATATAAAAGGATGTTGCATAGAGTTATGTAAGAACATAGTACTAGAGGAAGTCTTAAGGCCTTGCATCTGATGAAAGAGGTATCACTTTGCTTTGAGTATTCCCATGGCTCTCCTGTTTCCATGTCTCTGAACCCAGCAGTGTTCGTTAAACCAGTTTGTATGTCCAAAACTTTTTATTTTATTTTTGTATCTTGGTAAACCTATTTTCTGCAGTGAGAATCTCAGTCTATAGGGAATAGTGAATTGAGCCTTATCAGATTCTGGGTAGTGCCTTAAGTACCAGGCTGTATATGTTCTTTGCTACCAGTCTCTTCGAGGAGTCTCCAGCCAGCTTTGATATGTCTGGGTGTGAGGAATATCCCCAGTAAGACATGCAGAGGAACACCTCCCTTGTGAATCTCAGCTGAACCTTCACAGGTGCAGCCTGAAGGGGGTTCAAGGTAGCCTAAACTCTGGGGCACCTCCTCTGTGGTTAGGTGGCATCTTGGACGGGCACTGGCCTTGCTGAAGGTCTATGATGCCTGCATGGTAGAATCGGATTTCGTGCCTAGCATCTGCAGAGGACCTGAGCCTTAGCCTCTATTTAAGAGTTATGCCTGTGGCAGGGAAAACTCTGTGCAGTCTGATACAGATTAAGTGGTAAAATTTATTAAAAGCTCTGGACAGACATGTTAGGATGTATTCAATGTGTGCTTGAATTCTATGGGATAATGTTAAAGTATCCTGTGAAGACATGCACCTATTTGGTTCCCTCCCTATTTTGAAGTTTTGAATTATTCACCTTACTGCAACCTGGATTTCCACTGATGTTACCTGGTAAGCAATTAATTCCCAAAAGGTAAATTGCAAGGATGGATGAATATTGAAAGACTGAACCTATGTAAATGTGAACTCTTCAGGAAGTGACTGACAGGAAAATTCAAATCTATTTCTTGGCCTGAATTCAGACCTCTCTCTGTTGAAGCCTATGGGGGACTGCTGCCATGTTCTCTGTTGCTAAATTTGCGAAGAATCACCAGTGTGAGTGAAAGTAAGTGTTCCAAGGACCTTTAGTTATGATATAGCTATACATCAGGACACTAGAGTTCAGTTAGTGTGTTTGGTTTTGAACTGCTCTGATTAGGTAGTCTGTTTTTCACCAGAAAGACAGAACAGAGAAATCCGTGCATCTTGATGTGGTCTCCTGGCACAGGTGCTTTGAGGGACTTCCTCAGCGAGAGATGCTGCCAAGAGCAAGCTTGGTGTTTCTGACCAGTTTTGTAACAGTTGCTTTTTGATGGTGGTCAGTACCGTAGTGCTGCTTGCTCCTTCTGCTGTGCCATCTAGCTCTTCTAATGCTTGGTCAGTGGCTGAGATTGGAGAGCTATCCTCTCAGCCCCTTGTCTATTCCTACTGCCCTCCTGGCATACATTTTTCTTTCAAAAATGGTGTTGATCTGCTGAAAACGTGCTATGTCTGTTAGTACTGTCGGAACTACAGGCTATGCTAAGTCTTTCAGTAGTGTTTAAAGTCAGGACCTCAAACGCTATAGTCTCAAATGGATCAGTCCTTCCCTTTTTATCTCCGTACTCCTCCTTACTTCTCTTCTGCTGTGTTTTTCAATAAATAGACTCCTCACCCTGACTATGTGGGAACTGAATCAATCTCTGGAGAATATGCATTAAAATCAGACTTTAGGCAGAAACATCAAGAGGTGAAAAGATATTGTAAACTCTGCACAATAGAGTAAAGCTGAAGACATCTTTTACAGTCAGCAACTTGGTAGTGAAGTTGAAGGAAATCCCCAAAGAGAATGTAATGGGGAGGGTGACTGGAAACAGAATAATCAAAAAAGCTGGTAGGAGAGCGTGGAAGTCCCCTGAATCAAAAAGTGCGTACAAAAAGTATTTTTTTGGTTTGTTTTTTTCTTTTTTTTTTTTAAAGAAAGCATGGACTGCAAGTAATAAGGGGAATTTGTCGTCAGTTTGCCATGTAATTCTGAGCTTATTTGTGTTCTTCACATGACGAATCTGCTCCATTCAGCTGATGAAGTTGAGAATTTGGGCAATTTTTCATTTAATTTCCCAGAAAATGGAATTGTGTTGGAGATCTCACAGCAGTTCTGAAGTTGTTAAAATGGTTTCCAAAATGGAAAACCAGTTAGATTTTGTTTCAGAAAGGAACATAGGAAGAAAGAGACCTTTTGAAATGGTCTCTGCTACAAACACTTGAAACTGTGAAGCGCTAGATAGACCCTGGAACTGAGAAAAGGGCAAGTTTGAAAGACGGAAAGATTCTTCTTCTCCACCTTGTAAGTGGATGGACCCTATTTCATGGTCCTTGGAGTAACCTAGCCGTGGGTTTCCATTTGGAGATTTGAGTGTGCTGTATCGCATCTTTCAATTTGCTGCACAACAAGTTCTAAAGTGAATATGGTTGCTATAGAACAACTAAGATTTTTTTACATATCTTCATAATGTACTGCAAGATTCTGATCCTTTATCAGCAAAGATAACCTTAGTAGTGCTCAAGATTCTGAGCATGAGCAAGGAAAATTGATTTACCAGACGTTTTGAAAACAGGAGAAAATGACAATGATGTTACATATTGCAGCGTAAATTCTCATGGATCCTTCAAAAACCCAAACACAGAGTGTTTCTTTCGTATCCCTAAGGTAGAAAGATTTAAAGTAAGATTAAAACTGGTGGGTTGCAGTACTACTGCATAGTTATCTCTGAGCATAAGCCGCAAAATCCTCAGGCCAATAAGCAAAAGCAGAGTTTTTAATCTTATACCTTTAAAGCTTGTATCAGAACAGGAGCTGGCAAAGTCAGTTTTTCCCAGTCTGACTGAGCGTCTTCATTTGGAAAGTCTGCCTCATTCGTATTCTGAGTAAAGCGTGGTTACGTCATATACTATCGCAGTGCCTGGTTTTGTCAGTTCAGTAATGTAATCTACTGGCATCAACATGTGTAGTTGAGGATTTGGGTCGGCAAGGTAGAGGCGTAAGAGGGCAGGCTTTTTTCTGCATCTTACTGCATATGCCAGACCATTTCCTACAATCTGCATGATTATATTTTTCTGGAAAGAAGGTAGTAGAAAAAAATCTCTAAATCTGGATTTAAATTTACTGTTCCATGAGATGTAGATATTCAAGATCTTTATCAGCAGTAGCTTGTTCTTGCTGAACTTGTTAAATCTGAGCTCCACGATCCCTGAAGTCAGTTTGCTTATGCCCTCCCTTCCCTCCCTGGAGACTAGCTACCTCTCCAGTCTCGCTCAGGACAGGTTTTTCTGTTGGAGCTGCAACTTTAACTGCTTCCACTGACTTTGGACCTAGCAGGGAGGGGGGTTTTCTCTAATTCTGGTGCTTTCCATTCTGTAGAGTGCACTTTGCATCTGGAGTGGATCAGAAAAGCTGCTGGATGCACAGCCAAAAGAAAAGGAATTTCCTAGTAATAGTGCCTGAAATCTGTAATTGAAGAGAATAAATGGATAATGAAGAATCCAGGAAGGTAAGTGATTGTTGAAGCTGGTTAATGTGTAGGAAGTAACAAGTGATGTAACATAAACAGTAGCACTGAGGGAAAAGCCTTATGAGCAGCGTTCATTTTAGAAGCTTTATACCTTTAGCCGTTCAAAGAAATTAATATAAATTTGTAGAGTACAAAACCTGCACTAGACTTGTGCACTCACACAGCGATTCAGCCATATCTGAAGTCTGCTTAATATGGTTCAGTCATGCTGACCTCAAACGCAGTACTTCGAAGTCATGAAGCACACTGCAAATCTGTAGGGGAACAATCATTTAGCAAAAAGAAATATGTAGATAACACAGGTCTAGAGAAGTGCTTTATTCCGTTCTTAATATATGGGTGATCATCAGATAAAAGGCTTTTTAATCAGAGATGTTAGAGATTGTACTATTCTTATCTATTTAAAAAAGAAGAGAAAACACATAACAGAATAACCTGTTGCTATGCAACATCATGACAGTAAGTTAAAAGTTGGCAAAAATAATGACTACAAAATATGTGACTAAGCATGCTGTGTATGAGGACTGTCCTGAGCCGCTTTAGCTGGCTCTCATAAAACACAAATTTAACTGTAGAATTGATTATTTAGTGCACGTTTGGGCAACACTTACACAATAATTGGTCCTGAAAATTCATTTTGCTAGGGAGTTTTATGCCACTTCATGTAGTTTTCTGTGTACTTTAATATCCCCTGTGCTTCAGGACATCCTGGATGTACCAAAGTAATGCTGACAAATCAGACTATTCAACCGCTAAATTCTCCTTGTGATCCCTGCTTCTCCATTATGGCTTACATTATCACAGTAGTTCTAGTTTAAGCCCTCACATTTGTTTAGAGGGGAATAAGATTGGGGAAATAGTGCTATCTTAAATTATATATCCCAGAGGTAAAGAAAATAAGCATGGGATAAAGCAAGATCTAAAGCTTACAACCACTACTGCTAATTGTTTCTATATAAATAGCAGACGATGAGCGTGGCTTAGTGCAGAGACCACAAGGTAACTGTGAGGACATCTGCTTAATTGTTGGTAAATGCATTGAAGATTTTAAGGTAAAGAAATGTTTGAAAATGTTCAACCTCTTATTTTTTGGCTTTTATTTTTTCCGGGTAAGTGGAGAAAGGAGAATACCATCCAAGTAAAATAGTCCCACCGTATGAGTAAAAGAAAAGAGAGAAAAGTGGATTTTTAGAGTTTCCCATTTTAAAGCAGTATTACAGAATGGACTACCAGGTCCCTTGTACTGACAGTGTTGGCACAAGTGCTTGGCACAAAACACAGCTAACCAAATTAATTATCAGAATGTAATTTCAGTGTGTGCTATTAAATGTGAATAAGTATGCTTGAGGATAGCTCAAAACTCATTTTCACTAGTATTAATAAAAGTTTACAGGACATAGTGACAAAAATAACACTAGAGAAAGGGACATTTTCCTAGGACAAGAAGGTTTGTAAGGAGTCGGTGCTGGAAATGCAGCGCTTTTCTCTTTTCCTCCTACCCTGGTGTTTGGCTGGAGGAGTTTGCCAAAACAATTAGGATAGTAACATGAAGTTACAGGTAACTTTACTAGCCCAGCAAAAAGATTATCTTATGAGTTTTTCTGTCAACTGAAGTGGTAGTTGACCATAGGGTCTCTATTAAGCTCATATTCCTATGATTATTCTGCCTGGTAATCATGTACTGTCTCAGTTTACAAGCTAAACCATGGCAGCTTGTGAAAATGGCTAAAATGCATAAAAGAAAAAAAACCAAAACAAAACCCAACACTTTCTATAAAGCCTAACTGTAAATTAATTGCAGTGAAAGTAGTAGAGGATCCCACGCAGGGCCAGCGCTAGCTGGTGTATTAGTGCAAGGTTGTACTGGTACCTTAAGCTAGAGCAACTGAGAGGCTAATAGCTGACATTAATCCTACCAAAGCTCAGATGAGTTGACCATTAGAGCTTCTCTTCCATTACCACTACTGCCATCCCTGCAGGTGGTCTTTTCACATCCCGAAATTACTGAATTCAGAAAGAGAAAGTAGGGCTGCTTCTGTGTGTTGTATAATTACAGTATTTCTATCACAGGATGTGCTAGAAGTGCAAAAGTGTTGTAGTAAAGCTGAGAGGTGATCTCATTGCTCTCTGCAGCCTCCTGTGGAGGGGACGTGGAGAGGGAGGTGCTGAGCTCTTCTCCCTGGTATCCAGTGACAGGAAGTGTGGGAATGGCTCAAAGCTGCACTAGAGGAGGCTCAGACTGGACATTAGGCAGCACTTCTTTACCGAGACGGTGGTCAAGCACTGGAACATGCTTCCTAGAGAGGTGGTCGATGCCCCAAGCCTGTCACTGTTTCAGAGGCATTTGGAGAATGCCCTTAACATGTTTTAACTTTTGGTCAGCCCTGAACTGGTCAGGCAGTTGGACTAGATGATCATTGTAGGTCCCTTCCAACTCAAACAGTCTATTCTGTTCTGAGTTGGATAAGGGAAAGGCTGTGGCTGTGCGACTCCGTAGATGACATTGTCACATGCAGTGACAATCAGTAAGAATGGAAGAGCACTGCGGCCCAGACAGCAGAAAGATCAAAAGACCCTCACTAAGTAGCCCAGGCCACCTGGTTTTCCCACCAACAGACTGTTGTTTCTGCGTGATGCAGGAAGCAGAATTCCAGAATCTTAGTGCAGACTGGATGAAAACTATTGAAAAATTCCCAGGCAACAATCTGGTCGAGACATTTATCAAGGCAAATATGCAGAAGCTGATATTTTGCAAGCTTTCATTGATCCGACAAAAGCATTGGATGTGGTAAGTTGCTGTGGTCTTTGCAGCCTCACAGAAAGTCCTTACCTGTTTAAAAATATTACAGTAGATTTTAGAACTGCTTCATCTGGGTACAAAATGAAGTTCAACAGAATGATACTTTCCATAGGACTACTCTAAGAGTACATCTTATAACTAGTCTTGTTTATGCTGTTCAGTGAAGTGGTCCATGTGATCACTGAGACTATAAAATGGGCATTTGGATTTTTGAAGTTCAGGAGTGTCCTTTATTCTCTCCAGATAGTCTAGTGGGTCTAAAAAGGCTAAATGGACCAGATAAGAATTCTTGATTATAGCTATGCATGGGTTATCCTCTCCAATTTCTGATTTATAGCTGCTGGACAGAAAGTTACTCTTCTACAGACAGCTTTTGATTTGGTTGCTAGATGAAAAATGAGGGGTGCCTGAGGGAGCAATAAACAACAGTGTCTGTCTGTTGCCCCTCTGAACTGAACTCCTTGTTTGAGAGCTTCTTATTTTGGGATATTGCTGAGCGATAACGAATGCCTACCAAGAGAAAACAAAGGCCATCACTGACAGGTACATTCAAGAAAATAGTCTGGGATCAGGCTCTCCACCAGCTGTATTAAGATTTTGTGCTTCTTTTGTCATGCAGGCTAAGTCTTCGGGAGGTGGACAGAAGGCAGGTCTGTGGAGCGGATGAGTTCTGCTGTGGAGACACCAGCTTTCCCTACTGTGGAGGACACAATGCGCTGAGTTGATCGGTGGCAACATTCTGGCTGTGTGTTCACCAGGGTGTTACTAACTAAAGCCCAGCTGTGATAGACCAGAGGCATCGTCCATGTGAACTAAGGGTGAGCACCCAGCTCTGTGCGGTGAGGTCAAATGGGGTTGCAGGAAGCCCAGCTGCTGCCTGAGGGTCTTCTGAGGCTGTAAACACACCCCTGACTCCTTGCAAAGTAGCGCCTGCCTCTTCAAGATCTCAGCCACTTGTAGCACTGGAAGTAGGCCACCATTTTGAGGGAAGGCACAGATCTATCCAAACTCTTTGACGGGGAAGCGCTCAACTCAAAGGATGCCCCTGGCAGCAACAGCGCATTGGCACACATACTGAATGGTGGTGTAGACTGGTTCCTACCAGTGGGCTTGGGTGCTCATCTGTCCTTGATTCACCTATGCCTTATAATGCTGGGGTCCTCAGCTTTGAGGAATTTGCTCTGGTGATGCCAAGAAAGGTGTTAAATAATATAACATTGTCTCTAATTTTAAGCTTCCATTTTACTGTAAATAATAAACTTCTGATTACTTTAGTCAGAGTTGAACCTATCAAAACCACATTTGCTTACAATCTAAACAAGATTAAAAATTTGTTTGCCCACGTGCACCCAGAGAAATTTCAGAGGTGGAAAAGAAATGTGAAAATGAGATGAAATTATGCCAGATTCTCTGGTGCATGTGGGTGTGGCTGTTTTAAGGGTTTTGTGACCTGAATCATACATTTTTTTTTCTCAGGCAAGGACAACAGAACAATACACATGCTTATTTTAATATGGCAATTAGCAGCATGAATAATTGACTTAAACAGGCAGGGAATGTAAATGTGGGCCAAGATTATACTGTGTAAGGCAGACCTAGGATGTTCATTTTCTGTGGGCAGTTGTCTGCAGTAAAAGAGCAATATCAGGTGATTCAATAACATGTTTTGAAGTATCACAGCCAAATCTGCCAAAGCTTGTCTGTTTGAGACCTAGGTCTCTTAAAAATTACTTTTAACCTCCCCAACTGCATTTCTTTATAGCAGTTTAAGTCCTGAGAAAGTCCATACCATGTTTCTCTGTGCTTACAGCTAAAAACAGCTTAAGTTTTGCATAGCTCTCTAGCAAATAAAATGAGATTAAAATCTCCCTATTAATTCTAATATTAGCGGGTTTATGCATACAGTATATCGCTTAATATCTTGCAATATGAATGTAAAATGATGCATGCTACTGTTCAGCTGGGAGAAAAAGTTATGGGCCATAGCTTCAGGCACTTAGAATCTTTGGGCCTCTTCCCTTCTGAAACAAAGATGAGTTCTACAATTGTCTGTAAAAGCTGCAGGACTAGATTCTAAATCACCCTACAAAGCATTAAGGCTCTATTAAAGAAATGTACTTTCACTGTAGAGCTGAAGAAAAGGCTGCCAGTCTAACTTATTCCATATAACCAAGACGGTGATTAAATGTTCCAAATATGCAGAAGTCAAATGTCCCATTTCTGCTTTAAATCTTTTCCTTTTATAGGCTGTGGGTTATACTCTCTGCTTTGAAAACCTGAGCTGTTTAGGAACAAGAATTTATTTACAGTTTTAAAAAACTTGCAACTAATCTTGGATGAATAGTCTAAATTAACCTCTGGCAGAGAAGCTGTAATTTCTAAGCCAACACAGAACTGCATTTTGCATTAGTTCAGGAATATTGGGTACTTTGAGGGGTTAAGAATGAAATATTTTCCATGATTCATATCTCTTTTAGCTTGAAACGTCAACAACTTGATTCCAATGTAGCCATAAGGGGTTTTCAGTCCAAAATGTCTCGTTTCTTGCAATTAATTTGGGTTCTTGCAGTTAGAATTTTGTATCACAATGCATTAATGCATGAAAGCAGCTGCACAATGAGTAGTGCCACATGTCTGAGCTAAAAATAATCTGTGTATATTGTTGCTGCACAAACAGTTGTACATTTTGGTCACTGAAGATAATCTCTGTTGTTAGAACAGTGGAGACGCATATGGCAGAATCAGATATATATCGTGCAGCTGTGAGGGGACATCTGCGTGTGCCTGCTTGTGCCACTTAACCGCATCCCATCTTTTTCTGTCTTGGCAAGGATGCCGAGTCCTGTTATTTAAATCCATGAAGAAGTACAACAAAACTTTTCATGATAAATATACTTAGGAAAATGGAAACAACTTCTATTTTCCCTGAAATAAGGATTTTGGAACTTGGACAACTGACGTGGTGCTTTAGGGAGGGAGAAAAAAGGCTATGCTAGTTTAGAATTAATTCTGTCTTGCAGACATATCTGTGGGAGAGGGAAAAAATACCCAACTGAAAATGATACACTTTCCAACTTGCTGAGCTCAGTCCTTCTTCCACTTACAGATCAGTGTTTTGTGGCCCCACTGAAGAGTCTGTGCCTTTCAAGAAACTCTAGACAATTAATTCAGATCCCCATCATGCTAAGGTATGTAGAGTGGCTTGCCAATGGATGACTCCTTCATCCAAACTTCAGAGTATTTTGTCTCAAAAGCACTTGCTTCTACTTCCAGCCTTCCACCTCTGCTCTCCATGCTAACGTAAATTATACAGAGGAAGAGTTAAAGGTTACGTCTAAGTTTTTCTTTTGTTCCTTATGTGAAACCATTTCTGTGGCCTGCATCTCCTACTATGCACATCTATACTACACTACGCTAGAGCCTGGATCTTCACGCATGCTGGAAACTGCTGATGAAGTGGAACATAATGAAGAAGTTAATACCAATTTCTATTAGAAAACAGCAGGACTGACAACTAGCACTGCTCAATAGGCACTAAAATCTTAGGCAAGTTGTCTGTCTCTGTTTTCCAAGCTTCAGTACAGTGCAATGTGCTTAACCGTCAACAGCCACCACTGCCAGGCTTTGGTTGCTGCCACTTGCTGCCTTTCAGCTGGGACCAATGTCTCCAGTCAACCAGCTTGGATTATAAATTACCAGTGGAAATGATGAGGCTCCATTCCCACAAGTAAGTCTTGATCTCATCCAGTGGGATGCAGTTGCAGGCGGGGGTGGATTACCAAGTGAAACCCGTACAGTGTGTGCTCTGTCTGAACATGAATGGTAATATGGCTAAAAAAACATACCCAGTTATAGTACCAGCAAATAATTTATAATAGAGCATAATATAATCATAAACTAGGTGCTTATAATCAATTACTTGCCATTAGGTAAATGTCTAATGTTTTCAACAGTTGTCTTCTCTTATGTGTGTTAAGCTGTACAGGTTAATAATAATCTATTGTCGTGCTGATATACGTACTTGTATACAATTACAATTGCATACTGACAGCGGAGAAAGAGGGGCTGGGATCCTGCAGCTGAGAGCACACAGAAAAGACAAGAAAAGAGTCAGAGAAATGTTTAGTTCCACATTAGGAAGAAGCCAAGGGAGGCAGTTTTTAAGTCCAGAGTATTAGCTATAAAGAGGCTTTGATTTGTGGTTAAAGAAACTGACTGCTGTTGCATCTGTTCCTGAGAAAATGGGAAATGAAAAGACATATATTCTTTCTAATTAGAATTACAGTTAAGCTAGCTTATTAACTACTTCTAAAGGTGAAGAACTCTGCCATTGAGCCAGAAAGAGTAGTGGTAATTTGAGTAATTCTTTTTCTTATTTCAAACATGGTCTCTGCATTTAACTCTGTGTGCCTGTCCCTTTTTTTTTCTTTTTTTTTTTTTTTCTCTCTTTGAGAGACACACACACACAATAGTAATATGTGCCCATGGAAGAACTTGCAATGTACAAGGACCTCTGCTCTATATTGGCAGACAAATAGGTGCAGTTCTGGCATCTCATTTATGCTCACTAGACTTATACTGACAGTAAACAAACAAAAAAAAAATCTGTGTGCTAGCAAATATTTTATTTCTACTTTTGCCAAGACATCCTTGTTCATGCAGTCTCTCTGTGCCAGGATTTTCAGGAATGATGGCATTAAAATGTACCCTCTTCTCCCTTCTGTTACAACTATTAAGCTTATTGATTTTTCTTTAAATTGGCTATTTTAGAAATGCTGTTGTCAGTTAAAATGGATTCTTATTTTTAGAATAATAACATAGTTGTGTGTAAACCAAAAGTTCAGACTACAAAAAGCTGTTGTAATGTAGAACTAGAGAAAAAGCTATGCTAATTTCATGTTATATTAAAGATTTCTGTCATTCTCCCTCTCTTTGCCACAGTAATTTGTTTGGACTAGTTTTAATGTACTTTTTTTGCCCTAGAAACTTTACATTTATGAATTCTGGAATGTTTTTGGAGAAGTTTAAAGACTTCCCCTGTACCCAGCATCCCTGTACCTAAGATTTCATTCTTCAACTGCATTTTATAGCACAGAGACAAGGGAATTAAAATATTCGTAAACATAGAAGAAGGATTAGGATTCTTCAGAGGATATCTACGACTGCATGTGATGTGCCTTCCAAGAAAATAAGTGGTAACTATTAACCTGTGAGAGCTTCTCTGTTGATTTAGATAGAAATTCTGACAACTAACCCTTGGCTTCAAAGCCTGCCTTTAAACCCATGTACACTGTGGAGAGTACTGAGAGGGTTTGGTGACTAAAATGGAATCCAGACTTCTATGTTTCAAAACAGGTACCTAAATGCCATCAGTTAATGAGCTATCGTTGTTGTTTCTTTGCATCTAATCCTTCGCTTCTCTTGGGCTTAGGCGTGTCTTTATTCCATTCAGAATCCACAGCCTAGAACCCTCTCTTTGTAGATTATCCTGAAGCTTGTTTTTGAAGAATGGAAACCTGTTTTTTATTTAAAAGCCTTCTTGACTAGGCTATCTGTCCAGCAGGTGGGGGAATTTGCTCCTAAGCCTGAAGAGTGACTGAACCAGAAGGATGCAGGCTATCTTGGACAGTGGGCACTCTGCCCCTTTTTTTCAGAAGCTGCGCTGGCCTGCAGCCTTGGGAAAAAAAATACATTGTTCAGTAAATCCAGATGTGATCATCAGAAGGTATGTGACAATTTACTGCCTTATTGGTTGTCATCTGTCTGAAATGGGGACCATCCCAAACTATGTCAGCATTTCATATTAAATAGTAGCTTAAAGTAACATATTTAGTGTTGGGAGCAGGTGCTGAAGACTAGAAGCTCTTACCACTACCATTCCTGGATGACAATTCATCACTCTTGTTTCCAGTGCTTACTATTATTTCTCAGGCTGGTGCATCTAACATTCACACTCCATCTCAACAGCTTAACAGAGAATGCCCTCCCCCATATTCATTTTTGCACAGCAATATCCGTGGTCTGACCACAGACACCACATCAGACTTCTGGGGTCTTAGCTTCAGGGAAAACTTGTCTGGGAATCCCAAGTCACCTCATATGTGGAATAATCAAGAGGGCTCAGTTGGTATATCAATGCTTTTGGCTATGCTCAATTACAGAATGTTTTTAGTCATCCCTTTAGCCTTGCTAGTAAAAAATAAAGGTGTGTGTTGACTCCTGGTTACTTAAACACATTGGTTACTGGTTTTACATCTCTACTGTATTTAATGCATTGGACTTCAGTATCTGTATGCCATCATCTAACTTGCGCTTTCTCTTCTTCCTTTCCCCTATCCTTGGGAAACCCAGCCCTGAAGATGATAAGATGTGCCTGGAAACATTCAAAAGCCGAGATTCAGAAAAAAACTTTGAAGGGGAAGGCTAAGGACTAAGGCATCTCAGGTTCCAGGATAAAGCAGAGTAATACAGGGTTTTGAAAAATTTCTGTTTTGAATTCAAACACCTAAATTCTTTTTCATGTTCACATTAGGCACTTAAGTAAGTCGTGATTTTTCCTTTTTCTTTCAAACAAATGTGGTTTTTAAACAAGTATTTTTACTTGTTCCTACTATTGTAATTATCTGTAAAACTGAACACATTTAATAATAGTGTAAAGAAACAAGAAATGAAAAAATCCCTCTTTTGGCCAAAGCATCAGAATGCCATAACCAAGGCTAGGATCCTATCATGTCTGGTGCACAATTTCAAAGCTCTGTCTCACGTGTGCTGTCTATCTTTGCAGACTTTTAAGGTCCCACAGTGAAGGTTATCTTGCAGAAGGTAAAAACAGATCTTCCCCACTAATTTCGTTGTCCAGGACGTCAGACTAGCAGCTTCAGTGGTGGGGTTAGTTATAGTAGCACCGATTTTCCTCCCTTAGGTTTTCTTTAGAAAAGACTGAGCTGACCTTGATTCTTTTCTTCATTGGGGCTGGAGGGCGAACAAAATAGAAAAAAACAAAACTCTTTCTCCATTAAGTGCATTATCTTCTGAAAGCAAGAATGTTCGTTGTGTTGGGTATTTTACCTCCTTAACCTGTTGATTTTTGAAGTTCCCATTTTAACCAGCTTGCTGGCTTGCATGAATGTGATCTCAGTCAAGCATAATGAATTTATTAGGTAGCAGAACATAGAAAATACATGTGCTGCAGTGTGGAGCATGGCTGTCTAAATTCTTTTCTGTTTAGCCTCAAGGGTCTAGTCCCTGAAAATTGAGGATTACAGGGCAGTAGGAGTATCTGATCTGGAGTTTTGGAAATACGTGGTGCATTATATATAGGTTTCCAGGTTTTATTGAAAAGAAAGAAAAAGTTGCTTTTCTTACATGGCGCAAGAAGCTCTTTTTTAATTTTAAATTGTTCTTAAATTTTAAAACATGATAAGAAAACAGCTTTTCATATTGGTATGTTAATACTGGACCTATTGAGTCCACACACTGTGATGCTAATGACTTTGTATTTGAGAATTGTTTAGGTGTAGTTATCTTGCCCAGTTGAGATAAAGCTGAAGGCACTCCCCGCACAACTGGGTATGTTGTCCTTCTGTAGATGCACTCTGTAAAGTAGTTTAAGGAACAAGAATGAAGATGATGAAATAGCTGGGACAGAAAAAGTTGTGAAAAGCGGGCTCTGGGCCTTTACCTTCTCTGTTTAAGGTGTCAGAAATAGCATGTGTCATTTATTCATCAAGATTAGGTTTGTTTTTCAGTTTTACAAATATCATCTATGGAAGTGCTTCTTGTAAAGACAACAATCATTCTTTTTGTTACTGCTCATGAAAAAATCACAATGATCCCTGTGAAATGTGGGTGATAATACATAGCCTATCAAATAAACAGAAAAAAAAAAAAAAAAACCCACCAAAAAAAGGAGATCTGAACTGGTGGTTCATTTACACTTTCAGAAAATGGTTGCTTTCTAATAAAAATATGCATACTGTTCATACTGTTCGTACAATGTTTTGAGGACATTGTTGCTCAGACTTGCTTGTGGTTGAGCAGTAGTGGAGTAGTTAAGTCAGCTTACAGTATTTAAGCTTTATACTATTTCTGTGGTTTGGTTTTGTTTTTAATCTCTGACCAGAAGAACAAGTGATAATGTATTGTCTGCAGAAATTATGTGGACGTAAACAGTGGCATACAGCCTACAGAAACTTGATAAGCATTCAAAAAGTAACAAATAGCAGATATTTCTAACTTTTACTGGGGTTTGGGTGGGAGGAGGGCAGGTAAGAAGGGTCTAGAATCAGTACTTAAACATCAACCTTCTAAACTTTAACAGCTTTATTATGACTTGGCATACAGGCTGTTGCCATCACTTCTTCAGTTTTTTCAGTGAAGACTTGTTCTTCAGTGTTGGGTAGTTTTCCTCTGCAGACTTGTTAACCTCATTCTGTCTTACATTTGTTGCTGCTTTTCACTTACATAATTTCTTTCAGCCATAGATTATCTGAGAAGTGTGATAATATGAATATTTACTTGTGACACTAAACAATCAGTGATGTGCCAGCATTTTTTACTCTAGTAGCTATAGCGATAAGAACAAGGTATATGCTGAGTAAACCCTCTCATTTTAGAAAGGTAACAAGTAAGACTTGTACCATCTGAAAAGAAAGAGTGACGCAGTGAGATACTCTGTTCAGTTGTTAGCTGCCCTTAGAGTGAGTACTGCATCACGTAGCTAATTGACAGGCTGAAATACCTTTGGCAAGCTACTGTTGGTGGGACTGTTATCTAGGGCTTGCCCACAGAGCAGCATTATATGTTGATCGTTGATCTTCAAGAAGATTCTATTAGCATCAGTGACATGATTATTTTGAATAATAAATGGGCACACAACAGATGTGACACAAATTACAGACAACAATTGGGAATGGAGCAGAACCTGCCCAGCGAAGAACCTAAGTGTTCTTCCCAGGGACACTGTTTTTGTCATGTGTTTTTTATGACCGTAGATACAGTAAAGAAGCTTATGCCATTTCTGATCCTTCTTCTACCAATTCATTTATTAACAATGACTTCTCTTTTGAATCACATTGGAAACGACCCAAAACTTATTATAAATGTTTTAAATTGAAATAATTATGGCACATAAGAGAGAGCCTGCAGTTGGTTTTTCAAACAAAATTACTGCTCTTCCTCTTTTCTGTTTCAATAGTACGTAATAACAAAAGAAAATAGGAAAGTTCAATTTAACCACACTGCTAGGATTATTACTGATCCAGTTTCCTAGAAAAAAATATCTGGAAAGTCTGTGTTATGTTTAATATAGCTTCTGTCATTCTTAGAAGGTAAGTAGCCATACCTGAGAATATTGCTCTTAAAATGTAGGTAAGTTTGTCCCAGTTCTGAAGTTACATTTCCACTTAGCATAGTCTGCAAAGCTAGGAAAAAACTAAATAGGACCAAGTTAACATGAAAAGAAAAAAATTACTTAGCTGACAAATGAAGACTTCTGTAGTGGATCAGGTCACCAGAGCTTTGAGCCATTGGCAGGAACTGGTGTTTTAAAAGGTGATATAAATCAGTCCTTCTCCCTGTTCAGAAATCAGTATAACGTAGGTCAGGTGCAGATGTCTTCTGCCTGTTTCCTCACCAACCTGCAAAGAGAAGGGCAGTGGCTTGAATAAGTCTGTAAAGGCAGCATCCTGCTGGCCAGAACATCTCATATGATACTATGCATTCCTCCAGATTAGTGTACCTGATATGTAAGTTACTTCTGAATACTAAAGTCAACATCTTCTGTGCTTTTTGGAGATGTGCAGCTATGGTGGAAGTGCCACTGCAAGTTTTAAACTCAATTTCTACTTTGCTCAGGAAAAGGTGTTTGACTCAGGAATGCAGTTTTGTTGTGAAAAATCTAGGTAAGCACAGAATAGTTATTCTTCAGCATAGATACAGCCTTCCTATGAATTACTGTGTATACAATACATAGTAAAATAAGTGGTAAACAAATGTTGATATTCCAAATGCTAGCTGGCTTACAAATTTAGGTCTGGCGCACAATTTGGAAGTGACAAGACAGAATGAACCTAAAGAAGCCTAAGCACTGTACTTCGTAAGAGACTACTGCATCCCAGGCTTCACTGCAGTCCCTGTGGCATGGCAAGGCTTACCTCTGTAACTCTTCCTGTTCTTATTTGCAGTCCCCAAGAGACTACACAGGAACAGAATTCCAACATTTTATCCTGAAGTGCTTTTTGCAATTACAGATAATCAAGTGTTAGTATTAATGATAGACACCTAAATATACTGTGAATATACATATTGTTCAGCACGATATTGAGAATGCAGTTAATATGAAGTAATGTGGTAACCATGTAGTAAAAGGGAAGATGAATGTTGGTCTCCTGCAGGTCTTCCTTCTGCAGAAGTACACTTTAACAGCTGGAGCTATTTTACGTAGGATTTGAACAACAGTAGACAAAGACAGGTGAGAGATGCTGTGAAAGCCTTATCCATGACAGGAACTCAGTTTAGCACCAGTTTTATGAACTGTCTGCCACTGTCTAATCTTTCAGAAGACCAGAAGGGGCAGGATTTTTGGACTGAAAAACTGGATAACTACAATGCTCGCCGAGTCTGGATATTTCACAGTCACTGGGAAGTAGAATCCTTAATCCTTCTAGGAATCCTGTCCCAAAAATCATTTGAACTGTATGCAGCTGCCAGGTCCCCTAACTGGGGAATGGGGTCTCCTCTCCTTTTCCCCCAAAAATGCCCCAGCTGCCTCCCTCTTGTCAGCTTTGTTCATGGGCTTACATAAACACAAGTTAATACAGAAGACAGTAAGTCGCACAGAACTAAGGTATCCACTAGAAACAGAACAGGACCCATGTGCTATCTCAGGCCACTGCTGCCATGTGGCTTTAGCCTGAGAAATACAGAGGTCTGCGGGTGGGTGGCGGAGCGCAGCTGAGCAGGCTGGTGATGGACGCAGGCAGGAACCTGGGCCCTCTGACATTACAAAGTAGCTAAGTATAATTTGAGCCCCTGACTGTATGTACTGGTACATCTAAATCCCTTTGTGTATGTAACTTCATTTTTCAGCCTGCAGACACAATAAGTTGCACATCAACATCCACTCAAGTAATTTCTCAGATTTGTTTGCTTCGCTATGACTGAAGCAGCAGCATTCTACTAGTACAATATGAAAATCAAGTCTCATTTTCAAGTTTAAACATTATAAATCCTGACATCTTTTTCCTAGTCAGAGAAAACTGTTAAATGCATTTCTTACTCAAGCAATGTTTTAGGAAACTGCATTGATTCACATGCCCTAGTGCATTTTATTAAGCATCTGAGTACTGCGGTTTAGAAACATTAGCAGTAGAAAAATGATAAATCAGGATAAAGGCATTTACTTTTGGTTATTATAACATGTTTTGTTAATGGAAAGCTCCTGTATGCAGCTGAGAAGCTTAAAACATTTTTGGTATTAAAAAAGCCGTGAGACTGCAAAATTAAGTAGCAAATTACTTTAGAAAAGAGAAGTCTAACTGGCCTAGTGTTTTGACCCTCTAAGAAAAGAACCTGCAGAAATATGTACTATAGACTTTGCATAAGAACTACGGTGCATCAACTAACACTGCATGCAGCATTTCCTTCATCATTTGATTATGGTTGTTGGTTACATATACACAAAACTCTGGGCAATGTTGCAAAACACAAACCTGATGTTACTCTTTAAAAAAAAAAAATAAACAAAGCCAACCTATAAACAGTATTTCACACATTGAAATGCAGGCAAATTATGGGCTTTGGCTTCTCTAAAATTCTCTTCAAAAAGGATGGGACGAACAAGGAAAAAGAGAGGATGAACAACTTTGTGAGTGACATAGTCACTTCATTTGGGAGAATGTTTTATGCACTATCAATTCAACAGGAGCAGCACAGACCAGTAGCCATAATATCTTAGCTTCCACTTGCTTCTTTCCTGGGGCTACACTTTTGTCTGTGTTTGCTCTTGAATGCTCTGGCCCCGTGTACTATCATGTCAACCTCAGATCTGCTCCTTTCTTTGGCTTGCCACTCAAATGAGCTTTGCTCAATCCACTCTCTGAAGTGGGAGAAATGAAAAAGCTCCAGCCTTACTTTATTCATTGAAAGGATAAAACAGGAGCAGTTGCAAGTGGGTAATTATTATAACTAACAATAATTGCTTTTTTATTTTAAAGATCTACACTGATATTGAAATACAAAGCCCAGGTTATCCAAATGAGACTAAAGGTAGAGGAAGCTGATCCTTTTGGGATGGTACTTAAAATGAAGTACCAAAAGAAATTATTGCCTAAAAATCTGGTTTATAAGTCTTGCTACAGACTGGTATTTCAGTCCTTTGTGAGTCCCATCCTTTCAAATGATATTTGTGTTGGCACTTCATTGTCCTTTCCCACTCAGCCTCACTAGGGTTGTTGGGAAGTGATGTTATTTGGGAGGGTTTATTTCTTAAAATATCTCCCTCTGTAATGAACCTTGTAACGCAAGGGAAGGCCAAGCCAAGAAAACTAATATAGTTAAACAGAAAGCAGGGTAGGGGAAGTCTACAGCTAGTACTTGCATACATACTGTCTGTGGTAGGCAGGACACTTTTCTGGGTGAGATGTTTTGTGGCTTTGAGCAGGTTAAGTGGAACACCTCTCTGTTATGGGACTATGAATAAAATTAGGAACCCTGTTCTGGTGCACCTTTCTCAATGCCAGGTGCTCTACAGTCAAAAAGCAAGTATAAACAACATTTAGAAAAGATCATTTTGACTATACACATTACACAAGCAAGAGAGTAATAGACTAAACAAAAACTCAACCCCATGGAAACCACTAAATGAATGTTTCCTTTGAGGGGAAATGTATTCTACTTACTGCTTTCAGCACTAGATCTTTTTTCAAATAAAATCTTTTTTTCCTTTACATCCAGAATAAAAATGAAAGAATAAATACATAAATATGGGGAAGTTTCCCCATCAAAAGGTTGCTAGTGACATTACTACTCTGTAATTCTTAACAGAATTATTTTCTTGATGTTCTTTTCCAACATGGAAAACAAATTCATGAGAAGACCCTCTGTTACCGTGTAGTACTGCACCTGCTTAGCTGTCTTCTGCTGTACAATATAAAAAGTGAAATGTCATCATTGGTATTGCAACTGACAGTAAAAATGGCAGAAAGAGACTGAAATGAAAGTTTGTACTGAAGCTTTAATCTACATGTAAAACAAAGATGTATTCTGGACACTGGTGGGGAACGTTTCCCTCAGCTGGAGGCCTCGGGCTGTGCTCTAAAGCCTTTTTAAAGCCATTCAAGTGACTTGCTCTGGTCACCTGTGGCTTCGTTCATTGTAGTGCTATAGAGTAAATGACTATGAGTTTATTTTTGAAGTATTGTGTTGTTAAAACCAGCATTTACACAGAACAAAAAATTTAAGCAGTAGTATATTATTGAACATCTGCTATACCACAGCATATCAAAAATGTGCATCTCAGCATAGCTAGCATCATCTGTAGTTTTCCTGCACCCCAAACTTTATTATAAATGGCTGAGAAGACTCACTGTTTCTTCTAAGTTCAGTCAGAGCGCCACACACTGAGAAAGGGCGGCTGCTCCTTATCAAGCAAAGAATCTCCTACACTGCATTAGGACGCCCCATGACAAGAGAAGACCAAGAGATCATGCAGACAGGAAAATGATTAGACTATTGGGAGGAGAATGACCTCCCTGAGGTAGTCTATAACTGCTCAGAAATTAATAACATAATAAATTAGACATACAGTTGATTTTAATTTACCTTTTATCAAGCCACCACACAATAACGTAAACGTGTTTTATAAGAGAACACAATGTCACCATAGGCATTTTTTTTCTAATATTGAGATATATATATGGATAATGCTTCTCTCACTAGAATACACAGAACTGTTTCACATGCTGGAGATAGATTAAAAAAAATACACCTACTTACTGATATACTTTTTTATAAGCGTTACTTGTTTCTGTCTCTCCTGTCATCTTCTTAGACAGAAAAATACCTTCCCACTATGTGAACATGCATCAGATAGATACCTTCCCACTATGTGAACATGCATCAGATAGATAGGATTATAAATATTTTGTTACTATTCTCATAGTAAAAGACTGCATACAAATAAAATAGCTTTCAACAAAAACAATATTCTCTTTTTCCTGTTCTTCTTTCCTTGGCCATTTCCTATCTCAATGCTTTTGGCTACAAACGCAAACCCTGAACTTTCACTTTGCAGCATATAACACAACAAATTTTGGTGACAGAAGCCTGAGCACCTAAACTGAAATTACAAACTGCATTTCGTGACCACTATGCAACTGTTAAGTCTTTGTTGTAGAGCTGGCTAAAGCTACAACACCCAAGTAAGGGTGTCAGTTTAGTGTCTTCCTTCCCAGTCCTCGCTGGCAGAAAAGGCAGCAAGATTAGCTACCACCAACCTTAGGGGCTTCCTCTTATACAGCAGCCACTGGCCAGGCAGGCGTGAGCAGGCAAGTACCAGTGACTTTCAGGGCTGGAAAAAGAGGTGGAAGTGTGGCACAGAAAGCATATCCGGTGCCAGACCCATCCAGGCAGGGAAGACCGATGGAAACACATCAAATGAAGACTCATATATCACCCCCATGCAACCAGCTTTTTCTCAGATCATTAGGATTTTAAATAGATTCTTACTCAGTCTTTGAATTCACAGTTTATTTTCTGAAAGGCTGAATAAGTTCCATGGGAAGTCATACTTTTCCGTGAGGTATAGGCATAGGCTAGAACAGACCAGTTCACTGCTCCCAAGGCACTAAGAACGCAGTGTATTATAGCTACCACATGCACATACAAATCCCAAGATCCATTTTCCTCATCACTGAAAAAATACTGGGGGAAAAAAAAAAAAAAGGAGGTACTGAAAAAGAAATCTGAAAATACAGATACTGAAAAAGGTTTAGTCTCTAACAGCACAAACATTAAGCTGTTTCCCTGATGTGAAAGATCCTGGGGAGATGAGGACGTGAAGCTGCATCTACTACATGTTACAGAAGGTCTTAAATTTTGCGCCCCTTGATATAAGCAGAGGAGGAAGAACAAGCATCCCTTTCAGTAAATGCAAGACCTATTGCTGTATGCATTTCCTAAAAACTAGACTGGCAAGTCAGAAAATCCGTTTGGATTTTATCCTGGTGCTTCTGAAAGTCCTTGTCAGCTCTCAGTTGAGCTTCTGCACTCACTTGTGGCTCCAGACAAAATGAATATCTAATTTTGCAAAAGTGTTGATTTTGGTATAATGTTGTCCCTACTAAGAAATCAGTCAAACAACAGACAACTAAGCTAATCTACTGTGTGTTGATGAGACTCTCACAACAGATTTTTGAACCCTGTTAAACTGTATTTTCAGATCACAAATTAAGTAATTCTGGGAACCCAATGAAGTGCATTACCGATATACTGATACAGCATGGGAGTGCTACAGTCCATTGCTCTGTAGCCATGAAGGGCCTTTACACCATGAATGGAAAAAAAAAGTCACAGAACCCTTTGATTTTGTTCCAGTAAAGCCTCACTAGATTCAGAGCCTCATAAATTCTGTTACTTTAAAAGCAACAGAACATACTCACATTGCTTTCAGCAGAGGAGGTGCTGGAAAGGGCTTTCTTGCTTCAAGAACTTTTGTAGAGGGAGTTACAAAAGCAATGGTAAATCTTCCCTTTGCATCCATTAACTATCAGAGTACAAAGCACTATTATCTGATTTCTGTCCATGCAATGGCACTGCATTTCCACAAAGATGGAGA
>Ga0181612_178455_pt1 | contig 22146 bp, 13 predicted proteins | sample HoacroProtozoa21_FD_119630 | JGI IMG/M metagenome (GOLD analysis project Ga0181612, IMG submission 119630) | Hoatzin crop microbial communities from Cojedes, Venezuel. Combined Assembly of Gp0051906, Gp0051904, Gp0051908
CTGTAGCGTTGCATGGGGTTGTTGTGACCCAAGTGCAGGACCGAACACTTGGCCTTGTTGAAACTCATATGACTGACCACGGCCCATCGATCCAGCCTGTCCAGATCCCTCTGCAGAGTCTTCCTACCCTAGCTACTTCCACCTAGAAGTGGAGCTAGATGCTTTCTAACAGTGAATAAAGCACATTTGCAATGTCAGGGTCAGGCTGCTTGTATCGGAAGCTGAAGAGTAGAAGACCATCTTTTATCTACCTCAGATGGAACAGGCTTTTAGCTGGATTTGATTTCCATATTATGAACATTTCTACATATGAAGTGATTTCTCTTTTGAGTCATGAAAAACCTCCAGGCAATCAGAAAATTGTTATTCAGTTATTGCTAAATGACCAGTGTGAAAACTGAGAGAAAATCATTACTAAAAACATCAAAAGATTACAAAGCTCCAGGTCAATCTCCTGTCCCTATGGCAGCAGACATTGGACAGTGCACACACTTTCCGAGGCACTGGTCACTTACTGGATGAACACTATGAATGGACAATAATATCATTCACAGCTGTCTGTCCAGCAGCACTCACCCAACACACAATTTATATCTAAACTCCTAATAAAAGCTTTAATGCTCAGAAAAGGTTGCTTGCTCACCTCAACGACTCTGTCCGGTTGATCAGGGGCTGACAGGGGGGTGGCGGTGGTGAAATATATAGCAGTGGTTCTTCTGAGACTATCATCAGTGCTTTGTTATCAGATACAGAATGATCATACCTGGAAAAAAGAGAAAAAGACATCAAGAAATCCCCTAAAATAGTTTTTCATGAACCTTTGACCAAATCCAGAGAATAAGTGCTATGATCAGCAAAGCCACAAAGGTTACAGCTGCTCCCCTGGGACCTCTGAAACAGGTGAATAACAATTTCTATCAAACATCCAATGGTCTCAGCCAGTTCCCCAAAGGCGTCTGATAGCGCTCAACACAGGGAAGACAGATGAATATTAGCAGATGTTGGATCTCTTCCTGAACAGGCTAGACACTGAAAGAAAATGTAGCCTGTAAAATATTCCTCATAATGTGTAAACTATGTGATCTCTGCAGCGGCAACTTTCTCTTTCATTCCAGAGCCGTGCAAGATTTGCTACAGAAATACTAAATTTGTCAGCCACTAAAACCATGCAGATGTAAAGAGCATAAGCTATATGACAATGAAGCAGCCACAAACTATACTAGAACTGAATGGAGAGGATTTACATCTCCAACAGTCTCCAAAAGCTAGCTTAGCTTTGATAAGAAGTGAAGAAGAGCATGTATTTCAATACAAAAATCCACAGCACTCAGCAACAAAGAAAAAACTAATATTCCCTTCTTGTGGTTATCTGTACCTCCTGAGGGGTTAGCTACTGATCACCAAACACCTATTCTAAGTTCCTCTCTTGATAGGGTATCAATGTAACAGCCTTAGTCCTCTTGGTTTTGACAGAGACTTGTAGCCCCTAAATCTCAACTTCTTTCTGAAAAATCAGGTATAAGAGCTTATGAAAGCCTTATTAACCTTCCCCTCTCTTTCCCAGCTTTCTCTGCGTCTTCATCTCTGCTTCCCCTGTTTACTGCATCTAGAACTGGTAAAGGAGAATACGCAGCAAAGAGCTTACAGCTTGCCAAAAAACAGGGTGAAAAGTGTGAAAGAAAAGGAGGAGGTACAGACATATCCTGAGAGAACCACTCTACTACTACGTTGCATAAGTCATTGTCTGAAACATGCCACACAGGACACAATGCCCTCACCACGGCTACAGCCTTAAAATGCTCTTGATGTACTGCCTTCTTTCTGCACGGCAAAATACTTCAGGGCTTTCTGCACATCTGTGCCTGGCTTTGTTCAACCAGCCAAAACACTCTACTGAAAGGGACAATCTGATAGGATAAATCTTGTAAGGGGAAAACATGAGCTGGATTAGCCAGACTTCCATCTGGAGACAATTATACGTTCACTTATGCACTGAATGCTAGAGATCTAGGAAGCCTGAAAGCAACTATATAATTAAATAATGGGTAAGCATGAGGATAGACTCAGAGATTTTTTAAAAAGTGCAGTGCTAAGTTCCGAGTATGTTCTTAATCCTGAGCTTCCCCAGTCTTCTCTTGAGCAACTAAGAAAAAAAATACCCCAGTTCGAAAAGTAAGAAGAGATAGATAATATGACAAATACCATAACTATGCAAGCTAAAATAAAGATCAGGGAAAAAAACACACAGATGAAGAACTGAAGAAGGTCATGAAAATCTCCACGGCAGACACTTGTTTATATGTTCTCTTCCACCACACCATCCCAAATGCCATACAGCATAGCTATGTGTACCCTTCTGAAGCTCTGTGTATTCGGTAATCTTGGAGATAAAACATCACACTCATTTAAAAAGCAACCTGGTAAACTTTCTTGAACAATAAACAATGAGACCAGCACTCAAAACACAGTGTTTTTAAACTCAGTTGCTCTACAAGAGCAGCAGTAACACTGGCCAAAAAGGTTAGCAAATGGAAGGGCAGTGAGCTCTAAGAGCACCATTGCCCTCTGCCACTTAAAATATGTTAAAGGTTTTCATCTCACCCGTCACTCCTCTCAGGAATGATGTCCCCAGGTATTTTCTGAGGTGTGCTGGATTCCTGGCTAGCTGAGAACTCCAGAAGATTTCTGGTTCGGTGGCTGGAACTCGCAGTGGAATCAGCTCCATTGGGATCTTTTTCGAATACACTGGAAAACATAACAACCACAGCAAAACATATCACATTTATAAAGGGTCTGCAAGACACTTGACTGTAAGGTGTTAAATGCTCAGGTGGATAGTTTCTGGCTGCTGCTGTGTTACATGGATAAGGTTCATGTCATATCTAACGCAAAAACACGATGTCTTGTGTCATTATATTACTGTCATTCAAAGCATTAGTAGACAGAAGAGCAATTCTGTTCTCTTCTTCAGTTTTAATTGTTCAAAGGATTTTGATGCTCTGCTTTTCATGTTCTCCCATAAGCTTCACTTGATGAAACTCAGATTGATCTGTTTGTAACCTCCATCTGCAGGCCTAAGAAAATTACCTATATTCAAATCAAAGCATCCCTGAACTTTAACTTTCATCAGCCTCAAAGCACCATTGACATAGCGTATACGAACACAATATGTAAGGAAAATATAGCCACCAAATTCCACACAGCTGCAAGCCTGGAGTATCATGCCAGACATCTAACAAAACTGTACAGAAACTTGTGTATGTTCAATTCTACTTGGATTTAGAAACATTGGCAGGATCAACAGTCCCATCTACCTAACAGCAGCAGGCAGCCATGGTCTCAGATACCCTGTCACCCTGGCCTGTGCTTGCACTGACTGAAGGATCTTGCCCTGGGGGCTGCTCAGCCAGCCATGCAGCACAGGAACATCTGCGCTGCTCTCCATGCAAAGTAAGGTCACAGCATCTCACACGTGAGCTGGAAAAATGACCAGACAACTGCTATACGAGATTGACTGCATCCTAGCTCAGAAGGGTGATTTACAAGCAAGAAATCTTGAAAGCACAAAAGCAGTACTTCAAGATACCCTCTCCAGAGGCTAGCTTTACTCTTTCGTAAACGTGGCTGTTTCCTAAAATACGTATATTCACAAAATCAAGGCCTAACCTTCTCAGCTGACAACAGCAGAGCATCAGCAGCGCAGCAAAAATAGAAAAACACAGTAAGACCCCCCCGATGCCGATGAGATCTTTGCCATGCATGTTGATCACTGCCTACAGAGCACACTTCAGTTCATGCCCCACCTCTCCTGTGCAGCAGAGCATAATGTCTGCAGGGGAAGACCTCGTTTTCCTATTTGTTACATGGCATCACTTCGCAACAAGCAAGGAATACAAATGGTAATAACAGAGAAAGGCAAGAACTAGCAAGGAGGGCAGATTAAATACTCCACAACTAAGGAGAAGGCACACAGACACAGCTGCCTAGCAATCGCTCCTCTTTTGCCAACGCATTTGTGCTCCTGTTAGCAGCAACCCAGGTCTCCCCGTGAGCAATTATATCACGTTCTGCAGAACCGCTGGAGCCAGGGCAATCCCAGATCCAGGCTGATGTCACTCGGACTGCCTCCTCTCCTTCAGGTTTCCAGGCAGCAGCACAGCATCAGGGCAGCAGAAATGCTACAGGCTCTGTTTTCACTAGTGACAGTGGGCAGAAAAGGACTCGCAGACAGTTTCCTTACCGTATATGCACGCTAGCATCCAAAAGTCTCATTGCTTCTACTGCATAGCATGCAAAGCTGCATGGTTTATTCACAGCCTCACAGACCAGGCAACACCAGGCCATCCAATTTTACGGAAACCATCTCCACTATCTACTGTATTTTATGAGATCGTGCTTTTTCCTCTTCCAGAGAAAGCATCGGCACAGCTGACAGTATCTCAAGCCTAGAACCAGAGCTCAAAACTAAGGCTGATGCTTAAAGGGATGCCACACGCCCCTGATGGAAGTCACTCGTCTGTGAAATGTCCCGACTCTACCTAATGGGGAGCCATGACAGCTAAAAGTATATGGAAGTTTATTAATGAAACCAAGAATATCCATCAGAAGATCTGAAAGTTGTAACTCTCCCGCAAATCATTTCCTCACAGCCTGAAGTGTATCAGCCATCCAGTGTGCTGATGGACCTACTGGGTCTGGCGTTTTATCCTATCCTACTTCTCTCCTTTCCTGTTCAAAATGACACGTTGAACAAGAAAAACTTTCCATGTAATTATTCGGTTACAGCTGACAAAATCCTAATCAGTAGAACTGTAACAAATCTGCATTTTTCCATGACGGTTATTCCTTCCTATCTGCCTCATTTTGCAAAGGCAATTCTTGTTATTTCAGGTTCCAGCTTGGCAAGGTGACTAGTTTGAGGTCAAGTGCCACATGCAACATGTTGCTACTCCAGTTCACCCTGAACTCAGAACAAAAGTAGAGAAATCCAAACCAAGTCCAGCAAGGATAAAGATAAGCACCGCTCTGCAATCACAGCTAATCTTCAGGTTTTGTAATTCAGTTGTTTTAGCTGTGCAGCAACTCAAAACCACGAACACCTCATTTTGTCATACCAACTTTAATAGGGAGGAAATGTTTATTTTTACTCTTCTCATGCTTAAAATACCTTAATCTTTCCATGAAAATTAAAATTTCACTTTAGGCAGCAGCTAAGTATGGGATGTTTCAACCTGAAAGAAGATATCTTCAGCAGCAAAACACAAAGGAGGTGGCAAACTGAGTACGTTTTGCCATCGCTACAGGCACAGACCATGGCTCCCACTTCTGAGAACATGGGCACCAACTTGCGGACAAAATACGGTATTATTTATGGTCTGTATTCCAATGCCCTTTCCTTTATCAGGATTGTTATTTTTCCACAAAATGCTTCTTTCGAAGCAGGGCTAGCAGCAATTTCTGGCTTAAGGTACATGGGCTACATTTTTGCCTCCCCTTTCCCATTCGTTTTTTTTAAGACCTTGAAGATAATCAAAAGCTGCATTCTCAAAGTATCAACTATTAAAAAAAAAAAAAAAAAAATCCCCTTCCTTCCTCCTTTGGTTTCTGGCAATGACCCAAAACAAAAAGAACTTTCATTTTGGATAAGGAAAAACCCCGCAACTTGAAATACTGCCCTGTTTCTACCTTCTAGTTACTTGGGGCGTTTTGTTAGTTTCTTCCCCATCTGAATAGAAGATGCTGTTGTTCTGTTGTATCATTTCTTCCTCTTTCTTTCTCCCACGAGAAGTCACTCGTGGAGTTTGTCTGTAAACAGGGCTCCATCTTCAGGTAATAGATAGGAGAGGGCATGTAGGTAACAGTCTATATCCTCTGACGTGTCAATCTCAAAGACCTTTCCTTGCCAAGTGGGTACATGAGGGGATGATACAGGGTATCAGAAATATTCCTCCTTTGACATTTAAAATTGACACGGGTGGAAAAGCACGACTTAGGACCAAGGAACCCCTCTAGCAGCTGGGATGAAGAACGGACCTCTCCTGCAGAGCTATGTCTAGAAACACCTGCCCATGTGAGGCATACTGAACTTTACAGCAATACAAACTGGAACAGGAAGGGTCTACAGAGCAGATCCCAACACCGTCACGCTAAAGATGAAGTCAATACTGAGCATTTAAAAACATCAGGTAGAAGAGGTAAGAAACAGTGAAAAAGAAAGGTAGAAGATCCCATCCAGAGGGAAAAAGGCTTCTGAAAGACAGTATTTTCTGCTAAGCTATCTATAGGCGCTCAAAAAAAAATGTTTTAATATGACAGATGGTAAAAGCATGGACAATTTTTTCCTTCTGTTGGGCTACAAGATGAAAATTTGGAAAAGAAAGAGCATTTTGGCGTATCTGCCCTGAGCAAGTCCTACTATTTGCAGGAACTAAGTTACTGCTTCACATTAAAAGTCAAGAAAGACTGAAGCCGAGAACTGGCTGGTCGCCTTGCCCAGTAAAGCCTTAAGCTGAAAGTTGGAACCTTTTCTGTTTGGCCACACTTACACACCTGAAATGCCTACCAAGGTTTTGCAGCCTGCATTTGGACATCCCAGACACCGTGAGCATTAAAGCATTTTCACACAGCCACAAACACCCTGTCCAAGCTGGCTGAGCTATCGGCTTATTTAAGATGCAAAACCAGATCCACAGGAAAAAAGAAAGAACCACTAAATACTTCATGCAGATGTTTGTTCAGAAGTGTAGATAAATTTGACTATAGGAGGGAAAGAAAAGCAACACTCCTGTCACGGTTTCTCCAGGCATTCAATGGCACCTGATATTTTAGCTGTATTTTTACTTCTTTGGTTTGAATGTCAGTTTGATAAATGTAAAAACGAGCCCTGCCAGGAGCCCGAACTAAATTTCAGTTGTACTTCTGGCTGAACAAACCCTGTGCACTTCAAGTTTTGAACACTGACATTTAAGTTGTACAGTAATTTGTAGACAAAAGCCAATAGTGATATCATAACAAAGAGTTTTCTGGGGACAGAACCATCTCTGAATATGAGCTGGGATGTTTCCAACAGGCTAAAGTTGACATTGCAAGGAGACACCAACCAAGGTCCTTGTCCTCTTCCTAACTGATTCCAGACAATGCTGCCACAGTGCCAAACGCTCTCTGCAAAGTACTTCTTGTTTCTTATTGCCGATGAGGGCACCATCTGCCGACAGCAAGGCACTACCTTCTCCTGTCAGACTGCTCCAGAGCCACCCACCGCAAGTGCTGGGCTGGTGAGAGGAGCCTGGCCTCTTTCCTCTGCTGGGGAGCATGAGGAAAGCAACCCAAGGCAGAGGGATGACCTCCATGTTTTTCCTTGTGTTTCACTTTAAAGAAAGCGATTTGTTTTAAATAAATCTGTTAGAAAAGAAAGGAAGGAAGCAAGTGTCAACATCCAGACCGTTCATGTTTGCTTAGAAAACTATATACAGTTATTCGGAAGCGGACATTGCCAAAGCTTGGGCAGGCCTGATGCAAGCAGTCTCAACTGCAATGTTAATTCTGTACAAAAACTTTCTGTATTTCGCTCCCAGCCCAGCAGATGAATGCATGGAGAAAAGGGTAAGTTATCAGCAAGTGCATCTGGCATTCTGCACAGGCTCTGCAACTGCACCAGGACTGCAACTGCAGGACAAGGCGAGCGAGCGCAGCCAGGCCAAGGCACCACTCTGCCAGGATGAACATGTGGCTGTGATCAGTAGGGGAAGGCGGAAGGAATCGGTTCCTGCTCCTGCAGTTGTAGTTTGTAAGAAAATCAAGGGCGTTGAAATTTATTCAAGCACTAACCCATCAAGAGAGGTCCTGAAAGGTCTGGAACCTGAACCCAAATCCAAATTCCCAACCTGTTCTTTTCCTCTCGATTCCTCTCTCTCTCTTCCAGGAGAAACTACAACACAAGATCAAAGGTGTGCTACAGAAGCAGTTTTCTAGCTTTGGGGGATGTCCAACACCAATGTACACTCAACTCAGTACTGAAATGTATTCTTTCAGCGTCACAAACATTAAAGTAAGTGTTAAGAGCCATAAATGTGTTTCTGAGTTTCTGCTGGTTTTGCGAGGGCTCTGTATTTCCTTGGCAGCCAGAAGGAGCTGGCTAACATGGCACTGTTGCGTGCCTCTTGCATTCATCTAAATAGTTTTCTCTTCACACTTCACCAGTTACTCTCTACTAGTGTGTACAAAAATCATAGCTCCGACTGTCACCATTTGTGTGTATGTTTGTTAGCATACTTCAGGTATACACCACATTTAAGTCTATTAACCTCCTGGAGATATATGGAACGCTACTGAAGCTTGCAAAAAAGCAGAGAAACAATCCTTTTCTATCCTTCACTGAGTACAAAAATGCCCAGGATTGGATGAACTGAGAGTAAGAAACTCAGCCTGTTGTAAAGCCCAAGATTTGTGGTTCTCTTTCCCAGAACATCTGTTAGAGATTCTTCATCAGTCAGTGCAGATTTAGACAGCACTATCCAGCCTGCAGCTGAAGAAGTCACAGGCCACGGGTACAATATTTAACACTCACAGTTCAGCACCACTCCTAGATGAGGCTCAGCTGAAAGGTAGCAATGGCCAAGCAAGGAGCCTGGCTGGGGAGTTCCTCCACCACTGCACTACAAGCTATCAGTGATTTCAACCAACCTGCCCTGACTTTGTATTGGAACGGAGTGAGGGAGGAGCACACACACAGTCAGGGAGAACTGTTAAGGCATGAGGAAAAAAAATATGCTGTGTTTCAGTTGCTAGTCATTGCCCTTCATTTTAGCCAAGTCTTCAGTCTGCTTAGCACGTATTACTCCAGAGGACATTCGGGGCATTTTCAAACGCTGCTCAATCTCATGCCTGAGCTCGCCTCCCAGGGCAACACAGTGGTGAGATCCAGACCACACTGAGACCTTGGCCCAGGACCGACTACTGCGGGTGGGATCCACGCTGACAAACCTGAGCGTACAACATACAGCTCACGCCTCTCTGTAGCAACACAACACTTGTTGCATGTGATGTTATGGTAATGAGATCAGGTCCTTTGCCTGCACAGCTAATGCTCCTTTTAAGGAAACTACAAAATTATTTCTCTGACTTTCCAACATCCTACCACTGAGGTATCCCTAGGCTCCTGCTTGCTGTAAGATGGGTCTATTACTTTAATCAAGAAGTCCAGCATTAAGTCTCAAACAATAGCAAACTTGCACAAAAACACCGCTGAATGCACCAAATCTCAGAATAATCCTGCTCTCCAACACACCAACTCGAGATTGCTCAGCTTGAGTAAGGGCTCGAGCCCACACTGACACCAGCACAGGTGTGCTCAACGGGTGGTGCTTTCAGCAGCCCAAACCATGCGTGCTCCAAATGCTCAGCAGGCTACGTTAGCACTGACCAGCAGCCTGCAGACTAGGTGGGATGCTAATCTGGGTGATGGTGAAAGACTTGCGTTTTGATTACTTCATGCTTACAAGCAGAAGACCATGGCAGCATGCAGCTGAACAACCCTTAGGTTATTTCTTCATTTTTAGTAAAAGATGATTAATCTTACTACTTCTGAATTTTTTGCCTAACACTTCTGTTACCAGTCTAAGAAATGGGACACACCCCTAAGTATTTCAAGTCAAAAATCACTGTTTGCCCATTTGTTGCAGTCTACGACAACAGCAGAAGAATCACACTTCTCAGCTACCCAGGCTGATGTCTTTATTTGCAGACTGCTCAGTGGATTTAAATTTTTAATAGATTATTCAGTTTCCAGGACAGTCCTGGACAGTAGACGAAAACCTGTCAGGACACTCTAGAGAGGAGCCGCAACTAAGTCTCTACAAAACGCCAGCAATTCTAGCACAGCTGCTGTAGGTCAACAGGACACAAGAGACTCTGAAGCAGCAGCTTTATTTAGCTCCATCAATCACCACCTCAGTCATCTTCCACCACAAATACAGCTTAAGAATTTTTGGTTACATCACCAAGTCTGTTTTACAGTTTGAAAAGGGTTCCAGCCAGACAGAGATGGCCAGCTTGTAAAAAAAACTGAAATGAATAATAATAAAAAAGTATCACACCACCTTCTCAAACCCTCTGTTTCAATCTCTTCAGAGATCTGCCTTTCCTCTCTCCAACTTCGTATTTTTCTTTTTTTATCTGTCCACTAAATATCTGAAATGGTAGTTAGGACACATTCTAGCTGGCTAACAACTTTATCAGATGCTCTAAGACTGTTGTTAGATGATGACTACCATGTAAGCTTAAGCACACTGATGAGGAGGAAAAAAATAACTAGCTGAACATTTTTCATAATGAAGAAAATAATGCTAGGGCCACTAGCAAGTACCTGGCTTACATGCTTTGCTGCTACTGCCCCAAGAAGCAGAGATGCAGACAATATACCTTTTGCATTTTCTGTGATCCTTCTTGCTTCCCTACTTCTGACACATTAGTTGGGTTAGCTTCCTGCAAATATTCCACTATCACATGTAGGACTTGCATTAAAAAAACAAGCACACAATACAATTTCTGTTCAAATGGGAACAGGGAAGAGAAACAAAAGAAAAAGATTCCCAGAATAAATACATGGATTGTTTAGACTAGAACATGTGCTTGGTTTCCATTTGTTTCAGCATTGTTTGGGCTTGTTTAACACATTTTCAGATCTGGTTACTACCCAGGCACCGTCTAACACAAATATGGAAATCAAGCAAGAAAAAAAAAGAAGGCATCTAGGAATTGTAACTGTCTGAAAATTTTCAGATTTTGTGTTGTAGATGATAAAAAAAAAATGCACAGCTAATTAGACATTTCCTAATGCCAGAAATGAGCAACCTTTCAGGGGTGCCATGCCAGCTGAGAACACAGACGTGCTGAGCGACACCAGCTCTCGCAGCAGGCAAGCACCAAGGCAGGAGCCGCTGCCTCCCACAGATACCTGCCTCCAGATGTCACGGTTCCAGCTCCCGACCCGCTGCGTGCCCAGGTTCCTGTGCTCACTGCCTTTTGTGTAAACACAGTGGGTTGCCAATTCCTGTCTTGCACCTCATGGTATGCAAGACTGGGGCAAGGGGTTGCCCTCTTCAAGGAATTAAATCAAAATGTACCTTTTTCCCTTCATACACCTAACCAATCATTCTTAAATAATAATAAAAGGAAATTTTAATAGATGTTAAATCCAAATCCAGATAATTCACAAAGATTAGAGAATAGTTCATTGACACACAGATGGGAAATTCCTGGGCACCTTTCTAGTATAAAGCAAACAGCTGAAATAGAAGCTTACACTAATAGAATTCCTGCTAAATCACTTCTGCTTTTAATGATTGAAAGTTCTGGTTTTCTGTACAAATATCAACAAAACCAAAAGAGTTTAGTAACACAGTACAATACAATGCAGAGTTACCATTAGGTCTATACAAGCCACTTTCGGAATCAGAAAGCATTCAATCCACATTTATATTCAATTTGTATTTCATGCAACTTACATTTTTTTATCAGAGATAACATAGTACCATTTCCAAGACTGAAGAATGTTCTGAAAAGCTTGTTGGCAATTAAACAGGCTGGACTAGACTTTCCCTCCAATATTTTCAAACAAATGTCTTGGGTCAATATGCCAGCTTTCCCACCGCACTTTCAGCCCCACTCCCACATTCCCATGCTCAATGTTAGAGATTACCCATACATATATTATATTCATACGCATGAAAAAAATGTGCCAGCAGAAAAATTTTATCTGCTAAACTTGTTTGCCAAGGGCTGCCACATCCTGGACTGCTTCTCACAGCCTTAGAACAGAAGAACAGCACAGCCTCAGAGGCCTCCATGAAACATCACAAACATCTCACCACTTACACACACAGTCAACGAGACTTAAGACCAGTAAAGAAAATTATGTGTGAACCAGTGCTAGCACAACACATCCACAATGCAGAAGAAAACACAGAACTACCCACACAGCCAACCATCCAGATGTTTTGTTGTGGGATGCTGAGTGCCCATACACTGCACTGCATCTCTTCATATCCCTGTCCCCAAAGCAGCCCACTGCTTCCCTGCCTTCTCTGACTTGACAGAAATAGGCAGCTAAAGAGAAAACCTATATACCCCTTCTTTTGTTTCACCTCTGGCCTTCAACGAATCCTATCACTTCCAATCACGAAACTGAGAAGCACCTTACAACAAGGCCACCTAAGGGAATTCCAAAGTCTGCTACAGAATTTAGGGGTGAAATTCCGACATTTTTGATTTTTTTGGACGTCACTCACTCTTTGCAATGGTTCACTGGTTTTAAATAATAAAATATTCACTGCTAATATGCTCGAATCAAAACATGCTGTGCCTGAATGCTGTCATACCTCCATACAGGTGTGCAAGTGAAATGATTTCCTACATAGAAGAAATGGCAATCCCGTCAAAGTTTCAAATTCGAATTCTTTCCAGTTGACCACTGCATAGAAATTAGGTATTCCACAGATGGCTAACCGGGGCGGGGGGGATGCGGTATGAGGGAATACTTTTGCTGAACTAAAAGCTAGCATGGATATTATAGCAACAGCAACAAAATCCTTATTTCTGTAAGAAGTTGCAGGGACTGAAAAACGTCACGTATATTGGCAGGTTCTGTTGTTAAGGCCCAAGCAGAACAGCAATCATGACTATCACATTTGTGGAGCTACCATTCAGTGACACCTCTATAAAAGGAAGAAAAGGCATATGGGAGGAGTGAAATCTTAAGTAATGCTTGGTATATGCCACATTCTGGGCCTTCCAAAGGGTAATTGCACAATCAACATAGACACCACCTTGATACAGTCTAGTATTTTAATTGCAGTGCAAGCATTTATTCTGCTAGGGTGTGGGGGAAGGCAGAAAGATAACGGTCATTCCTTGAAAATTTGCAACTACATTTCTCCTCACTGCCTAAACCCAGTACTGATGCAGACCACCTAGTTCAGCCACGATTACACTGGCATGCTCAGCCAGACATCCAAGAACATCTTTTTGCTTTATCTACTTAATTAAACATCAATCAGGCCAAGAAATTAACTCTGTTACATTCCTATAGTTACTGATTGTTGCAAATACATGAACACAAACTGATCTTTCAGTCTACTTTGACAGCAGTTTCTTGCCATCACGCTCAATACCTTCCCCATTCCTGGGGGTAGAGAAGCTGATATAGGAGCTTACAGCACTGTGGTACGAGACTTCCCACTCATTTTCTGTATGTTTCCAAGCCTCTCAGAACTAATGAGCTTCTTGCATTCCAACTCCTCACTGTAACGTGGAGGCAACTAAAATGTCTTTCAGCTTCAAAAAGATTACTGGTCCTACTCATCGTCACCAAGTAAGAACAGCGTCTCTCGAGTGAGTGGTAAAGATTGCAAATGCAGATGGGATCTACACATCTACCACAGTATCTGGAAGCTGATTTTTCTGTCCGATAGTCAAAACTCCCAATACAAGCCCTAAGAAATGGTCTACCTTAAAATCATCCATATCAATGTAAAATTATCAGCTGTATTTCACTGCCCAAGATAAACGGTATTTTCAGTAAGTGCAAATACTTCAAAAGTATTCAAAAGCTTTAGCAAATTTTCTAATATTATTAAAAATACAAACAACATCATTGTAAAAGGTTATCAGTCAGAAACAAAGCCTTCCTCCAGATTTATCCCATCTCATTCCTTTAGTTTGACTGGGGTTTTGAGGGCAAATGGAGACAGTGTTCACCAAGAATCTACTGAAACATCCTCCCCTATTGAAAAAGTGAACAGCTTCATATAAAAGGTCCTTATGCTCGAAAGCCAGGTTAAACAGATACATGCAAGAAGTGTCCCTTTCAGTCTCCTCTCTTCCACAGATGTCTTTATAAAGTGTCTGGGAAGTAATGCAGCATTTCCTTCCCGCTCTCTGGTTCCTATGTCCCACTGATACCGTTTGAACAAGAGAGGTTTTTGGTTACCACTTCAACTAGTTAAGGAGGGGGAACAATCTATTCACCAGATCTACAAGACAAGTAACACAGGGCTTACGCTGCAATGAGGAAGATTGTGGCTAGACGTATCTAATGGTCAGGATTGCAAAGCACTGGAACAAACAGTGGGATTTCCCGCACCGGGTACTAGAACCGGCTTAAACACACCGCTATTGAGATTAGCACAGGTATAAACAAGCAGATGAGCTCTCAAAGTCTGCGACTTCTTTTCTAAAAGGATTCTAAACCCAGCTCTTTAATCTCTTCAAGTATAAATGGGGCAGACAAACTGCTGTATGCTGCACCGATTAACAAAATGCCAAGCCAAGAGAAATAAAAGTACAAGATCTAGCTCTTGTTGTCAGAAGGATTCCAAAAGAGGAACCATTATATATGTATTATATTATTATATTATAATTTAAAAGAGGAACTGTATTATTATAATTTAAAAGAGGAACTATTATATATATATATATATATTAAAAATATTATTATATTATATATTCCGCCTGCACAGGGGAAGACTCATCTGTAAAGGACAGAAGTCAGGTTTCATGCTCAAGGCTTTAAAACACAACACTGCCTTTATTGAAGATTCAGACAAAAATCGCAAGACAGCAAACTTTCTATGCTAGGAGGTATTCCTAGGCAGCTTACCTCAATGGACCATAATTCAACATTATGAAAGCCAGTATCACCATCACACACAGGGTCCTTCTCTTTGGAGATGATACTTTGAGCTTCTCGTTCTAAACAGGAAAAAACACAGAAGACATGCAATAAAATAGGGGCACAGACATGCAAAGGTATATCAGAAGCTAAATATATCAAATTATGCTTGCTTTTTAGATTTATATTTGCCTAATTATGTACGAATACATGCCAGGACTACTTAAAAACAGAACTCTTTTGTTTGTACATTATATTCAGCTTCTATCCAGTCTATCTTCTCAGTGAAATCTTGCGAAGCACCATGAAATAAAGAACTAAAAGTCAACTAGGTAATGCGACAGCTGTCCTGACCTAGAGTTGGCGAAAGTCCTGCTCAGGCTGGGAGGGTGGGCTAGAAACCCCACAGAAGTATTCCAGTCAACATTTCCATGATTCTGTCCAAGTGCCTGAGCACCTGAGCAACTGTCTTATTACATAAAGTCAGACTTCATCACAATATCTTACCTCTAATACTACTTCATCCAACTGCCTCTTCAGTGTGCTGTTTTCTTTCTTGAGTTTCTCGTTCTCCAGTAAGGCTGCCTCCAGCCTTGCCTGCAGTCCCAACATGTATTCTTTCTTTTTCTTCCGTGACTGAAAGGCTGACTCCCGGTTTTTGATCATGCGCTGCTGTCTTCTCAAGACATTTACCTAGACAGACAATACAGAGGCCTGGTAATGATCTCCAAGTTAAAAGCACCTCTATTTCATGCACAATCTCTGCTCCTCTACTTGTCAAAAGTCTACATCGATAGCTTCCCGCACTCTGTTTCAAGTGAGCTGAAACATTCAGCACAGAGTCAACTAAGAATCACAGTACACCTCCGAGAGTTATAGCTCTTAAATAAGTAAAAGACAGGTCCTGTGCTGTCGCTATTTTCTCCTGCATCCTCAACTTGCTACATGTAGGAGATGCAAAATGTATACTGGAGCAGCAGTTTGATTTGACCAATCAAATCACAAAGCAGAAAACACATATCTACAGGTCTGCACGGTAGCAAGAATGTCTTTCACCTTCGCTCTACCATGTGCCAATTTATAGGCTACAATCAGTCACCTGTTTTCTTAACTGGAAAGTCCAATGTTTTCTTAGTCTGTCCTGCATGGAAGCCATTTCCACAATGATTATACCTGTTTCTGTACCTTTTCCAGCTCTGCTATACAGTTTTTGAGATTTTGAATACTGTTGCTGACCTCAGATTGCACATTGTGTGTGTATCAAGCACTTACATGGCAGTTCAAATGCAGTTTCTGGATACATGAACACTAGCATACTATTTCAGATCAAAAGTGTGGCTTTGATGCACGTTTCCTAATTGTCCCACTTAATATGCTTTGAATCACGCCACAGAACAGTCTCCAATAGAGCAAACTCGATTCCTTCTGGATGAAGCTACACCAGCAGATGCACTCCAAGAGCGCACATAATTCACTCCAACCACTAGCAGACATTCACGCTGCAAGACCAGACTAGGACAGTTCAAAGTAACCCCTCCCCACACTCCAACAGCCTTGATGACTCTGATTTTTTTTTTTTTTTTTTTCTCCAAGCAGGAACAGTCTATCATCTCTCACCACTTACTCATTTTGTGGTTTGCACTGAGTGGGACGACTTAAGACTGAAAGCCTCTTGCTGCTGACAAGGATAATGATGATCGATACTGCAGAGCTATACAAAACTACTTGAAATCCTAAATTTAAACACTACTCTGTTGATTTCCTTTCCCTCACAAATTAGCAACAGCAACTCTGTTTTTATTAAAACCAGAAGACTTCTATCACATTATTAAGCTGCAACAGGATGTGCCTTGACGATGTTTACACTGATAGAGAATTGAATCTGTATCTTAGACAGACCTGGATATCCTCCAGTAGCTACTAACACATGCGCTGGAGTAACTTGTACATATTAGAGTACATATTACTCATACTTTAGCATGAAAGCTAAAGAAAAAAGATGAGATCTATTCTAGAAGTATCAGTCTAGGAAAAAAAATAAACAAGTCACAGAACAGTAACATTAACAAACTCAAGATAGCGTGCTCCGGTCAAGGTCTGGCTGCTTAAAGAACCTTAACCATAGCTTTCCAAATCCCTCCCTGTATATACCCGTACACAGACAATATGTTGCTCTTGGCCTTTGGTGTCTGCAAGAAAAATTGGCTGCAGGCTGTTTGAAGAAGTCATTCTTCTTCATGATACTTCAGGCTGGTGACAAAGACTAAGAAAACACGTTACAGTGCATTAACATTTTGGGCTGTCTCCATGTTGATCTAATTGCTTTCTGTAAAGATCATTCATTGTATGTCTAGTCTGCTGCCACCAACAAACATCTGTGAAAGTGAAGCTGTTTGTACTTGCTCCAGTTTCTACCTTCAGCAGAGAGTGGAGAAGGAAAATATTTTAACATATTTTCATTAACACTAAGCTTTGTCTTGAATTTTTTAAGTACTACAATACTTCACAAAAGAGAACTTCTGCAGACATACAAAAAATTGGGAGGAAAAAAAGCTTCAGGCTAGCCAAGGACTGCAGTGTATAGAACACACCAATCTGGGGCCGGGATCACTTCAACTATCCAGAGATGAAATAATAAGGAATGAGTTCATGCAGCAGCTTTGGCTTGAGCTGTGTGATATTCCAAACAAGTAGTTACATTCCTCTTTTTAAAAAGAGGTTTTGCATCATGAAGTCAAACAGAGAAGACCAACTTGTTTACATCCATTCTTGTTTGCAGACCTGGTCCAAATTATTCACTGGATAGATTTTGACTAGATGTCTGGAACCTCTGGCAAATCTACCTGCTACCCTGGAGAAAACAGAGAGTCAAAGCACCAGTGCAGTGTTTCTACACTAAGAGTACATCCTAAGCTACATCTGTCGCAGTTTCAGACGCTACCAGTTATGTTTCTGATGGTATCCATCTGGACTGCCCTCCTTTCCTCAGCGTTTTCCAAACGCTGTCAGGAACAGCAGCTTTCCCCAGTCCGATTCAAGGTACTCTGTGCAATAACTACATTTCTGTCTATGCCACACAAGTTTCACTTCCACTCATTTCTTAAGCTTGCTCAAATGAAAGCTAACTATTCGTGCCCTTGAGCAATTTTGTTTTAATTGACAGACCCTAAAACAGTTTCAGGTCCTTGGTCCACCCTCTAGTGCTTGCCTGGCTTCTCTTGGTGGATAAGCCCCAACTGCACACGCGATTGCATCTAAATTTGATGTAGGAAACAGAAAGAAGTGTGTGTGTGTAAACCTGGAAGCAGCACGGCACTAAGCATTACACAGCTGGCTTGGCACCAAGATAAACATGCCCCTTGCTTGAGCATTTTGATAACCAGAAGAGAGAGGAACTAATTTATAATGTCAGACTGCTTGAGCAACACTGCTTTGTGAAGTGCTGAACAAAGATGAAACATAGAAAACACCTCTGCTAACATCTTTTGCAGCCTCCTTCTTTGTAGGTTGCATTGTATTAATTTACCACTCGAGATATAACTTTGGGTTCTCGGGAAACACAGCCCATAAAGGGAAAACATTGGCATTAAAATCAAACGTTAATGAGTGATGCAATGTTCGCCTCCTAGCTTTAGGAACTACACCACCACTAATACACACACAAGCTGTTGTAAATATGGAGAAGTGAAAGGTTTATTGCAAAACCTTGCTTCAAACAGTACTAATTAGATTCAGATTGTCCCCTGTCTTCAGAGTCTTTATAAAAAAAAAAAGAGTCATGTATTTTACAAATAAACACTGCTACCTCAGTTTAGTCTTCCAAAGAAAACTCAGTTCTGAGCAAAACGTAACCTCCATTCCAATGCAAGCTGTACTTCTAGTGCAAGGTGGTAAGAATGTCTCTCACACCCCACAGAGTTTTTGGTACACACACTGGGAAAGTTAACAAAGAGCTGAAAGTACAAACCATTTCAACTTTATGTTGGCTGGCTTCTTACCTCAGCTTATGAAAGCTGCTGCCTTTGAAGATGCATCTTAAATGCGGGAATATAGAACCTATGCAAGTGTTTCCTCTGTTCTTATGAAAGATCTGGGCTTTCTTGTCTGCAACTCAACAGAACACAACTTGACTAATGAGTTCGTTTCACATGAAAATTACCCAACGTATAGTACAGAAAACAGGATTCATTAATAGAAATCCACACTTATTTTTGCTGTATTTTCAATATTTCTGTAATCAACAGAACTGGGAGGCAGAATTAAATCCTTTCTCACTACAGCATGGAAACATGAGAGAAAGGCCTGTAAGGACACAACTAAACTGTATTCCCTCACACACCTACTCTTTATGTCCTTGTATCATTTAATTGCAACAGGAAAGGCTATCTGCTTTTTTAGTTAAAAGCCTCTCCTCCTTCAACCTGAAGAGCGGCTTGCTTAGGCAGCATTTCTTTTGTCCAGTCTTCTCTCGGAAAGTTCTTCACCAGTCTCCCAGTGAAGAGGGACCGCACTGAAAGCCCGGTGCTTCCCCGTGGCTGGCAAGCTGCGTCAACGCGTGCCATCAGGAGGGGCACAATGCAGGGCCTCACGCATACAGCTTGCTATCAGCCGCTCTTGGTCTCAGCCATCGGAAGGGCAAAGTGTTAAGCCAGCAGTTTATCCCTCCTAAGCCCAAAATAAAGTCCTGCAGTGTTTCTTTTTATCTTGCAACATCTGCTTAGATTAGCAAACACAAATATGTTACAGAGCTCAAATGACAGCTACATCTGTGCAGCTCTGAGCACCACATGTGGCGTCCACGGCAGCCGCACGATGTTTTAACCCCGTTGGCGCCAGCTGCATCCTGAAGCATGTGGTCTTTTTCAAAGTGCTATTTCACAGTATGTGCTAAAGAGCAGTTGCAACTGGTTTTTCGTGTTTCAATGAACACAGGTAAGATGTGCAGAGTTTAGGCCGAAACCAAGTCTTAAAACTGCCTCCCTCAAACAGCATCAGGTGGAAATACTCACACAACCATCGTTCAAAACAAACAGCTACGCATTACCCCAGCTACACATTTGACTATCAACTGTCACAGACATGCATATGAAGCATGATGAATAAGAGGGTTTTGTTAGTTAAACCTTATATTCGGACAACGGCAAGGTGCCATGCTAGTCCTGATTACAGGGAGCCACAAATCTAATGACTGCTGACAGGTCTCTTCAGCTTGGCTTTGCATGGCAGGCAACTATCACTTAAAAAAGCAGCGCTCTTCACTGGTCTGTCAGCCAGCGGTCTTGCAAATTCAAGATTAGGTTTCCATTGCAGTCTGGCTCCTGAATTATTTATAGCAAATAATTTTTCATTTAAAAATGCAGCCCACACAGAAACATGAATAACAAGGAAAATTCAACATCAAGCACGAGTGGCAATTCTCAGACACTAGGAAACCGTACAGCAACGTCCCTCCAAAGCAGCCAGAAGGCATACGCCTTTGAGAAACAGCGTCCTGCTATTCTCATAAGCAGCTGACTATACTGCAAAATTTCACGGGAATGGAGACCGTGTTTTCTCCCTCACACCGAGAGATGCGATACCATCCTCAGCTCATGACAACTGCACTTAAAACACCATGCTGGAGTACGACACCCTCAGAGTTTAAAAGCCACAAACAAGAAGCTTTGATACTTTCCACAACCATGCCTTCCTTTGGACAACAAAACACAACCACAGTAGCTCCAAACTACTAGGAACTAAATCCCACTAACACCCAGCTTCCAAGCTAGTTAGGATGTCAAAGCTGAAGTGGGAAAAAAACCTCCACACATCTCAAAAGCCATTTCCATTTACACTTACTGCTTACTGTGAGCTGCTATGGAAAAACTGATTTATTTGCACAGTAACTGTTGAGAGCTCACTCCTTTTTCTGCTAATTCAATGTATGATCAAAACGGAGTCTGAAGAGATTAGGATCATATGAAACTCAATATCTGAAATTTCTAAAAATGAGTAGAATCTAGGGAGATAAAGGGGATGGAAAAAGAATCAGGACTACTGCTGACATTTCCAGTTCATCCACCTCCAAAGGAGTGTTTTTATTATATGGATTAGAAAACTGGTTTATCACTAATCCAAAGTCAGATATATCAAATCTTCCTGTGTGTAAGAGCGCTCCAGCCATTGGGAGCTTGCAGTTGAGAAGACAAGTAAAGGAAAAAAAAAAAAAAAATGTATCAGCACTGTCTTCTCCTGCCTGCAACTCCAGGCAGGCCAGCAGCTCTCAAGCTGTCCCTCCCCATTCTTTGCCAAGCTGCTGAATTCACTGTTTACTGTCAGAAAGTCTATTAGATGAGCCCAACTACAGCTCTGTCTTCCTGAGACTCTAAACTGACCTGGTTCTCCCATTATATCCCACATGCAGGCAACTGAAAACTGTTTCCAGCTTTGGTTATCAGCTATCATCACGCAGTCAGAACTTACATCCAGCCCCGTTGCTGGTGTGGTGCTTTGAAGCAACGGCTTCGTCACTGGCATTTTGCCGCTTGTGGAGCCATTTCCAGCTGCTGGAAGCAACGTGTTCACCGTATGATTGTGGAGCGGTGCGGTCCCTCCAGTGACGGCAATGACTGGCTGGGAGGCAGGCAGCACCCCAGAAGCCTGGAGCTGTACCACAGCGGGCTGGGGGAGAACCACTGATTGACCTAGAACACGAGAACAAACAGGAATGCTTAGCATACAATACGAAATGGATTTGTACATGACCAGTTTGTAGGGGAATACTGATATGGAAGATAGAAACCCTCGCTTCCTCTCCTGCCCTGCATGACATATCTCAAGTCCAGTTCTTCAGCATCAGTATATTCCACAGGATAGGAAGGGGGGGGGAGAGGGGGGTTAGGGTTATTTAATGGATCAATCCTCCTTCTCCCTTTTGTCAATCCCTACTTTATTGCTTTATTTAAAGGAAAACCTACTACACAGAAGTGACTCATACTATACAAACCAATTCAGAAACAGCATACAGAAAGAACATGAACGAGAAGGAACAATGCAAGTCACACTTTCAAAACATACTTTAAAGCCTCAATTCACACTCACACAAGACCAATTTCTTTTTAAAAATGTCTCCTGTAAGAAATTTTATGCACAAGCTGAGCAGAGCTTAAAGGAAAGGAAGCAGAAAAAATGACGTAATCTTAACAGAGTTTGAAATGGAATGAAAAACAGTCACTTCCAAGAAATTTCAGTCCAACAGCTACATTTAACTCCAGCAGGTGCTCAAGTAGTATTTTGTTGTCTGAAAACACATGAACGTCTCTCTAAGCCTTTGCAACAGGATGACCTCGTCAGCTTTCAGAAACAGCACGTTCCAGCTGAGCATTCCAACCAAAACGCACAACGATGTATTACAGCATTTACCCAACCTTCTGACAGTGAAAAATGAAGTAATTTACCTATCACCATGATCTTCTATGTATGAGGTCTATATTATATTA